>Ga0209098_1001678_pt1 | contig 20706 bp, 20 predicted proteins | sample AD_JPNHW1_MetaG_FD_184429 | JGI IMG/M metagenome (GOLD analysis project Ga0209098, IMG submission 184429) | Active sludge microbial communities of municipal wastewater-treating anaerobic digesters from Japan - AD_JPNHW1_MetaG (SPAdes) (version 2) | ecosystem: Engineered > Bioreactor > Anaerobic...
ATTCGATATCGCTGCCCGGAGCATTATGGCAAAAGAAGTAGGCGGGGACTTTTTTGACGTGATCCCGCTCGAAATCGTCCCGCTGGGGAAAGGGCAGATCGGGATCATGATCGCCGATGTATCCGGAAAAGGCATCCCGGCCGCCTTATTCATGGCACTCTCCCGGATCGTAGTCCGGGTCAACGCGACCTGGTATGGGATCAGACCGGCAGCGGCGATCCGGGATGCCAATACCATCATCTCAAATGACGCGAAATCCGGCATGTTTGTCACGCTCTTTTACGGGTTCCTGGATTCGGCAACCCATACTCTTACCTATGTCAATGCCGGGCATAACCCGCCGATCCACTTCCATGCGGCGGATGTCACACTCACGGAGCTTGCTGCAACCGGCATAGCAATGGGAGCGCTCCCGGATGCAGCATATACCCAGGACTGCGTCCAGCTGGCACCGGGCGATGTCCTTGTCCTGTACACGGACGGCATTACCGAAGCAGAGAATGCAAATCTGGAAATGTTTGGTGTTGAACGGCTGGAAAAAATAATCCGTGCATCCCGCGGATTACCGGCAACCGAGCTGGGCCGGGTGATCCTCGATGCCGTCAAATCCTTTACCGGGGATTACCCGCAGTCGGATGATATCACGCTGATGATCATCAGGAGCACCTGATCATGGATCAATCCTTTGAGATGACAATCGGGTCGGATATTGAGGTGATTCCCTTCGTTTCTGTCCGGTTTGAAGGAGCGATGAAGGAACACGGTTTTGGCCCGGAAGAGATCCTCGACACCCAGCTTGCCGTTGAAGAGGTCATCACCAATATCATCCTCCACGGGTACGAAGGAAAATGCGGAGAGATCCATATCTCCTGCACTATTACGCCCGGACGGGTCGGGATCCAGGTAACGGATTCTGCACAGCCGTTCGATCCATTATCGATCCCGGAACCGGATCTTGAAGAGAATATGGAAGACCGGAAGATCGGAGGACTGGGGGTCTACCTCCTGCGGCAGGTGATGGATGAGATATCCTACCGGTACGAGGACGGGAAGAATATCCTGACCATGGTAAAAATGAGAACGTCCTGATTTCAGGAATCTTTCACGATATCCTGGATATACGCGATACCGATCTTGGCCTTTCGCAGCCGGGTGCTGTCGAGCAGGTGGCGCATATCCACAAATTCACCGTCGGTGGTGATCTTTTTTACCTGCGAGTTGAGATCGAGCGAGGCGTTGTAGGGGACGTTCTTGAACACGACACCGTGGTTATGGAGATACATCTGTTTTGCGGCACCGGCATTCAGGGGGTTTGCATAATACAGGGAGGACAGGACTTCAGGCCGGAAGTGCGCAGTGCTTGTGGCGAGGTCAATCCCGATACCAAAGCTGATGAGGGTATCACCCTTGTGGGAATTACCGGAATCGGAGGCCATCCACTCGTGGACATAGGCAGGCGACATGATCGACGCCCCGCCGGGCGGGGCTGCACTCGCGACCGGCGCCTTTTTCAGGCCGGAACTTGAGAAGCTGTCGATGACACCCCACAGCGTGAGCGCAACAACACCTTTGTAGCTGTTCACGCGCTCGTGTGCGGACGAGAATATCACACGGTAGATGTCCGAGATGCTCACTCCCAGCGGGTTCTCCGTCTCAAGCGTGAAATATTCATTGAACGGCCCGTCGAGCGTGATATTGTATCCGGTATAGACGGGCACCTCGCTCTCGGGGACCATGGGGGTCAGGAAGTCCGGGGTATTGTTGCCATCGGTCGGGAGCCAGACCATGGAACCATAGAGCGTGATCATCTCGCCCATGAGGGGCATTGCTTCCTTAACCCCGGAACCCAGTGCCCCGAGGCCGAGGGAGTAGGTAACTTCAGAGAACTTCTTTGTATGGACATCGGACTCCGTGATCTTTGCATGGATGACCTTGTCGAGATCCCCGAGAACCCGGAGGACCGGCGGTTTTGTCTTCCAGCCGGGCTCGATGGTAAGCTGAACGCCGCCGTCGATAATCTTCTTGTAGAAGATCTCGTTGAACAGGGTAGGGTTTTTCCGTTTTTTCATGATATCCGACAGGGCCGCACCGGTATCGGGGAACATATCAAAAATGGAGGTGAACCCTGCCATATCCAGAACTTTTTTCGGGTACTCGCCAACGCTTGCCAGTGCAAAGCGGCCACCCCTGCGTTTCATCTCTTTTTTCAGCGCGTTGAAGACCCGGATCCCGCCGCTGCTCAGGTAGGACGATCCTGCAAGGTCGATGACCAGGTCATGGTCATCATCGCTGAGCGCATCCCGGGCCCATTGTTCCATCTGCAGGGCCCCGAATGCGTCCAGCCTCCCGCTAACGAATAAAAGCACAACCCCGTCTTTCTTCTCGCTTCTGGCTTCCATGAAAACAGTATCTCCGGATTCTTTATTGTGCCTTCCCGTATTTTTAGGATCCGAATGGTTTTTTAAAAACCATGATGACGAGAAGGAATCGCAAGGATTCTTCGGGCTCCGGGTTGTGCCTCAGAACCGCGAAGGAGAGAATGCAAAGGGTCATCAGAACGACGAAAGTACTTGGGAAGGTTAGCGGCGTGGAAGACCTTATTGCTGTTCTTCGACCGCGGAGTCTGGTTCCGGATGGCTCAAAAAGAAGAATTCATCTGATACTCAGGCCGGGATAAAGACAAGGACGGGCTTTCCGGCAGCGTCATAGAGTTTCAGGGTGGATTCGCTCACGCGGAACGATGAGGCTTCTGACAAGTCAGCAAGAAATGCCGATTCCTGGGTCATAATACCGGGTTCCTGACAGTACATCTTTGTTGATGAGGTACCGGAGAAATTGATGCTGTAATCATGGGTCTGGTAGGTTGCAGCATACCGGTTGCACCCGGCAGAACCGGCCACCTTCCCATCCAGGCTGAACCGTGCTGTCACCGAACTGCCGGTGATGGCCGGAATGTGGATGCCGGTTGCATCCGTATAGGTGTGGAGCGTCCAGTTGGTCCCGGTCATCATCATGCCGGCATTTGCCCGGGCGGCCGGGTAATTCAGGACTACAACCATCAGGACGAGAACACCGATAAGCACTAGGGCAGCATAGAACCCGGGATTCATCTTCTCGGGAGGGCCCTGAGGCATAATCTCCAACGCATCTGCGGAACTGTCATCCGGACCTGCACGGGAATCATCAGTCATAACCTGTACTCAACAGGACATGCGATAACTGTTGCTCTGGTTCTCGGTTTTTACCCGGGTATATTCATGATATTAATACCCCTGCGGCAAACCGGACAGTATGGACACGGGATCCGTGAAACAATGGCTGGTTCTCTTTCTGGGAATACTCGCCGCAATCCTTATCGCCCAGGTTTTATCGGGGATCATCATTTACATTGCCGGTGTGAAAGGGTGGCCGGCATCTCTTGTAAACTTCGTGCTCTACGCAGTTTTCCTCTTTGCTGTAATTTATGTCATGAAAAAATACTGCCACATCGATATTTTCAGGTCTGATTGGGATTGATCTTATGGAGCATCCCCGGTCATGAAAAGGACCAATAGTATAAAAAAAATGCTTGTTGAAAACCTCGTATCTTCAAGAGATAGGATTCCTCCCCTCTTGCGCCACCAGTCCCAAAATGGGTGACGGGACGCATTGCGATATTCGGTTATTGGTATAACCAAATTTTCCATCATTTCCTCACCAGGTAATACGTCATTATCGCTCAAAGGGGATGCCCCGACGGCGGGGCATGCGTGTATGCCCCAAAGAGCGTCAGAAAATATCTGAAAGTAATTCTAAAAAAATTGGGATTTTACCAAAGAAAAAGTCTTCTTCTGCCGCTTCACGCAGTTTTTGCAACATAAGATACGTACAGGGTCGTAAGGCCCGAGATCATGCAGAACCCGCCGGCAATAAACGGCAGCAGCACGACCGCGATGAAGGAATTTGCGAGCAGCAGGATGCCAAAGACGATGCTGATCACTCCCAGCACGCTATTGCCTGCATCCTTCGTAGTGAACCCGTGGTACAGGTGTACAGCCCCGATGAAACAGGCCCAGAACCCGAGGAAGAGGACAAGGAACTCAAGAGCGAAGATCGTGCTGAAGAACGGGTGCAGCAGGATAAGGGCTCCCGCGAAGATATTGATAACGGAGAGAAGGACTTTTAACCCCAGGTTCGTCCGGTCAACAAACAGGCTCCCGACCATGAACAGTCCTCCGACGAGCCAGTAAGCGCCGAGGAAGGTGATGAACAGGACGGTTGTAACCGCCGGGGACAGGAGTAACATGAGGCCGATAATGATAGTCAGGATCCCCCACAGGAGCAGGAGCCACCAGGGAAAGAGTTTTACATCGGTTACTTGCGATTCTGCGGTATTTTCAGGTTCAGTCATAAAAATATCTCCTGAGTAAAAAGTAGACAAACCAAGTATATGTAGTATTCCATCGACATCTGACGGTACTGGTGGCGGGACCCGTGGTCTCCGGGAGTGCATGGCTTGATCCGTATTCAGGAAATGGATCTGGTATAAAGGCAAATCCGGCCCCCAAACAGGATATTCGTACCGTTATTCCGGCAGGAGAGAGAAGTATCTCTCTAAAAAAACGATAAGAAGATCCTGCATTTCAAAGAGACCGGGAGCATATTTGGAAAAAAACGCAGGACGGGGTGCGATTAAGGCCAGCCTATTAACAGTATCCATTTTATCGTTGGGAGATCCAATAGAGATCAGGACAGAACAGTGGGCTTTTTTGCTCAGGTGACAGTATGCTGGATTCCAAAACATCATGCCTCATCAGGGGTATCGTGGGAGTTATCTTCGGATTCTTAGCCTTGTTACTTCCCGGGGAAGTAACCCTTGGATTTTATGGTCTCTTCTGGATACTCATTGGACTTGCCATGGCATTGTTCCTGTTCCTTGCCATCACCGCACGCGGGGACGAGTCGATGCTCTGGTTCGGCCTTTCCGCAGCACTCCTTGTGATTGGGGTGATCTCGTTTATGGTCGCAGGGTTCGTGGCAGTCATGCTTATCCTTGCTGTTGCTGCCGTTGCCATCATCAACGGTTTTACCGATATCACCCTTGCTCTCGAGCACCCGAGAACAAAATATATCCTGATACCCTGTATGATCATCACCGCTATCATCATGCTCGGGGGGTTGTTCTATTACTTCCCCGGTTTCGAGAAGTATCTCTTCCTTTCCGTAGTCGGGACATTTGCACTGGTATTCGGCCTCTTCTCCATCATCCTCGGGTTCTATTCATCTGACGAATCCTCCGGAGCTGCCTGATCCCCGATGCAGACACCATTTTTCATGACAGAATACCGGATTATGGCAGATAGCATGGTTCCGTATATCCCCGGAAAGGAGCATTCCCTACCATGAACATGAACTACGATGTTGTCGTTGCCGGAGCAGGCCCCGCAGGAAGTGCGGCTGCACGGGAGTGTGCAAGGCTCGGGCTCTCAACGCTCTGCCTTGAGGAGCACGGGACGATCGGGTATCCCGTACAATGCGCAGGGCTCCTCTCCACGGCGGCTTTTGCTGAATGCGGGCTCTCCTCGGAGAGATCGATCCTCAATAAGGTAACGGGCGCCCGGGTGATATCCGAAAGCAGCGAACTGCTCATCGATGCAAAGACCACAAAAGCGGTTGTCGTAGACCGGGGGACCCTCGATCGCGATATGGCAGAAGCTGCAGCGAATGCGGGGGCTGAATTCCGGTTAAGGACTGCGGTGTACGATGTCCGGAAAAAATCTGTTTTCACCCGGGGCGTGAACGGGCACGAGGAGATCGGGTTTGACATCCTCATAGCTGCCGACGGCCCTCGGAGTACTATTGCACGTCTCTCCGGCCTGGAGCGTGCAAGGACGTACCTTGCCGGTATCCAGGCAGACATGCCGGGCGCCTGCGATCCGCGGTATGTCGAGATCTATCCGGATGCATCGCCGGAGTTTTTCGGCTGGTCGATCCCGACAGGCCCAGGGCGTATCCGTGTGGGCATGTGCGGCCGGACGCAGGTGATGGACCGGTTCGCTGCATTTGCAAAAAAATTCGGAACAAACACTTCCCATTTTGTTACCGGTACGCTCCCGCTTGGTGTGATGAAACAGACGTATAAAAACCGGACGCTCTTTGTCGGCGATGCCGCAGGCTTTCCCAAGCCGACTTCAGGCGGGGGCATCTACACCGGTATCCGCTCTGCCCGGCATGCTGCTGCAGTTGCCGCCCGTGCCTGTGAAGAAGGAATTTTTACCGATGCATTCCTGGCTGACTACGAACACCGGTGGCAGGGGGATTTCGGGCGCGAACTGGATCTCGGTTACCGCCTGTTTGAGATGCGCCAGAAGATGTCGGCAAAAGATATCGATGCACTGATCCGGGCGCTCAATACCCCCGCAATCCTGCGCACGATTGAAGAATACGGGGATATGGACCGTCCCGGCGCCCTGGTAAAAAGACTGCTGGTGAACCCCGCGATCCTCCGGCTGGTAAAACCGCTGGTACAGGCCGGCTTAAATACCCTGTTCTGACCCGCAGTTAATGCGAGTCTGGACCGTTCATGGTGTCATCGGTCAGGATATGGCAGCGATCCCGGCGGGAATTCCTCGATATGCGATACATCTCTTTTGGAATATGCAGCTCAAACCGTGCGCCGTGCTGGTACTCGCCGGTCTCCTGGATGGAGATATTCGTGATGGAAAGGATTTCCTTGACCAGAAAAAGGCCGAGACCGGTATTTTTCCCGAACCCTTTGGTAAAGATCCGTTCTTTATCGGGAACGGGGATGCCAGCCCCGTCATCTTCAAGAGAGAGGGTAAGGCCGGTTTCGGATTCCTTGGATGAAATCCTGACCAGGGAGACATGGTTTCCGTGCAGGATCGCATTCTCGACAAGGTTGTAAAAAACCCGTTCAAGGAGAGGATCTGCATAGATTTCATATCCGTCCGTGTCCGACTGGATCCGGACTTTTTTTATATCAACGTGCGTACAGGCATTGAAGAATGCTTCGTGAACGTTCTGCCATGCCGGTGCCACGATGCCGAGGTTCTGGTACAACCGGGTAAATTCAATATTTTCACCGATAATTGAGACGGTGTCCTTCATCTTCCTGACATACATGGAGTGCTGGGATTCTGACGGGCGCTCCTTGATGAGATCAAGGTAACCCCCCATGACGGTGAGCTTGTTCCGGATATCATGACGGGTGATCTCAGCGAGGAGATTGAGTTTCTTGTTTGCAAGCTGGAGTGCATCCTGCGCCATCTTGATATCCGAGATATCGTGGAAGATCTCCATGAAACAGCGCCGTCCCCCGAGATCGATGATCGTCGCGCTCGCAATAACCGGTATATGCCTCCCGTCGTCGTTTGAAATAATCTCTGTCTGGAGTGCAGTTCCCTCGCGGGCATGGTGCAGGAAAACCTCAGGAAACAGTTCTTTTTTATCCGGCGGGTGGATGTCCGTCTGGTGCATCGTGCGGATCTCCTCAAGAGTCTTCCCGATCAGGACCTGGGCTTTCCGGTTTGCGTCAATGAGCATGCCGCTTCCGGCATCAGCGATAAAAATTGCATCATTGGCATGATCCATGAGACCGCGGTTCTTCTCGTTTTCCGTACGCAGTGCATGGATTGCATCTCTGCTTTTTACCGCTTTTTTTACCTTGTGGCCGAGCTCGGCAAACTGCGCCTTGGGATCCCCGCCTTTCTGCAGGTAGAAATCCACGCCGTTGTTGATAGCTTCGATGACCACCTCTTCCCGGCCCCGCCCGGTAAACAGGATGAAGGGAATGTCCTCGTCACGGGACCGGACCCGTTTGAGGAATTCCAGACCATCGATGTCCGGCATCTGGTAATCGGAAATGATCGCGTCAAAGGGAGACGAGGAAAGAATATCAAGGCCCTCCTGTACCGATCCGATGGGTGTGACCTGGAACTCCCCGCCCCGCTCCAGAAAGATCTTGCAGAGTCCGAGTAACTCAGGTTCATCATCCACATACAGGATAAAGATCATTATCGATGAATATCTGCTGGGGATGGAAATAGTTTTTCTTTTCACCCGGTTATAAAAATTCAGGGATAAAAAAATAAGGAAATTCCTCATACGGGGGAAGAGTGACCGCATCACGGATTTTTCTGCATCCCGGGACACTGCACCGGATCTGACGGTACCGATATCTCTTCCCTCCTCTCATGCTGACAGAAATAAAATCCTTCCTTCAAACCGGCACGCCTCTTTTCCGGATGCAATGAGTAATGTACTTAACATAGCACATACCATCCCTTGTTAGAGCAAGGGGCTGGATCATGATAACGGTGGATCTGGGGAAGACGCCGCAGGAACGGGAAAACCTGATCCTGGTATCCATGATCTGCCTGGGTGTGGGTATTCTTTCAGCAGATGTGTTCATCCCGCTGGGATTTGTCATCTGGATCCTGTACCTGATGCCGCTCCTGATGTCGGTCTGGCTCACCCACCGCTATGCCCCGTTTTTTACCGCATGGGTGATCACGTTCTGTATCCTTGCGGGTGGCCTGATATCCCCTACAGTCCGCTCAGATCCCTCCGATCTCCCGAACAGGGCGGTATTTATCCTCATGATGGTGATCGTTGCCCTGCTCGTCTGGGAGATCCGGACGAATTATTCCAACCTCGAAACGGAAGTGAATGAACGTCGCGCGGCCCAGAAAGGTCTTGAGGAACTGACGCACTCGCTCGAAACCCGCGTTGCAGAGAGGACACAGGAATTATCGGAAGTCAATACGGTTCTGCAAAACGATATTGCCGAACGGAAGAAGGTTGAGGCAGCCCTTGAAACGGCAAACCAGAAACTCAACCTCCTCTCCCAGATCACCCGGCATGATATCTCCAACCGGGTTTTTGCCCTCCTGGTGGACATCGATCTTGCAAAGGAATATGCCGAGGATGTTCAGCTCAAGGATGCACTGGAAAAACTCGAACTGACTTCCATGTCAATCCAGGACCAGATCACCTTCACCAAGGATTACCAGGAGATTGGTGCCCAGGCCCCCACGTGGCATAAAATCGGTCCCATGGTGAAGCAGGCTGCCGAACAACTGGACCTGCAGGGTGTCGAAATCGAAGTACGTCTGGAAAATCTGGAGATCTTTGCCGACAGCATGATCAAAAAGGTGTTTTACAACCTTATCGACAATGCACTCCGGCACGGCGACCATGTGACCAGAATGGTTTTTTCCTCCCGTGAAACCGCGGACGGCCTCCTGATCATCGTTGAGGATAATGGCGTGGGCGTGCCGCAGCAGGACAAGGCCCAGATCTTTACCAAGGGTTTCGGCAGGGACTCCGGTCTCGGCCTGTTCCTGATCCGCGAGATCCTGTCGATCACCAGGATCTCCATCCGGGAGACTGGAGATTACGGGACCGGTGCACGGTTCGAGATGCTCATCCCGAAAGGGGATTACCGGCTGGTCTGACGGGTAGAGGACTTTTAGGGATTATTGTTCATCCTGGAGATCTCTCTCTAGGCTGATGTTACCTTTTGATCCAGGCAACCGTTTGAATTTATCGCTCTTGAGAAACCTGTTTTTTTATTTCAATCCCCTTTGCATTATTCCTGCCCCGTTGGTGGCGGGGGCGCATATGATGCCACGGCATTGCCTGAACTGGATATTTCTCCATGATTGCGTACTGGTAATACGGTACAACCGCAAACGGGGGATGCCATAGCGGGGGGGGCAGGGCCTCCGAGAGCGTCATAGTTGATACCATAGGATTTTTCCAGAGCAAATTTTTTTAATTATGAGTGCTCTTAACTTCATGGCATTGCCGTGGCCCAGTGGACCAGGACAGTATCAGCATTTTTCAATCAGGTCCTTGGTCCGCCGCGGGAGCGCCCCGCCGTAGGCAGCGGTATTCATCATCAAGGCGAGTATACCCGGCCCTGTTCACATCATGCCGGATGTTCGTAGAGAAAATGCAACAAAATTACCCCGGCTGGTGTCCCCTTACGATACCGGCTTCTTCTTCTCTTCAACAGCCGTAAAAATCTTTTCCCTGACCTCTGCAGGGAGATTTGTCCCCTCCAGTGCCCGGGACAGGATAAGTTTTGCCATTTCCTGTCCATCGGGCGTCGAGAGATAGGTATCCATGGTTTTTTTCCCTTCAGGGGATGACAGGTAGTTCCGTATTGCTTCCTGTCCCTTGGGCGATGCGATATATCCTGCGATCATACCCTGCATGCAGTCGAGCTGTACCATAACCATGCTCCGGAATAGCTAAGCACCGTGGATCGGAATGGCACATAAAACCGCCGGCATGATAAGAAAAAATATTTTTCAGGGAAGCCAGACGGTCACGTCATCAACCGGCGGCCGGATCGCGGGGGAGAGTTCATCCGCAGGATACCCGACAGCGCACCCCATCAGCTCCCAATCCCCTGGCGGGAGGCCGAGAATGGCACAGAACGGCGGGTCCGATGACATCTGCGAGGTGACCGAGACGAGCTGGAACCCGAGGCCCAGGGCGGTTGCTTTCAGCCACATATTCTCCATGCAATGGGCGAGCGACTGCAGTTCAACAGGAGGATATCCCCTGCGCTCGGCAACCACGATGTAATACGGAGCGGTCCCGATCCCCGGGATGACCCCTTTGTCCCGGAACATGGACAACCTGCGGACAAATCCTGCTGCCTTTGCCCGGAGTGCCGGGTCCTTTTGCATCGCATCTTCAAGATCTGCAGACATCTTTTTTACCTGCTGCATCACGAGGGGGATTGCCGCATTCATGCTCTCCGATCCCCTGCGCATCACAAAGAAGCGGCGGAAGTAATCATGGGAATTTCCGGCTGCTGCCGCAGCAAACGGGGCAAGAAGCCCTGCGTGAAGGATGCGGCGGATCTCATCATCACTGCAGAATTCCGGGCGGAACTGCCGGTGGGAGCGGCGTTCTGCAAGAATCTGATCGAGATACACGTTTCTCTGGATGGTGATATCGTCACACATGACCTTCAGCCTCTGAGTGTTGGTATCGCAAGGCCGGGGTATGAAGGTTGCTGATGAGGACATGCACCGTATGCCTGGCGGGCAGGGGATAAAATATATCCATTCCCTGCCACCGGGTTTATTTCCGTTCCGCGTGGAGGACCCCCATGACACCAAGGATGTCATGGCAGGGCTTCCGGTCGATGACAAAATCATAATGGCGGCTGATATACTCAAGAAGGGCCGGGTTTACCGGGCCGCTGATGGGGGGCAGGTGGATCTCCATCTCGATGCGGCGGACATTTCCAAGCTCGCGGGGGTTGATGGACCACTCGGCACCCTCGCAATCGCATTTCAGGAAATCGCACCCGCCGCTCATCGCGATCAGATCGCCGAGCGGATACGTGGAGGAGAGGACGCGGCAGTCGTCCCAGCAGATCTCCGCTGGCTTCCCGGTACCGAGTGCACCGGCAATTACCTGCACGTCAACCCTGTTTGTGCGGATATTCTCCCGGAGCAGGGATGTGGTCACCGGCTCCACCGCGGTCACATGACCGCTTTTCCTTGCAGCCCGGATACAGAACCCGCCGACATTGGCACCGATGTCAAGGACCCGGTCGTCAGGCCGGATATCATCGAACCGGTATTCGGACACCGTGGTTATCCTGCGATAGGGCGTGACAGCATCCGAGAATACGATATCCGGTTCTTCAACGGGGGAAATGCGGGTCAGCCTCCTGCACCTTTACGAGCAGGGTCAGGTTTTCTTTTTAATAAATGTCCCGTCGGCATACTGCTTGTAGGCAAGGCGCAGTTCCTCGCGGGTATTCATGACGATGGGACCCCGCCATGCAACCGGTTCCCCGAGGGGTTTTCCGGCCAGGAAGAGGAAACGCATGCCGGATCCAAACGACCGGACCCAGACGGATGACCCGTTACCGAACAGGATAACGTCCTGGTTACCCATCCGGTGACCTTCTTCCGTGTCAAACGTGCCTTCGCCGCCGATGACATACGCGAGCGCGGTGTAGCCGGGCTGTACCGGGTGCGTGAAAAACGTATCCGGGCCAAGCGAGATATCCAGGAATTCCGGGTCTGCTACAATATCCTTCACCGGCCCATGGGTACCGTTCACCGTGCCGGCGATCACGCGGATACTGATATCATTGCGGGGCTCAAGAACCGGGATTTTCTCGCTTTTTATTTCCTGGTACCGCGGTTTTGTCATCTTCTTGTTCCGGGGAAGGTTGACCCAGAGCTGGAACCCGCCCATGCGGCCGTTGACCGGTTTTGGCATCTCCTGGTGAATGATCCCAGAGCCCGCCGTCATCCACTGGACATCCCCGGCGCTGATGCTCCCGGTATTTCCCATGCTGTCTTCATGGTCCACGGTCCCCTCAAGCATGTAGGTGACCGTCTCGATACCCCGGTGCGGGTGCTCGGGAAAACCGGCCAGGTAATCCCCGGGTTTCTTTGAGCGGAAATCATCGAGCATGAGGAACGGGTCGAACTGCGGCAGCTCGTAATACCCGAATGCCCGGTGCAGCCTGACACCGGCGCCTTCGACCGTTTCATATGCCCTGAGAACACGCTCAACTGCCCGCACCTGCTTCATAAAGAAGGAACAGGAAGTGATGGCTCATTAAGATATGGGTATTGCACCGTGTACCGGTACCCCGGTGCTGCATGCACGAACCTGTTAATACGGGGAGTCGTATACCTCTCCGGTACCTATGGGCTTAAGGGACCATCTTGCGGGAACACTTCCGGAGGATCTTCTGCCGTATGTCTCTGATCATTTCGAGGTTATCGGGAATATTGCCGTCATTACTGTCGCCCCGGAACTTGAGCACTACCAGACCCTGATAGCGGATGCAATCGTCTCACAGCGTAAAAATATCGCAACCGTCCTCAAAAAGACGGATAAGATTGCCGGGGATTCACGTACCGCCCGCTACGAGATCCTGCGGGGAGAGACAACGGTCACGGTGCACCGCGAGTCCGGGTTCTCGTACCGGCTTGACATTGGCAGCTCGTTCTTCTCGGCCCGCATGGCATACGAGCGGGGCCGGGTGACCGGCCAGGTTGAACCGGGCGAGACGGTGTACGTCCCCTTCGCCGGTGTCGGGCCGTATGCAATTCCTGCCGCCGCAAGGGGGGCGGAGGTGTATGCCGTTGAGAAGAACCCGGATGCGTTCTGGTGGCTGAAAGAGAATGTCGCGCTGAACCATGTCAGGAAGAACTGCCATGTTATACAGGGCGATGCGCTCGATACCGCACAGATCCCCAAAACCACGTTCGACCGGCTCATTATCCCCGCACCCTACGGGATGGACCATGCGCTGGATGTCCTGCTCCCGCTCCTGTCATACGGGGGCATGGCCCACTTCTATACCTTCAAAAAAAAGGAACAGATCCCCGGTCTTGTTGCTGCATATGAAGAGAAGGGGCTTGATGTCACGTACTATTCGCCCTGCGGGAATGTTGCACCCGGGGTCAGTCGCTGGGTCTTTGATCTGGCCAGGCCGTTGTAGTCCCCGGCCCGGGATATACAGCAGTCAGCGGGGAATATGCCATCACGGGACATGGGATTTATTCTCTATCCTCACCTACGCGTTACTATGAACGATCCGCTGCTTATCCGGACCCCCGGCGCTCTCCTCCGTCCCTGGCAGCTGGAGGATGCCCCTTCACTTGCCAGGCACGCAGACAATCCCCGTGTCTCGGCCTGCATGCGGGATGCATTCCCCTCCCCATATACGATTGAAGACGCCCATCGTTTTATTGCCATGGCAACCGGCCCTTCCCTCAACCTGTTTCTCGCGATCGATATGGGGGGCGAGGCCGTGGGCGGCATCGGCATCCACCCGCTGGAAGATGTGTACCGCGGGACAGCAGAGATCGGGTACTGGCTTGCGGAACCCTTCTGGGGAAAGGGCATTATAACTGAGGCCGTCCGTGCACTTGTCCCGGTTGCGTTTGAAAGGACCGGGGTCGGACGGATCCAGGCCGGTATTTTTTCAGACAACCCGGCATCGATGCGGATGCTGGAGAAATCCGGGTTTGTCCGCGAGGCCGTGCACCGGAACGCCATCACGAAACGCGGTGTTGTGATGGACGAAGTGCTGTACGTGCGCTTCCGGGAGGACCAGAACAGATAAACCGGATATCTGTTTGCCGGAAAGTTCTCCTTTTTGTTCAGATTAGCCGAAGAACACTCCGTGTTCTTCTCCACTCGCAGGTACCTGATGATACCTGTTCGTAACAACAGAGAGATAGCATGATATCCGAAGAAAATTAACTCCTAGGATCGAAGTATATGCAGAACGGGAATGTCACGATCGGTCTTATCCAGATGAGCGTGGAGAAGGACCGTAATGCAATGCTGAAAAAGGCCCGGGCAAGGGTGGAAGAGGCAATAGGCGCCGGCGCAAACATCATCTGCCTTCCCGAACTGTACCGGACCCCTTATTTCCCCCGGCATATCGGAATCGATGCTACACATTTTGCCGAGACCATCCCCGGGGAATCCACCGGTCTTTTCTCCGGGATAGCAAGGGAGCACCAGGTTGTCATCATCGTCCCGGTGTACGAGAAGGCGCCGGACGGGAAGTATTACAATTCAGCGGTTGTCATCACCACGGATGGCACCACGGGCGCTCCCTATCACAAGGTCCACATCCCGCAGGACCCGGGTTTCTATGAGAAAGGTTACTTTTATCCCGGTAACTCCTACCAGGTCGTTTCCACGCAGTTCGGCCGCATCGCGGTTCTCATCTGTTACGACCAGTGGTTCCCCGAGGCCGCACGCTCTGTTGCGCTGGAAGGTGCAGACATCATCTTCTTCCCGACCGCCATCGGGCATCCAACCGGCAATGTACCTTCTGAAGGAAACTGGCAGGACGCGTGGGAACTGATCCAGCGGAGCCACTCCGTGGCGAACAGCGTCCATGTCGCCACGGTAAACCGTGTCGGGCAGGAGGGGCCCTGTTCGTTCTTTGGCGGGTCCTTTGTCTGCGACGCTTTTGGCAAAATTCTTGCAAAGGCCGGTAACGGTGAGGAGGTACTCATCAGCGAGGTCGATCTTTCCATGAACCACGACGTACGGGAATCATGGGGGTTCTTCCGAAACCGCAGGCCGGATACGTACGGGAAAATCGCCATCCCGTTCCCGGGCGAGTCCGGTATATTCCCGGCCCTTCGCGGAGAGGATACCCCGCGAAACCGGGGATTCCACATGCCGGCCGAGTGGGAACCCCACGAGGCTGTCTGGCTCTCATGGCCCCATAACCAGACAACCTTCCCCCACCTTGCCGATGTGGAGAATGCCTACTATGCCTTTATTACCGCAGTCCACGTATCCGAGCGGATCGAACTTTTCGTCCCGACAGCAGTCATCCACCGTATCGTGAGGGCCCGGCTCCGCGAGATGGGAGTGGATCTGTCGAAGATCGTCCTGCACACCAGCGAATATACCGATATCTGGATCCGGGACTACGGGCCGACGTTTGTTGTCAACCGGGTTCTGAATAAGACTGCCATGGTCCGCTGGAACTTCAATGCATGGGGGGACAAGTACGAGAACCAGATCCGCGACGGGAAGATGCCCCATACCATGAACCGTCGCCTCTGCCTCCCGATGTTTGAGCCGGGGATTGTGCTGGAAGGCGGGTCTGTCGATGTGAACGGGAGGGGAACGGTCCTCACCACCCGTGCCTGCCTCCTCAACCCCAACCGCAACCCGACGCTGTCTGCCGACCAGATAGAGGATAAACTCAAAGAGTACCTGGGTATTGAGAAGGTGATCTGGCTCAACGACGGGGTTGTCGGGGACGATACCGATGGACATGTCGACGATATCGCCAGGTTTGTGGGACCCTCGACGGTTGTCTGTGCCTATGAGACGGATATTGCCGATGCCAATTACCCTGCCCTGCACGACAATTACGAGATCCTGCGGCAGTCAAGCGACCAGGACGGGAAACCCATCACGGTCATCCGGCTTCCCATGCCCGCAAAAGTTGCCGACAGTGACGAGCGGTACCCGGCGAGTTACACGAACTTCTATATCGGCAACACGGTCGTGGTCGTCCCGATCTTTGACGACACGCACGATGCAGAAGCGCTCCGCATCATCCAGGAGATCTTCCCGGACCGGAATATTGTCGGGGTCGATGCCCGGGCGCTGGTTGAAGGCTACGGGACATTCCACTGTGCCACCCAGCAGCAGCCGGGGATCTGATACACCGCTTTTTGAAATAACTGACGCTCTTTTAGGCTACGGCATTAGCCTCCGCCCCCGCCGTTGAGGCATCCCCCGTATTGCGATAGTGCCGTATTACCGATAAGGTAATTGATAGGAATTTCCGGAAAAGTGTAGTACCCGCACCACCATAATGCGCCCCGTCCCCCGACGGGGGACTGGTGGCGTAAGAGGGGGGCAAAAATTCAGCTGCCTGGATCTTTCGGTGAAGGAGGGGGCATCTCGCCGCATGCCGCAACGCTGGTCGGCACAATGCTGACCGTGCTCTTTGGAATCTGTGCCTCAAGCGATGCCTTGATCCGGTTGATGATCTCCTGCACCTCGCACATCTTCTTCTCCCCGTCAAATTCCAGGAAGATCTCGATATACACGTTGCTCCCGGACCGGCGGGAACGGACACCGTGCAGTGCTGAATAATCGTTGAAGAACACGGCAAGGTGCTGCACGATCACCATCTGGAGTTCCTCGTCAAGGGTCCTGTCCAGCAGGTCCGGGAGGGATGAACGGATCACCCGGGCGCCGGAGAAGAACAGGACACCGGCAATGAAGAAGGAGGCCACGGGGTCGATATAGAGCGACCAGGCGAACCGGGAGAACGCGAGAGAGAAGATGAGCGAGAGGAGGACCGAGAAGTCGGAGAAGGCTTTGGTGCGGAAGAGGCGCCACTGGGAGTCCATGATGGGCGAGGGTTCTAAGGTATACAACCGCTTGTTCTTCTTCCAGAGGTACGTGTTCATGGAGACGCCAATGACCATCAGGATGACACCCAGGGACGCACCTTCCATGACGATCGATTCCGGGTACACGATGCGATGGATTGCAGCGAAAAAGACGAGTGCCAGAGAAAGGAACATGACCCCGCCCGTGATGATCGAGGTCATGTTCTCGAATTTGCCCATCCCGTAATCATAGGTACCAGCCCCGCCCTTTGCCATCTTCCGCAGGGTGAGGTACGCGAAGAATGTCGCAAGGATCTCGTTTGCACACTTCACGGCATCGGCAAAGAGCACGATGGACATGGACAGGATCGCTGCAGCGACATCCGGGATCCAGAGGATAAAATCAATGATCAGGCTGGTGAGGACGGCCCGCTGCTTGTCGGCAATGGATACTTCCGTTTCGCCCCCTCCTGCTGATACTGCGTGCGACATGATAGCCAGGTATACAGAGGTTGTTTTCCGGGAATAAAAGGCCGCCGGGTTTTCAATGATCACAGAACGGCATTAAACCGGTGAGATACTATAAAAAAGAGGGATCAATCAATTTTTACGACCACCAGCGTGATATCATCCGATTGCGCCGCTGTCCCGGTGAACTGGCGGATCTCAGCAATAAGACCATCAAGAACCTCCCGGGCCGGCTTTGCACGGTTCGCCAGCACAAAATCCTTCAGCCGCTCCTCGCCAAATGCCTCGTTGAGGTTATTGAAGGCTTCCGTGACACCGTCTGTGTATAGCACAAGCAGGTCACCATGATGGAGATCCAGGGAAGATGAAGCAATGGAAACATCCGGTACAACCCCCAGGGCAATTCCCCGGCTCCCGCCCAGTTCCTCCACCCCGTCTCCCCGCACCAGCAGCGGGGGGTTGTGACCGGCATTCACGTAGGAGAACCGCATCCCGGCCGGGTCCAGCACGCTATAAAAAACCGTGACGAACATGCTCGAACGGCCGTCCTCATAGATCCACTGGTTTGCCTGCCGGACCGTAGACGTTGGATCGCTCGAGGTCCCGCCGCTGACGTGCAGGAGGGTCCTGGATAAGGCCATGAACAGGGCGGCACTGATACCCTTGCCGGATACGTCAGCCATGGTGATGCCCCACCGGCCCTCACCAAGGGAGATGAAGTCATAGAAATCGCCGCCGATCTCCATGGCCGGGATCGTGGCAGCGGCAATCCCGATGCCCGGGATGTCCGGGGTCGATTCGGGAAGGAACGTGTCCTGGATCTCTTTTGCGATCTCGAGTTCTTTTGTATACCGCTCCTTCTCCGCGGTGGTACGTCGGAGGTTATCGATGCTGGTGCGGAGATCTCCGGCCATCGTGTTGAACGAGACCGCAAGATCCTCAAACTCATCACCGGTCCCGATATCCACCCGGTAATCAAGGTTGCCGGCCCCGAGCTCGGTGGCCCCGGCCTTCAGCGCGTCAACCGGGCGGGTAATGATACGGGCAAGCCTCCAGGACAGGAAGATCACCCCCGCAAGGAGGATGCAGAACAGGAGCGCAACGATGGTGAGGACCAGGTTCGTCTGTTCCGCGATACGGGTACTGGTCCTGACGGTCTCAAGCCCGATCTTCTCCTCGGTCTTCCGGACCGGGGCAAGGATCTCCTTCACCGGCATCGAAACGGCAAAGCTCCAGTTCAGGGAGGAGACCGGTGCATAGGCTATATAGACCTCGGTATTATTGAACCAGACCCGTTCGATACCGCTCATCCCGGCAGTCATGCTGGCCGCCACACCCGCGAGGGCAGGGTTGTCATGGGAATAGATATCGTCCGGTGTGAAATCCTCATCCCACCGTGTGCCATTGGCAGAGAGCCCGGGGCGGCTGATGACAGTCCCCCGGTTGTCGAGAAGCACGGGATATCCCGAGCCATTGAGGGTCAGGTCAAGGATGTTTTTGTTGACCGATTCGATCGTCACATCCGTGCCGATCACCCAGGTGCCGTACCGGCCGGGCACGGATTCCGAGCAGGTCATCATCAGGCCGTGACCTGCCGCATCGGTGTAGGGCCCGGTCCAGACCGGATCGCCGCCAGCCAGCACCGCGCTCGTATACCAGTCGCGGGTGCGGGAATCATAATCCGGCGGGATATTGCTCATGCCGGGATAGACCCGCATGACACCAGAGTCGGTTGCAACATAGACACTCGTAAGGTCAGGGTCGGCATCTTTTGTCGCCCGCAGGAGGTGCGCCATGCCGGCAAGGGACTTATACTCCTCCGACTCTGGAGTAACCGTTGTTCCGTTCATAAATATTACCGGCGTTGGGGCGAGCAGTAAAGGCTGGTTATCTTCCCCGGTATACCATGGGGCAGGGATAACGTCGGGAGGATCCCGCTGGAGGTATCCGGCATGGGAAGCAAGGATCAGCATCTCCGATTCGGTATCGAAAAAGACCACATCCGTGACAGCAGCCTGGTCGGATGCAATCCGTTGCAGGTTCTGCTCTGCGGACTGCATGAGCGCGGCACTGCTGTCATTGACCGCCTCCCTGCCAAGGGATATGCTGCCCGACTCTGCAAGGTTGCCGACACCGTTAATCGTGTAAACGGCCACGAAACCGGTCACCAGCAGGGACAGGACCGAAAGGCCAAGGAAGAGCAGCAGGATCTTTGCCCTGACATTCAGGTGATGGGAAAACGGGAACGTGGTTGTCATGATCAGGCCGGTTTTTTAGTTAACGGAAATACTGCCAGATACCAATCCCGGAGACGGTCCCGGTAATAAAGACAACCACGAGAAAACCGAGCGCCATGGACATGCCCGCCCGGTTCCATCCTCCGTGGCCGGCCGGCTCGCACGGGGCCATGACCACGTCGCGCCTTGCCTCTGTCTGAAACTTCTGTGCCCGGACGTACAGGATGCAGATAATACCGAAGAGGAGGATGATAATACCTGCAGAACCGAGGGTAACGGGAAACGGTTTTCCCTCGACACTCAGGATCCCCCCGAGCAGGATCCCGAGGAGGAACGTGGCGGTTGTAAAATAGAACCCGGCATATTCCCGGGGAAAGACAATCTCCTGTAACTTCCGGTTCTGCGCTTCAGCTTTACCGTACATCTCCAGGTTCTGGTACACGATCCCTAAAAGGGCCCGGGCATATGCATTGTACGGGCTGATGGCTACGGCCTGTTCCAGCGCCTCGGCCGATTCTGTCAGCCGCCCGAGTTTTTCTAAGGCAATACCCTTGTTGATCCAGGCATCCGTCTCGTAGGAATTGATCGTGATCGCTTTCTGTGAGCAGGCAAGCGATTCCTCGTACCTCCCGACACTGATGAGCACTATCGCTTTATTGTTGAGGATGACGTCATTTTTAGGATTCGATTCAAGCGCCTTGTCATAGCAGGCAAGCGCCTCGTGCACCTTCCCCTCCTGTGCAAGGCGGAACGCTTCGTCACTGCCCGGAAAATCCTGGTACGTCATGATCGGATACATACCGTTTCGCACAGGGAATAATAAACAATGCCTGTTTGCCGGTCTGCCTTCTGCCAGGGAATTCAAACGTTCACGTTCAGCAATACCCGTATTGCAAGGCCGATAGCAAAGGAGATCGCCGCAATACCGCGACTGAAAGCGTCTATCTCAAAAAACCGCCGCCAGATCCGGTAATGCCCGGGTTCTTCTTCTTCAATCCGCAGGAGCACGTCGCGGTTGCCGGGTTCCGGCGTGATCGGGGCGATCTTCGTATGGATATGGTGTTCAGTGGTCTCGTTTTTCTGGAAAACAGGGGGTCTTTTTACCTGCTGCATATCGG
>Ga0209098_1001680_pt1 | contig 20696 bp, 16 predicted proteins | sample AD_JPNHW1_MetaG_FD_184429 | JGI IMG/M metagenome (GOLD analysis project Ga0209098, IMG submission 184429) | Active sludge microbial communities of municipal wastewater-treating anaerobic digesters from Japan - AD_JPNHW1_MetaG (SPAdes) (version 2) | ecosystem: Engineered > Bioreactor > Anaerobic...
CAGGTGCGCGAAGTCCTGGCCGGCCACTGCACGGGCAACGAGGCGGAGAACCTGATGGGCAACCGGACGCGGCAAGGCCCCGGCCGGCTGAGGGGCCTGCTGAAGGTCGGCGAGCGCTGGGACTACGCCTTCTCTTGAGGCTTCTTCTTCAGCCCGAGCCGGATCTCGTTGCCCACGTCGTTGTGACAGACCTCGTCCATGACCATGTGGATCATGGCGAGCCCCCGCCCGCACTGGCGCATCAAAGAATCGTCGGTGATCCGCGGCAGCTTGGCGCAGTCGAAGCCGTGGCCGTCATCCTGGATGACCACATCGCAGGCGTTCGGCGTAACGTGCATGCGCACCTGCACCCGACGCGACGCATAGGCCGGATCGGCCAGGCGCTCCGCGAGCAGCCGGGCGTAGGCGTCGCAGTCCTCCATGATGTCGCCCTTCAAGGAGGAATCCATTTCCAGGTTGCCGTGCTCCAAGGCGTTCACCAGCGCCTCGTGGTAGGCCATGGCGATGACATCCACGTTGGTGGGCTTCGCGAAGCCAAGCGGCACGAGACGGTCCGTCAGGTGGGCGACCATGCTGGGGATATCGATCTCGTCGGAACGGAAACAGAATTGGCGGTCCTCGCGGACAAGGCCGCGCAGTCCCACCTCGGCCTTGCGGAGATCCCGGTGGATGGAGACCAAGTGGAACACGCTGCCCACCATGTCGCGGATGGCGACGGGCTTCTGGAAGAGATTCGCCGCGCCCATGCGCATGGCCCGCATGGCGTATTCCAGGCTGGCCTCTCCCGTCATCAGGACCACGGGAAGATTGGGATTGATGTACTTCACGCGGTGGATGACATCAAAACCATCCATGCCCTGCATGTTGATATCGGAAAGCACCAGGTCCACGTCCCGGCCCCCACTTTCCTCAAGGAATTCCAGGGCCTTGACGGCATTCAGGAACGAAAGCACGCGCATCCCGTGCTGGATCATCGCCTCCGAAACCATCGACAGCACAGGCTCGTCGTCATCGACGATCAGGATGGTCGGCGGCATATCTTCAGGCATCCGGATTCCCTCGGGCTTCGGCATTCTATCGGAAGGAAGACAGCCATGGCTTGAGTTCCTTGCAGGATCGCGCAAGCGCCCCGGACAGCTCCGGAGGCAGCGGCGCGGGCGTGCTATCTGGACGCAGACCCACCTGACCCGACGCCACCCGACGCAGCACCTGCAAAATACGATCACCCAACTCTTCTGATGCCGTAATCGACACGAGCCCGGCCGCTTTCAGGGGCAGCACCAGATCCTCGAAATTGGAATAGCCCGGCCCCAGCAGCGTGGGCATCCCCCAGCGCGCGGATTCCAGGGGATTGTGTCCACCGTGCCAAGTCCAGCCGCCCCCCACCAGGGCCACGGTGCCTTCCCGATACGCGGCGGGAAGCTCTCCCAGGGTGTCCAGCAGCAGCACATCCGTTGCGGCCCAGTCCGAGGGTTCGCTACGCCAGGGCTCCGAAGCGCGGCGAAACGCCAGGCCTCGGCGGGCAAAATCCGAGGCTACGGCCTGGAAACGGCGCGGCTGGCGCGGCGCGAGGATCAAGCGCACTTCCGGAAACTCGGCCCGGGCGCGCGCCCAGGCTTCCAGCACCAGGGCCTCTTCGCCGTCCACGGTGTTGCCCGCCACCACGACAGGATGGGCCGCCCAGGCTTGGCGCAGCGCATCCCACCCCGGGTGGAGCGGCTGGGGCGCGGGCAGATCCGCCTTGAGGTTGCCGCCCAGAACGACCCTGGGCGCACCCAGGGCGCGAAAGGCCTCCAGCGAACCCGCATCCCGCGCGGCCACGAGGCTGAGGCGCGAAGCCGCGCGGGCGAGCAGGCGACGCGCGAGTCCCCTTTTGCGCAGCGTTCGATCCGTCAGGCGGCCATTGACGACCGCCGCGGGCACCCCGGCGCAGGCCAGCTCCCGCAGCAGATTCGGCCAGAGTTCCGTCTCCAGCACCACGAACAGCCCCGGCTTGGCCGCCAGGAACGAACGCAGCCCCGCCGGATCATCCAGCGGAAAGGCGCCGCCCGAAACGCGGCCGGAACCCTGGTCCCATCCCGCCAGGCGCTTCTGAAGAAGCTCGTGGCCCGCGACGGTGCCGGTGGTCACGTGCACGCGACAACCCTGGTCGCGCAGCCAGCGCAGAATGCCTTCGGCCAGGATCAATTCGCCCACACTCACGGCGTGCAGCCAAACCCAGCCGGGGGCGATCGCATCGGGCGCGGTGGCTTCGAGGCGCAGGCGCCACCCCGCGGGCAGTCCCCGCCGCAGCGCGCGCGCCAATCCGCCCGCCACCGAGACCAGCGCCACGTATGCGAAATCGAGCCCATCCATGAATCCAGGCTCCCACAGAGCGCCAATGAGGGCACCATGAATCTGCCCAGCCAAGGATGTCCATGCGCCGGTCTTTCCTCTCCCCATTCGATCCACGGATCTGCACCCTTGTCCTGGCCTTGGCCTGCGCCGGAGCGCGGCTCGATGCGCAGGTGCCCTTCGAGCAGATGCCGCTGCAGCTGCGCATTCAGGCCCAGGCCATCGTGCAGCGACCGGATTTCATGTTCGAAACCCGCACCAAACCCGTGAAGGTGCGGCTGACGACCATGGACAAGCTCTTTGATCGCCCGCGCCTGGCGGCGGCCATGTGGCGCTATTGCCAGTTCGTGCCCGGCTTCTACGCCTGCGAGCTGCCATCGAGCGTCATTCAGGTGGATGACACGCGGGGCCTGCACGGCTCGCTCACGCTGGCCTACCGTGCGCCGGGCATCCGCGTCTACCTGGCCGATGGCCGCGTGGATACGGGGCGCATGGGCAACCCCTTTCCGGTCTCCGCGCGCATGGTCACGGTCTACCGGTATTGGGAGACCGCCGCGGGATTCGAAAGCCATCTCCAGACGTGGACGACGCTGGACTCCGCGCTACTCAGCATCGCGGCGCGCCCCTTCCGCGGCTACATCCGCCGCCGACAGGAAGAATTCATCGCCTACATCAATCTCTGCATCGCCACCGGAGGCACCTTCGCCGAGGTGGACCCCGAGGAGTTCCGGGGGCCCATCCGGCGGGAAGGCGATCCCATCGCCCTGCGACAGTTCAACGAAGCCTTCGGGAAGAACGGCAAGCGCAAGTAGCTACTCCGCCGCGGGCGCATCCTTGCCGTGCATCAGATCCACCACGGCGCCGTAGAGCTTCTTGCGGGTCTCGTGGCGTTCGTTAGCCCGCGTGATGTAGCGCACATGGATCTGGATGCCAGTGGACGTCGGAACGACGTTGATGCCCGGCACTGCGGAGAACGCCTGCACGCGGTAGCGGGAGGTGGTCTTGCGCCATTCCTGTTCCGCGACCCGGGCGTTCGCCTCCGTCTCCTGTTCCACCAGCTTGCGCACACCGTCGATGACGGGATAGGGATCCTCGCCCAGCGGCACCGCGATGTTCAGCTCGTCCCACATCCAGCGGCCGGAGGTCGAGAAATTGAAGTAGTGCCCTTCGATGGCGAAGCTGTTCACGAACGCGACTCGCCGCCCCGTGGGATGTCCGGAATCCGTCCAACTGCCCGTCTCCAGCAGCACCGTGCGCAACAGGCCCACCTCGATCACCTCGCCTCCGACACCCTTGATCTCCACCCAGTCGCCCACACGAATGCCGTTGCGCCCCATCAACACGAACCAGCCGAAGAACGCGACGATGAAATCCTTCAGCGCCACCGTAAGGCCCGCGCCCGCGAGGCCCAGGATCGTGGTGATCTGCCCTGGCACGCCGAAGCAGATGATGACGATGCCTAGCAAGCCCAGGAACTGGGATGCCAGCTTGATGACCGTGGCCAGGGCCGTGGCGCGGGCCTTCTCGATGGCGTGGCGGAAGAAGTAGTGTTCGATGAAGCGATCCAGGATGTAGACCGCGATCAGAACGCCGAGTACCCACAGCAGGCGGGCCAGCACATGATGCAGCGCGGTGCGCTCGCGTCCGGCCTGGAGCGTGGCCCAATCCTCGTAGACCTCAGCCAGTTCCTGCTCGTCCTGGATGCGGCGTCCCATATCGGCGACGGTCCGCTGGCCCGCGATGTGCCGTTTCAGATCGCCCACCGCAGCCTTGGCCTCGGAACGGGAGACGGGCCCCGCCTGGCCCTTGGCCAGATCCCAGGCCTTCTGCTTGGCGTCCTGCCGCTCGTCCTTCTCCTTCCCCAGCCTCTCCTGGACCTTGGCTCGGCGTTTGGTGAGGCGCAGCACCTTGTCCAGCGCGAACTTCCGGGCCTCGTTGAGCTGGGCGATCTGGGATTTGATGCGCCGCCATTCCTTGTAGAAGGCCAGCAGGCTGCCCGCCTTGGGGACAAATCCCGAAGGCGCGGCAGCCTCCGTCCCCGCCGTTCCGCCGTTCTGGGTTGCTTCGTGTGCGGCCTTCAGCCGCTGGATGCGCGCCTGCGGATCCCCGCCCGCGCGCTCCAGATCATCGGAGGCCGCGTCCAGTTCATCCTTGTCCAGTTCCAGTTCCGCCTTGGCGGCATCCATCTGGTTTTCCAGCGCGTCCCTTTCCTGCTCGCGCAATCCGGGCGAAGCCAGAGCCCCCGTCAGGCGCTTGATCAGCTGCTGATCGACCTCGACCTCGGCCTGGGCCCGAGCCTTCACCTCCGCCAACTCCTTCGCTTCATCTGTCAGCGCGGGCGGATTCATCACCAGTTCGCGGATGGCATCCGCAAAGGCCAAATCGACCTCGTGATTGGCCAGGCGCAGGGCCTGCCGGGAATAGGGCAGCTCTTCGGGCTTGGTGACCGTCGCAGCCAGTTTCTGGGCGATCACCACAGGCTGCTCGTCGACCTTGCGCTCCCTGGGAGGCGGCGTCGCAGCGGCTTTCTTGGAACGGCGGAAGCTGAACACCGGCGCGGGGGCGGTTTGGCCCGTATCCCGGGTCCGCCACCAGCCGAAAAACGCCGCGCCCATCACCAGCAGCAGCAGGGACCCCGTCATCCATTGGCGTGTTCTCATGGGATCACTATACCGGCCGGATATGATGGGGAGATGCGGCAATCCCTTTCCAATAGCGCCCTTCAGGCCCTCGTGCTGGCGGTGGCGGCCCTGGCAGCGGCCCTGGGTTCGAATGCGCTTCGCGGCCCGGCCCGGCGCCTGGACTGGACGCAGGTCCCCGCGATCGTCTCACCCGCGCCAACGGCGATCGCCCCCTTTGCTGTCGCGCTCCCTCAGCCGCTACCCTCCCCAAACGCCACGACAACAGCATCGCCTAGCGCGCCCACCCACGCTTCCACGCCTGCCCAAAAAGGCCCCGCTTCCAGCCCTGGTTTGAACGCGGCCTCAAACGTCACACGCAAAGCCTTTCCAGAGCCATTGGTGGCCGAACCGGCCGCTCCCATCCGGGATATGGGGGCAGATCTGGCGCAGCTCGCGTTCGAAGCCAAGCTGCCCTTCCTTGATGCGCGGCGCAGCGGGGAATACGCCGAGGGCCATATCGCGGGCGCGTGGTGCCTGCCCGTGTGGGAATCCGATCTGGATGCGCGCATCACCCTGTTTGAAGCCCGCGTGCGCTCGGACAGCCGCGATCCCCTGGTGATCTATTGCGGCGGCGGAGACTGCGAGGATTCACGCATCCTGGCCTCGAAGCTCATGGGGCTGGGCTATCGCAATCTGTGGGTCTACCACGGCGGATACCCCGAGTGGACCCAGGCGGGACGCCCCGTTCGAAAGGGTGATCAGCCATGAGGGATTTGCGTCGCTGGATCTTCCACCCCTGGCTGAACACACGCGTCCAGATCGCCCTGGGGCTGATCTTCATCGTCGCGGCCACCAGCAAGGTGATGGATCCGCCCGCTTTCGCCAAGGCGGTCTGGAACTACAAGCTGCTGCCGCTGTGGGCCCTTCATCCCGTCGCGTTGACGCTGCCCTGGCTGGAACTGTTCTGCGGCGTCGCCCTGTGCCTGGGCAGCTGGGTTCGCGCAGCGGCGGCCTGGATCACGGGACTGCTTCTGGTCTTCACGCTCGCGCTGGGCATCAACCTGGTCCGCCGACACCCGGTGGACTGCGGCTGCTTTACCCAGGGCGAACCCGTAAAGACTGAATCCGAGCGCCTGTCGGATATGCGATGGGCGATCCTGCGGGATCTAGGCCTGCTGCTGCTGGCCGCGCACCTTCTCGCCGCGAGTTCCAAGCCAGAGTTCAAGCCCCAGGCCTAGCCCCGAAGCCCCAAAACGATGCGAATGGAACCCCCGCGCCTCATTGCGCCCACGGCTTTCAAGGGCACGCGCAGCCCCCTGGAGGCCGCCCGTTTCCTGGCGCAGCCCGCAGATCGCCTGCTACCGCTTTCCGATGGCGGCGACGGTTTCCTGGAATGCCTGCATCACGGCCTGGGCGGATGCATCGAAACACGGCCCGCCGCCGATCCTTTTGGGCGCGTGCGCCTCGTGCCCGTGCTGATCCTGCCCGATGGCACCGTGGCCCTGGAATGCGCCCAGGTCATCGGGCTGGCGGGCCTGGACCAACTGGATCCATTGAACACGTCCAGCCGGGGTTTTGGACAGTTGCTGTCCCATTTTCAGGATGCGCCGCGCCTATGGATCGGCCTGGGCGGCAGCGCCACCGTGGACGGCGGCATGGATTGGCCAGAACTGCGCCTGCCCCCCACTCGCGTCTTCTGCGATGTGACAACCTCGCTGCGCGATGCCGCGCGGATCTTCGGTCCCCAGAAGGGCGCGCGAGCCGAGGACATTCCCGTTCTGGAAGCCCGGCTCGCATCCCTGCATCTGCCCGAAGGCCTGCGCACTGGGGCCGCGGGAGGGCTGGGCGCCAGGCTGATGTCCCTGGGCGCCGAATTGATCGACGGCGCCCAGGGCATGCTGGACACCCTGGGTTTCGACGCCGCCTGCCGCGGGTGTTCCACCGTCGTCACGGGCGAAGGCCGCCTGGACGCCACCACCCTGGAGGGCAAGCTGCCCGCGATGGTGGCGCGCCGGGGCCGCGCCCTGGGGCTTTACGTGCTGGGGCACTTCGGCTGCCGCGGCGAGGGCTGGCAGGCTGCGGCAGCCCTGTTCGATGAAGTCCGCTTCGAGCAGCCGGATTAGGCCACGCGAACGTCCACGGGACGCGGCCGAAGAAAGATTTACCACCAAGGGCACCAAGGCCTGCTGCGCAGGCAACGCCAAGGGCACTAAGTCGCGCCGGACAGGGACAACGTCCGAAACCAAGCCCCATCCACCGGATGCGCCTTCGGCAGGATCAGGCTAGGCCGAGAGTCTCCTCGAACAGCGTGGAGAGAGCCTCGTCCAACTCGTAGGGCTTTACCAGAAGGTGGGCGATGCCACAGCGGTGTGCGGCCATCACGAGCGAGCGCGAGACATCCTCTGCAGCCAGCACCACGGGAGGCAACTCCAGGTCCGCGTCGTGAAGCCGGGAGATGAATTCCATGCATTCCAGCACCGGCAGGCCCACGTCGATGAGGATCAGATCGATGCCGCCCTCCGCCGAAGTGACCACCAGCTCCTCGGGCGTGGCGATGAGGTTGACCTGGCCGTAGCCTTCATCCAGCAGATGATCCCGAAGCAGTTCTCCAGCACCGGAATCCACCATCACCAGCAGGCTTTTGGTGCGCTTCTTCAACCGCAGCAGCGCGGGATTGCGAACCTGATGGGCATCGCCCAATACTGCGCCCAGCGCTGCGTCCGGCGTTGCGCCATCCGGCAGCCCCTGGTCCGCCAGAGTTCCGATCGGATGGGACTCGGGTTTGACTTCGGCCATGGCAGGCTTGGCTTCGACGGGCTTGACCTCCGGAGCCTTTGCCTCGGCGGGCTTGATCTCGGCCGACTTGGCCTCGACCGGTTTGGCTTCGGAATGCTCGGATCTGGGGGCCTGAGCCGCCACCTCGATCTCACTCTCGGAAGGCGCTTTGCGGCGGGCCTTCGGGGGCACCGAGGTGGGCGAACTGGAGGATCGGCTGGAGACGAGGGCGCGGATCGAAGACGCCAGATCGGGCCTCGGCTTTTCAAACGCAACGCCCATGATCAGGCCGCCGCTATCGCCCAGGTAGGTCAGCTTGCCCGATAGCTCCATCACGGCAGGGCAGCGGGGCACCTTGTTGAGCTTGATCAGCATGAAAGTCTGACCGGAGGGAAACAGCGCGCTGCCCAGGGGCAGGCGGCGCTCATCCTTCAGGTTGATGGCCTTTTCGATGCGGACGCGGCAGCCGCTCTCGGAGATGTTCTCGATCAGGCCGTTGACGCCGATGCCATCAAACAAGCCCGTCAGGAGGGTCGCCGTGGCGCCCTCCTTGGCGTTCAGACGAGCGCGGGGCTGCTTGCGGCGCTCGGCGAGATCCAGGGTGGCGGGAAGCTCCATGACCAGCGTTCCGGCACGGTTCTCCAGCAGGCGCCCCTGCCCGGTGATCCGCGTACTCTCCGCCAGCAGGGTGAGCGAGATCTTCGCGCCCTTGTCCGCCGTGAAGGGGCCGGAGAGCTGCAAGGTCACCGTGCCTGCGTTTTCATCCACGCCCTGCACCGTGGCGGGCAGATCCACCTTGCGGGAATCCTGAAGAAACAGGGGATGCCTCACCCGCTGGGCTTCCTCAAGATACGCCAGCACCAGCTCCGAAGCGCCAGCATCCTTCCTGCTTTTTCCCGATCCGAATAGGGCCACGATCCCTCACTTGCAGCTATATGTTTACGATCGTCCATAACCGCGAAAAGCTTAAAGCTTAGCGTCTCGATAGGCCGCCTGTGCAGGATTCAGCTACCCTCGACGGATGGACGGACGCCCCCCTCGCTGTTTTCTCGTCGCCCACCTGGGCCATCAGGATGACCCCAGACAGATCGCAGAACACCTGACCGAACTGGTGGAGCTGGCGCGCGCCTGCGGCATGGAGCCCGCCGGACGCCAGATCCTCAAGCGCGCGACGGTGGATTCGCGCACGTTCTACGGCAGCGGCCAGCTGGCATCCGTATCCGACGAGGCCAAACGCCAGGGCGCCGAATACCTGATCTGCGATGACGAACTATCCGGCAGCCAGGTCCACAACATCGAAAAGCTCTCCGGCCTGCACGCCATGGATCGCACGGGATTGATCCTGACCATCTTTGAACAGCGCGCCAAGACGCGCGAAGCCAAGGCCCAGGTGGAGTTGGCCCGCTGCGAATACGAACTGCCCCGGCTGAAGGGCGCGTGGACGCACCTGGAGCGCCAGGGCGGCGGCGTGGGCCTGCGCGGCGGCCCGGGCGAAACCCAGATCGAGGTGGATCGCCGCATGATCCGCCAGCGCATCGGGCAATTGAAAAAGGAGCTGATCCACCTGGAGCGGGTGCGGGAAACCCAGCGCCAGGGCCGCATTCCCGGCCTGCCGCGCATCGCGCTGGTGGGCTACACCAACGCGGGCAAGACCAGCCTGCTCAAGGCGCTGACCGGCGAAGGCGAGCCCCAGGACATGCTTTTCGCCACCCTGGACACGACCACCCGGCGCGCGTGGCTGGGCCAGGACGCGGAGACGGGACAACCCCGGCAGGCCCTGATATCCGACACCGTGGGCTTCATCCGCAAGCTGCCCCATCAGCTGGTCGCGGCCTTCCGCTCCACCCTGGGCGAAGTGCGCACCGCGGACGCGATGCTGGTGGTGGCCGACGCCGCCCACCCCGAACTGGAAGACCATCTGAAGATCGTGGGCGCCACCCTGCGCGAGATCGGCTGCGGCGATCATCCCCGCCTGCTGGTGCTCAACCAGGCGGATCGCCTGACGCGCCCCAAGCGCATCGACATGAAACGCCGCCATCCCGCCGCCGTCCAGACCTGCGCGCTGACGAAGGATGGCTTGGACGAGGTGCGCGAATGGCTGATGGAACTGATCCCCGGCCCGCCCCGGCCCCGCGAGCTGGAAGACTGGGAGATCGGGGAAACCCCGCAGGCAAAGACTGGGGATATCCTGGTCTGATCCCATGCGCATTCGCGACCTGAACGTATCCCTGGAAGATGGAGGAAACGGCCCGCTCTACATCCGGGTCGCGGAAGCCGTGCTGGCGGCCATCCGCAAGGCGCGCGTGCCCGCGGGCGTGCTGCTGCCCGGCGTGCGGGATCTGGCGGAACGGCTGGGCGTCCACTACAACACGGTGCTGGTGGCCCTGCGCGAACTGGAGGCCCAGGGCTGGGTGGAAGCCAAGCCCAGCAGCGGCTTTGCGGTATCCCAGGCCCCGCGCGAACCCTCCAGCCGCTTCCGCGCCGATATGCCCACGACGCCGGGATTCGATATCCCCGCGCGGCTTGCGCCCATCACGGATGCGCGAAACCTGGTGATGGACATGTCGGAAGGCGTGGCGGACGCGCGCCTGGCGCCCACGGACGCCCTGGCCCAGGCCTACCAGCGCGGCTTGCGCTTGAAGGGGCCGACCCTGCTGGGATCGAGCGACCCCAAGGGCCTGCTGCGCCTGCGCGAGGGCCTGTGCAAGCTGCTTTCGCAACAGCGGGCGCTGCCCGCGCAGCCCGAACAGATCCTGATCCTGCGCAGCTCCGCCTTTGCCGTGAGCCTCGTCGCCCAGGCGCTCATCGGGCGCGAGGAAGGCCACGTCGCCGTGGAGAACCCGGGCTCACCCAACGTCTGGGAAACCGTCCGACAGGCTTCCTCCGCGCAACTCCATCCCCTACCCGTGGACGCCAAGGGCCTGGACCCCGACGCGCTGGAGGCCCTGCTGAGCCGCATACGGCTCAATCTGCTGATCCTCACGCCCCAATGCCATTTCCCCACCGGCGTCCGGCTGGATCCCGCGCGGCGCAAGCGCGTGCTGGAACTGTCCCGGCACTACCGCTTCCCCATCCTGGAGATGGACCCCGAATTCGATTACCTGCCCGCCTCCGACCCCATGCCCCGGCCCCTCGCCGCCGAGGACACCACCGGACAGGTGCTGTATGTCGGCAGCCTGTCCCGCCTGCTGGCGCCGGGCATCCGCGTGGCCTTTCTCGGCGTGCCCACCAGCCTGTCCGATCGCTTGGCCAAGGCGCGGCAGCGCATGGACTGGCAGGGCGATCCCGCCCTCGAATGGGCTGTCTCCGAATTGCTGGTCGATGGCGAAATCACCCGCCACCAAAGGCGCATCCGCAAAGCCGCGCTTGAACGCCACGACGCCCTGCGCGATGCACTGGAACACACCTTCCAGGACCGCCTGCACATCATGCCCGGGCACGGCGCCATGGCCCTGTGGCTGAAAGGCATCGGCCGCTACGACGACGCCATGCGCTTCAAGCTATGGATCCGCTCCTGCGGCCTGAAGGGCCTGAAACTGCGCCCCGGCTCGTACTACGACTTTGAAGGGCGAGAGAACGCCTTCACCCGCATGGGCTTCACCGGCTTCACCCCCGAAGAACTACAGCAGGCCGTGGATCAGATGGCGATGTGAGGAAGCGGACCACCCGCATCCATCTCCCGCTCACGATCGCGACGACTGGGAAGAGCAACCGGCACAGGGCAGCAGCGCGAGGCCGCCCCGAGCGGTCTCACGGAATTCTTCGGGCAGGCGGCGTCCCACGTTGCCCATGGTTTCGATCACCTGGTCGGCGCTGAACACGCTCTTCTGGCCGGACAGGGCCATCTCGGCGGAAGTCAGGGCGTTCACCGCGCCCATGGCGTTGCGGCGGACACAGGGCACTTCCACCAATCCCTGCACGGGATCGCAGATGAGCCCCATGAGGTTGGCCAGCGCGAAGGCCACGGCGTGTCCCACATCATCGGGCGAGCCGCCCATCAACTCGACCAGCGCGCCCGCGGCCATGGCCGACGCGGAGCCGACCTCGGCCTGGCAGCCACCTTCCGCCCCGGAAAGCGAGGCATGGTTCTCGATCACCAGGCCAATGCCCCCCGCCGTGAAGAGCGCATCCACCAAGGCGTCATCGGAAAAGCCCCGCTCCTGGGCCATCACCAGCAGCACCGCTGGCAACACGCCGCAACTGCCCGCGGTCGGCGCCGCCACGATGCGCCCCATGCATGCGTTCACCTCAGCCACCGCCAGCGCCGCGGCCACCATGCGCGAAAAGGCGGGCGCGATCAGGCTTTTGCCGGCGTCGATCCAGACGCTCATGCGCTGGGCATCGCCCTGGACCAGTCCACTGCGGGAAAGCTGCGGCTGCTGAAGGCCCCGTTCCAGCGCAGAACGCATGACGCCCAGCCGATCCGCCATGGTCTTGCGCAATGCTTCCAGGCTCTGGCCGCTGCTTTTCATCTCGTATTCGAGGAATATTTTGGACAGTGGATGTCCATGCTTTTGGGCGAGTTCAAGGAAGGCGCTCAGGGTGCGTGGCTGGGTCATCTCAACACTCCGAGTACAGGCCGGGAATGAACCGGACCATCTCCAGGGGATGCAGGTGGTTCAGGGCATCCAGCGTCTCTGCGGAAGGAACCTGGTCCAGCTCGACGGTCATCAGCGATTCTCCCCCCCGTTCCGTGCGGTGGGCCTTGATGGTGGCGATGTTCAGCCCCGCCTCGGCCAGCACGGAGCCCACGCAGCCAAGCACGCCGCGCTGATCGGGATAGGACACCAGCACGGTGGGGTATTCGCCATCCAGATCGACCTGGAAACCGTCGATGCCCCAGACGTGAATGCGCCCGCCCCCAATGCTGCTGGCCGAAACCACCCGGTCATCGTGATCGAGATGGATGCGGGCAGAGTTGGGATGCACGTTCCCTAGATCCTTGCGCTCGAAAGCGACCTCCAGCTGGGCTTCTCGCGCCCAGGCGAACGCATCAGGGATCCGCTCGTCCTCCGGACTGAATCCCAGCAACCCGGCCACCAGGGCAAGGGGGGTGCCATGCCCCTCGCCGGTGGCGGCAAAGGAGCCGTGAAGATCGATCTGGGCGTGCCGGGGCAAACGGCCCAGCAGCTGCCGGGCAAAAAGCCCGATGCGACAGGCGCCCGCCGTGTGGGAGCTGCTGGGACCCACCATCACGGGACCGATGATATCCATGATGCCCATGAGCACCTCCCGCGCGGATGGACCCACCTACACCGAGAAGTATCGCGCCTGTGGATGCCAGGCCACCAGCGCGCTGGTTGTGAATTCGGGCACCATCTGGTGGGATTCGCTCAGGGTCACGCCGATGGAGGCGCCGTCCAGGAGTTCCAGCAGGAGGCCGTTGCCCTCCAGATCGGGGCACGCGGGATATCCGTACGAATAGCGACTGCCCTGGTAGCCCTGGCTGAAGAGCTGGCGCAGGGTGGGAGCGTCCTTGGCGTGGATGCCCAGTTCGCGGCGGATGCGCGCGTGCAGAGCCTCGGCGTAGGCTTCGGTCAGTTCGGCGGACAGCCCGTGGAAGGCGAAGTATTCGCTGTATCGGTTTTCGGCGTGGAGCTGGGCCGTGTGTTCGGCCGGGGCCTGGCCCAGGGTCACCACCTGGAGGGGCAGCACATCGAAACGTCCGCTGCTGACCGGCGCGAAGAAATCCGCGATGCACAGGCGGCGGCCCGAGGCCTGCCGGGGGAAGGCCAGCGAGGCCAAGCGGCGCGAGCGATCCGGCGCGTAGACATGAACGCAATCCCCTTCGGACTGGGCGGGGAAGTAGCCGTAGCGGGCCCTGGGCGTGATGCGGCCGCCCTGGATCAGCCCGGTCTTGAGCGCTTCCAGCTGGGGCTCCGCCTTCTCCTTCAGCACCGCCTCAAAGGCTTCAGGGCTCATATTGCCCTGGCTGAACGACCAGCGATTGCGGATGAGGCTGAACTCGTCCAGATATTCGAAAAGTTTCGAAACATCCAGATCGGCGTCGCGCACGCCCCAGAAGGGCGGCTCGGGGCGCAAAGCCTTGCCGCGTACCCAGGAGCTGCGGCCCTCGGGCGTCAAGGGCACGGAGGCATTGCCGCGATGCAGCACGGCGATGGTCGGGCGCGGCTCGGCGGGGGCGCTGGGCTGCAGGGTCCCAGACGTCAGATCGTTCAGGTGCTTCAAGCCCTCGAAGGCATCCGCCGCGTATTTCACGATGCCGCCGTAGACGCGCTGGCATTCCTGATCCACGTAGTCCCGCGTCAGCGCCGCGCCGCCCAGGATCACGGGCACGCGCTGGCCCTTCTCGGCCAGGAATTGCAGGTTCTCGCGCATGATGACGGTGGATTTCACCAGCAGGCCCGAAAGGCCGATGGCATCGGCGGGCTTGCGTTCGTGGGCTTCCAGGATGGTTTCGATGGGCATCTTGATGCCCAGGTTCTCCACTTCGTAACCGTTATTGGACAGGATGATATCCACCAAGTTCTTGCCGATGTCATGCACATCGCCTTTCACCGTGGCGAGGATGACGCGCCCCTTGGTGGCGCTGGCCTCCTTTGGCAGGTGCGGCTCGATGCGTTGGATGGCGGCCTTCATGGCTTCCGCGCTCTCCAGCACGAAGGGCAACTGCATCTCGCCTGCGCCAAAGCGTTCGCCCACGGTCTTCATGGCGCCCAGCAGCACCTCGTTGATGAGATAGAGCGGCTCGTGGGATTGCAGGGCTTCTTCTGCGTCCAGCGCGATCTGCTGTTTGTCCCCATCCAGGATGTCCAGCTTCAGGCGCTCGATCACGTCCAGACCTTCGCGCGCGTCCTGGCTGGATTTGGCCGCACTGGCGCTGCCGAAGACTTCCAGCACGACCTTCAGCGGATCGTAATTCTCTCGGCGCCGATCGAATATCAGATCCTCGGCGGCCTGGCGCTGATCGCTTGGGATCTTGGCGACAGGGATGACCTTCGATGAATTGAAGATGGCCAGATCCAGCCCCGCCTGCACGGCGTGGTAGAGCATCAGCGCGTTCAGCACGTGGCGGGCGGCGGGCTTCAGGCCGAAGCTGACGTTGCTGACGCCCAGCATGGTCAGAACGCCGGGCAGCTCGGCCTTGATGGCGCGAATGGCGTCGAGTGTCTCCACCGCGCTGGCGCGGAATTCCTCGTCGCCGCTGCCCAGCGTGAAGGTCAGCGGGTCGATGATGAGATCGGAAGGATCAAAGCCGTATTCCTTCACCACGAGATCGTGCAGGCGGCGCGCGACGGCGAGTTTGCGTTCCCGCGTCTTGGCCATGCCCTGCTCGTCGATGGTGAGCGCCACGATGGACGCGCCGTAGGTCTTGCACAGATCCAGCACCTGCCGCGCCTTGGCGTCGCCATCTTCGAAATTGATGGAATTAACGACGCACTTGCCCGGCGCCGTCTGCAGGGCGCGTTCGATGACGGGCACCTCGGTGGAATCCACCATGAGCGGCAGCGTGCTCTGCGTGACGAGCCGCTTGAGGTATTCCTCCATGTCGCGGGCCTCGTCGCGGCCCACGTAGGCCACGCACACATCCAGCATGTGCGCGCCTTCGCGCGCCTGGTTCTTGGCGATGCCCAGCAGGCCGTCGAAATCCTCCTTGGCCAGCAGATCGCGGAAGAGTTTCGAGCCGTTGGCGTTGGTGCGCTCGCCCACGATCAGGGGACGCGGTTCCTGCTGCAGCGCCACGGCCTGATAGAGACTGGCCGCGCTGCGCTCGAGCCTGGGACTGCGATGGGGCACGCTGCGATCGGACAGCGACTGTCCAAGGGCGCGGATGTGATCGGGCGTGGTTCCGCAGCAGCCACCGACAATGTGGATGCCGAAGTCGCGCACGGACTTGGCCACCTTCTCGGCAAAGCCCTCGGGCTTCAGGCCGTAGACCAATTTTCCGCCTTCATTCACGGGCAGGCCCGCGTTGGGCAGGCAGCTCAGCGCCATGGGCGAAGATTCCGAAAGCACGGAGAGCGGACCGCGCATCTCGTCGGGACCGGTGCCGCAGTTCAGCCCCAGCACATCCAGCCCCAGGGGTTCCAGCGAGGCGATGACGGCAGGCACGTCGCTGCCCAGCAGCAGCGTGCCGGTGGTTTCCACCGTCACCTGCGCCCACAGCGGGATCTGGATCTTTGCCTCGGCCATGGCCTGGCGCGCCGCGCGCACCGCGAGCTTGATCTGGCCCAGATCCTGGCTGGTCTCGATGAGGATGGCATCGGGCACGCCCTGAATCAGGCCGCGCATCTGCGCCAGGTACGAACGGTACAGATCCACGTAGGAGATGTGCCCCAGGGTCACCAGCTTGGTGCCGGGGCCCACGCTGCCGATGACGAACTTGGGCCGGTCGTAGCTGCGCGCCACGTCCCGCGCCAGGGCGACGGCCTGGCGGTTCAGCTCTTCCACGCGATGCTGCAGGCCGAACTCGGCAAGCACCACCTCGTTGCAACCGAAGGTGTTCGTCTCGACGGCGTCCGAGCCCGCGTCGAAGTAGGCCGCGTGGATATCGCGGATCCAGTCGGGACGGCGCTCGTTGAACAGTTCCAGGCAGCCCTCGAAGGCCGCGCCGCCGAAATCGTCCACCGTGGGCTTGCGCGAAAGCAGCAGGCTGCCCATACCGCCATCGAGCAGCAGGATCTGATCGCGAAGGAATTGAGAGATCGTCGTCATACAAAGCTCACAAGAAAAAGCTCAAGAAAAAGACTCACCACCAAGTTCACCAAGAAGGCACCAGTGGCGCCAAGAAAAGCAAAGAGAACGGGAAGAGCATCCTTGGTGATCTTGGTGTTTTGTCTTGGTGCCCTTGGTGATTCATCTTTTCAATTCCCGATGTATTCCACGCTCACATCGCCCAGCACGGTGACCTGGCAGGCGAGGCGCTGATCGGGGGGAGCTTCGATGGAGGCGAGGAAGTCGCGCTCCTCGGCGCTGGGCTTCGAGCAATGCTCCAGGCCTTCGGCCACGCGCACGCGGCAGGTGCCGCAGGAGCCGCTGCCGCAGCCAAAGGTCAGATCCGCGCCCGAGGCCTGGGCGATCTCCATCAGCGGCGTGCCCACGGGCGCTTCCACCAGCAGGTCTTCCAGCACGAAATGAACGCGGGCTTTATCAGCCATGGCGAACTCCTTTCAGCAGCTCTGGCCCAGCACCCTATCCAGGGCGCGCGCCACATGGATGCGCGTGGTATCCAGGAACGGGATGCCTTGGTGGGAGTCTTCCGTGAGGATCAGCGGCAGCTCGGTGCCGCCCAGCACCAGGGCCTGGATGTCGTCCTGCACGACCATGCGCTCCAGGATGGCGAGCAGGCGCTGGCGGGCTTCGTCACGAAAGATGCCGTTCACAAGTTCGCCCATGTAGATGCGGTGGATCTCGGCCTTCTCGTCCGCCGTGGGCGTATGGACCGCGATGTCCGCCGCCTGGAAGGTCTCGGGATAGAACGGCGCGTTCATGGTGAAGGCCGTTCCGAAAAGCCCCACGCGCGCATATCCCCGCGCCGCGTCCCGCGCGGCTTCGACGATGCTGAGCAGCGGAAGGGGCGCGCGAGCGGACAAGGCGTCGAAGACCAGATGGGGCGTGTTCGAGGACAGCAGCGCGAAATCGGCACCGCCCTTGGCGAGGCGATCCAGCTCCCGCAGCAGGAACTCCGTTACGTCCTCCAGGCGCCCCGCGGCGATCAGATCCAGCATCCGCGTCATGTCGATGCTATTGATGAGCACCGAGGGATAGGTGCCATCGCCCACGCGCGCCCGGTAGGCGGCGATGAAGGCGCGATAGTAGGCGATGGTGGATTCGGGACCGATGCCGCCGATGATGCCCAGGGTCTTCATGGCTATTGACGACCGAAACCCGTGACGGGCTTCAGCAGTCCTTCCAGCATGGCGACGTTGCCCATGGGGGCGCTGACCTGAAGCCCCTGCACGCGCGGCATCACCGCCTCGATGGTCTCGCGGCAGATATCCAGGCCCTCCTTCAGCTGATCCTCGGCGCTGGCGTGCTTGGCCATGCGATCCAGGATGCGCTGCGGCACAAAGACGCCCGGCACCTCGTTGGCCATGAACTGCGCGTTGCGCAGGTTCTTCAGGGGCCAAAGGCCCGCGATGATGGGCACGCCCAGCGGCTGCGCGAAATCGAGGAAGCGGAAGAGGGAATCGGGATCGAAGACCGGCTGGGTCATGGCCCAATCGGCGCCAGCCTCCACCTTGTGGCGGAAACGCTCCTTCTCGCGGTCCAGGTCGATGGCCATGGGATTCGCGCCCACGCCCACACTGAAGGAGGTGAACCCCCCCAGATCCGTGCCCCCCAGATCCAGCCCGGAATTGAGGCGATTGACGATGTTCACCAGGCCGATCGCATCCACATCGAAGACAGCCGTGGCCTTGGGATAGGGGCCGAGCTTCGGGGGATCACCGGTGATGGCCAGCACGTTGCGCAGACCGAGCGCCGCCGCGCCCAGCAGATCGCTTTGCATGCCCAACAGGTTCCGGTCGCGGCAGGCGAAGTGCATGATCGTCTCGATGCCCACGCGCTGCTCGATGAGGCAGGCCGTGGCCAGGGCCGACATGCGCGCCATGGCGCGGGGGCCATCGGGCACGTTGATGGCGTCGATGCCAAGCTCTTTCGCCTGCTTCGCCTTGTCCAGCAGCTTGTCGGGACTGGTCCCCTTGGGGGGCACCAACTCGATGGTGGTGACGAACTGGCCATCCGCCAGCTTGCGGCTGAAGGCGCTCCGTTCGCGGAAAAGCACGGTGGGCGTGGGCTTGCCATGCTCGGCGCTGGTGATCTCGGGCCGCGTCTCCACGAAGGCCAGTTCCTGCGCCAGAGCCCCGCGCATGGCGCGGGTGTGCGCGGCCGTGGTGCCCGCATCACCGCCCACGCCCACAGCACCCAGTTGGAAAGCAGTGCGTGCGAATTCGCCCAGGTATTCGGGGCTGGCCATGTAGAGCATGCGGCCATCCACCATGCGCGGCAGTCCCGCGCTGGGCCGCAATACCAGCGGCGTATTGGTGACGGCCTTGAAGCGCTTGAGCAGATCCAGCAGCGGCGCGGGGCCCGTGCCGCCGTTCACGCCCACCATGTCCGCGCCCCATTCCGAGAGCTTGCGGATGTACCACTCGGGCTCGGTGCCGAACAGGGTCTGCCCTTCGTCGTTGGGCGTCATGAGCGCCACCACGGGCAGATCGCAGATCTCCTTGACGGCCAGGATGGCCTGCTGCACCTCGCCCAGATCCTCGAAGGATTCCAGGATGAAGAGATCCACTCCGCCCTTGAGCAGCGCCTGGGCCTGCTCGATGAAGATGCCCCGCGCCTCAACGAAAGAAGTGGGTCCCCACGGCTCGATGCGCAGGCCCAGGGGCCCGATGCATCCCGCGACCCAGACGTTGTCGTTGGCGATGACCTTGCGGGCCAGCCGCACACCTTCGATGTTGATGCGTTCCAGACTCTCCGCCAGACCGTAGCCCTGCAGCTTCACGCGGTTGGCGGCCCAGGTGTTGGTGGTGAGGATCTGCGCGCCCGCCGCCCGGAATTCTTCGTAGATCTCCGAGATCAGTTCCGGCGAGGTCGTGTTGACCTCATCGAAGGAGCGATTGATGAAGACGCCGCGCTCATAGAGCACCGTTGGCGCGGAGCCATCAAACAGAAAACGCTGCCCAGCCTTCAGAGCGTCTCGAAAATTGGAAGACCATGTGGAAGACATTGGAGCCTCGCGAAATCCGCGTTCTCCGCAGATCCACGCACGGTCGCCAGAAGCGAACGAAGAATCAATCCTGGATACCAGCCTTTTGCCGTTCGACATCAGCTCGTCATCTCCCCGGTTGGCCAAAGCCGACCGGCAGGATTTGGCACCACGACCCGCATTGCGGGGCAGGTTGCCAAGGCTTCACAGGGCCCGTCCCTCCACCTTTCTGGATACCGCACTATGGAACTGACAAAGAACCTTGGAATCATCAAGCATGAAGCCAGGACCCCCCGCGGTCAAGGCGCGGAATGCCCGCAAACGGCACGCGTCAAGCCCTCTCCCCAACGCGGGGTGCGCCTTCACCCCAGCGTGCCCCCCAGCTCCAGGGCTCCCACCACGCGGTTGCGGCCGCGTCCCTTGGCCTCGTAGAGCGCCTTGTCCGCGATCGAGAACAGGGCCTCTGCGGTCATCGCTTGATCGGGCAGGGTGGCCACGCCGATGCTGGCGTGGATATGGAGATCAGGTGGGAACTCTGGCATCGGCAGGGGAATGGTGGCGATGGCGTGGCGCAGGCGCTCGGCGAGGGCGAGCGCATCCTGGTAGGTGGTCAGGGGCAGGAACACCGTGAACTCCTCGCCACCATAGCGCGCCACGATATCGCCGACCCTCAGCCCCGCGGCGATGCTTCGACTCATGGCGATCAGCACATGGTCCCCTGCCTCATGCCCGAACTGGTCGTTGATCCGCTTGAAGTGGTCGATGTCCAGCATCAACAGCGAAAGGGGCTGCTGCTTGCGGATGGCCTGATCCACCAGCTTGGGGGTGAGTTCATCCAAGAACCGGCGGTTATAGACGCCGGTCAACCCGTCGCGAATCGCGCGCTCCTTGGCGGATTCCAGGGCGCGGATCAGTCGCAGGGAGGCCGCCGTCCCCGAAACCAACATCGATGCCCGGCGGACGCGATCGGACGACCAGTAGGACTTAAGAGGGGACTGAAGGTTTACCAGCCCCAGCGTCTGCCCCGAAGCCACCAAGGGCAGGCAAAGATAGGAACCGCACTCGGGAACCCCCAGGGCGCAGACACAGGCGGTCGGACCATCCGCAGGAAGGTTCACCAGCGCGCCCTGACGGATCGCCCGACAGGCCATGGCGTCTGAAAGCATCCGAGGTGCTGGCTTGTCAGGATCCAGAACCGGCGCCTCCCCACCGGCTGGCATGCAGAACACCAGCCGATCGCCCTCCGGCGGCCGCATCAGGATGCGCAGGGTCGAGATCTGGAACGTGCG
>Ga0209098_1001681_pt1 | contig 20679 bp, 15 predicted proteins | sample AD_JPNHW1_MetaG_FD_184429 | JGI IMG/M metagenome (GOLD analysis project Ga0209098, IMG submission 184429) | Active sludge microbial communities of municipal wastewater-treating anaerobic digesters from Japan - AD_JPNHW1_MetaG (SPAdes) (version 2) | ecosystem: Engineered > Bioreactor > Anaerobic...
AGTCATAATTGACAATGCCGAAAAGGCTCTTGAAGCAGCCTGTCAGAGAACAGGTGCACATGTTGTGGACTATACTGCCGGGCCCGTATACATGGATAACGAATCAAAAGGCTGTCACGAATGGATTATTGAGTTTGACCGGCAACCCGATGACCTTGATCATTTTGTAGAGATTTTAGACAACACATTAAAATCCGTTAACTCAGACTATGAAGCCAAGAGGTATAAAGATATTACCCTCACCAGACCTCTCGTGAGAGTTGTTCCCCGCGATACATTTTATAACTGGTTTAAGGAGAAGAACAAGCTTGGAGGACAAAATAAAATGCCACGCCTTTCGAACAGCCGTGAGTTCGTGGAAAGCCTTCTTAAGTCTGTCGGGAAATGACTTTTTTTATCAACAACAGTTATTCCTGAGACCCTTTTTTATACATTTATAATCTAAAAAATAACAAAAATGCATATTGCAATAGCCGGTAACATTGGTTCAGGAAAGACAACTCTTGCAGGCCTTCTTTCAAAACAATACGGTTGGGAAGCGAGATATGAAGATGTTGATGACAATCCTTATCTTAATGACTTTTATGAGGATATGCAAAGGTGGTCATTCAACCTCCAGGTATATTTTCTAAACTCCCGCTTTAACCAGGTCCTGGAGATCAAGAGGTCAGAAAAGACCATTGTACAGGACAGAACAATATACGAAGACGCATACATCTTTGCTCCTAACCTCCATGCCATGGGACTGATGTCAACACGCGACTTTGACAATTATTCCACTCTCTTTTCACTCATGAGTTCGCTTGTTCAGCCACCAGATCTGCTTCTCTACCTAAGAGCCTCAGTACCTACACTGGTAAGCCAGATCCAAAAAAGGGGAAGAGAGTATGAAAGTTCAATTAGGCTTGATTACCTGAAAAGACTTAATGAGAGATATGAGGCATGGATTGAGTCATATAAACTGGGAAAGCTGCTTATCCTGGAAGCAGACCACTACGATTTCCCTAATAATAAGCAACATATGAGCGAGATAATTGATAAGATCGATGCTGAACTGCATGGTCTGTTCTGATTGCCTCCAGTCAAAAAATGTTAAAAAACCGCTTATATGGCGGTTTTTTTTTACTTTTGAATTACACAACATCTTTCTGCATTAATCTAAAATAATTACCATGAAAAGATTATTGACTTTATTTACATTCCTTTTGGTGGCTATTTATGCCAACGCCCAGCAGGATTTAAAGGCTCCTGTTCCTATTGATCCTGATTATCGAATAGGGAAACTGCCCAATGGCCTGACATATTACATCAGGCATAATTCAGAACCCGAAAAAAGAGCCAGCTACTACATCATTCAGAATGTAGGTGCTCTTCTTGAAAATGACGATCAGAATGGTCTTGCACATTTCCTTGAACACATGTCTTTTAACGGGACTCAGCACTTCCCTGGTAAAGCTATCATCAGTTCACTGGAAAAGCATGGTGTTGCTTTTGGTTCAAACATTAATGCCTATACCAGCTGGGACCAGACGGTGTACAACCTGAGCGATGTTCCTGTGGATGCAACAGGCCTGGTTGACACATGTATTACTATTCTTGCCGACTGGTCTGATTACCTTACCCTCGATGGTGGTGAGATAGACAAGGAGCGTGGCGTTTTAATTGAAGAGTGGAGAACACGCAGAACGGCCGACTGGAGACTCCTCAACCAGACTCTCCCCTTCCTTTTCAAAGACTCTAAATATGCTGTCAGGGACGTAATAGGTGATACCGCTGTCCTCAGACATTTTAAATATGAAACACTGAGAAATTTCTATCACGACTGGTACCGTACCGACCTGCAGGCTATTGCTATTGTTGGCGATATCAACGTTGACGAAGTTGAAGCAAAGATAAAGAGCATTTTTTCTTCGATCCAGGCTGTTGAGAATCCACAGGCCAGACCACAGTTTCTTGTTCCGGAACAAAAAGGAACACGTTACCTGCTGGCTACTGACCCGGAGGCTTCTGAAACATCCATCTCTTTCTCTATCCTTGACTCCAATCCTGATAACAGTCCCAGAGACCAGAAATTCCTCAGGGATGAATATGTTAAGAACCTGATGAACGCAATGCTTCGCAACCGTATAAGCGAATTGCTTCAGAAAGGAAACCCGCCTTTTATTTCGGGTTCAATATATTATGGCAATTATCTTCCAAGAAACTATAATGTTCTTGATGTGTCAGCCACTGCCCGTGAAAAGGAAGAAGCTACTGCTTTTGAAGCCATCATGACTGAACTGGAGAGAGCCTACAGGTACGGATTTACCCAGGGTGAACTTGACAGGGTCAAAGCATCATCGCTTGCCGATTTTGAAAACCGCTACAAGCAAAAAGATAAAATCAAAAACGACCAGTATGCAAGGTATATTACTGATAACTTCCTGACAGGAGAACCAATTCCTTCAATGGATTTTACCAATGACTTTATGAAACAGGCCTATCCGACTATCACTGTTGCCGAAGTATCGGATAAATTCAAGAGTCTTATAAAGGACGATAACAGGACAATTGTTGTACAGGGTCCAAGCGGAGAAGGAATTAATCACCTTACAGAAGCTGAAGCACTGGCTATTATTGATAAAGTGAAACATGCCGATATTAAGCCTTATGAAGATATAACAGGTGGCAGTTCACTCATCAAAGGAGACCTTCCCGGTGGTAAAGTTGTAAAAACAACAACGCTGCCACAGTTCAGTGCAACTGAGTGGGAATTATCCAACGGAGCAAAGGTTGTTTACCGTAAAGCTGATTTTGAAAAAGACAATATCTCACTCAATGCATATGCAATGGGTGGATCATCAATGTACGCCGATACTCTTGTTCCTTCATTGTCGCTTTTTTCAACCATCATCTCAATGTACGGTGCAGGCGAATATGACAATGTTGCGCTGCAGAAACTTTTAGCCGGCAAGAAGGCGTCTGTATCACTGGGTCTGAATGAGACCACTCAGACAATAACAGGTTCATCAACACCTAAGGATTTTGAAACAATGATGCAGCTCCTTTACCTAAGATTCGCGAAGCCAAACTACAATAAGGAGGCTTACAGCGCAATCATGGGCAGATTCTCAGCGATGATAGCAGCAGCACAGAAAGATCCTAACAAGGCAATGTCTGACAGTCTTACCCTGTATATGACAAACCACAGCCCGCGCTCATTCATCTTCACCCCTGAGTCAATGAAGAAGATCACCTTTGAAAATGTTAATTATATCTATTCCACAGCATTCGACAATGCTTCCAGGTTTACCTTCTTCATTGTAGGAAATATTGAAGCTGATCAGGCAAAAGCAATGGCCGAAAAATATATCGGTTCACTTCCTTCAAAAGTTGAAAACGAAAACTGGATTGACCGTAAAGTAAGTCAGCCAAAAGGTATTGTTGATAAAGAGATCACCATGCCTCTTGCTGTACCTAAAGGAACCGTTGTAATAGTATACTCAGGCAAAACAAAATATATTCCTAAAAACTATCTCTCATTTGAAGCACTTAATGGCATCCTGGACATAGTTTATACTGATAAAGTACGTGAAGAGCAGGGCGGCACCTATGGTGTTGGAATAAATGCTGCATCACAGATCCGTCCTCAGGAAAAGACAAGATTGCTTATTTCATTTGACTGCGATCCGGCAAGGGCAACTGAACTTAAGAAAATTATTTATGATGAGCTTAATAACATTGCCACTGTTGGTCCAAAACAGGTCGACCTCGACAAGACTGTAAGCAATATGCTCAAGAAGAGAGAGGAAGAAGTTGCCCATAACAGCTATTGGAGCAATGTCCTGCAGACATACTATAACAAGGGAATCAATATCAATGATGAAAAGAATTTCCAGACAATATTGAAATCTCTGACTGTTAAGGATATGCAGAAGATTACAAAAAAATATCTCACTGACGCAGATAAGCTTGAAATAGTGTTCCTTCCCGAGAAAAAATAATATGACAAAGGAGTAATCCTCTTTTCATAAGATTTATAATTACAGAAGACCGTCGATGACGGTCTTTTGCTTTTTTGTTTTTACTAACTTCGCTTCCGTCAAAAAAGAAAAGTGAGCAAATTAATGGCAATTAAAGATTTTGATATTTCAAAGATTGTCAGTTTTCCGGTACACGACCCTGTCCTGATTTTTGCCTTAATACTTGTCATCATTTTTATCTCTCCTCTTCTGCTGAGAAGGTTTAATGTCCCGGGAATAATCATTCTGATCGTCTCCGGAATAATTATAGGCCCAAACGGCCTGAACATCATAGAGAACAATGGTGCTATCGATCTCTTCTCCACAATAGGGATACTATTTCTCATGTTTATTGCAGGATTGAACCTTGATCAGCAACAGTTCAGGCGCACCCGCTATAAAAGTTTGCTTTTCGGGATATTTACCTATGTTATTCCATTTGTAATAGGCCTGCCTGTCTGTTATTTCCTGCTCCACTTCAATTTTATCACCAGCCTGATGATAGCGAACATGTTTTCAACGCATACCATGGTATCATATCCGGTAGTGTCAAGGCTGAATATATCACGTAACGAAGCTGTTGCAGTTGCCACAGGAGGAACGGTTGTGACGGATACTCTTGTGCTGCTGGTCCTTGCTGCAATTTCAGGCAAAGTAACCGGAGGAACCGGTGTGATGCTGTATGTTAAGCTTCTTGTGTTCTTCCTGATTTTTCTTTTAATACTGGTTTATCTGATTCCTCCGGTGTCCAGGTGGGTATTTAAGAGGCTTGAAGACGATAATTATTCCCAGTTCATTTATGTTGCCCTGGTTGTTTTTGTCTGTGCCATCGTTGCTAAAATTGCCGGTCTTGAACCAATCATAGGTGCGTTTGCTGCTGGTTTTATTATGAGCAGCCTGATACCACAGGATTCAATGCTTCGAAACAGGATAGATTTTACCGGCAACGCCTTGTTTATACCATTCTTCCTGATCAGTGTGGGGATGATAGTTAACCTTCATGGCCTCTTCACAAGTCCGCAGGCAATAATAGTTGCTGTTGTGCTCACAGTTGTCGCCCTTATAGGCAAATACCTGGCAGCGGGCTCAGCCTCATGGATAATAGGCTTCAGCAATGATCAGCGCAGGCTTCTTTTTGGACTTACAAGCTCTCATGCAGCTGCAATACTTGCAGTTATTATGGTTGGCTATAAACTGGGCATCATCGATATCAATGTCATAAATGGCACTATCCTTCTTATACTGATAACCTGTGTGGTGTCATCAATCGTTACTGAAACGGCAGGACGTAAGATTGCCTTATCAACAGGAAGTGAAAGCGGAAAACCGGGGAGGGAATATACTGAGTCTATCATTGTATCCTTGTCAAATCCCAATACCATGGAGAAGCTGCTTGATCTCGCCCTCAATCTAAAGAAGAAGGATCATAGTCAGCCACTTTATGGTCTTTGTGTTGTAAAAGATGACGAGGATGCAGTCAACAAACTCCGGACAGCCCAGACGTTTCTTAAAAGCGTTACGGAAAGAGCCCATGCTACCGGACGAAGAATTGAATCCATTGCAACCATTGATATAAACATTGCTGCCGGGATAAAACGTATGGCACGTGAAAAAGAGGCAACTGATATAATCATCGGCTCGTCAGGTAAATTTAATTTCGCCGACTTCATTTTCGGCCGGTCAATTGAACAATTACTTGACAGCGCCACTCAGAATGTTTTTGTTTATAACCCTGTCCTCCCTCTAAACCTCTGCCGCAGAATAATAATGTTCGTCCCGCTTAACGCCGAGAAAGAAGCCGGATTCAACTCATTTATAAACCGCATTTCACACCTTTCACTTAAGCTTGCTGTTCCCCTGACAATAAAAGCAAAGGTGTCTACATGTGATATTGTTGTCAGTACACTTGCAAAAGGTAAAGACGATTTACAGGTGCTTTATTACCCTTTTGACTATTCTGCCCCTAATATTGAGAAAGAGCTGAAATTTGAGCCCGAAGATCTGATTGTCTTTTTTGCCCCCAGAAATGGCAGTATTTCTTATAATGCAGAATATGAGAGTCTCATGAAAAAGACTCTGAAAGACCTTGAATCCAACAATTACCTCATCCTCTATTCCGGCCTTATTGTCTGATTATCTTATTCATTACAAAAAAATCCATAGGGATATAATTATTATTAAGTAAAGATTTTTGTACTTTTAGCTGATAGTGTACTCAGGCATATCAAAATTCTTGCTATGAAAAACTTCACAAGGTCGTTGATCTGTAGCTTTATTATTTTGGCGCACGGAGCAGTCCTGCAATCTCAGATTCCTGTCAGCGGAGTGCTGATTTCTTCAGCCGTTGACTGTCAGAAAAAAATCAACCAGATAAATGGTGAGATAAAAAAATACGAAAACAGGATTTTAAAAAGCCAGAACACCATCACTCATTCTGAAACCATTCAGAAAAATGCGCGTGAGGCTGGAAATAAGGAAGCAGAGAGGATTGCTGCTGAGGCAATTTCAAATTCATCAAAGACAATCAGAGAATGCAGGGAGTATATAGTCTCTCTCAGGGAAAGAAGAAGCAAATATCAATCAGCGGTTGAATCCATAAGAAAGGCAATGGGGCAAACAAACAAGGTGAATGCTGTTGCCCTTGATTTTACCGGCCAGGTGAGCATAATCAGGACATCAGGAGAAAAAATTGATCTTAAAAATGCTTCTGCCAATATTATGGAAGCCGGCGATATAATCAACACATCGTCTGATGGAAAAGTTGATCTCGAATTTATGGAGGGAAGAGGAAAAATGACAGTTGGCCCTGATTCAAAGGTCAGAATGATTAAAGAAAAAGACAGTTCAGATGTCGTTGAGATAATGAAAGGGGAAATATATTCATCTGTGCTGAAAGCAGATGAGTATGAAAAGAAGATGACAGATCTTTTAAAGAATTTCAAAGCAGACTCTCTTTTAAGTACAATTGGTACTGTCAGTTCCTTTTCGGATCAACAATGGCATGCATATTGGCGCAGAAGTCTGCCGGAAAGATGGAAAAAGAAATTTGAATTACGAACTCCGGCAGCTGTCACATCAGTTAGAGGTACAAAATTTGGGATTACAGTAATTGATGAAAACACAACCGAGCTTCTGGTTACTGAAGGTACGGTAGAAATTAAACCTTCCGGTGCCGATGAGGCAATTGTTGTTGAAGGTGGCCAGGTATGCCGGATAACCAGGGGTCAGGCTTGTGCCGGAGCTATTCCATGTGATACCTTAAATATTAATAAATGGTGGCTGTATGAAAAATAGGATCCATTACTGCTTGCTTTTTACCGGTTTGCTTACCCTCCTGCTATCAACAGAATCCAGGGCCCAATCGGGAGTCTCATGTGAGGTTTGCTTTGATGGCAAAGGAAACCCAGTCACATGCGGATTAACATGGGAAGTGGAGTATAATGGCACTCTATATAAATGCAGATGTGTCTGTGGTGTGGGTGGTGGCCCTGATTGTACACCCGTTTCGTCATCATCATCCTCATCCTCATCCTCCTATAGTTCAGGCAGCAGCAGCGGTGATTTCAGGACAGATCTTGCCACCATGGTTATCGGAGGATTATTCAATGCGCTTAATAACTGGCTGAACTCACCTGCCCCCTCTCAGAATAAACAGGCATCATCCTCCCCTGCATACCACGAAATGACTGCAGAAGAAAAAGCCGAGATTGAACGAAAACAGGCCGAATACAGGCAACATATTCAGGAACAGGTTGATAAAGCATCTGAAGAATATACAAAACAAATAAACGGATCTTTTACAGACAAGCAGACAGCCATGGCAGTCGACTTTAAAACAAAACTGGTGAAATCAGAATCCGTTAAGACAATTAAGCAGCTTAACTGTGCAGCCTATAACAGTATCCAGGCAGCAAAATTAAACTGTCAGACCATAGACTTCAATACTCTTGATGGTTCAATGGAACAGGCAAGGTCAACAGCCGATTTTGCAAATGGTCTTTCATCTGATTGCCCTGAAATAAAGTTACAAATACCTGACGTTGTCCCTTCTCACCCTGTTGGCTTCCAGCAGATGTTTTATCAGACTGTTAAGTTTAAAGCCGATAGTATCAACAAACATGTCTTATTATTAAAAGAGAGCGGAAAGACTATTCAGAAAAAAATTGAAGAGAAAAAGTCCGTTGTGGAAAAGCTTAAGAGTGACAAAAATGCCGGTCAGAATAATGATCAGTTAATGCAGGAAGCACTGAAAGCCCTTAAAGAATCAGAAGACCAGCAGGATGAGCTGACAGAAGAAATTAAAGCCAGTGAAAAAAACATTGAGTTGTACGACATGATAAGAAGTACATACGATACCGATAAGACAAATAATTCAAACCCCCAAAAATGAAACCAGGTAAGATTTCTGTTTTTTGTATCTCTGTTGTTTGCATGCTGCTGTTTTCAGTGGCAGAGGGTAAAGCCCAGCAGGAGATACCCGATAATATTAAAGATTATATAACCCGCGGAATAGCTGCTTTTGAAAATGCCAAAGTCCCTGCCGACATTGACAAGGCACTGCTCGAATTCAACCAGGCAGAAAAGATCGCTCCCGATTTTCCCGATATACATTACTACCTGGGTAAAACATATTCGCTGTTGCAGGGTAATGCCGGGAGAGCCGTAAAAGAGCTGAAAAGATACCTTGAGCTTTATCCCGATGCTCCTGAAAAAGAGGAGCTGACTGCCGAAATCGCCAGGCTCGAGAAAGTAATTGCATCAAAAAGATTATCCACTCTTAACGGTGTTGAACTGATGCAGCTATCCGACGGCATTTATATACGCAGGCTCCTTGGTCCAAACGTGGGAGGCAGGATAACAAGCCGCAACCAGAGTTTTTCATTAATGCCGGGAGATAAGCTGGTTACTGTTAACAAAACCGATATCTCTGATCTGACTTTTGACCAGGTTCTCAGATTGTTCGACAGAGACTCTACTGCAAGGTTTGTTCCTGCAGAAGTAATCAGAGGTGGTGTGGCACACAACGTTGTACTTGAGCGGTCAACAATATTGAAGTCCGATGACGTCAGGGTGTTGGGAGAAGAAGATTTAAGCACCATCATTGAAGAATCCGCTGTACCGGTAATAACTATGTTCTGTAATTCAGTAAACCCCGACTGCAAAAAATATATGTTTTACCTGAGCAGGCTGGCTTACCAGTTCAGGGGGAAGATACAGATAATGATGGCCTACGTTGATGACAATGTAAGTATCTCCACGGAGTTCAACATAGACACTATTCCTACAATACTCTTTTACAGGGACAAAAAACTGATAGGTAAAATAACCGGTTTCCAGCCGGAGCTTTTAACGGAAAAGGCGAATAACATTGAAACGACGGATCCGTTTGGTCTTTAAAAAACAAGGGTGCTTTCCGGCACCCTTTTATTTTAATATTTGATTATTTTTTGTGTCACTGATCCCATTGCGGTTTCAACCCTTACAATGTATGTTCCCGGTTTATATCCTGCCATATCAATCTCCTTCTTCTCGCAGCCAACAATTTCAGAATGCAGCAGCCGGCCATTCAGATCATACATTTCAATGCAGACAATCTCAGACTGTGATTCAATGACAAGTACAGATTTAACAGGGTTAGGGCCAAGCATAATTCCTGATACTTCTCCGGGGTCTGTTACTGAGGTGGGGTTTAATGAAGCTGCAACCCAGCTCTCCGGACGTGAGTTATCAAATGAGAGATCCGCAAGCTCAAGAAAATAGCCATTCCCGTCGGCATAAGGCCATGGATATGAATCTGTGTATGTAAGAGAGTCTATGACATTTCCAAAAGCATCGGAAAGTACAATCTTCTGGCTTAAATCAGAGAGATGCCTTGTAAACTGTCCAAAAGGAGTCAAACCATATACTTTTTCAAAGGCAAGTGCATTGCTTGCCAGGTATAACGACCCGTTTGCTTTCAATGCTGAGTTCACGGGAAACTGATAAACAAGACCTGTCCCGCTGAAATATATGCCGCTCAGGTCAATGGTATGGTAACTGTCATTCGTTATCCGGATGAATTCAAGGTCATCAGCCTGGTAAATACCAATTCCCTTTGGACTATACATTATCCTTGAAATCACCAGAGGAGGAACAGAAACATTGGAACAGGCCGAATAAGATCCGATATTGGCTGTTATCCATGCTTCACGGGTAACCAGGAATGTTTTTATTTTTTGTATTTCAGCAGCATGATCACCTATGGTCCCCCATCGTGCGTTCTCTCTTACCAGGGCTTCACTTATCATTGAAACGGTCTGATCAATGTAAGCATTCAGCACTTCTGTATTAAAAGGCTGACCGGCAGCAATAAGCTCATTCCATCTCTTTGACATATAACATCTGAAAGTAGAGATGTTAAAAAGATCCGTCCAGAATTTTGAGCCGTTATTACCATAATAGTCTTTAAACTGCCATATATCTGTGTGACTTCTGTCTAATCCCCAGAGAAAAAGATCATTTCCGAAAGAGAGATTAAAATCCCATATCGGACCGGCCCTTAGCTTACCATTCCGGTCTTTGTGAAAGAATGTGCTGTATTGGTATGAATCGGGGTTTGAGGCAAGCTCGCTCAACAACATGTAGTCAATAAAGGAAGGGATGTCTATTATTGACGGATAACCGGTTGAAATTGAGGTGTACATTGAGTGTGCCGCAGTTGAAAAGTTATTAAACACACCTTTTATGTAGTTAGTCTGGGTAATTGTGGCATCCACAGGATCAGGCCAGTGGAAAATATAATCCACATTCTGCCAGTTATAAGCATACTCTGTCCATGCAACAGGATCGCCGTTTACCTTATCAGCTTTTATTATATACCCTCCCGATAATTCAGGTAAGGCATTATCCGTTGGGAGAATTTTCTCAATATTTACCCTGTTCTTGTCAGGTTTGATTTTTTCCTCAAGCAGGTATAACCCACGGTAATCACCGTTTATAATCACCTCACAATAAACAGTTCGCGTGGCATACTCTCCAATCTGCCTCGACAGGTTATAACAAAGGTAATCCCTGATACATGAAGGTTCAAAGTTGAGGGCATTAAGCACCCAGTCGTGTTCACCGGGCATCCCCAAAAGTCTTACATCATATTCAGTCAGGTCATCATCAAGAAGAGTGGTAAACCCATAAGGTTTTTTATCAAGTGACTGCGATGATGATCCTCTTATCTCTATGCTTATTCTACCGTTATAATTCAGATATAATGAGTTGTTTATGTCTGCAAGGTAATTTCTCTCTCCCGGACCACGGTAAATTATTTTCATATTAGCCTTAACCCTGGGTTCGTCAGGTATATAGGCGCCTCCATCAGTGTTGATCACAACAATGGGAAGATTGCTTTCGGTGAACGATTGTGACAAACCTGTTTCCCTGAAAACTAAAAGTAATATGAAGAAGAGTATAAGTTTTTTCATAAATATTCCTGAGGCGCTAAAGGTAATTATTAGCCATTTGATTTTGTGTCAGGTGACTGAGATTTTGACGAATGAATTTTCAGCGATTAGGCGGAAAAGTCGGGGAGAAATAATATGGTGCAAGTTTCCCCTCCTTAGAAAGGAGGGGTCCGGCGACGCAGGAGCCGGGGGGTGGTATGTCTCATCTTTTGGCCTAAATCTATCGTCGGAAGTAATACAATGGAAAAAGATTAGCAGCAATATTCTTTTTTACAGAAAGACAGGTTGGTATTAAAACATAATACATACCACCCCGCCCTCGCTTCTCTCGGGCACCCCTCCTGACTCAGGAGGGGAAAATATACTACAATGCTTATCTTCATTTTAAATCCACAGAAATTTCACTTGACCTATTTTTAGTGAAAACTAAGGTTGAAATTCTGCTAAATCAACTGTGCAATATTTATTCATTGTTAAACAAAATTTTTATTAACAGTTGCAAGTGGTCATATATTGCAGTATACATGCTTTTTGAAATCATTAGCGATTTTTAAATAATTTTTATCGATATGTTAAAATATCTTAATTTGCGTTAATATTCTCTCCTAAATCTATTGTCTATGAAGAAAATCTTTACTCTGATTGCTCTCTCTTTGGCATTATCTATGACGATATTCGCCCAAAAGGGAATGAAAAACCCTGCTGCCGCCTATTGCGAGCTGATGGGTTACAGTTACTCAGCGGTGCATGATGCATCAGGAAACGAAGTTGGAACTTGTACACTTCCCAATGGGCAGAAAGTAAATGCCTGGGATTTTTACAAAGGAAAAGTTGCCCAGGAATACAGCTATGCTGCAAAAAAGGGCTATGAAATCCAGACTGAGGTCGAAACCATAAATGGCTATACGACTGAAAGGGCTGTTTGTACACGTGAAGTAAAAGGTGTACAGGAGAAACTGACTCTTGAGGAGTTGATGGAACTTAATGGTGACCAGCTTCAGCTTGAGAGTAAAAGCAAAGCCCCGGATCTATACGCAACGGCAAAGGAAAATGTCGCCTTTGTTTATGCCAAAAGCACGCCTGCATCTTTTGACTGGAGAAGCTATAACGGCCACTCATATATTGGTTCGGTACGCGACCAGGGAGGTTGCGGATCGTGCTATGCTTTTGGTGCCTCTGCAGCAGCCGAGGGTGTTTATAACTATGCTACCGGGAGCTACGACAGTAACACATCTGATTTTGCCGAGTCGTATATCATATGGTGCCTGGGATCAATGTCGGCATACAGCAGCAATTTTGGCGGTTGCGGCGGCGCTGATTATACCTATTCCGAACTGCAGGCTCTGTGCGACATAGGAACAATCCCTGAATCCTATTTCCCTTACTCAGAGTCAACGGGTCAATCGTGCCCTACGGCTGCAACGAATGCAACCAAAACAAAATTTTCATCATGGTATCGGGTTACCTGTTCAGATATTGATGCAATAAAAACAGCAATCATGACTTATGGCGTTGTTGATGCTGCTGTTTATGCTTCAACCTCATTTCAGAATTATACCGGAGGCATCTATTCTGACAGCTATACCACCTGTTCGGCCAGCCCCTGCTATAATACCACAACAAACCATGCAATTGCACTTGTAGGATGGGGTACCGACGCCACCACAGGAGATTACTGGATACTGCGTAACTCATGGGGAAGCACATGGGGAGAAAACGGCTACATGAGAATTGATGCCACATCGGCACGCGTGGCATGCGAAGTCTGTTACCTCGTTTATACCCCTGCAACAGTTACTGTACCAACAGTTGCAACTACGGCTGCATCTTCAGTCACAAACACCACAGCCGTTGGTGGCGGGAACATTACAGCCAACGGTGGCGGTACCGTTACTGCCAGCGGTATTGTTTACTCAACATTATCAGCGCCGACACTTTCTACCGGTACTGTCCTCTCAACCTCTCCTGTTACAACCTCAGGATCATATTCACTTACCATGAGCGGGCTTACTGCCGGCACAACTTACTATGTAAGGGCCTATGCCACTAACAGTGCAGGTACAGCTTATGGCGACCAGGTTTCTTTCACCACATCAGCAACAACGGATACTCAGGCGCCGACGGCTCCTGCTAACCTGGCATCATCGTCAGTGACATCATCATCAGTAACACTTACCTGGACCGCCTCAACAGACAATGTTGCAGTAACAGGCTACAATGTTTACCAGGGAAGCACTCTGATTGGCACAACAACAACAACAAGCTATACTGTTTCAGGCCTTTCTGCCTCAACAGCATATACATTCTACGTGACTGCAAAAGACGCTGCGGGAAATGTATCATCAGCAAGCTCATCAATTTCAGTTACCACATCGGCAGCCAGCGTAACATACTGTACGTCGAAGGGATCCAATTACTCTTATGAGTGGATTGACCTGGTTCAGCTGAACACAATCAATAACGTTACCACAGCAAATGCCGGTTATGGAGACTTCACCGGCATGTCAACATCACTTACAACAGGTACAAGCTATACCGTTTACTTCAGTGCAGGATTCAAGAGCTCATCATACACTGAATACTGGTACATCTGGATCGATTATGACCAGGATGGCTCGTTTGAAAGCACCGAACTGATAAACTCCACATCATCAACCTCCTCCGGGACACTGAGCAAGACATTCACTGTTCCCACAACGGCCACACCAGGATCGACAAGGATGCGTGTCACCATGAAATACAACTCCGCTCCCACAGCCTGCGAGACATTCAGTTATGGTGAAGTGGAAGACTATACTATCAACATTGTTGCCGGTGTTGCCGATACGCAGGCTCCTACAGCACCAACAGGACTTGCAGCTTCTTCCGTAACAGCCACAACAGCCTCCTTAGGCTGGACTGCATCTACGGACAATGTAGCAGTAACAGGATACAATGTGTACAAAAACGGCACATTGCTCGGAACCGCTACCGGCACTTCTTACAGTGTCACAGGTCTGACAGCCTCCACATCATATTCATTCTATGTCACCGCATACGATGCAGCCGGTAACGTATCTTCAGCAAGCTCATCCATAAGTGTCACCACTTCAGCAGCCACAGTGACCTATTGTACTTCAAAGGGCAGCAGCGTTACATATGAATGGATCGACCTGGTGCAGCTGAATACGATTAACAATGTAACAGCAGCAAATGCCGGGTACGGTAACTTCACCAGTCTCTCAACCAACCTGAGTCTTGGAACAAGCTACACTATATATTTCAGTGCAGGGTTCAAGAGCACAGCCTATACAGAATACTGGTATATCTGGATTGACTACGATCATGATGGCTCATTTGAAAGCACAGAGCTCATAAGCTCAGGATCATCTAAGCTGGCCACCACGCTGAGCAAGACATTCACTGTTCCTTCAACGGCTACCATTGGCTCAACAAGAATGCGTGTAACCATGAAGTATAACTCAGCACCCACCTCATGTGAGACATTCAGCTATGGTGAGGTAGAAGACTACACTGTTGTCATCACCGGCACTTCATCGACAGACAAGGGCGTTTCTGCCGATGCACAGGAGCTGGGTAATGAGCCTCCAACATCAATAATTGTTTGTCCGAACCCGGGTCACGATGTTATTGTCATCAAAGCTGAAAACGGAGTTGAGTTTACCAATAACCTGGTGAGGATATATAACAGTGCAGGTGCTCTGGTAATGGTTGCCAGGACTGATGAGCCCGTTGATATTTCAAAACTTGCGGCAGGTATCTATATCATAAAGGTTGAAGACCCCAAACAGGCATTTGTCACAAGATTTATTAAGCAGTAAAACACAGAGCTGCAATTTGGCAGCAGGTTATAAAAAAGGGAGAGGGACCGATGTCCCTCTCTTTTTATATTCAATTCTGAGATTTTCCTAATTTAGCATCATGGAATCCAAACTGTTATATAAGATTTATATCACCGGTGATGTGCAGGGTGTAGGGTTCAGGTGGCGCACCATGAATGAAGCGGGTAGTCGTGGTATCACAGGCTTTGTCTGTAACATGCCCGATGGCAGTGTCTATATTGAGGCTGAAGGGGAAAAGGATCTGCTTGACTATTTTGTCGGCTGGTGTAAAAACGGGCCGGGTTATGTTGACGGGGTCAGGACAGAGGTCTCTTCGCCGGTGGGTTATTCATGTTTCAGTATAAGACATTAGGATTTTCCCTTTTATCCATTCTCAATTGCTGTAGAAGCAGTAAAATGGCTGATTTTTCTGTCTGAAATTCAGAAATTCCGATGGATTTATTATTTTGTATCATAATTTTAAGTTGAAAGTCAGTCTGGGGTGGTATTGTCTTATTATATGCTTTTTGCAAATAAATACTCATGTGACTGACCGGGCATTGCTGTAATATGCCGGGATGAAAAAGAGGTTTAGAATGGTTTTTCCGGCATCCTGAATAAAAGCAAGAAAAAGTAAACATACTGTTCCAATATGGTATATCAGGTTCAGAAAAACTGAACATATAAACGTGTTGTGCACAACTTTATAAAAAACTGACACTATGATATTTTGCCAAAGGCTTTTATTGTTTATGCTGACAATCATCCTGTTTTCTTGTAATGATCTAAAACGTAATTCGAGATTAACAAATGAAGGAATGTTAAATGAACTTAAAGGAATATCAACAAATTGGAAAAGGGATTCTATCGGTTGCAATAATCTCAGAAAACAAATTTTAAAGGAGAATAAATTAAAGTATGATTTTTTAAATGGTTTAGACAAAAGAACAGCACTTGATTATTTAGGTAGACCGAATTTTGAACGTAAATTTATTGATAGAGACAAATTCTATTATTGTATTTCATGCAAATATGCTCCTCCTGTTAAATCTCAAGACAAGGAAAGTGTTGATACAATTAGAATAATAAATACTGAAGTGGAGTTGTTTTTTATTGATTTCAATTCAGACAGTATTATTATTAACTCTGGATTGATAATACCTTAAATGATAATAAAAAGCTGTGCACAACACACAATATAGCCAATAAGGGTTTCAGAGGTATGCGAAGATTTGTAACCCGCTTCAACTTTTTGTGTACCTTGATAGTAAATCGCCCGCAATCCCTTACTGTCCATATTGTCAAACGTTGGCAACAATATTGGGGAAATTTGCAATTGGTTCAAATCTGATGTAAATTTGCATCAAAACAATATAAAATGGCAAGGCAAAGTATTTCGTTTACTAAACCAAATGATGAGTGGTTAAAAGCACAATTGGAGAATCAGGAATATTCAAGCAAAAGTGAGCTCATCAATGATCTGATCAGACAAGCTAGAAAACAGCAAGCTCAGATTGATTGGATTAGAGCAAAGTTGGATAAATCTGAAAGAAGCGGATTTACAGACAGTACCAAAGAACAGATTCTAAACCAATCAAAATCCTTACTTAATGGCTAAATATAGATTAAGTAATGAAGCCAAAGAAGATTTGATACGAATCCATCATTACGGAGTTGAAAAGCTTGGAATGTCACAAGCAGACAAATACTTTGATACATTTTTTGAATATTTTGACATAATTGCTCAAAGGCCATTTTCATTTGAATCTGTAGATTATATAAAAAAAGGATATAGACGCTTCGTTTGCGGGTCTGACAGTATTTACTACAAAATAAATTGTGACACGGTTGAAATAATGGCAATTGTCGGAAGACAAGAGATAAACAATATCCTTTAATTTTTGAATAAAATACTGTTGCCAACAGGACGGTATATTTCATTTGCCTTCCCGATAGATCGGGACAAGTAGTCACGGTTTTTGCTCGTCACCTATAACACGAATTATAAAAAGATAGGTTTGTAGTGCCCAGCACGTTTTTGGTTGCGGCGCGACAGATAAAAGTAGATAAGAAAACTATCTAATTGCGCCGCGAGGGCAAAAACCGCGCCCCCGCCTACGCTACGCTACGTTGGGGCACAGCAGCCCTCCGCGAAGCTCCGGGCGCGGCAAACCCGCCCTACTGATGTCTGTCAGGCGGGCCAGCCCGACAGACTTAATTCTGGCGAGTCAACCAGATATCAGTCGGTCTGGCGGGTAAAACATACCGCCGACCGTTAGGGGCAAGTTGAATGAACACCCGTACAAACAATGAAGAGACGATATAAAATATTGATATTTGGGCTTTTAACTCTCATTTTGATTTGGTTTATCCCAATTCCAAGTTTCATAGCATTTAAAATTAGTTTAAACAATTCAGTTATGGGAAGTGGTGTTGGAATAGCAGGAATTAAACCTGCTCAATATCGAAGATTTGAAATGTTGAAAGCTGTTTCTAGCACGAAAAGATTGGAAAGGTTTTATAAATATCACCTAAGTGCTGCAGTAAGATGTTATGCTTTCTGGGCATTATCAGAACGCGATAACGTTGACCAATTTGAATTAATAAAATCAGGATTGTCAGATGATAGGAATGTTTCAACAATATTCGGATGTTTAGTAGGTAAATCGACCGTAGCCGACTTTATAATCGACAATTCACGTGGACTATTATCTCAACAAGACAGTTTAACCCTTGATAGTTTAATTTTGTTTTCAAATAAAAGTCTCGAAAAACAAAAGTCTTTATTATTATCTATTGAACCAAATTCTAACTATTATGACCGAATCAAGGAATTGACAAATAATGAGGATGTTCCATCGGCAATAATAGGACTGGCAAAGTTTCAAAAAAACTCAGATATTGACTTGATAAAACAAGTGCTGTCGGATAGTTTAATAGACCCTTACTATCCTTTATTAGCAGTTAAGAGTTTTCCTGATAAATCATTCATCCCAGACCTTTTAAGTATCCAAAATCAAATGATTCATAAAACGAGTGGATTAAATCATATTGCTGTAAGAGCATTATATAAAACACTTGTTAGGATTGACAACGAGGAGATTGAAGAAAAACTTAATTGGGTAGTAGAACTTGATAATGAAATACGAATTCTGGATTCTTTATCAGATTCAATCAAAATAATGAGCGCATTTGAAAAGGAGTTTCTCCATATTAAAACAGATTCATCCTATTTTGTTCATAATGGTGGTTTTGGTAAGGAAAATCAATACACAGTTCATAATCACCTAATGGCACTTAGACTTGCATTATTTGATTATCCAGAATCAAAATATCAAGATTTGATTAAAAATATGCATTTTGAAAAACTTGAGATGGATATGATAAAAGACGAATTAAAATATACGGACTTTGAATAGCAACCTGCCCCTAACACACAATATAGCCAATAAGGGCTTTGGTGGTATGTGAAGGTTTATAGCCCGCTTAAACTTTCGTGTACCCTGATAGGAAATTGCCCGAAATCTCTTACTGGCCATATTGTCAAACGTTATGGTTAATTGATTGAACTACTGCCGTCTAGATAATTTACATATACCTGTTCTTATGAAGATAATATATTTGATAATCCTTGTTAGTGTATTAAGCTTGTCAAGTTGCAGCAATATCCATAAATTAAGTCCAAAGATTGTCGACAATAATGTATCAGATATAGCTGTCGATTCAACCAATAACATAAAGTCGAAAGAGGATCTTGAAAGAGAAGCTTACTTTGGATTTGACACATTACTTGTACAAGAGTATTTGTCTGCTAATGGGAATAAAATTAGATTAGAAGGAAGCAAATCCAAAGATGTTTATAGAATATCTGTAACAACCAAAAAAGGAGTTAAAAAGAAATTTAAAATTGCTGATAATTGGTATTCAGCTTCACACCTTACTATTCTTTGGGATACTAAAGATTATATTTTTGTTAGATATTACTGCGGATCATCGTGTTGGGGAGGTCAAATCCTTTCATTGAATGACGAAAGGGGAATTTTAGGTTATCCTTTATATCTCTTTGCGGATAGTACAGAAAAAATTATCGTGTATCCTGATACAAATAATTATTCAGAATTAATTGTTGAGAATTTTCGTACGAACAGGAGCATAAAAGAGAATTTTAAGTTTTGCAAAAAATTTACAATGCCAACAGACGCGATTGATTCTGTGTACAAGGTAAACCATGATATGATAGCTGTTCGATTCAAGAATATAACTTGTAAAGAAGTTGAAACAAGAGAAATAGAATATAAAAATCTCAACTAACCATAACAAATGGTATGCCCAATTAAAAAAAACAGATAGCAATGGAACCATCGGCACGATTGATTATAAACCTGACAGGTGATAAAAGTTTCTATTTGTGGAATGGACTGGAGACCTATTATAAAAAATTAAGGGCTGCATATACTGACATTTTAAATGATTTAAATTCTGAATATCTATATTTCGGTTTTTTTACGTTATGTGCTTCAACTCTTGAATATTCACTCAATTTTATACTTGCTGATTACTGTATAGATAAGTTTGGTCCAGAGAATTATAAGACTTATTGTAAAGAGTATATAGGATTAAGTTTTCAAAATAAACTCTTGATGATTCCTCACATTATTTCGGACGGTAAATATATGCTTAATGAGAATCATCCTTCTTTTAATCAACTTGAAGATTTAATTACTTTGCGGAATAGAATATTGCATAATAAGGAATTCTTAAAAGAAATCAATATACCAATACAAGGCGAATTGATTGATGGCATTGTAATTGTTCCAATAGAAAAGTCAGAAGTCGAATTTAGTATTGATGTCGCTACCAATTACATAGATACTTTAACGAAAGATAAATGTATAAATTATGGGAACGCACTTGGAGATTTTAAGCAATTCATAATGACTCCTGCATTGACTAAGGATTTGAAAGAAAATCCAATGATAAAAGAACAAACATGGTAAATAATAAGTAATTAACTGGGCACAACACGCAATATACAACATTGGGGTTTAATAGATTATTCAAGAATTGTAGCTCGCATCAAGTACCTTGTAAATTGATAGGGAATCGCTCCGTACTCCCCAACTTTGAATTTTGCCACCGTTAGTGTCCATTTATCTGAACATCATTGCAATGAATAAACAAATTTTTATAATAGTTTATCTAATGTTTTCAGTCAATGTGATTGGATTTTGCCAGTCTAACGTTGATACATTAGTGACAGAAAAATATAATACAGATTCTATTAACGGAATTTATATTCCAAAAGACTTGAATGATTGCTTCAATCAAATTGATGGATTTTGGAATGATTCAATAAAAAATCAAGTAAAATCATGGACTGAAGAAGATTTTTATGCTAATGGCCATTTTGGCTTTGGAATGTGG
>Ga0209098_1001682_pt1 | contig 20676 bp, 19 predicted proteins | sample AD_JPNHW1_MetaG_FD_184429 | JGI IMG/M metagenome (GOLD analysis project Ga0209098, IMG submission 184429) | Active sludge microbial communities of municipal wastewater-treating anaerobic digesters from Japan - AD_JPNHW1_MetaG (SPAdes) (version 2) | ecosystem: Engineered > Bioreactor > Anaerobic...
TGTATGGGCAGCTCTTGTTTTGTTAATATTGCCTATCTAAATACAATTATCTGGGATCGACCGGCATAATCAACTGGCATAAAGGAGTGGCTGATGGAGCTTTTGACTTCCCAATGGTTACAGCAGCACAAGTTGTGGATGTACAATTTTGCTGAAATACTGCGGAGCAATCCGGAGACCGGGTTTTACGAGCACAAGACCGCTGATCTTATTGCCTCCGAGTTGGAAATGCCCGGCATAGAAGTCCAACGAGGCTTAGCCTTAACCGGAATAAAGGCCTTTGCTGGTACAGCGGAGGCTCCCTCTATTGCCTTGGTTGCAGACATGGATGCCTTACCAACGGCTGGAGCTCCTGGTGGAGTTGCTCATTCTTGCGGCCATTACGCCCAGGTCACAATTATGTTGGCCGTGTTTCGGGCACTTGTAGAAACAGGTTTCCCAGACAAGAATCACGTTCGAGTTGTTTTTTTGGCAACACCAGCTGAAGAATATGTGCAGTTGGACAAGCGAAGGGAACTCAAAAAAGAGGGCAAGATAACTTATCTTTCCGGGAAACAGGAGATGATCTATCTTGGTGCTTTTGACGATATCGATTGCGCAATCAAGTATCACTCCATGTCGGAAACGTCCGATTTCCCGCGGCGGACCGCAACAATCAACGGCATCCTCAACGGATTCAGTGCAAAAACGGCGCTCTTTACTGGGAAAGCCTCGCATGCTGGAGCCGCTCCAGATCAAGGGATCAATGCGCTCAACGCCGCTACCTTGGCTATTCAAGCCATCCATGCGCAACGCGAGACATTTCTTGACAGCGACCATATTCGTATCCACCCCATCATCAAAGAGGGTGGTACGGTAGTCAACTCAGTTCCAGACAGAGTTGAAGTTGAAATGTATGTCCGGGGGGCAACTAACAAAGCCGTCATCGAGGCCTCCAAGAAGGTAGATCGGGCTTTGGTTGCAGGTGCTTTGGCTATAGGCGCTTCGGTACGAATTGCAAACACCCCAGGTTACCAAGCCTTTCATCCCAACAAAGCCATGGGGGAGTTTCTGGGATCTGCAGCACGCGAATTTGTATCAGAAAATGAAATCGATTTCCACGACGAGTCTTTTGCTTCGGATGATATTGGAGACGTTGCCTGCCTTGTGCCGACTTGCCAACTGGGCTATGGAGGGTTTTCCGGCACGATACACACGGCCAGTTTTCTGCCTTTGGATGCTGAGCGAGCATATCTTGAGCCCGCCTGCATAATTGGACGGACCGTCGAGTTGTTGGCGGGACAAGATGGGCAGGGAGTTGCTGCCGTCAAGTCTTCTTTTGTGCCGCAATTTACTAAGGCTGAATATCTTGCAATGCTCGACGCTTCTTTGTCGGAGAACGTATATGCCGGAGGAATCGAGAAGCTTCAGCGGTAGGATGAAGATTGGGCTACATACAACTTAGCATGGAATCTGCTCCGACTTGAGTTGCTACGAGAGTAGAATCGTGTAAAAAGCTCAACTAGCCAAGATAGGAATAGGAAAAGATAGGAATAGGAATAGGAATAGGAGACTGAGGCCATGTATAAAGCCGTCGTTTTAGATTTTGGCAATGTGCTCTGTTCGCTGGACCGGGCAAGTTTTGTGCAAAAAGCCTCTCTTCATTCGCCGCTCGATCCTGGCCAAATAGAAAAAGCCCTTTGGGGTGGATCTCTAGAACTCGAATATGAAACCGGCAAATACGACTCCCACCAGTATTTTGCCAAAGTGCAAGAGGTCGCTCTCCTTGACGACTCCTACCAATTTGAAGAATTTGTGGAAGACTACCGTCATATCATTGGGCCTAATCCGGATGGCGAGGCAGGGTTACTGGCAGCGCGCAACTCAGGCGCCCGCACTTTCGTACTGTCCAACACCGCCTTTATACACGCCCGCGAGCTTTTCTGCAATGAAGTTTTGGCTTCGGTGCCAGAATTGCACGTCCTTTCGTATAAAGTCGGCATCATGAAACCCGACCCGCACATTTGGCTCAAACTCCTTCAGTACGCTGATCTTGCTCCTCAAGATTGTTTTTACATTGACGACGTCCCAGCCTATTGTGATACCGCGCGCAGCATTGGTTTTGGCACTTTTTGCTATGACATGAAGCTTCATCGGCTTGCAGATGTTGTCGCGAACGCCGTTTCATGAGTATTCTTTATATAGTATGAACATCTTGGTTACCCTCAATTCTGTGTACGTAAGGCCGCTCCTTGTCATGCTCAAGTCGCTTTTTATGAGCAATCCTCAGGGGCAGTTTACGGTTTTTCTTATGCATTCAAGCCTAAGCCAGGATGAGGTGGCGGCCATAGATGGATTTGTGACAAAGCACGGTCACAAATTACAAGTCCTGCATGTCCCTGACGATTTTTTTTCAAATGCGCCTGTTACCATGCGCTATTCCAAGGAAATGTACTATCGGCTTCTCGCCTACAAACTTTTGCCACCCGAAGTCGACAAAATTCTCTATCTAGACCCGGATATTCTGGTAATCAATACTATTTCAAAACTCTACCAAACCGATATTTCCGACTACCTTTTTGCCGCGAGTTTTCACAAACGGATTTTGGCCAAAGAACTCAACATGGTGCGCCTTAACGCCTACGACATGCAGGAGTACTACAATTCCGGCGTCCTTTTGATGAATGTGTCCCGGCAGCGTCACGAGATTGACGAGCGTCAGATTTTCGAATTCATCGATAAATACAAAAATCGCCTCGTTCTGCCGGATCAGGATGTCCTCAATTCGCTCTATTCCGATTCGATTCTCGCGCTGGACGAAACCATCTACAACTTTGATACCCGTTTCTATCACTACTATAAACTTGTCAGCAATGGGACTGTCGATATGGACTATGTTTTCAAAAATACCTGCATTCTTCACTTCTGTGGCAAGAAGAAGCCTTGGCACAAGAACTACTTAGGTGTTTTCTTGGCGCTGTATAAATACTACGAAAAACAGGTCACAGACGAGGTCGGGCTCTTGCCGACTGAGTCTGAAGTATCTCCAACGCCAATGCAGCTTGCTCCATCGCTACTCAGAACATGAGAGCGCAAGGTTAGTAGAGAACGAAAATCCCGCCGCACAACTTGTTGTTCCGTGCTACAATACCTACACGGTATCGTTGGGACATGGGCCTTATTGCCCGCCCGACAATCGACACTCTTAGCGGGAGGTTCTGTATGAAACGAGCATTGGTCGCATTGCTCATCGTGATGGTGGCAGCCTCGGCCTGGGCGGCTTCAGGCAAAGTGGTGGTATACACGGCGCACGAGGAATCGATTATCAATGCCCTTGTGCCTATGTTCGAAAAAGACACAGGGATAAAGGTTGACTATGTCAAACTGGCATCCGGCGACGTCATGAAGCGCGCGAAAGCAGAGGCTAACAACCCCCAGGCCGATGTCATCTGGAGTATCGGTGGTGAACAGCTCGAGGCGGACAACCAGATTCTTGCGCCATATACGCCCAAAGAGTGGGACAAAATCAACCCGGTCTATAAGGTTGGGACCAATTGGCTTCCCTACACCGGTATTATGAATGTCTTTATCGTCAATACGAAGATGCTTAAGCCGGAGCAGTATCCGCAGACATGGACCGACCTCACTGATGGTCGTTTTAAAAAGAACATTTCCTCTGCAAGAGCAGACAAATCTGGATCTTCGTACATGCAGCTTGCCAACGTGATTTCGATTTACGGAGACAAGGGCTGGGACATCTACAAGGGGATTATGAAGAACATGATCATTTCGTCTTCCTCTGGCGCTGTTCCCAAATTTGTCAATGATGGTGAACAGGCGGTCGGTATTACCCTGGAAGACAACGCCTTCAGGTTTGTAGCGGGCGGCGGTCCTGTTGCCATTGTCTATCCAAAGGATGGGACTGTGGCAGCTCCTGATGGTATTGCGCTCCTTAAGGGCGCTCAGAACCTCGAGAATGCAAAGAAATTCATCGACTGGTGCCTTTCCAAGCCGGTTCAGGAGTATTTGGTCGATGCAATGGCGCGCAGGCCTGTTCGTATAGACTGCAAGGATCCTAAAGGGCTTCCTCCAATTTCCACGATCAAGACGATACCGTACGATTTTGGTTGGGCTGCCAAGAACAAGGATGCATTTATAAAGAAATTCAACGACATAGCGATGGATCTCGGACTGTAGCGCTTTTGTTTTCCCATTGCGAGTGGCCTTTCGTAACCGAAGTGTCTCTTTCTGACACTGACCTCTTGCGGAAGGCCCCTGCAACCGGGATTTATCGGTCAATACGGTGTGCCAAGACTCTGGCCGGCGTCTTTTCTCTTTTCACTACTTGGTGTTTTATGCTTCTATACTGCTAGACATCTTACCGGGAGTTTTTGATGACCTCTATACGAATAGTCAATCTGGAAAAGAAATTTGGCGAGCTTGTCGCTTTGTCGAACATCAATCTGGACATAAAGCCAGGGGAATTTTTCACTTTGTTGGGTCCTTCAGGCTGTGGCAAGACCACCTTGCTGCGGACGATAGCGGGCTTCTATAAACAAGACAAAGGCGACATCTATTTGGGCGATGAACTGGTGAATAATATTCCTGCTTATAAACGCAACACAGGGATGGTGTTTCAGAACTACGCCGTTTTCCCTCATATGACAGTTTATGAGAATGTCGCCTACGGATTGAAGGTGCGAAGGCTCCCCAAGAAGGAAATCGCCGAACGCGTCAAAGCAGCGCTTAAGAACGTGCATCTCACCGGTTACGAGGACCGTACACCAGACAAGCTTTCCGGCGGGCAGCAACAGCGCGTTGGCCTGGCTCGCGCCATGGCAATTGAGCCGCGCGTGTTACTGTTTGACGAGCCGCTTTCCAATCTCGATGCCAAGCTGAGGGTGGAGATGCGCGAGGAGATACGATCGGTACAGAAAAAACTTGGCATTACCGCTATTTATGTGACGCATGATCAGGAAGAAGCGCTCGTTATTTCGGATCGAATTGCAGTTGTTAATTTTGGCAAGATTCAGCAGGTGGGTGAGCCCTGGGAGATCTACAAGAATCCCAAAAACCTGTTCGTTGCCACCTTTGTTGGTAAGATAAACACTGAAGATGTGACCTTGGAAGAGCCCTTGGCCGGCGGTCTGCGCAAGGCTGCCTTCCGAGGCGTGACTTTTTTGGTCCCTGCTGCCGGAACGGAAGGGAAATCCGAAGCCACACTGGCGTTCCGCCCCGAGGACATCCAAGAAACGAAAGACCTAAGCTCCTCCAACAAGGTTGTGGGACAGGTGGAATCGGTGTCCTTCCTCGGGTCTACTGCTCGGGTCATGCTCAAGGTTGAAGGTACGACTATCGTGTTTGATCGCCATTGTCCAAGAGAAGAAGATATACCTGCTGTTGGGGAGACCTTGCAGGTCAGTATCCCACCGTCTGCGTGCCTGCTTTTTGACAAACAGAGCGGCGAGCGCCTTGGTGCTGGAGGGGAACGATGACCCTTGGCAAGCGAAGGTTGGATATTTGGACGTTTGTAACGCTCTTGGGTTTTGCGATCGTCATTGTTTTTCTCATCTATCCACTTTTTGACGTTTTTAAGTATAGCTTCATGGACAAGGAAACTGGGCAGTTTTCTTTTTCCAACTGGAAGGAGTTTTTTTCGCGGGCCTATTATCTCCGTGCTTTTGGGCATTCAATGTTGGTGGCCGTATTGACGACCTTCTTTTCCATGGTACTCGGCATTCCCCTCGCCTTTTTTACGTCGAGATACAAGATCCACGGTACCAATTTGCTCAATACGCTGTCGGTACTGGCTCTTCTGTCGCCAACTTTTATTGGAGCATATTCGTGGATAACGATGCTCGGCAAGCAGGGTTTCTTGAGGCTTTTCTTTTCCTCAATAGGAATTAGACTTCCAGAAATCTATGGTCCTTTTGGAATAGTTCTTTCAGACTCCTTGCAATACTATCCATTCATATCGCTCATGCTGGCGGGGTCGCTCAATACTATCGACCGGTCGCTGGAAGAAGCGTCGGAAAACCTTGGTTCCCGATCGTTGGGGACCTTTTTTAAGATAACCTTACCGCTTGTAATGCCTGCGCTTACTGGCGGTGCACTAATTGTGTTTATGATGTCGCTCTCCAACTTTGGTACCCCGATGGTGATCGGGGGCAACTACCTCGTGCTGTCTACCCTCGCCTACAACATGTACACGAGCGAAGTGGCAGAAACGCCAGGAATGGCGTCGACGGTTTCTATTGTCCTTATGCTCTGTGCGTCAGTGGTAATCATCTTGCAGAACTGGGCCTCGTCGCGGAGAAAGTACTCGAGCATGCTGGTAAATCGTCCAATTCAAAAGCGACTTGCCAAGGGGAAGTCCTTCGCGGCGCACTTTGTTTGTTACCTCATTGTTGCGCTTTCAACTTTGCCGCTTCTTGTCATTGTTTTCTATTCGTTCAGGAACACAAACGGACCGGTCTTTACGCGTGGTTTTGGGCTCGAAAGTTATAAACAGATCTTCTTCGATATACCGAAAACGGTCATCAATAGTTTTGTGTATTCATTTATTGCAGTTATACTTATATCGATCATTGGGACTTTGCTTGGCTTTGTCATAGCTCGTAGCAAAGGGGTTTCTGTCAAGGTTTTGGATCAATTGCTTGCAATCCCTTACATCGTACCAGGCACGGTGCTTGGTATCGGTTTTATCATCGCATTTAATAGAAAACCGATTTATCTTGCCGGTACTGCGACAATCATCATCATGGCGTACTTTATACGGCGGTTGCCATACTCGGTAAGATCGGCGGCATCCATCCTGAAGCAGATCGACCCCGCCTTGGAAGAAGCAGGAGTCAACTTAGGATCCCCTCCAGGAAGGACTTTCCGTACCATAACGCTTCCGCTGATGAAGAGTGGTATAGTTTCAGGTGCTATAATGAGTTGGGTTACATCGATGAATGAACTCTCTGCTTCCATTTTGCTCTATGTGGGCAAGACGATGACGATGCCCATTAAAATCTACATCTCGGTCGTCGACGGGTACTTTGGAACGGCGAGTGCCATGTCTACGATTCTTTTGGTTGTTACCGGCGTCTCGATGTTTGTCGTAAACAAGTACTTTAACAGAGGAAGCGAGACATTTATCTCTTGAGATTGAGATAGATCTCTGACTGGGCCTTTATGTCTAGTGCCCTAAACCTGGTCTATATGGCGGCTTATGCCCTGAAGGGTTGCACCCTAAAGCGTCAAACGACGAAGTTTTGAGGGGGAAAACAAAGAAACTTCAGGAATTTTGAATTGAGCGATGAAGACGCGCGCGTTTCATTGGTAAGGAGGTGCGCAATGCACTACACACAATGGAGAGGCGCGCGTATTTTTTCGCGTGCGGGTTTACTGATTGTCGCGTTTGTCTGCCTTGTCGTTCCCATTTGGGGACCGCCTAAGGTGGCAGCGTCGGCTCGATTTGAAAAGACCGACGCAGAAGAACCGTGGCAAGATCTGGGTGCAGAGGAAGACCTGGAATTCCTTTTGCGGGGCAAGTATGTGGATGAAGTGGAGGCAGCGAAAGTACAGGGAGGAGACACGAGGGTAACATTGGACTCTTCAAGGACCAAGCTCAAAGTTGAAGTGATCGACAGCGAGTATGAGGCAAAGCTTGGCAGGATTCCACCTAAGGAAACGTATGTGATCGATGTTCATAATCGCGTCATGCAGACTACCGAGGCACCTTTTATGCCAAAACCTGGTACTCAGAATGTTGCACCCCATGGTCCTGGTGTGACCTGTGCTCCAGAACCTTTCCCTGCCGGCAATTGGCAGATCACCGGAGAACGGGCACGCGGAGATAAATACGGACCTTTCAGCATTCAAACCAACGCCGTAGGGCATGTGGATGTCTATGGTCCGGTCGGACCTGAAGGTCGAGCAGCGTATCTGGGAACCTATGCCGATACAGGTTATTCGTTGCATTCTAACACAATTCCTTTTGAACGTTCACTTTCCTATGGTTGCATCGTGATGCGGCAGGACGATGTGTCGAAATTGGCGACGACACTCCTTATAGACAAGGGCAGGGACCCGAAAGCACGGCAGACTATTTACGTTCCCGATAAGAAATAGCCCATTCATGAGATAGATTTGAATGTTTTGTCAGACGATTGATGTCTTCTCACGTAGTGTTTGACATGAGTTTTCGATGTGAAATTGCGAAGAAAATCGTAAGACTGGAGGTATCTATGATTTCTAAGGCAGCGAATCCGTTAGCGACAGTTCCAGTTCAGGCTGGCGCAAGTAGACATATTCTAAATAGCTCGAAGTTTGTACAGGCGTTTTTATTATTGATCTATGTTTGCGTTGGAGGCTTGCTATTCGTAGGCTGTTCCAATAAGAAACAAGAACTGGGAAATAGCCAAGAGATAATTCCTCAACAACCTACCGATGCAGGCAAAATTCCAGCCGAAAACAAGGCGAGCCCGAGCTTCGACGCTGCGCCACACGTAGAAAACCCTATTGTGCTGCCTGAAATTGTAGCCGGTACCAACGAAGTGTTTATTGTGTATAAGGATACGAGATTTGGAATTCTCGAGAGTCAGGGGTATGACACCATAATTTATCGATTTCATCTGCTCCCCGGAGGGTGGTTGGATGGTGCAATGGTCTATAAGCGTGATTTGACGGGCGAAGTTCCTATTGCAAGGTATGATTTTAGCCGTGCCGGAGAGGAGATACTCGTCTCCAAATCCACTGCGGATAAGGGTGCAGTCCAGGCTACTTTTGATGTGGAACCAGAAAAAATCGCCATACATGGGGACGTAACCCGCGTGATCGCTCTAAATAGCAAGAACACGCTCCAAATCAGCCCCGGGGATGACTCTTATGCTGAAGAATACCGCCGGGGAAACCAACAGTTCTCAGGGACTTTAACCATCAAGCGCAATGGCAACACAGAGCGAGACGCAAAGTGGGCCTCCAAGAGCGGGACACAATTTCAACTTAAAGAACAGGCCGAGGACGGTTTTACGGTTGAACTATGGCTTGACCCCGCCAAAGACGAAGTTCGTTTTAGAACGGATAACATGGAGGGCATAAACGAGGTTTATGCAAAAAGACTGGCGAGTTGTCTTGAAAGCGAACACGGCCTTGAGAATTTTGCGCTCATTGACTATGTACTCGGCGGTTCAATAAACAACATTAGGCCAGCCATGGCTTTTCTCCTGTTGAACACTGCAAGCCAGCCCTGAAAGATACGTTATTGGATATACGGATATACGGATATACAGCCCGCACAGACTGTGAATCTTGACGTCACAAGCTTTGCGGGCTTTGTTTGGGATTCTCCACCATTTCTTGAAACACTCCCCAGAGCGTTTCATCGGTTGGAAGGTCCGCTATAATATGGAGCTGCTCGCGTGTGTGGGGATGCGGGAAATCGATTCTCCATGCGTGAAGCATAATGCGTCCAGAAGTTGAGCTGCGCTTGGCTCCATATTTGAGATCGCCTTTTATCGGCCAACCCTCTGCGGCAAATTGAGCGCGGATCTGATGATGGCGCCCTGTGAGCGGTTCAGTCTCGACAAAGAAATAGCGGTCACTCTTGGCTACAAGTCTGTACTGCAGTTCTGCATCGCTTGGGACCTTTGTTTGTTCCGCACCTGGCTTATTGGAATTTGACGCACCCTTGGGCAGCGCGACAGAAAGGTTTCGACGTTTATCAAATACTATAGAATGCTTGAGTATCCCTTCAGGTGGCACAGGTTCTTTTTCTAGGCACGCAACATAAGTCTTGTGTATTTCGTGCGTACGAAACTGCTTTTCAAGCGTCTGTAGTGCCCTGATATTCCTTGCAAAAACGACAATGCCCGAGGTTCGACGGTCAATACGGTGTGCAGCTTCAAGAAAAGTGGCGAACTCGGGATGCTCTTGCTTTAGAAGCGATTGAAGATCCATATCTCCAGTCTTGTCTTTTAGGACTGGTAAGGCCGCGAGCTTATTTACTATGGCTATATCGTCATCTATGTATAAGATTTTATAAGGTTCCACCGAAATCTCCCTCGAATCTCACTGTTATGCCAGGGTAGCTGCCGGCTGGGATGTTCACCTTTCGGCACTACCTGACAAAAACTTAACTGACACAGTATACTGCCAAACTCACGCCAGTGATAAGCTGGACTATAAGTAAGCTTCAAGTAAGATGAAGTAAGCTACAAGTAAGATGGAGGGGGAAAACCTATGAGTATTCACATTGGAGCCAAAGAAGGGCAAATTGCAGAAAGCATCCTCTTGCCTGGTGACCCTTTGCGGGCAAAATTCATCGCCGAAACTTTCCTGGAAAAGCCAGAACAATTCAACAACGTTCGCAACATGTTTGGTTATACCGGCTTTTATGAAGGCAAAAGAGTATCTGTGATGGGCACAGGTATGGGCATGCCAAGTCTTTCCATCTACGTCAACGAGCTTATTAGGGATTACGGCGTTAAGAATTTAGTCCGCGTTGGGACGTGTGGTGCAATGCAGCCACAGATCAAGTTGCGCGACGTTATTCTGGCAGTTGGCGCTTGCACAGACTCCTCCATCAACCGAATCCGCTTTGCAGGCATGGACTTTGCTCCTACTGCTTCTTTCAAACTTCTTAGGACCGCCTACGATGTCGCTGAAAAAGAAGGTTTTGCGCCCTTCGTAGGAACCGTTCTGTCTTCCGATTCTTTCTATACTGAGGATCCAGATCAGTGGAAACTTTGGGCACGATATGGCGTTTTGGGCGTGGAAATGGAAAGCGCCGAGCTGTATTCCCTTGCTGCCAAATATGGGGTTAGCGCGTTGTCAATTCTCACAGTTTCTGACCATTTGGCGACAGGCGCGGTTACAAGTGCTCAGGATCGTCAAACGACGTTCGATGCGATGATAAAGATTGCGCTGAAGACGGTTCTCACCGTTTAAGGCGTATTCATGACACAACAAGCCGCCTTCGGGCTAGATAGATGTGGCGTCCGAATTGGCGGCTTCACCTGTTGCGCTGCCCGTGGCGCTTGCCCCGTTTGTGGCGCCTTTTTGCTCCTGTGCTGATAGTGCCGCCATAAGCGAAACGACAGATTCCTGCAGAGTCGCGACCTGGGCGTTCAGGTTGGCGTATGTGTCTTTTGTCGCTTCCTGCGCGGCGGTCTTGTAGCTGCCCTCTAGCTTTGAAAGTTCGGACTCTGCGGCATCGGCCCGGGCTTTGATGCTTTCCTTTACAGCATCGATACTTTCACTCAGTTTTTCTAGCTGCGCATACATTTCGTCCCTCTGCTTCAACAGGTGAGCATGGAACTCTTCGGAATATGAGGCTTCTTCCGCGTTCCTTCGTGCACTAGCTTCCGAGGTAATTCCAGAAAGCGTCTTTTCCATATCCGAAAGCCAAAAATCGAGCTGCCTAAAGGTCTGTGCCTTTTTGGCCGCCAACTCGTCCAGTAATGCGTTGTCAAAATCCGCGAGGTGTTCGGAGATGCTTTCGCTCGCCACTTCCGTGAGCCTCTTCACTTCTTGCCTGATTGTGTCCAGGGCAGCATGCATCTCTTCCGTTTCTGCCTTGAAATTCTCTTCAAAACGCATTCGGTTGGCTTCGAAGGCCTGGCCAAATTCAGCAAACTCGTCTTCAAAATGGGCCTTTGTAGTTTCGATCGCCGTATTCAAATCTGCATCGAGCGCTTCCATCCGCGCGATACTTTCCTCATTCTTGTGTTGCGCGTCCTCTGCCTTTGCCACAAGCTCAGCAGCGAGTGCCTTAACCTGCTCTGTTGCACGCAGGATTTCTTCTCTTGCAAGACCAGTCTTTGTGACAAATTCCGAGGTAGCTTGGAGGTATTTTTCTTTTAGCGTACTCATCATCGCGGTTGACTCGGCATCCCAGCCAGACTTGAATTTCTCTATTGAGTCGCGAAGTTCGCGAATCTGTTTGGTTGTAGTCTGACCCAGCGCAGCGAGCTCTTCGTCAATCTGAGCCTTTAAACCTTCGAGTTTTGCAGAATAATCGTCCACAACGGTCTTGAACGCCACGTCCTCTATGCTTGCGGCGCGATCTTTGGCTGTTGCGAGGGACTTTTCAAGTTCTGCATCGACCAGTTCCCCTGCCGATTGAGCCTTTTCCAGCGCTGCAAGGGCTTCGTCACGCACCGCGTGCAGCTCGTTCGTCGTGTTTACCAAACCATCGCGAAGCTCAGCAAGAATGTCGTCGCGGAACGAATCCACCGTCTTTTGTGCATCCTGTGCGAAATTCTCCCGCATAAGCGGCAGTTCACGTTCCAAAGCCGCAAGGCTCTTTTTGGCAAGATCGAGTTTTCGATTGACCGATTCGGCGAAGTTCTCGTCTTCATGAATTCGAGCCAAGTTTTGATCGACACGCTCCGTCATTTGCATCAAACGATCCAGGACATCGTCGTACTGCTTAAATCGATCCGCAATTTCGCTTATGGAATCCGCTTTTTCCGCGATAGTCGCCTGGGCCGTTTCCAGCTTTTCCAGTGCGATTTTTGCCGCCTTTTGCTGCACATCGAGATCGATGCCGTAGTGTTTGAGCTCTTCTGCCCTTTCGTCTACAAATGCGTCCAATTCGTTCTGCCGCTTGTCCGCAAAACGCTTTACCTTCTCGAGAGAGCGGTTATTGCTTGTCAGAAGGTGATAAATGATAAAGAATACAATGACAATAGCAAGCGTGATCAGGTTACCGGTCGAAAATAGCATCCGTATCTCCTGGAGTTTGGTCGCAATTGTTTTTCAGTATAGATTATATGATGGTGATGTGAAAGGGCAATCTGGTGCACGGCCATTCAAATTCGTGCCATTCTGATTCGCCCTGCATATGTCAGACAAGAGGTATACATTGTTGAAAGGATTGATGCGTAAGCCACCCAAAGGCTTTGTTCGTCTTCTTTTGTGTTTTTTGTGTTTATCGGTCACACTTGTCGTCCTGCCGCCTGGGGTCTTGGCACAAGATAACGATCAGGCACCCACCCAAATATCGTCGCCCTTTTTTATACAGATGCCAGACAAATTGGCTCAAGGAGACCCCTTTATCGCATGGATTTGGAGTTCGACGCCGCTCAATCAAGGTGTGGCGATTCTTACGAACCCAAGTACGCCCAAAACAATTGCAAGCGGAAAGTTCTTCTATATGCCGAGCGACGAGCCTGGAAGCCTCTATGGTGTGCTCCTGCCAATACCCAATCAGACCGAACCAGGAACAAAGCAAGTACTCTTTGACTGGGACCTTGATACAGATAACGGCGTTCAACATGTTCGTACAGAAAAATCCCTAGTGGTTGGTACAACGGAGTTCCTGCACGAATCGATCCCTCTGGACAAGGCTAATACTCTGTTACAGACGCAGGAAGACCCGGCAAAAACCGCGGAATCGTTGAGTTTTGCCAAAATTTTCAGCGTGCGGGATCCATTGGCACTCTATGTGGGTAAAACAATGACACGCCCTTTGACGGGCGAATGGCGGCAAACCGCAGGTTTCGGCGACGTGCGACTCTACAAGTATTACAATGGTGGAACCGGTGCCAGCGTACATGGCGGAGTCGACCTTGGCGTAAAAACTGGCACACCTGTTCATGCCTGTTTTGCAGGAAATGTCGTGTTTGCCGGCATGCGCATCGTAACAGGCAATACCGTCGTTCTAGAGCATCTGCCGGGACTTTTTTCAATCTACATGCACCTGTCCAAAATAACCGTAACCGAGGGAGAAAAAGTCGACCAGGGAGAAGCGATCGGGCTTTCCGGCTCGACGGGGCTATCCACAGGGCCGCACTTGCACTGGGAAGTTCGAATTGGCGACATATCAGTTAACCCATACTACTTTCTGGAACACAACCTTATTGACAAAGAAGTCATTTCCAGTAATATTAATGCGCTGATCGAAGGGAGGTGAGGACTATTAAGCAGATCATTGTCGAGGATGGCGAGCCACTTGAGAAAGCCATCAAGCGTTTTAAGCGAATGGTAGAAAAAGAGGGCATCATCCGCGAATGGAAGAAGCGGGAATATTACGAAAAACCTTCCGCGATTAAGAATCGCAAACAAAAGGCGCTAGAGCGCAAGCTGATGAAGAAAACAAGAAAGACGCACGACTCCAAGGGCGGGTATTGAGTTTTTTGTCGCCTGAAAAGCGCGAAATTTCTGAGAGAACACGGCTGCCTCAAAAGGGCAGCTTTTTTATTTGCCGGTTCTACAGTATCTTTTAGATGCAAAGAGTGTTTTTTCGATGCCCTATAGTGTCTTTGTAGTTCGGTACAATTGTGTAGATAATCGTGGGGTTACCACGGGTATAATGATAGAGTGGAGGAAAGATCTTGAGAACTTCGAGCAAGACTGGACGCGAAAAGCGGCGATACAGAGGGGCGATTTGTCTTTCTATTCTCTTGATGTTCGCGGGTACTCTGACAGCGTGCTCGGGGCAAGACACGGACAGCTCGGGAGTTCCAACAAAACCCAATCCTCAACTTGCAACGGTTACGCTCACTTGTGACAACGTCCAAGTGGTAGCCGAAGTGGCCAAAACCGAAGAAGAAAAAAGTCGCGGGCTAATGTACAGGAAATCTTTGGAGGAAGGGAAAGGGATGCTCTTCGTCTTTGATTATGACCAAAAAGCGTCGTTTTGGATGAAGAATACTTCCATTCCACTGTCTCTTGCATATCTGTCCAAGGACGGAACAGTGACGCAGATTGTGGACCTTCAACCCTATTCCCAGGAACCGAACGTTTCCACGTTTAGCGTTCGCTATGTGCTTGAGGTGCCACAAGGATGGTTTGCAAAAGTCGGCATTAAGGAAGGCGATAAGTTCAATATTCCGCCGCTCGATGGAATAGGTGCGAAAAAATAAGTGGGTGAGTGTTTAGAAATGAAAGAAATTGTACTTTATGGCGATAAGGTTCTTGAAACCAGGGCGGAACCAGTTACGGCCTTCGACGATGAACTGGCTACTCTGGTTTCGGAAATGTTCGATGCAATGCATAAAGGAGATGGCATAGGGCTTGCCGCACCGCAGGTGGGCATCTCAAAGCGCATTTTTGTCGTCCATATAGAAGGCGACAGACGTCGTGTTTTTGTTAATCCGGAAATCATCGAAACAAGCCAGGATCTCGTTGAATATGAGGAAGGATGCTTATCTTTTCCTGGCCTCTACTTTACCGTGACGAGGCCAGCGAGTGTGAAAATTCAGGCTTTTACGGAAAAAGGCAAGCCCTTTACCTTGGACGCAGATGGCCTCTTAGCCAGAGTCGTCCAGCATGAGTACGATCACCTGGATGGCAAGCTGTTTATCGACCGTGTATCTTCTTTAAAGCGGGAACGGGCCTTGGTGCGTTACCGCAGGCTTATAAGGGTATAGCCCCCGAATATGCGCGTCTTATTTGCGGGGAGCCCGGAAATAGCAGTGCCAACCCTGCGCGCCCTTGCGCGCGCGCACCAGGTCGTCGGCGTGCTCACCAACCCTGAGTCCGCGCAAGGGCGCGGCCAAGCCGTGAAGCCCACTGCAGTGGAGTTAGCCGCCCGCGAATTGTGGGGCCCTGCGTTCCCGATTCTGAGGCCAGTTACCCTGCGAACCGCAGCTAGGGCCGAAGTGGCCGCCCTTAAGCCGGACATCCTCGTCTCCTTTGCCTACGGTAAAATCTTTGGCCCCAAGTTCCTTGAGCTTTTCCCTAAAGGTGGCATCAATGTTCACCCAAGCCTCTTGCCACGCTACCGCGGCAGTTCGCCCATTCAGCAGGCCATCCTCGACATGGTGTCCGAAACAGGCGTCTGCGTGCAGACAATCGCTCTGGAAATGGACACTGGCGACATCCTCTGTGTTGAGCGAATCCCTCTTACAGGCCGGGAGACTTCGGCTACTTTAAGTGTCATAGCTGCTGAAATCGGTGCCAAACTCGCCCTCCAGGCTTTGGAAGCCATCTCGCAGGGCAAAGAACAGCCCGTGCCACAACAGGGAGAACCCAGCTACTGCCAAAAAATCAGCAAATCCGACGGCCTTGTCGATTGGCAGTTTTCTAGCGTCAGGATTGACGCCAGAGTTCGAGCTTTTAATCCATGGCCCCTCGCCTACACCTATTTTCATGGTCAGCGACTTAACATTCTGGAGAGTTATCCCTTCGCGGCGTCTGTTGGCAAGGATTTGCAAGACACGACACAGGATATGCAAGAAAAAAGGCAGGGCATGCAGGATCCGCCCGCCCGGTCTCACTTGGATCCGCCGGCGCAATCTCAAATGGGTCCGCCCGCCCGGTCTCACTCGGATCCGCCCGCGCAATCTCAAATGGGTCCGCCCGCCCGGTCTCACTTGGATCCGCCCGCGCAATCTTATTCGGATCCTCAGTCCGCATTGTGGAACCCCGTTCCTGGCGCTATAATCGGCATTGATAGGCACAAGGGCATAGTGGTACAAACAGGCGACGGAGTGCTTGGCCTTTTGGTTTTGCAGCTTGCAGGCCGAAAAGCTCTGCCCTTTGCGGAGTTTGCAAACGGAGCCCGCAATTTAGTGGGGACCGTGTTGTCTTCTCGGGCTTGAGCGCCTACGTTGAGCTGTCGAGTCTGCATGAGTCTTGGCTCACGGGCAGGTCGCTTGGATGCTCGGTTCGTTTCGTCGCCTTAGGTTTTGCCCTCTGGACCCAAATTTCACCAAGAATTGGACCAAGCATTGGACCAAAACATGAAGGATAACTATGAGTACGGGAAATCTGCCCACTAAAAAACCAGTATCGAAGAAAAATAAGACCCCCTATTTCGACTTTTCCAACTGGACGGCGGCGCAAAAACGCACCTTTGTCTGGTTTGCTGTCATCTTGCTCGTCGTTTTTGTGGTAGTTGCGCTCATATTTTTCTTCGCTGTGCTACAAGGGCCGGAGAAAGTAATGGTTCCCGATGTACGAAACATGGATCTTGCAGACGCCCTTGTGCTCTTGCAACAAAAGGAGCTCTACCCACGGCTCACCCTGCGCTTTACCAACAATCCCAAGGACAAGAACATGATCCTGGAACAGTCACCCGAACCTGGTACCATTGTCAAAGCCGGTCGAAGAATCAAATTAACGGTTAGCAAAGGCGCCATTTTGAGCAAAGTCGAGAATTATGTAGGCCAGGATCTTGAGTCCGTAAAGCTACATCTGCAGTCCCTGTTTACTACATCGACGGCGCTTGTCACCGTGCGAGAGCCTGCAATGTATATGACGAGCGACAAACCTGCTGGGACCATTTTGGAGCAAAACCCGCCGGCAGGGACCGAGATTTCCGGTCCCACCGTGATTGATTTTGTGGTGAGCAAAGGTCCGGACACCCAAGCCGTGCAGGTTCCCAATTTTGTGGGCCTTGGCATCAGCGATGCAGTCAAGCTTGCTCAAACTCTCCCGATCACTGTAGATTTTGCTTTGCGAAAGGCAAGAGGTAACGAACAGGGCGGTGTAGTCGTGGAGCAGTCGCTCGAGGCAGGGAAGCAAGCGAAGCCCACAGACCGGATGAAGGTAACGCTCACTGCCATGCCAAATACTGAGACGGGACAGTCGGCAGAATCTGGTCAATCTTCTACCATAAATGGACTTTTTGTTTACAAATTGCCAGAATACCCTTACCCTGTGCCTGTAAAGGTGGAAGTCCTGGACCAAAACGGCGGGCGTACGACACTTGCTTCGCTCAAGCACCCAGGAGGAAATTTCAGCCTGCCTTTCTCGCTTCCCGAAGGGAGCACTATCATTCTTACGGTTCTAGACCGCGAAGTGTCACGCACGGAGGTTAAGGCGCAATGAGCGAGTTGGATGACGACAGAGCATTTTCCGTTGAGATCGTCCATCTCTATCTCTACGATATCGGTCGTGCTGTGGATCTCAAGAAAGCGGCGGCCCTTATACCGGCACATCCAGACATGGGGCTTGGAAAGCGAAGGGATACGCCTGCGTCGCTCAAATTGCCAAAACCGCTCATCCTCACGCTGAACACTGACAATTGTGATGCTGCATGTTTCGACAAATTCTCGGCATTGGCGAAGATCTACGACGACGGTGCCCTCACCTTGGTGATTCGTTTTAGGACGCACTCCAAGTTTTCAGACTTGGCTTCTCAATCCAATCACCTCCTGCGCGACGTGAGCGACGCACCGACCATCGACGAATTTGCAGAATCCTCGTACCAGATGATTGTGGAAGCCATAGCCCCGGCCGTGACAGGCTATAACAGTGATGAACTCTACCAAAAAGAAACGTATACGGCGTTTTGTATCCTGGAATGTCCTGGTGGCGATGCGCGGGCTTTCTTGGACAAGAACAAGGACGTGGCTGCTGCGCTGCTGGCAGGCGAGCAAGCTGGAATTCTAGATGAGAGCCAGGTTAAGCAGATTTTGGCCGAGCCTTTTAGCTACAGAAAAGACGACATAGCCGTTTTCGATATGGATCGGTGTATAATTGTTGATCCATTAAGGGATTATGAAGATGTGCTCGTCATAGCGGAAAATGCCAATTATCGCCTTATCGAGCTGCGCGCCTTGGATGCACTGCTCGATAAGTGGCTGGAAGAAGCGGAGCATGATATCCGCAAAATGTATCTGTGGGGCACCAATCCCAGGAAGACCGCAGGGGCACTTGAACACAAGGTTGGCAGGTTACAGACTTTGCGTGTCGACGCGCTTTTTACACTGGAAAACCTGGACAATTCTTCAAAAATAATCGGTGATTATTACTTGGGGCAGATTTATCAGCGGCTCTGCGAGATTTTTAATACGGATGCCTGGAAAATTTCGGTCGAGCGCCGCCTGGACGCACTACAAGACGTGTACGAGGCGCTAAAAAGTGATTCCGGCGAGCGAAGAATGCTGACATTGGAGATTATCTTTATTGTTGTGTGTATTGTGCTCCCTGTGGTCCAGATAATCCAAGCGATGTTGGTCGGCAGGTGAGGAGCGAAAGTGTCGATGTGGTATTTATGTGCGGACTTTTCACTGAGGGAGAAAGCTCGCTTTGGTGGAGGAAACTTGCTTTGAGTGAGTCGCCGGACGTACTCTTGGACAATGCGCTGTTAACTATAGAAGGAGCCCTTCGTACAGGGCTTTTTTTGTCACCAGATTTGTCACCAGATTTGCCATCGGAGAGGTCTTCGCGTGAGCATACTGAGGCACTTCGGGGAACACTGCTCGAGCTAGAGAGGCAGGTTCAAGCGTGCAGGGCCTGTCAGCTTGCTGCTGGAAGACAGCATGTCGTTTTTGGACAAGGCGTTACAAACCCAATGGTGCTCGTCGTAGGGGAGGGGCCAGGTGCGGAGGAAGACAATCAGGGGCTGCCTTTCGTGGGCGCTTCTGGGAAGCTTTTGGACAAGATGCTCGCCTCAATAGGGCTGTCGCGGGAAACGAACTGCTATATCGCCAATGTGGTAAAGTGCAGACCGCCTAACAACCGGGAACCCACGCCGGAGGAGCGCGCTCGATGTCTCCCATATTTGCAGCGTCAAATTCAGCTCTTGGCGCCCGAGGCCATTTTGTGTGCGGGCAGAACCGCCATACAGGCGCTTCTTGGCACAACCGAAGGGATAAATCGTCTCCGCGGAAAGACTTACGATTATGAAGGCATCCCTGTCATAGCGACCTATCATCCGTCTGCACTCCTTAGGGACGAAAGTTTGAAGCGCCCCGCGTGGGAGGATTTGAAACGCCTGCGCGCCCTCTTTCAGGAGAGGCATCCCATGGGGAGCGAACGCGTATGAGCGACGCTGCGGCCTTTGTCAGGGTCGCCTTTCCTATTCCCGTAAACACAACGTATTGGTACCGCAATGCTAAGGACGACAAGGAAAAGCACGACAAGGAAAAGCACGACAAGGGGAAAGCAGCCCACGTGGGGTTTCGTGTTTCGGCTGAGCTGGGCAGGCGCAGCCTTGTGGGCTATGTGGTGGAAGAAAGCGGGACTTGCCCGGTAGACGCCGAAAAAGTGAAACCCATCGGAAGGACGGTCGATTCGAGCTCGCTTTTCGGACCTACGACCCTCGATGTGGCGAGGTGGCTTTCCAGCATGTATTTTTGTTCGCTTGGAGAAGCTTTGGGCACGATGCTCCCTTCTGGGAGGCGGGAAAGCCCGCAGCCCAGTACAGAGATAGAGGATTTCGAGATCGAAGACCATGCCCTCGTCTTGAGCGGCGAGCAGGCCAAGGCGCTTGATCTTATTATGAGTGAGCCGGCCGGGACCACATATCTCTATGGCCGCACCGGCACCGGCAAGACGGAAGTGTTCCTGCAAGCGGCCGAGAGGACGCTCGCCGAAGGCCGGTCAGTGATCTATTTGGTTCCAGAGATTGCACTTACGGGCCAAGTCGTTCGGGCGGCGCGGAAGCGTTTTGGCGCCGCCTGTGCCGTCATCCATTCGCGGCTGACGCCGTCAGAAAAGCTCGCCGAATGGCGGCGCATTCAAAGCGGAGAAGCGCGCATGGTGATCGGGGCGCGCAGCGCTGTGTTCGCGCCCACAGCGAGCCTCGGTCTCATTGTCATAGACGAGGAGCACGAGGGCAGCTACAAGGAGGGCAACGCGCCGCGGTACCATGCGCGCCAGGCCGGCATGTTCCGCGCCGCCCACGAGAAGGCCCGGCTCGTTCTTGGCAGTGCGACGCCTTCGGTTGAGGCGTGGCAATCCTGCAAGACTGGGGCTATGCGCTTTGCTACCTTGAGCGAGCGGCTTGGGGGTGGCGCTTTCCCCTCGGTCGAG
>Ga0209098_1001683_pt1 | contig 20665 bp, 20 predicted proteins | sample AD_JPNHW1_MetaG_FD_184429 | JGI IMG/M metagenome (GOLD analysis project Ga0209098, IMG submission 184429) | Active sludge microbial communities of municipal wastewater-treating anaerobic digesters from Japan - AD_JPNHW1_MetaG (SPAdes) (version 2) | ecosystem: Engineered > Bioreactor > Anaerobic...
TGGCTTTTAGCCTGCCATCTTACGCACAGCCAACCCAGGCAGGCAGGCCGTTTGCTGTTAGAGTTCTGAGTTCTACGTTTTGCGTTTTGCGTTTTCCGTTCTCCCTGCTCCCTGCTCCCTGCCCCCTGCTCCTTTCTCCGCGCCCCTTGCCCCTTGCCCCTTTTGCCCTTTTCCCTTTTCCCTTTTCCCTTTGCCCTTTGCCTTTTGCCCTTTGCCCTTTGGCTTTTAGCCTGCCATCTTACGCACAGCCAACCCTGGCAGGCAGGCCGTTTGCTGTTAGAGTTTTGAGTTCTGAGTTCTACGTTTTGCGTTTTCCGTTTTGCGTTCTCCGTCCTCCGTCCTCCTTTCTCCGCGCTCCTTGCTCCCCGCTCCCTGCCCCCTGCCCCCTGCCCCCTGCTCCCGGCTGCCCCATATCTATCACCTAACCGACGATCAATCCCAACCACTGAATGAAACGCATAGGCTTACTAAGTGACACCCACGGCTTTATTCATCCAAAAACAGCAGAATTCTTTTCCGCGTGCGATGAAATATGGCATGCAGGCGATATCGGTAATATTGAAACGGCGGATAAACTGAACAGCCTGAAACCGTTAAAAGCGGTTCACGGGAATATTGACGACCACATCGTAAGGATGTCATATCCTGCCAGCCTTATCTTTGAATGCGAGAATGTAAAAGTCTTCATGACGCATATCGGCGGGTATCCTGGACGATACAATCCTGCCGCCCGGACGATCATTGAATCGGAGAAACCGGCGCTGTTTATCTGCGGGCACTCCCACATCCTGAAAGTACTATTCGACCGGAAACATTCCCTGTTGCATATCAATCCAGGCGCTGCCGGCAATTCGGGATGGCAACAGGTAATTACCTTCGTAAGGTTTGTGATTGACAACGGCCAGATTAAAGACCTGGAAATATTTGAGGCGGAAAGGCGTCAAAAGCATTAACGCCGGAATATCGTGACAAACGGATATATCCTTTTCCGTTCAGGAGACCAGATTTGCTGAACCTAATTACCGGAGCCTGTCGGCCGAACGCACCAGTTTCTCATCGCGTTTGATGGAGCGGATGGCGAGCATCAGGAAAAGCAGCGCAACAAGGGGAAAATAAACGCCATAGCCTTCGGACCATAACGGAGGCGTTCCGAATTTTTTCTCCAGGATATATCCGTAAAGGAAGAAAACGCCGGCAATCAGGATGATGGTGAGGATAAAAGCGGCATTCACCAGCTTGAGTTGTGACGGCCTGTCTTTATAACGGAAAATCGCGGTTACAGCAAAGATAATTACCCCTAAATCGGCCAGAATCAGCGGAAGCGCATAGATGATTCCCATCGAATTTGCCCCGCCGGGAACCATGTCAACCACGCCGTAAATAAAGAAACGGCTGTAGACGAAATCGGACTGGAACACGGCGAACGGGAAGAAAAAAAGCATAGCCATCGCAACGGCTGCTATCGAAAGATATACAGTTTGAATACGTTGTAACATGTTTTCCGTTATTTGATTTTAACGCAAAGATAAAGATTTTCGGTTGCTGATACTTGCATCGGACGGCGGTTTGTACATTTGCAGGTCCGCTGTGACCGGAACACTGATACACAACGCTGATTATCATTCTATACTTCATGTATCCTGAAAAAACAATCATCTGGGACTGGAACGGGACGCTGCTTGATGACCTGCACGTTTGCATCGAATCCATCAATACGATGTTAAAATCCAGGAATCTTCCGCTGCTGACCCCCGACAGTTATCGGGACGTCTTTACTTTTCCTGTCATTGATTATTACAAAGCCGTAGGATTTGATTTTACATCAGAGCCCTGGGAAGAGGCCGCGATGGAATTTATGAGCTTATATTTCAGCAAATTGCCGGCATGCAGGCTAGCGTCAGGGGCCACGGAAACCCTTGATTTTTTCAGAAATACCGGGTATTCCCAGGCCATTATTTCAGCCATGCAGCACGACGCCCTCGTTGAATCGGTGACCCGCCTCGGCATTGCATCATACTTTGAATATATCGGCGGCATCAACGATCACTATGCAGGCGGAAAAACGGAAAATGCCGTGAACTTTTTCAAAAACCGGGGAGTGAGCCATGAAAACATTGTCATGATCGGCGACACGATCCATGATGCCGAAGTTGCCGGACAACTGCACTGCCGCTGCATCCTGGTTGCCGCCGGACATCAGTCCCGGCAAAGGCTTGCCGCCACAGGTCACACCGTCGTGGAAACGCTGAAAGAAGTAATACCGTTATTTACCGGCCGATAGCCAAAAGTCAAATTTCAAACCACGAATTCCACGAAACAAAAAACACAAAACACAGAACACCGAACACAAAACGCAAAACGCTAACGAATTACGAACCACGAATTCCATGAAACAAAAAACACAAAACACAGAACACAGAACGCAAAACGCTGAAACGCTGCCCACGAACCACGAATTCCACGAAACAAAAAACACAAAACACAGAACGCAAAACGCAAAGGCTTAAACCCAAACCTTGAAACACTGAAACGCTGAAACACTGCCCACGAACCACGAATTCCATGAAACAAAAAACACAAAACACAGAACACAAAACGCAAAACGCTAACGAATCACGAACCACGAATTCCACGAAACAAAAAACACAAAACACAGAACACCGAACACAGAACGCAAAACGCTAACAAATCACGAATCACGAATCACGAATAATGAGCCACGAATTCCACGAATGCAATCACGAATGCCACGAATTACTATTAATGAATCACAAAACACAAACACAAAACACAGAACGCAAAACGCTAACAAATCACGAACCACGAATTCCACGAAACGCAAAACGCAAAACTCAAAACGCAAAACGCCAAAGGCCAAGGGCTAACAGTTTACCTGCCTGGGCAGGCTGAGCGTAAGACGGCAGGCTAACAGCCAAACGAAACACTGAAACGCTGCCCACGAACCACGAATTCCTCGAATTCAATGAAACAAAAAACACAAAACACAGAACGCAAAACGCAAAACACAGAACGCAAAACGCTGAAACCCTGCCCCCTCCCACAGCCATGCGCAAGGCAGGCAGATCTGAAACATTGAAACACTGCCCACGAACCACGAATTCCACGAATTCCATGAAACAAAAAACACAAAACACAGAACACAAAACGCAAAACGCTGAAACCCTGCCCACGAACCACGAATTCCACGAATTCCATGAAACAAAAAACACAAAACACAGAACGCAAAACGCAAAGGCTTAAACCCAAACTTTGAAACCTTGAAACACTGAAACGCTGAAACACTGCCCACGAACCACGAATTCCACGAAACAAAAAACACAAAACACAGAACGCAAAACGCAAAGGCTTAAACCCAAACCTTGAAACACTGGAACCCTGAAACCCTGCCCCCTCCCACAACCTTGCGCAAGGCAGGCAGATCTGAAACATTGAAACACTGCCCACGAATCCCACGAATTCCACGAATTCCATGAAACAAAAAACACAAAACACAGAACACAAAACGCAAAACGCTGAAACACTGCCCACGAACCACGAATTCCACGAATTCCATGAAACAAAAAACACAAAACACAGAACGCAAAACGCAAAGGCTTAAACCCAAACCTTGAAACCTTGAAACACTGAAACGCTGAAACACTGCCCACGAACCACGAATTCCATGAAAAACAAAAAACACAAAACACAGAACTCAAAACGCAGAACGCCAAAGGCCAAGGGCTAAAAGCTAACAGCCAAACAAAACCTGAAACCCTGAAACCCTGCCCCTCACCCGCAACCTCGCCCGGGCAGGCTTGAAACCCTGCCCCCTCCTACAGCCCTGCGCAAGGCAGGCAGGACTGAAACATTGAAACACTGGAACACTGAAACCCTGCCCCCTCCCACAGCCTTGCGCAAGGCAGGCAGGACTGAAACGCTGAAACATATACACGCTCGTCAACCTGAGCGCTCACTCCTCAATCACCTTCTCCCCTTCCTTCGGTTTGTCGTCCTGTTTAAGCTGTTCTTCGCGGGCTTTATCAAAAAAGGTTTGCTGCATCACAATTCCTTTTGAATATACCGTGCTTACTTCGGGGCCCCCGCCTTCCTTGTAGCTGATCCAGGTTCCTTCTTTCAGGTCATGGAGGTAGGCGCCGATTACCATCAGATCACCGTTGGGATAAAAGTTCTTCACTTCGCCTTCGAGTTTGCCTTCCGCATAGGTGGCCGTCATCCGCAAAGCGCCGTCCGTAAAATATTGGGTCCAGGGACCTTCTTTCAGCCCTTTGTTCCAGGAAAATACTTCGAGAATTTTACCGTCGTCATAATAATTCTGCCAGGTTCCCACAGGCTTTCCGTTATCGTACGACTCTTCCGATATCAGAATTTCCAGGTCGTTGTAATAACGCCAGGAGCCGTTCTTCTGCTTCAGGGTATAAACGCCTTCGGCCATTTTCTTTCCGTTGGGGTGATAGCTCACCGAGGAGGCTTCATCGCCGTTGTGCGTATAATTCATCACGGTTTTCACCTTTCCGTCGGGGTAGAAGTAACGGAACTCCCCTGCCGGCTTATCATCCAGGAACCGCCCTTCGTAAACGACCTGTTTTTCGGCGTTTACCTTTCGCCAGAAGCCTTGTTTCAATCCTTTGGCATCGGTGACATTTACCGTATCCTGGGCTTCGAGGGAAAGCGTGGCTGTAAGGATACAGCCGGCAACGATCAGTACGTTTTTAAGATTCATGGTTCAAACTGCGTTTCAAAACGGTTCCTTGAGAACTCAGGCTGGCAGCCGTCGGAAAATTACCTAATTTTATGCAAAAATATAAAAGGCCCCGGTTCACATTACAAATACGATACCATCAGGAACGAAAGATATGACGGGAAATTATTCATCGGCGCTGGTCGAAAATGCGGTGGAAGCGCTGACAAGGCTTCCGGGGATCGGCCGGAAAACCGCGCTTAGGCTGGCGTTGCACCTGCTCCGGCAACCTCCGGAAATCGCCGCCTCGCTGGGTGATGCCATCAAAAAACTTCGCAGCGAAATACAGTACTGCACCATCTGCCATAACATCTCCGACGGCGAAATCTGCGCCATCTGCGCCAATCCCAAACGCGACCATGCCACCGTGTGCGTGGTGGAAGACCTGCGCGATATGATCGCCATCGAGAATACCGGGCAGTACAACGGCGCCTATCATATCCTGGGCGGCATCATATCGCCCATGGAAGGCACAGGCCCTGCCGACCTCACGCTGAAATCGCTATCCGGCAAAGTGGAGGGCGGCAGCGTAAAAGAGGTGATCCTGGCCCTGCCGGCAACCATCGAAGGCGACACCACCAACTTTTATATCTATAAGTTGCTCCGTAACTTTTCCGTCGCCATTACCACCATTGCCCGCGGCATTCCCATCGGCGACGAACTCGACTACACCGACGAGATCACGCTGGGCCGTTCCCTCCTGAACCGCCAGCCGTATTCCGGAACAAACGGTCCCGCCTGATTGTTATATATCCCAAACGTTAATCTCAGTCCGCCATGAAAGTTGAACTTCACCCTTCGTCAGAGCGGGGCCATGCCGGTTACGGCTGGCTCGACACTTACCACAGTTTCAGTTTCGCGAACTATTTCAACCCGGTGAGGGAACGGTTCGGGGCCCTGCGCGTACTCAACGATGATACCATTGCCCCCGGCGCCGGCTTCGACGAACACCCGCACGACAACATGGAGATCATCACCATCGTGTTGGGCGGCGCCCTGGAACACCGGGACAGCATGGGGAATACGGAAGTGATCCGCGCCGGTGAAGTGCAGGTAATGAGCGCCGGTACAGGCATCCGCCACGCCGAGTACTGCCATTCGCAGGAGGAACCGGCGACGCTCTTGCAGATATGGATCTTCCCGGATCAGAGAGGGCTCACGCCGCGTTACGAACAGCGGGCTTTTGAACCATCGCAGCGTAAAAACGCATGGCAGACGCTGGTTACGCCCCACAACCGGCAGCAGGAAAAGGCCCTGTGGATTCACCAGGATGCCTGGCTGTCGGTAGCCGGCCCCGAAGCAGGCGCACAAACGGACTACTCCCTGCACCAGGAAGGCAACGGGCTGTTTCTGTTCGTCATCGAAGGCTCCGCCGAAGTGGAAGGATACCGGCTCGGAAAACGCGACGCCATCGCCATCAGCGGAAGCAGCCGCATCGGCGTGAAGGCGTTGGAAAACGCTGAAATCCTGGGTATTGAAGTACCGGTGAAATAAAACGGCGCCTGCCGGAAAGAAAAGTCCCTTCTTGCCGGAGCATTCCGGAAAACCACAGGCGCATTGAAATAATGCGAATTCACCAATGGTTGATAACTTTTTATAGTCATCCATGAACAATAAAGCGTTGTTAGTTATATTCGTACGCTGATATTTAATATTGAAGGGCAGTGGTTTAAAAACTGAAGTATTGAAATCATACAAAAACAATCTGTATAAATACAAATAGACATCATAGCCGGAAAGGTGATCCGGAGTTTCGCATACCTGCCGATAAGGACAGATAAGCGAAATATTGCGTATACCTGCTCGTTGTATGCAAGGCTGAGAGACCGAATTACACATAAATAACTTGATTGAAAATTTGAAAAAACGGATTGAAAATATTAGCTCTTTGATTGAAGCATGGTGCAAGAAAAAATTAGTTTTTGCCGACCCGCTTCTGCCCTTCGGGACAGTTAGGGAAGCCACCGCACATTGCACACATTTGCAAATCGCACAGGCTGACACACAAACCAAAATTTGCAAAAGAGTGCAATTTTTGCCGACCCTCAAAAAAATTCATCTATATGTCTAAGCACGGAACAATAAGGAGATACACCCTTGAAATAGAAAAAATCAGACGTGGACAATTTCCTTCGTTCCAATTAATAAAAGATTATCTTTTTGAACATGGTTTTGAAATTGGAGACAGAACAATTCAACGAGATATTGAACAAATCCGCTTCGAATTCGGAATTGAAATAAAGTACGACCGGGATAAAAACGGCTATTACATTGATTACCAAAATAGTTTAAACATTGAATCTTTCTTTCGTTTTTTGGAAATTGTAAATACAGCAGAATTACTGACAGAAAGCTTACTTGAAAGTAAAGATTCCTTAAAACATATTTCCTTTGATACTGGTGGTGGATTAAAAGGTATAGAAAATCTTAAACCTCTTTTAAAAGCGATTAAAGACAATCGTAAAATATCATTTACCCATTTCAATTTTCATACAGAGAAATCAAGAAAGTACACCCTAAAACCATACTTGTTAAAGGAATATCAGAACCGCTGGTATGTTGTTGGAATTATCGGTGGGTTTAACGAATTCAGAACATTTGGAATTGACAGGATTGAAAACCTTGAAATAAAAACGGAAACATTTAAGCCTGACAAAAAGCTGAATCCAATTGAAATGTTTAACAAAACCATTGGTTTGGTTTATTCCGAGAACACTCCTCAGACCATTGTATTATCGTTTACTCAAACACAGGGTAAATATGTAAAAACCTTACCATTTCATTCATCACAGAGAATTTTGATTGATGATGAACATGAATGCAGAATCTCACTTGAAGTAGTTCCTAATTATGAATTAACTCAACAAATTTTGAAACATGGAGAAACCGTTAATGTTGTTGAGCCACAATGGCTGAAAGATGAAATTAAAGAAATTTTAAAAAGAACTTTGAAAAAATATTAAAGTCCGACATGTAATGACGTAGTTGCAATGTTTTTTCGCAAATAAAAATCAAATGACAAATACAATCACTTTAAAGTCAATTAACGATATTTTGGAAAAGAACTTTTACATTCCATCATATCAAAGAGGTTATAGGTGGACAAATCAGAATGTAGAAGATTTGTTAAATGACATTTACACATTTTCACGCAAAAGAAATAAATCAGAGCAGGAATTCTATTGTTTACAGCCAATTGTCGTTAAAAAACTTAATCCGACGCAACTAGAAGAAAGGAAGTTAGAAAGTGTATTTGATAACAATAATTGGTATGAAGTTGTAGATGGTCAGCAAAGGCTTACTACAATTCGGATTTTATTAGCCTATCTGGTTAAGAAGCATTTAAGCGGCGAAACCTTAAAAAGCGAGTATGGGAAAAATGAATTTCAAATAGAATATGAAACTCGTAAAAATTCAAAAGAATTCTTAAAAGAACCAACTGAATCTAGCGAAACAATTGATTTGTACCATATTTCAGAAGCATATAAAGCAATTGACAACTGGTTTCAAGAGCATGAACAACAGAGAAGTGTGAGGGAAAGCTTATTACGTACACTTGTTCATACAATGGAAAATAAAGAACAAGAAGGTATAGTCCAAATTATATGGTACGAAATAAATGACAGTACAAATCCTATTGAAACTTTTATCAGGATTAATATGGGCAAAATCCCATTAACTAATTCTGAATTGATTAAAGCTCTATTCTTACAAAAACGAAATTTTGAGAACAAAGAAGTAGCAGAATTACGTCAAATTGAAATAGCCAGCGAATGGGATAGAATGGAGTACAGCTTCCAAAATGATGATTTTTGGTGGTTTCTTAACAAAGGTGAAAATGACATACCTGCAAGAATTGAATTCCTTTTAGATTTGATTTGCAAAATTGCAATAAGCAATGCGAATCAAGAAATTGAAAAAGCGAAAAAGAATAAAGAAAATGAAATAATTGAAGAAAAACAAAAGTTTATCAAGGCTATTGGGACTGACAAACATGCTACATTTAGATATTTCTACAATAAATTTTCCAATGGTATTACAATTTCAGATGTCGTAAAGGAATGGAATGACATAAAAGATTACTTTTTAGCATTTGAAGAATGGTATGAAAAACCTATTTGGTATCATTATATTGGTTTTCTTATATACTGCGGCAATGACATTTCAGATATTTATAAATTATACAGAAATACTACTAAAGAAGGGTTTACGCAAAAACTTAAAAGTTCTATTAAGACAAGATTCGAAAAAGTTGAATGTGAAAAAATAAAAAATGATGAATCTGTGCAAACCTATAATATAGAACTTGAATTTAGTAACAAGAACAAACCAAAAATAAGAGAGCTACTTCTTCTATATAATTTACAATTTATTGTTAATCAGTATGAAAACATATTAGATAAAAACAATTCTCAAACACATCTCAAATTTCCATTTAAAATTTTCAAAAAAGAAAGCTGGGATGTAGAACATATTGATTCTTTTACTTCTAACACCCTTACTTCCTATGAAACACAAAAAGAATGGCTCAAAATTTCATTTAATGACCTAAAAAAAATTAACAATAAAATTGACAATAAATTAGATTCAAGTATTAGTGAATTTACAAGTAATCCTGAAAGCGATATAGAATTTAGTGAATTAAGAAATGAAATAATTGAACTGGCAGGTGAGGTTGTAAATGACGAGGATATGAAAAACGGAATTGGTAATTTAACATTACTCAATGCGGACATTAACAGGAGCTATGGGAATTCATTATTCCCAACAAAACGTAGAATTATAATTGAAAAAGATAATGAAGGCAAGTTTATACCTATCTGCACTAAACATGTTTTTCTGAAATATTTTGATAAACATGGTATTTCCTCACCGAACTGGGAAGAAGATGATATTATCAACTATCAAAATAACATCGGTGAGATTCTTTCATTTTTCTTAAATGCTAAAACTAAATAGACGATGAATAAATATACATTATTGGATATACTTCAAAAAGACATTGTTTTAGAAGGTAGTGGCGAAAATATAACTATAGCCTTTGACAAGGTAGAAATACCAATGATTCAACGTGATTACGCACAAGGACGTATTGGTGAACAGGAAATTAGGAGCCGTTTTTTAAATGCTATTTTTAGCTCATTAATAAATGACAATCAAGAATGCTTAGAAATGGATTTTATTTATGGTTCATTTTGGGAAGCGGTAGAAAAGGATTCAAACCGATTTATTCCTCTTGACGGTCAACAACGACTAACTACTCTGTTTTTATTGTATTGGTATGTCGGGTTATATGAACTTGATAGAGAACAATGGGATTTAATCTGTAGTTCATTGAGAAAATTTACTTATGAAACCAGAACTTCATCAAGAAGGTTTTGTGAAAACATAGTTTCAAATGTTTCTAAGGATGAAATCTTTAGAAGTACACAGGACAAAGAATCAAGAAAACTATCCGAACGAATTAAAAACCTTTCTTGGTTTTACTATTCATATGAAAAAGACCCAACAATAAAGGCTATGCTGAATATGCTTGACGATATTGACGAGCATTACAAGCACTTAAGCACCACTTTATGGGATAAATTACACAAACTGCAATTCTATATTCTCCCCTTAAATGGTTTTGGATTGTCCGAAGAATTGTACATTAAAATGAATGCGAGGGGAAAACAATTGACAGATTTTGAGAATTTTAAGGCAGATTTTGTTAATTGGTTAAAGGATGAGAAAAACCCTCATGTAAATGTATTTCAAAAGGAAGTTAAAAATGACGGTAGAACCATGCCCTACTATCTATCTTTTTCACAAAAACTTGATAATGCTTGGTCTAGCTATTTTTGGAACATTACCCGAAACTATGACATCTCTGCTAAAGATAAAAGTGGTAAATTAACTTATCCTCAAGGAAAATTAATAGACTCTTTATTTTTAAATGTTATATATCGTTACTTCTGTAATAAATACATTCTGAATTCCGAAACTGAAGCTTCAAATATTGACAAAGAGGCTTCATTTAATATTTTAATTCGTGAGAGCAAATACGAGAACTTCACTGTTTTTAAAGAATTGTTGAATAATGATGTAAATATCACAACTGATTTTGAAAAGTTTTTTGATGCATTAGCCCAAAACTGGAAGACAATAGAAGATGAAATAAAACCAGCATGGAATAAAAAAGAATGGTCGTTTTATAATTCAGGTATTACTCAATCAGACAGAGTTATTTTTCTCGCCATTACCTCTTATTTAGAGCATAATATTTATTCATCTAAAAGTTTCAAAGAATGGATGAGAGTTGTTTGGAACATCATTGAAAATACAGATATTGCAGATGTACGGTCAATGATTGGTGCTATGAGATTAATTCAAGAATTAGCAATAGCAGAGCGTTCCTCTGATATTTATAGTTTATTGGGAGATGAAAGCTTTACCATTGAATCTTCATCATCAAAAATTGCTATATCTGAGGAAAGAAAAAAGGCATCCTTTATTATTTCTGATATCAACTGGGAAAAATCATTTATTGAAGCAGAAAGTCATCCATTCTTTAAGGGTGCAGTAAGTTTCTTGATTACGGACAACATGACCATTCAGGAATTTAATCATCGATATAATTCTGCTTCTAAAGTGTTTGCGAACAATGGCGTAAATAAAGAATTTCGTGGTGAAGGACATATCTTTTTGCGTGCATTAATCAGTCGATTTATGGATAAAGGTATTATTGGAAATAATTTCACCGACCAAGATGAAAGTGAACATTATTTAAAGAAGTTACTTGCAATCAATACAACTGTTCAAACAGCAACAAGAGAGTGGTTTAGTTTACCATTTGAGGAGTTAATGAGCAAATTAAAACAGGAAACGGGAAAGGAATCTCAAATCCCTGGTTGGTCTGAAAATAATGAATGGGAGAAAACAAGAATTAAAAGAGCGCATGAAGCCTTGTATAAATATCCTGAATTACAAAACTGGATGCAAGCAAATAGTGCAATTCGGTTCTCTTGGGCAAGCGGTCATTTATATATTTCTCGCCCTCGGAGTTGGTATGATTGGATTCAAGTAGAATCAATTAGAAATGAAGTAATACACCAATTAATAAACCAAGGTTTTAAAACGGATGCTGAAAATATTAGTGGCACATCATTTTACAAGGGAGGTAATAATATTGAGTTGTATGGTGAAATTAATGCTACTGACTTTAAGATTTCATTTGATTATTTAACCACGGTTAAAATAGCAAAGAAAGTATCGGAAAAGGAATGGTTAAATATAGCTGAATACAACTATGTTCAAGAAGACAAGAATCTTCTTGTTTTAATGACGATTGAAAATCTGGAAGAGTTATTAAAATGAAAAATTTCGTAGCCATTGATTTTGAAACCGCTATAAGACACCATATCTGTGCAGTAGGTATTGTAATTGTTGAAAACAGCAAAATTATTGAAGAATACTATACTTTAGTTCAACCACCAGACAACGAATATAATTGGTATTGCACACAAGTTCATGGCATAACCTCTTGTGACACTGAATATTCACTTCCATTTATTGAAATATATCCCGAAATAAAAAAAAGATTATTTGGAAAAATTGTTGTTGCGCATAATGAATCATTTGATAGGAGTGTTTTACAAAAATCAATGATTGATAATGGTTTGGATTACTCCGAATTGAATATTTCTGATATTTGGGAATGTACAATGAAATATTGCAGGTCAATTAGCAAATATCCTTCTGGTAAATTAAACGAGTGTTGCATTGTAGAGGGTATTGAACTAAACCATCATGAAGCCCTTTCCGATGCAAAAGCCTGTGCAGAACTGTTTTTAAGAATTCAAAATACTTCGTCATAGTTTGGCGAAGTGCCTCAATACATTTGCTTCATAACTTTAAACATTTACTGATATGGAAGCAAATAATTTAGACTTAAAAGAAATATTTCTAAGCAAACAAGAGGTTCTTGACAACGCAAAAAAAGTTTTAAAGCAGGAATTTATTGGGATTGACAAGATTATTGATGAAATCATTGATAATGTGAGTAGTTGGTTTTTTCTTCCTGATTTACAAGAAAAACCTGTTGTCGTAAATCTTTGGGGTCTTACAGGCGTTGGGAAAACTTCATTAGTAAACCGTCTGGTTGAATTAATTGATTTTGAAGACTCTTATTATCGATTCGACCTAGGCGAAAAAGAAGGCAGTTTTTCGTTTAGAGATTCTTTGGATGAGCTATGCGAAAATAATGATACTTCACCTGTAATAATAGCATTAGATGAAATTCAACATAGTAGAACTGTTTCTGGGCCCTTCCGTCAGGAAATTGAAAATGACAAAAACCGAATGATATGGGAAATGATTGATTCTGGCAGAATTCAATATGTTGAATGGAAAAGAGGATTATGGTCATTTGAAGATTTAATATACAAACTATTGCATCTGCTTAAAGCCGGTGTCGAAGTAAAGAAAGGGATTGTTGTCAATAATATTGAATTATACTGCAATGAAATGAAAGTTTCTGCTGAAGAAGGCGAAAGATTGCTTTTTGTACCAGAAGATGAATATGAAACAATTATTGAATTTGCAGGTGAACAACTGGGTCTTTATTTAAAGAAAGATGTTGAAAAAATACTTTTATCATATTCTGCCAATGACACAATTCTTTTTCTAAACAAGGTTCTTAAAATAGGGAAAAGACCCTCAGTTAAAAATTTCACTAAAGCCCTAATTTTCGTACTTGGAAACCTTGATGAGGCATACACAATGAGCGACAATTTCAGTGCGGATATTGATGCAGACGAATTCAATAAATTATCCCAAAAAATAACCGTCCCAAAAATTAAAAGAGCATTGCAAAATCGTTTTAGGAATGAACAGATAGCAAGGTTAGGGAATATTCATATAATTTATCCAGCACTTGATAAAATATCTTACCAGAAAATTATTGAAAATGAACTGACTAAGTATTCTCAAAGCTTGACCAATACATTTAATATGAAAGTTAGTTTTGATAGCACAATACATGAGACTATATACAATGAAGGAGTTTATCCAACTCAAGGTGTTCGACCAATTTTTACTTCCATTCATCAGGTGCTTAAAAGTAAAATCAGTTTCTTTTATTCAGAAATATTCTTAAAAAGACTTAATGTTGACGGCTTGCATTTATCGGTTAGTAATAAGAGATTGATATGTGATTATCAAAATGAACAAAAAACTGTTTATTCATCGCAAACAGAAATAACAACAACGTTGGAAAATGTTCGCCAAAACAAGAGAGACGATTTACAGGCAATTACTGCCGTTCACGAAAGCGGTCATACTGTATTATCCATAATCTTACTAAAAACGATTCCTGATGTAGTTTATTCAATTACAACTGATGCAGACAGCCAAGGATTCGTTTATTCAAGTTTTGCGTGGAAATATATCTCACGTAAAGAATTGATTCCTCGGGTTGCTATGATGTTAGGTGGTTATGTTGCTGAAGAATTAGTTTTCGGAAAGGAAAACTTAACGTCTGGGGCATCAAGTGATATAGAGAAAGCAACAGAATTTTTATCGTCTATGTATAAAACTAATGGAATGGGTCAAACCCCGATTAAATATAGCATTCCGATTAAGGAGGAAAATGATTCATATCACCAGTTTGGAGCCGTTGAAGAGGAAATTAAAAATGCTATTGAAGAAGCTAAGTTATTGGCAGAAAAAACATTGAAAAGTGAGCAGAAACTATTACTTTCATTGTCTGATTTTTTAAGTGATAATCGAATGCTTCGAAAAAACGACATAAAACGATTTGTAGAGAAGGCTATTTCAAGCAATGTAGATTTTATTGAAGATGGTGATTACCTGTTTTACAGGGAACATTTAAAAAAGCAAATTAAGCTTTTTCAAGTTTCTAAACCATCTAAATTTCATTTTGAGAATGTTATTTCGCTTAATAAAGAATAGCCAGCCCACACAGCCAAGCACAATTGCAATTCGCACGAGCCATCGCTTGACCAAAAATTGCAATAGAGCTTGTCTGTTTGCCGACGCTTTTTTGCCGACCCTAAAAACTAATTTTTTCGGAAACGGCAGTGCTTCGATTAGGCGGTTTAGGGATTGTAAAATAGTGATAATTAACTGATAATGAATGAAGCCCAGCATACAACATCGTGTATAGTGCATTTGGCGGATAGTGCTAATTTCAAGGGCGTTACATCTAATAACCTTTGTAGCGGTTTGACAGGATTGTGCTTCGAATCGCCAAACGTCACCATACACGTAACCGTTGGGTGTCATTCTAAAACGACCCGTAAATCGACAAAATCACTTTTCAAAATCTAAATTTTGAAATTTGTTTGCAGATTTCAATTTATGATGTATCTTCGCGGTCTAATTCAGACAGACATGTTAATAGAATTCAGCATTGAGAACTTCCTTTCATTTAAAGACTTAACAACACTTTCAATGGTGGCAGCCAAGTCTTTTAAGGAACACCCAGAGACGCATATAATTGAGACAGGAACCAATCTTAATCTCTTAAAATCGGCTGTGGTTTACGGCAACAATGCAAGCGGTAAAAGCAACCTTCTTGAAGCTATGGGCTTCATGAAGCAAACTGTTCTAAACTCTTTCAGGGATGCTTTAATGGAGAATAGCGAAAGAAAATTCCCATTAGAAAAATTCGCCCTTAATACCAAGACAGAGAAAGACACCAGCTTTTTTGAAATATCTTTCATTCAAAAAGACACTAAGTATAGATACGGATTTGAAATAGACTACGACAAAATTGTAGCCGAATGGCTTTTCCATACAACTAGTAAAGAAGTTTATCTTTTCAAACGTGACCAGCAAAAAATTGAAGTAAACAAATCTGCTTTTAAAGAAGGAATTGGGAAAGAAGAAGATGTGAAAGAGAATGTTTTGTTTCTTTCACTTTTAGCAACTTTAGGCAAAGAAACTTCTACAAATATTGTTGACTGGTTTAAAAAATTCAATTTTGTTAATGGAATCCATGACCGTGGACACAAGAGATACACTATTGACAAATTAAAGTCGGATAAACAGTTTTTTAACTGGGTTTTGCATTTCGTTAAATATTTAGAGATAGCAAATCTTTCAACCACTGAAGAAGATGTTAATGAAATAGACCTTGAAACTTTAAGGGAAAAGGAGAAAGACGAAGAAATAATCAATCTTCTAACTAGTATTCAAAAAATACAGTCAAAGCAGCCTAAAAGAGACCAACTCATTACATTTCACAGAAAATATGATGAAAACAATGTCTTAGTTGACACTGTTCCATTCAACTTTGATAAGCAGGAGTCAGAAGGAACTAAAAAACTTTTATACCTACTCGGTCCTTGGTATGATACACTACAAAACGGTAAGGTATTAATCATAGACGAACTTGACTCAAGGTTACATAGTCATTTAACTTTGAGACTTGTTGACTTCTTTCACAAGTTTAATAAAAGTAATGCCCAACTAATTTGCGCTGTTCATGACATTTCCTTGCTTAACAAAGAGACATTTAGAAGAGACCAAATTTGGTTTGTAGAAAAAAATCAATTCGGAGCTTCCGAATTATTTTCTCTAGCCGACTTTAAAACCGACAAAGTCAGAAACAAATCGGCATTTGACAAAAACTACTTTGAAGGTAAATACGGAGCAATACCATACTTTGACATTGATGAAAAATTAAACGATTTACTCTATGGGAAAAGGGAAGCAGAACAAGTTTAAAGAAAGGAATGCTGCTTCCTACAAAAGAGAAGTTAAAAGCATTGACACTCGTCAGGGACGGAAAGAACCTCTAATTGTATTAAGTTTTCGGGACTTCGACAGAAATCAAGGACAAGGTTTTGAAGAATGGGAACATGAGCATTTGCTTGCATTAGCCGTTAGCAAACTAAGAGAGATATGCCAATTGACTGTTGGACAAGCGACAGCACAACAAGTTATTAAACCATATACAAAAGTTGGGTTTCCACCTGAATCAGGATTTGTTCACCCCAAACACGTTTTACCCGATGTTATTTGGTGTTCAATGCATATTCAAGGAAAGGAATGTGTAATTGGATACTTTGAAGACAATATTTTTCAAATAGTTTTCCTAGACAAAGACCATGAGTTTTGGAAGACAAAAAAGAAAAACACTTGACAGAAAGAGAAGAACGAACGCCCAACACGGGTTTTGCGTCAGGCGGGGTGACGTGCAAACTTGGAGCTTTGTGCTTCTATTCAAGTTCAGTGCTGGTTGACAGTTTTGTGCTCCGAAACCCGCCCGAACGCAAAGCCCAAAAACGTTGGCAGCAAGCTAAAACAAGATGAATAAACTTTTCAAGATTCTTTCATTAATAATAGTACTGTCAGGATGTAAAAGTCAGTCCGAGATAGGCTTTTATAAGAATGAAGCTTGGCTCGCACATCATTCAATGTGTTTTGTTACTCGTTTTAATTTTAGAAATGATTCAACATTCGAATACTATTTTCAGGGCGATTTATTTGATGATCATGAATTAGGAAAATATAAAAGAATTGATGATAAACTATATCTGACTTACAATAAAAAAACATTGATGGTTCTAGGTTATGATACAATCAAACAAAAATTGGACTTCAATCCTCCTATTGAAGTTACGAGAATCGAACCTAGGCTCTGGGATCCAGGTTTTAGAGACAACTTCCCAAATCAACTTCAAATAAAAAGAAACAAATTATTAATAATTCAAGATCAGAAAATGAAAATTAAGCCATCTGATAAAAAAATGAAATTAAAGAAAACAAAAAGTAGAAATTGGAATAATAGAAATGCAACATTTATGGAATATATTAGAATTCAGTAGAATACTAAGCCAGCAGTCAACATGGGCTAATCGTAATTGGTTTGCCGATGCACATGACCCACCCCAATAAACCTACCACGCCTAAACCGGGAACATTTAATGCACTTCTAACAAGTGAACTCAAATCAACTAATTAATAACACTAATAATTTAAAAAAATGAAAAAATTAAAACAGATTCTTGTAGCAATCTTTGTGCTGACATTTATCGTAGCATGTAATAAAGACGATAATGACCCAAAGGGGAATCTGGAAAAGACTACAATCAGCGCAAAATGGATTGTCAGTAATTCAAGTGAATATAGTTCATTTGAATTCAATGAAAGCGGCAACTATATTGTTGTTAAAAATACGACAACAAAATCAACAAACGGCCAAATCTTCCTTTTTGGAACTTACGAGATTACTGACAACAAAACTATTGTACTATCAGATTTTGGAACACTTACCTTATCTGAAATTGATGAAAATTCAATAGATTTTTCTATTAAACTAACAAGCAATCCGAATAATGAAATCACAATTAATGCTTCGAAACAAGAAGAAATGGAAAGCACTGCAAGAACAGACTTGCTATGTAGAACATGGGAAATGGTGACCATTAATGGAGAACCTGTAGTTGGCACTGAAATGGAATTAACGGTTTTATTCTCAAAAGCAGGAACTTATTTCGTTTCTTATCCTGACAACGACGAAGGAGGATTAGCTCAATGGAAGTGGAAAAATGAAGCAGAGACACAACTTCTATATTCATGGGATGAAGTTCCTGTATGGGAAGACGCAGATCATGTGGAAATCCCTGAATTAACTTCAACCAAACTTATAGTTATTGATGATGAGGACACATGTTTATTGCAACCGGTTTCCACAACAAAATCTGCTATAGTTAAGTCATTGAAAGACCCATCAAATAAACATATAAAATCCGGATTTTATAACAAATAAAAGCTCATGACATTTTGTATGAGTAATGGCAGGTGATGTGGCAAATATGAAGATTTGTAGCCCGTTTAAACTGCGCAGCGGCTTGAGAGGAAATTGTCGCGCAACCTGCCATTACTTATACGATTTGCCGTCGTTATGGGCAAGTTTTAAAAACCACATAACAAAAACAGACAGACAAGAACACCGACAATTTGGTTCAACAGTTCTTGACTAATACGACTAACAAAAATAAAAGTGGAGCCCAGTGACCATTCCAAAAACGGGGCGAATCCGAAAAGCCAAAAGAGTAGGAACAATAAAAAAAAGGAGTAATTATGAATTGGTATCTAAAAGTTTTAAAACAGTACGCTGACTTTAGCGGAAGAGCGAGGAGAAAAGAATATTGGATGTTCGCATTGTTCAACATGATTTTCATTATAGTTGCGATGATTCTTGATAATGTTTTAGGATTAACAGTAGGTGAACTTCCTTACGGAGTTTTTTATTTTCTGTATGCATTTGCTGTTTTAATTCCTGGATTAGCTGTTTCTGTCAGACGACTACATGATGTTGGAAAAAGTGGATGGATGATTTTAATTGCTTTAATTCCAATAATTGGAGCAATCTGGCTTTTAGTTCTAACCGTCACTGACAGTAATTCGGGAGAAAATCAGTACGGACTAAATCCGAAAGAAGTGATAGCTTGAAACGAACAAATGTAGCACATAAAACGGGTTTTCGTAAGGCGGGCTGACGTGGTTTGCGCAGCTTTGCAGCCCGCATTAGCGTTCGTCTCGTGTGGGCATGACTGCGTCCCGCCAACCCGCCCGAACGCCCCCCCGGAACGTTGACACCAATTTAAAAACACTGATAATGAAAAAAACAATTTTAATTTTCACAATTTTATTAGTCAACCTTTTTGCAACATCACAAGTGCTTTATCCAAAAGGGTGTTATATGAGTTTTAAGGAAGTATTAACAAAAACGCCAAGTGAAGATCACCAATTGGCGATTAAAAAAAGGACAAATTTGGATATTAAAATGAATGGAGGTAATGATTACAAATTAATTTCAGCGAACAATACAATTAAGAGAGAATTTTTAAAAAAGAAAATATTTGCTTATTCTACCGGTGATTCACTTTTCATTAATTGCTTAAAATACAGGTTACAGGCTTGGTACTCAAACGTAGTCAGCGATGGAAAATATCTTGTTTTTACTGCTGGAATTCCAATGGATAAGGATATGCAAACTAAAGCAATGCAAGAAGAAATTCAATTAGGAATGTCTTTCGGGGTAGTTGTTGGGGCATTCTCAGGCGCTTCACTTGCAATGGAAAGATATCTTTACATTTTAAATAAGGAAACGAACAATATAGTGCTGATTAACAATGAAGTTATGAATGACGTTTTAAAAGATTTCCCAGACTTATTGGAACAATATAATTCCGAGAACGGAAAGAATGAAATTTCGGTTCGAATTGAGTATCTCAATTTATTGAATAAGAAGTATGAATAATAATGTGGCGGCAATAAAGGCTAAAACGCTATCGGGCGCATGGTTTTAAGGAGAATGATTGTGCATTTATTGGATATTGAGCTGGCCGGATAGAGATATTTGCAAAATTGCCCGCCAGCTCTTAACCCCGGCTCGTTATGGTCAATATAACATTATAGCAATCAACGCTTTAACAAATTTTTGACAAAATTATACCTTCAACACTTCACTTGGTAATTCTGAAATTAAGAACGCAATAACAAACACCTTTGAAAAGAAAATTAATTCGGGTATTTGCCGGATCTGAGATAACAGTAATTCTGCTCAGAGAGGAACCGGAGCTGTAAGGAATCCGGACAAATATTGTCAATGAATATGATCCGTCGAATTGCAGGGGATATTCATCAGCCCCCCCTTATTCCGTGGATTTGTATATTCCGGACCCGGATTATGAAAAAACCGAACCCATAGTCAGGAAATTTCTCAAAAAACAAAATGTAACAAGCGCGGGCCACTGCAGCACAGGCAAGTTGTAAACTTTAACATGACAATAAATCGATGAAAACACATTCTGCTTATAAAGTATTCACTCTACTCTTCTCACTATCCTTTTTTAATTCCTGTTTGATTCAAGGGTTAACAGATGACTATGG
>Ga0209098_1001685_pt1 | contig 20652 bp, 13 predicted proteins | sample AD_JPNHW1_MetaG_FD_184429 | JGI IMG/M metagenome (GOLD analysis project Ga0209098, IMG submission 184429) | Active sludge microbial communities of municipal wastewater-treating anaerobic digesters from Japan - AD_JPNHW1_MetaG (SPAdes) (version 2) | ecosystem: Engineered > Bioreactor > Anaerobic...
TCTTAAAAAGGTAAAAATAAATGGTACTTGGCATTTCAATGAAGTCACCGCTAAGGCTCAAAAAATGATGGAAACGACCGGAATCAAGTTTGCAGATTATAATACGTAAACTTTTTCCAAGTTAGGGTTTAAACAGACCGGAGCGAAATTTCGTAAAGACGGACACCTGTACATGATAAGCCGGAAGTTTCAGCACGCACAGGCCAGGAAAGCAGGGATAGACTATAAATAGTATCTGAACGATAACTACATTTTACTCATAATAATTTTTTTATTTTTTATTGTATTCGTGAGCTCACTTCGTTCGGTTCTTCTTTACGCTTGCTCCAAAAATGCTGATCCGCCAGTTGGCGGACTCCGCTTTTTGTCGCTTCGCAGGCCTCGAAACTGAACTTTTCGATTCAGACACTGGGTTTCCGCTCAAACTCTAAATAGTTTTCGCCCCAAAACAGATTTTAATCATACATGGAACATATCGCTGATACTTTCTTTGTTGTGTATTCTCTGTATAGCTTTTCCGAAGACCGAAGCCACAGAGATGACTTCGATTTTTTGAGAAAATTTTTCCGGCTGGTTTTCAATGGTGTCCGTAATAAAAAGTTTTTTGATGGGGCTTTCATCAATTACTTTTTCAGAGCCTGCCGACAGGACACCGTGGGTGGTCAAGGCATAGACTTCTTTTGCGCCTCTTAGCAGCAGCTTTTCAGAAACATCTTTCAGGGTGTTGCCCGAAATGACCATGTCGTCCACCACGATGGCAGTTTTACCATCCACATCACCGATGATCTCGGTGATCTCGGCCATCTCGTCGTGTTTGAGCCTTTGCTTGTCTGCAATGACAACAGGCACTTTGAGATAATTGGCAAACTTTCTTGATTGTCCGGCAAAGCCTGTATCCGGAGATACGATGACATAGTTTTCGATGTTCATGGAACGGATCTTATCGCAAAGGATACCCAATGCATACAGGTTGTCCACCGGTACGCGGAAAAAGCCCTGTATCTGCGGTGAGTGCAGGTCCATAGCCACCACACGGTCAGCGCCGGCCACTTCAATGGCATCCGCACAAACGCGGGCCCTGATCGAAACCCTGGGCTCGTCCTTTTTATCTCCTTTTGAATAGCTGAAAAACGGAATTATGACGGTTACCGATTCTGCGCTTGCACGTTTAAAGGCATCGATCCAGAACAGGAGTTCCACAAAATTATCATTGGCCGGGTACACTATGGATTGTACAAGATATATATGACATCCTCTCACGCTTTCGTTGATGCGTACAAATGTATTTCCCTCGGAGAAATGGAGGACTTCGCTTTTTCCTTCATCAACCTGAAGGTATTTGCAGATGCGGCTTGTCAGTTGTTTGCTTCCGCTTCCTGAAAAGACCATTATTCTATCTTGACTCATGATGCTTTATTTAAGTTGTATTTATTGGGTCATTCAAAATAACAAAAAATTTTGCAATTTTATATCAATAAACATTTTCTTCTGCGTTCTATGAGGTCCTTAATCTCAAAGGCCATATACTCGTCTTCCTCCTGAGCCATAGGATACACATATTCTTCCGACTGATCGATATAATGCAGCATATAGGCTTTATCGAAAATGCCCTGGTGCAGGTCTGTGAGATTTGATATTCTGTCAGCACACTTGATGATCTTCGCTTCTCTGGAGCCTTGAAACCTTATCCTCTTGAGAAAATCGTGCTTTTCTTCCCGGTCTCGCCGGGTAACTTCAAGCACCAATGGAATTACTTGGCAGGAATCAGTATCAATATTTTTTAGTTCATTGATGTCGGTGGACGGAATGTCCTCGATAAGGTCATGGATAATTGCAGTTTTCAGGATCACCGAATCAATATAGTGGTAGTCGATCAGGATGCCCATCGTTGAAATGGCGTGACGGAACTGGTTGCCGCCTACCTTACGGTAACAGGCAGTGAGCGCGGTTGCTTTGGCGATCCATGGGGCAAGCACCATTTCCGCCAAATCTGAAAATTCATCATTGTAGCCCATAAATTTGAATTTAATCACAAGGTAAAAGTATGATTTTGTTCAGTGATATATATATTATTTTATCACTATTAATCAACACGTGTTGATAATATCTCTCCATATTTGGCTGCAGTGTAGGCACGACTGGCTGCGCATTTGCCTTGCATGCAGTGGTACTGCCACTTTCAGCCCGGGATTACCATGAACGATGACTTCGAGAGCAGTTCGATAAGACATTGTAAACACTCGCCACAGGAAAGTGACGGGGTGACTGCGCGCCAGCTCGCGCTACATACAGTCACCCCGCCACTAACAAAAAAGAAATTCCGGACGGAAAGCTTTTATTTCTTCTTATCCCTGAGTTTCTTCACCCCGTAAATTATGCCGAGTGCTGCCAGAAATCCAAGTCCGTCAAGGGGTACGCCATTGGCGGGCTCGGGAGGAGGGGGGCCCTGGGCAAAAATCTCATTTACAAAAAACGGAAGTATCAGTAAACAAGCGGTAAGAAGTATTGTTATCTTATTTTTTTTCATTTTGTTTAATTTTAAAATTCTAAAATAAAATCACTCCGGATTACATAATGACAACTTTTTTCTGATACGTGTTGCTGCCGTTGATCACATTGATAATATAACATCCCGGTTCTTCCACCCTGTAACGGGCGGTGCCGCTGCCTTTTTGTGCGGCGCTGATAACCTTTTGTCCCAGCATGTTGTAAACACATATTTCAGCATTTTGCATAGCGGTATTGCTGTAGTTGACATAAATATCTTTGCCCGACGACCAGGCATCCACAAAGGAACTCCCGTTTTCATCGATATTAGTAACCATGGCAGGTGAAAACCTGATGAAAAACCTGTAAAGAGGATCGTTGGCATTGATCGAGAATGTGTAATCAGGATCAAGGGTTAAATCCTGGCTTGTGGAATTCTGATTGTCTTCAAGGTAAATATGCAGTGCCGGGTCGAAGTTGAGGATTTCCGTAGCTTTGATGGTGAAACTGCCGCCGGTTTTGGTAGTAAAACCTAAAGGTATCACGACATCGGTGTTGGCAAGCGGCGGTAATGCGTTTATTGCTAAAGAATTCGGGGTGCTATCCCTGGTAAATAAATTAGGGAAAGCCGGATCGTTGTTCATCCACTTGTAGGCATCGAAATTATCGTCAAACACATTGGTGGCTTGTGTATCGAAATAAATGACCGTTTCATCCCCCGAAGCCTGGTTGGCTGCCGGGTGTCCTTTAAGCCTTAATAATGTTGTATTTGCGATGGATTTATGAAATACCGGATTCAGTTCGGATATTCTCGCGTCATTCGTAACACTGAAAGCGCCGCTGGAGACAGTAGCTTTTACAAAGAATCCCTGCATGGCCGGAATTATCCCGTTGATATTTCCGGGCACACCAATTCCTCCCGCATAAGTACTGTATGTCCCGGTATACTGGGTGGTCGGATTAAAAAAGTAAACGCTGTTGACAATATTTGATTTATTCCAGCCACTGGTGGCATTCCAGTCTATTGGTGAGGGGTAGGGATTTCCGACAAGGTTCCATCCGTCGGCGTTTGGGTAAGGAGAAGCAGTATTTGTGACAATATAATTTTGAGATCCGTTGTTCACCTGGCCTGTAACATCCGTGGTTAAAGCGCCTCCGGCGGCTCCGAAATTAATACAATAGCCTCTCATGGGCGTCATCGTGGCGCCGGCACCGGTCCAGCCGATCTGCATATAATACGGTTGTGTTTCATCGTAAGCATAAAAGTTGGGGAAAGGACTTACTGTCTGTAGTGTATCGTTGGTTCCGCCATAAGGATCACCGGATGTTATTATCCCTATCTCATCAACAAACTCATTGACGGAGGCTGCGGTGAATGGCGAGGAATAATAATGATATCCCATTTTATTGGCCATATAGCGCTGCATGGTAACATCGCCGGAAATGCTGCCCAGACCCGTTCCTGCTACTAAAGCAGTTTTTGAAGCTGAAGAATGTAATGTGAGATTGCCATTACTTATTAATGTCCCAAGCGCGGGCATTAATACACCTTTTACGCCGGTGCTGTTATTCAAATGTACATAATAGGGGTTGTAGATTTTAAGATTTTCAAAATTTGTATTTCCATGAATTATCTGTCCGGTGTTACCTGTAAAGGATATCAGTCCGTTACCGACATCCGCATTGCCGTTATTTGTCCAAATGCCGTTTATTGAAAGATCTTTATTGGCATTGATACTTAATGAAGCTGATGGATCAATGGTTAGATTCCTGCATGTGGAAATTCCAGTGGAATAAACTATTGGAAGGTTGGTGACCAAAGATATTTTTACATCGGTTGATTTAGTAGGTACTGCATTTCCTGACCAATTTCCAGGTTTATCCCAGTCGTTATCAATAGCTCCTGTCCATACAACAGGCGCCCCGACATATTTTGCCAGAAAAGCATCTTCGCTGCTATATGCCTGAAGGGCAACATCGGCATCAAAAAATGCTTTATATTGAAAACTGCCGGTTACTTATGCATTACCGTATGCATCAGCAGAAACTGACTGGCCAAAATCCATATCGGGGCCACCCATAGCGGTTGCATACAAATAATTTCCCAACGGATCATATTTACCGATAAAGATGTCATAGCTGCCGTGTGATGTAATGTTCGCGATTCCTGGTCCCGGGTCAAAATCGCTTGTACCTGCAAAATATCCGGTAATGTATGTATTTCCATTGGCATCTATCCCGGATGAATTCAAAACATCTTCTCCGGCCCCGCCAATTCTTTGCGCATAAACCAGGTTGCCACCACTAAGGTATTTGGCAATAAAAATATCAAAGCTACCCGAGGATGAAAGATTCCAAATGCCAGTTCCGAGACCAAAATCTGTGGTGCCCTGAAAATATCCGCTAACATAAATGTTATCCGAGCCATCAACAAAAATTGATGTCCCAACTTCATCCGAGGTGCCGAATATTTTTTTTGCATAAATGTAATTTCCTGAGGCGTCATATTTAGCAATAAAACAGTCTCCTATTCCAGCAGAGGATAAGTTGGAGGTACCTGGTCCCGGATCAAAATCCACAGTATTCCAGAAATTGCCTGTTAGATATATATTGTTGCTGGCATCAAGGGCAAGGGATAGTGAATAATCATGCGAAGGCCCTCCGATTTTTTTTACGAAAACAAAGTTTCCTGAGGGGTCATACTTAGCAAAAAAACAATCCGTCAATCCGGATGAACTCAGGTATGCCGTTCCTGCACCGGGATCAAAATCGGCCGTTCCTTCATAATAGCCTGTCAGGTATATGTATCCTGCTGCATCCACAGCTACTGAATATCCGACATCGCTGGAACTGCCTCCCATGTTTTTAGCGAAAATCAAATTTCCAATAGGGTCATATTTAGCAAGAAAAATATCATTACTACCTGCTGAGGTAAGATTATATACCCCGGCACCGGGGTCAAAATCGGCTGTACCCTGAAAAATGCCTGTGATATATATATTACCCGAGGCATCAATATTTATACATCTCGGGTCCTCATCAGAGCTGCCTCCGATACTTTTAGCAAAAATGCAATTACCCAAAGTATTATATTTGGCAAAAAAGATGTCCTGCCCTGATGGTGCATATAGCTCGGCGAGTCCGGGCCCGGGGTCAAAATCCACAAGCGCCCGATAGAAGCCTGTTACATAAATATTTCCGGCGTTATCGGTTTTAATACTGTTTCCTCTCTGTGGAAATGCAGAATTCGAGTTGTTTCTTCCCAAAACTCCCGCCCAAAGATAGTTTCCGGAACCATCATATTTTCCTATAAACCCATTGGTAAAACCCGTGCCTGAAACCAAAGTTGCTGTTCCTGCGCCCGGGTCAAAATCAGCGGTACCCGAAAAATATCCCGAGACAAATGTGTTCCCTGCGGCATCAATTGATATAGAATATCCCACATCATCTGAGGCTCCTCCGAAACTTTTGGCATTGATGAAGTCACCATTAGCATTATATTTTGCTATAAACACATCCATGTTACCGGTCGAGGTCAGATTGGCAACACCGACTCCGGGGTCAAAGTCAGCAGTGTTTTGAAAATATCCCCCTAAATAAATATTATTTGCATTGTCAATTTTTATAGAAGTTCCTATTTCGTCCAGAGGCCCTGAGGTTTTTTTTGCAAAGATGTAATTTCCTGAAGCGTCGTACTTAGCGAAAAAACAATCTCCGATACCTGATGAAGAAAGATTTGCGGTGCCTGTTCCTGGATCAAAATCTACCGTACTCCAGAAATTTCCTACAAGGTAGATATTGCTGCTGGCATCTAAAGCAATGGAGAATGAATAATCATGAGAGGTGCCCCCAAGACTTTTTGCAAAGACATAATTTCCTGCAGGATCATATTTTGCAAAAAAACAATCTGTCAATCCTGATGAACTCAGGTTTGCTGTTCCCGCACCCGGGTCAAAATCGGCCGTTCCGGCATAATAACCTGTTATAGTTATATAGCCTGCCGGATCAACGGCATTTCCAAGCACTATATCACTGGAACCACCGCCAATTTTTTTTGCATAAATATAATTGCCATTAAGGTCATATTTGGCAATAAAAACATCTTCACTTCCAGAGGAATTTAAATTTGCTATTCCAGCCCCAGGGTCGAAATCTGCAGTCCCCTGAAAGGTTCCGGCAATATAAATATTATAAAACAAATCTACCGTAATCGACATTCCCATTTCATCCAGGGTGCCCCCCATTTGCTTTGCAAAGACAAATTTTCCTTCGGCGTCGTATTTGGCAAAAAATACATCTCCCGTACCGTTTGATGTCAGATTTGTAACACCAGAACCCGGATCGAAATCAACCGTCCCCCAGAAATTTCCGGTAATATAAAAATTACCCAAAACATCAACCGTCACAGAAAACGCATAATCATTGGATGTACCGCCAAGATTTTTAGCAAAAACATAATTTCCGGCAGCGTCGTATTTTGCAAAAAAACAATCTGTGCTCCCCATAGAAATAAGAGGTGCAGTTCCTGCCCCAAAATCAAAATCTGCAACATTCTCAAAATAACCAGTAACAAATACATTTCCATTTTGATCCACCGCCATTGATTTTGTTTGAATGTTTCCACCAGAAGCAAGCACATCCATCGGGTTGAATGCCCAGGAACAATTTACTTGTGCCATAGCACTTGTTAATGAATAAATCAACATCATTGCCATAATGAATAATTTACTCAAAGTAAGATACTTACATTTGTTTAAATTGGTTGTTTTCATTTTTCTTTTTTTATTTATTAATACTATCATAGATATAGGTAGCTTATTGAACTTTAGATTTATTTCATTTTATTTTATTTTTAAACAAATTATCAGCAGAATGTGTTCCTCTGGTAAACAGGAGCTCAGGTTGACAAATATAATATTTTATTAAGAAAAAAGCAAATTAATAAATAAATTAATAAATAAATTTATAATCATAATAAAATAATATAATATTAATAAATTATTTTAACACATCATTCTTGCTTAAAGGGAGGGCAATTTCGATATTTAACCCAATTTACACATTAGAAATTTCTATTGCGTAGTAAAAGAACAAATCGACCATTACAAATTGATATTCAATATAATATAAACCTGAGTTCGGGATAAATAAATTATTTTTGTTTTGCCAAAGCACAGATTATTAAATTGATAGAATTTGCCGTAGGCAATTAATATCAATAGAAAATCAAAAATGTGCAGCATATTTTGTCCGTAGGACATAAACCATATTCAATATTAATCTCCTGACGGAGAATAAATGTTTCTGTTATTTGTTTTCTATTGATATTTAAATCCTAACGGATTAAGATAATATGTCCTTAACCCGAACTCAGGTTATAAGTCACTTTATCATGCGTAATCGACTAAGAAAATGTAATCCATACGGGGGGGGACATTTTCTAAGTCTGTCTGCCTGACTACGCCACGCAGGCAGGTGTTACCCCCAACACTCCCGACCTTCGGTGCGGGAAAGCTTCGTGTGCGGGACGGGCATATTCAACACACCATCCCGCGCACTGCGCAATAGGAACGCAGTGAACTATTGCGCAACCTGAGTTAATTTAAGAGTACCTCTAAAAACTTCATATTTCTTCGTTCTTCAAATCCTTGCGTGGCTACAGTGACGGCACGACTGGCTGCGCATTTGCCTTGCATGCGGTGGTACTGCCACTTTCAGACTGGGATTACCATGAACGATGACTTCAAGAGATGTTCGACAAGACATTGTAAACACCAAAGGAAAGTGACGGGGTGACTGCGCGCCAGCTCGCGCTCCATACAGTCACCCCGTCACAAACAAAAAAAGAAATTCCGGCCGGAAAGCTTTTATTTCTTCTTATCCCTGAGTTTCTTCACCCCGTAAATTATGCCGAGTGCCGCCAGAAATCCGAGTCCGTCAATGGGTACGCCATTGGCCGGTTCAGGAGGAGGGGGACCCTGGGCGAAAATTTCATTAATAAAAAACGGAAGTATCAGTAAACAAGCGGTAAGCAGTATTTTTACCTTATTTTTTTCCATTTTGTATAAATTTAAAATTCTAAAATAAAATCACTTCGGATTACATAATGACAACTTTTTTCTGATACGTGTTGCTGCCGTTGATCACATTGATGATGTAACATCCCGGTTCATCAACAGTGTACTGTGTGGTGCCTGTCCCTTTTTGTGCGGCGCTGATAACCTTTTGTCCCAGCATGTTGTAAACGGATATTTCAGCGTTTTGCATAACGGTATTGCTGTAATTGACATAAATATCTTTGCCCGACGACCAGGCATATTCTGTCTGCACACTTGATTATCTTTGCTTCTCTGGAGCCTTGAAACCTTATCCTTTGCAAGAAATCATGCTTTTGTTGGCGGTTCGCTGGTTTTCTTCCGCCTCTTGTTTCATATCTTAAAGTCAAAAATGTTACTTATTACCTTGCACCAAATACCAATCAACCCATGAATCTAAGTGACTAACCGAATTTGGCCGAAGCAAAATTTCCCTCTTATCATTAAGCAAATAAATGGTTGGCGAAGCAAATACATGATAGCTTCGCACAATCGGGCTTTCCCATTTTTGATAATCGCAGATGCAGAGAAAAGGAAAAACATTTGCAAAACTTTTAAATATTTTCTCTTTTTCGTCAAGCGATACAAAAACGACTTCAACGCTTTGTTCTTTCCATTTTTTGTAAAGACCTGAAATTTTTGATAACTCTTGCGGACATTGCGGGCACCAGCTTGCTCCAAACACCACTACGATATATTTGCTTTTTATATCTGAGAGTTTTTTTGGTTGTTTAGTTACTTCATAGCCGGGTGCAAGTACATCTTTTTTGAAATCAAAATCGGGAGCAATGTTGCCTTTTTTCATAGCCCTGTAGCTCTCCAATTGGGCGGCAAAATCGTTGTTGATAGTACAACCCTGTTCGTTGAGCAATTTTAAGGCTAAATATTCCGATGCTTTAAACAAGCTGCGTTTTTCGAGAAATTTGAATAAGTATTCAGTTATTTCATTTAGTTTTTGCTCATCCGGTAAAAGGTTTGCAACCATAATGTCAATGGATTTGTTCATTTCGATATACACCGAATCCAATGAACGTCCGCTGTTTTCAATCAACCAAAAATGACTTTCAATGACATCAGCCAGCAAACCGCTTTTTTGCAAACGTGGGTCGGTGTAATCTATATTACGAAACGCTGAAACGGCAGCCGGTATTTCTTCGGTACGGTATTGTGCAATGGTAGAAACCGAACTTACCAATTTGCGAAGCGGTAAATAATAGCTTACATAAGAATTTTCGGGCAAACCGGCTAAAAACAGGCTGTCTTCGGTTTTTATCCGTTGCTTTTCGGTAATAATTACTTGTTTTGGGATTTCCTGAACTGCAAAAAGCGAATCAAGGGCATAAATTTTTTCTAAATAATCCCAGGCGCTTAATGCCTGTTCTCTGCGCGGGTGTTCGATAGCATATTGTCCAAAAAGTTGATTTTCGTGTCCTTCAATAATTTCAATGCTTTCAACAACAGCAAAACTTTCTCCTTTTAATCTTATTGTTTCATCGCTAAGGACTATAATAAATGGTTTGTCGTTGTCTGTTGAAAGATAGCCCATGCCATAATCTTTTTCGATGAAAGAAAGAATAAACGCTCCTTTTTCATTGGCTTGTATGCTGTCTATTACATAAGTATCAAAACCGGAAAAGCCACTAAGATTGATTTGTTGGTTGGCAAGAACGGGAAAGGTACCTGTAATTGTTTTTTGAGAATACACAGAACAAGAAACAAATAATAATAAAATCAATTTTATTTTTTTCATAAAACGGGTTTAAAAATCGTTCATCAATAGCGGTATTTAAACCATGCCACCCTAATAGGGATAGCAATGTAAAGTGTCAATCCTTAAGGCAACGCACAGCGTCCCCGTCCGACCTGAAGCTGCTATACATGGTAGCACCGCTGCTATTGAAGTACAAGTCAACCGAGAGGGTACCAGCTACGGTACTTGACCAATAGTGACCGGTGGAACCTACATTGGTGAGCGAACCATTGCCGTTGTGACGGTAGCCCGACATGGGCAATTTAAGCAGTGAGGCAAAAGCGCCGGCAGCATTGTTGCTGCTCCAGCTTAGTCGTTCGGCGTCCCATTCTGCATTGGTTGGCAGTCGGTAACCACTTGGGCAGGGGTTGTTGATGCCGCTTACGCCCTGCCATAGGTTATCGTTTTTCGGGCTCCGCCAGTCATAAGCCAAAATAAAGTTGCCATGCCCGGGCGTATCACTTGTTGCCAATGCAGATGTTGTAGCGGAGCTGCGTTTTTCATGCCCGTCTGTTCCACGTCCCCATTGGTACAAATCGCCATAAGCATCGGCATCGGTACTGCTGGTTGCTACTTGCGTAGCTCCAAGGTTGCGGTCCATCCATATTTCGCCGGTGACGGGGTTGGTTACGTCTTGCGGTGGTGGTGTTCCGCCTGTCCAGTTTACAGTAGAATCGCGATACCTACTTCCCGATGCATTAAAATCCCCGTAACAGATTGTTTTCAGGTTGACCTGTAAGTCCGAGCCGGACAGAGTAACTACAGTGTCAAGAGCCACCCAGTTTCCTTTCGGAAAGTTTTTGGCGGGATCGTTTGGCATTCCAATCTTTCTACTAATTCTTGCAACATCAACAGTATTAATTGACGCATTATTATCAACATTAGCTGCTTTTTTATATTTTGCTGTAAAGTTTCTGGACGGATTGGCCAACGTATCATTACCTATATAATATTTCAATAAGGATATATCAATTGCATCCATGCCGTTGCCCGCCTGCATAGTGTCTGAAGTGTATTTATCATATGACAGTATATAGGTGCCATCGGGCATGCCGCAAAAACGGTAATTTCCGTCTTCATCACTGGTATCCCTTGCCAGTTCCGTTCCGGAAGGAAAACTTTTCAGGATAACGATTACATTATCAATATTGTATTTGGCAGCATTATATGTGGGAGGATTGGGCGCCGGAATGCCGCTGTTTGCCTTCGCGGCATACTTGGTTTTACCACTGATGGAATGAAGCATATCATCCAGGGTTACAAGCACGGTATCCGAAGCCGGACAGCCGTTATTGTCAATACATAATACATAGGTCGTGTTAACCGTTGGTGAAGCCAGCGGCTTGGCAATGCTTGTATCGTTTAATCCTGATGCCGGCGACCAGGCGATGGTTCCCGGGCCGTTTGCCGAATCACCAATAAGCACCGGGGTGCAGGAATAGACCGCATCTGCACCGGCATTGGCGTAAGGAGGCTGAGATATAGTAACTGAACGGGTGACCTCCGGTGTTGTTAAGCCGCATTCATAAGCAAATACACGTATATCGGTTGAACCATAAAAACCATCAGCCCAGGTCATCACACCCGTCAGCGAGTCAATACTACCGGCAGCCGGATCGCTTACGGACCAGTGAAAACCCGAATAATTGGCGCCGGAAGTAACATAGGTGGTGGTGAGGCTGTCGCCGGCTACCTGGCAAACAGGCTCCATGCCCGCAGAAACATATATGGGTGCCGGTGTGCTTAACACAATCTCAACACCAACATTGAAACTGACTTCGTCAGAATTTCCGGCCTGGTCTAACACTATTAGCGTAACCATATTGGATGTCCCGGAAATTAATGTGCCTGCCACAGGTAACTGAGTAATTACAAAACTTCCTGAACAATCATCTGTAGCAACAACCGATGAGGTATAATCGGGCAGTGGCGCCTGACAATCCTGACCGGAATTTACACTGGTATCCTGAAATGACGTAACAATAACAGGAGGCACAATATCCAGGCCTATGCCTGTGATGGTAAAATTGTAAGGATTTTCATCAGGATCATTATTGGCAATACTTATGGAACCTGAATTGGTATCACAGGCCCCCGGTGTAAAAATCACCTGAAACGTTGTAGAATCGCCGGCTCCAACAGTAGAATCAGCATCGGTGAGCAGTAAAAATCCACTGCCGGTAACAGATACAACGGGAGTACCGGTCAATTCAAGGGCAGTAATACCAATATTTTCTATGGTAAAGGTCACTATATTACTTGTATCCCCGACATTGACCGAACCGAAATCAAACGTGCCTCCATCAGGAATATCAGCTGTCTGTCGAACATTTATTTCTATATCCTGTAAAACAGGCAAAAAATCCTGATCCGGAACATCACTAGCTATATTGGTGTAATCACGACTCAATGGCACGAATATATAGTTCTGCATGGCCGGTGTAAGCGTTCCGCTCCAGCCGTAAGGAACGAAAATCGAATAATCACCATTCACGCCCGAAGTTACTGTTTGATCAATGGAATCAAAATAATGTAATGTGACGCCTGCAATGCCCGTATTTCCTGAAATCGTATAATTCAAATCTATACCGTGTATGCAACGGACAGAATAGCCGTACGCCCGGTTGCTGCTGACCAGGCTGGCATTGCTGCTGAAGAAGTTCAGATCCCGCGAATAATTACCATCTACGGTACTTGACCAATAGAGGCCGTTGGAACCCACATCGCCGAGCGAACCACTGCTGTTGTAACGGCCGCCTGCCACGGGCAACTTAAGTGGTGAGGCAAAAGCGCCGGCTGAGTTTTGAGAACTCCAGCTTGTACGTTCGGCTTCCCATTCTGCTTCTGTTGGCAAGCGGTATCCACTTGGGCATGGGTTGTTGGTGCCGCTTACGCCCTGCCATAAATTCGTGTTTTGCGGGCTCCGCCAGTCATAAGGGCTATTGGATGCCAGAATAAAGTTGCCATGCCCGGGTGTATCACTTGTTGCCAATGAAGATATTGTAGCGGAGCTTCGTTTTTCATGCCCGTCTGTTCCACGTCCCCACTGGTAAAGATCACCGTAAGCTGCGGCATCGGTGCTGCTTGTTGCTACCTGCGTAGCTCCAAGGTTGCGGTCCATCCATATTTCGCCAGTGACGGGGTTGGTTACGATTTCTATATCCTGTGAAACAGGCAAAAAATCCTGATCCGGAATATCACCCGCTATATTGGTGTAATCACGACTCAATGGCACGAATATATAGTCCTGCATGGCCGGTGTAACCGTTCCGCTCCAGCCGGAAGGAACGAAAATCGAATAATCACCATTCACACCCGAAGTTACTGTTTGATCAATGGAATCAAAATAATGTAATGTGACGCCTGCAATGCCCGTATTTCCTGAAATCGTATAATTCAAATCTATACCGTGTACGCAACGGACAGAAAACCCTGCATTCTTGGGGTAGTAGCTTCTGCCTACCCCAGTGGAGCCATTGGACATATAACGACGGTAGGCGTTAGTAGCATTGTACCCGGTCGTACTCCACCAGTGACCGGCTACTTTAATACCGCCGAAACCTCCAACATACTCACGGTAGCCACCCCCAAGAGCTGTAAAGCCGGTTTCGTTGGTTGCTCCGGTATTTGGACTGTTCCAATGGGTTGTTCCGGTTTCTTTAAGTTTTCCACCGGCAATACTTGTTCCGCCAAGATAATCGGTAAACTGAGTCCACTCGGCATCGCTTGGCAAATACCAGCCCGTGGGGCATGAACTGCATGCAGCAGGCCAGTTGTATAATACACCATAAGTTGTGTAATTGCTTGCAGCTTTGGCTGCGTTTACATCTGTGCCATCATAACCATATACATAATAGTATGGCGTGGTAACAGAACTTGTGGATGGACCAACCACGCTTGGCAAATAACGCAAGTTTTCAGCCATCCAAACTTGTGCGCCAATAGTTACCGTCTGATATACATTGCCATCGCGTGGATCCGTGAACGGAGTCTGAGCATTGGACTTAAATGCAAATAATGCAAGGAATGATAAAAGTAAAAATGTTGTTTTCATACTTTTATAATAAGTTAATACTTTGATTTGTTTATAAATTTTTATTCATAGAACCGTTTTGTTAACATAAACGATAATTGTGTTGACAGGCAAATCAATTTATTGACAGCTATCAGGGAATGGCTGAAAATATCGCCATAAAATCTTTATTATAGGGTGTTAAAGCCATACTGGAAAAGTCGCAAATCCATTTACCATTGATCTTTTGCATATGATAAACCTGACGGAAAGGGAGTTTTTTGCTGAATTCAAAGCAGAACTGCTCAAGGACAATGGCTGAGTTGGCAGTACTGTCCATACGAATCTCACGTTTGTCGACAATAATTTTACTGAACATAGAGGTATCGGCAAACATGGTTATCATAGCAGCAGTATGCCTTTTCCTGTCAAGTATTTCTGTGGGATCTGTACCGCAAAACAGGCCGTCTTCGGCCAGAAAAGCAAAGAATGTCGCAGTGTCTCTGTTATTGAATCCCTGGATCAATTTGTCCATCTCCGAATTTAACTCCTGTTTTGCGGCTGCCAGATCAGGTTTCACTGTTTCCGTTTTTGTGGTGCAAGCATTCATGACAATGACGCACATACATGCGAGGTAAAAGATCTTTTTCATTTTAATGGTTTTGATTATTAATAAAACATCACTATCTTGATTTTTTCTCATGCATAGTTCCCGAACTATTGTTTTATCAGTTTAATTGCTGGCAGCTTATTGCCGGGGATATTCAGAAAATATAAGCCATCTACCAGGTCAGAGATATTAATTCCTGTACAGGAATTCTGGACTTTCCCAGATAAGATAATCCGGCCGGCAAGGTCATTGATGTAAAATTCCGAACCGATGAATTCAGATGGTAACTGCAACTGAATTTCACCGGAAGAAGGATTTGGAAAAAGTTTCAATACTCCCGAACCTGAAGATTCACTAATACCTGTACCGGCATCATAAATTTCGAAAGCATCCAGAACTGAGGACCCTGACAGGCCTCCGGCCACAAATATTTTATTTCCTGCGCCAATTGCGGTATGTGTGACTTTTGTAAAATTCATATTGCTGGTTGACCAGCTCTCTTGTGAGATATCATAAATATCTACAACGGATGACGCAGTGGTGTAAAGAAGTTGCATCGAGTTAACATTACCGCCCCCTGCAAAGAACACTTTGTTACCTGCGGTGCATGTTGCAATACCAGCGCGTGCAGCACTGAGTTGTGCAGTGCTCCAGTTTGTGCCATCATAAATATCAACGGTATTGTACGAAAGATTTGTCCCGGGGCCAGCCCCGCCTGCAAAGAAAAACTTACCTCCTGCATAAACACCCGAAAAATTCGTACGCGCCTGAGATAAGGTGGCTGTAGACCAGGTATCAGTAATTGAATTATAAATATCGACGACATCACTTGACATATTGTATCCTTGTGATCCACCGGCGAATATTCCAATAATGCCGTCAGTGGCTGCAGCAACAAAGGTTCTTGCCTGGGAGAGGGTGTCAACAGACATTGACTTTGTAACTTCGTCATATACAAAAACCAAGTCACTCGGGACCAGCGTGGAGGTTCCGGCATTGAACCTCTTTAAATGGCCGGCAAGTAATATCTTATTCCCCACATGCAAGGCCTGTCCAAAGCATGATGAATCGGGCAGTGTTAATGAAGACCAGACACCATTTTTATAAATATCAATAACAGTGCTTCCCACTGCATTACTCCAGCTTGAAACGCCGCCGGCAACGTACAGGGCGCTGTCGCCACCCACCGAAGCGGTAAAGCAACGGGGCGAAGAAATATTTGTCGACGGCAGCCAGGTGCCTGAAAAGGAATTATAAACGTCCACCGTACTGACAATATTGAAATTACTATCGCAGCCACCGATAAAATACAGCAAATCGCCCATTTTAGCGGATTGCAATTGTCCCTTGGGGGAAGGCAGGATCTGCTGGTTCCACTGTGAATAGCCACTGTTTATTGTTATAGCGACAACAAACACTAAGGTAATGATTTTTTTCATAGCGTTATTTTTTGTATTAATAAATATGTTTTATTGTTTTAATCATTTTATAAATTATTCTTAAAAACCTTGTTCAAAGCATCTGTTCTTGAGTTCACATGCAGTTTATCGTAAATGTTGCGGATGTGGGTTCTCACTGTTTCAACACTGATAAACAGCTTATCGGCAATTTCTTTGTACCTGAATCCTTTGGCGAGCAAGTCAAGAATTTCACGCTCGCGCTGAGATAATACATTAATTTCACTGGAAACCTTGTGCTTTATGCTGAATTGTTCTATAACCCTACGGGCTATCTGGGGCGACATTGGAGATCCCCCGGCATGGATTTCAACAATGCCCGCAATGATCTTTTCGGGAAGCGAGTTTTTAAGCAGGTATCCGGTTGCTCCTGCACACAGCGATTGAAACACGGATTCGTCATCATCAAAAATTGTAAACATCACAAACTGAATTTCCGGATATTTTTCCCTGGCTGCTTTAACACAGGAAATGCCGTTCATCCCGGGTAGCTCAATATCCATGACCACAACATCCGGGTGCATTTTGTTTAAATCCTGCATGAATTCTTCGGCATTGGAAAAACCTTTCAGTAAGCAGCAATCAGCCGATTTTTCTATGATGCCCTCAATCGTTTTTCTTAGTTCGTTATCGTCTTCAACTATGCAAACATTTATCATCGTAAGTTTTTTTTAACAAATGTATAGGAACTCGTAGCCGTATGCAATACCACATTAGTAGTAATTTGCATCGCCGCTAAAGCGGAATGTCTAATAACACGGCAGTCCCGTTTCCCGGCACTGATTCGATTTCAAGTTTTCCCTGGCAGGCATGGGTGCGCTTCGCCATATTACCAAGCCCGTTGGAGAAAGAGCCTATATTTGTTTTGTCGAAGCCCTTCCCATTGTCCTTCACTTTAAGGGAAACATGTTGTTCTGTTACTACAATTTCAATGGTGCACGCAGTTGCAGATGAGTGTTTAATAATGTTATGCGCGGCTTCCTTTAAAATCAGAAAGAAACTTTGTCTTTTTAAAGGAGATATAGGACTATCGTTTCCATTGTCCGGGAAATCAAGAATGCAATCTATTCCGGAATTTTCAAACAAATCATTGCAATAATTACGCGAATAGGCCATCAGGGCAGCTATATTGTCGTACCTGGGATTAGTCGACCAGATGATTTCCCTGAAGTCATCGATAACCCTGCGGGATAAACCTGAAATCTGATTTAGTTTATTCAGCGAATTGGTATTTCCATCGATTTCGTCTTTCAGCGACTCGCTCAGGAGCGCAATTTTCGACAGTGAAGCTCCTGCGCCATCATGAATATCTTTTGATAATGTGATCCTGATCTTTTCAATTTCCTGCAACCTGGCCAATTCATTGATTTTTTCACGGTATTTCAGGTACATGATAAACCTGATCCCTGCCGTAAGTATCCCGGTAATTGTAATCATTGCCAATATTATGAACCACCATGTTCTCCAGAAAGGCGGTTTTATGATAAAGTGAAATTCCGCGGGTTTGTCATTCCATATACCATCATTGTTGCAAGATTTCACCATAAACGTGTATTCTCCCGGCGAAAGATTCGAATATTCTGCCTTTGTTTCTTCGGTTACCGGTGACCAATCATTTTCAAGGCCTTCAAGTTTCCACTGATATCGTGTTGCATTGGGATTGCTGAAGCAAACGCCAGCAAACTCAAATGTAAGATGATTCTGGTCATAAGGCAGGCAAAGATTCACCGGTAAGTGAAACCATGCACTGACAGAATCGCAAAAATCCCTGTATTTCTCACTTTCCCAATTTATTTCCTTATAAAATAATTTGATTTTGGAAATATATGTTTCGGGTGGCTTTGAATTCAATCTGACCTCATCGGGAGTAAACCTGATTAATCCCTGCAAAGTACCAAACCAGATGTTTCCAACGCTGTCTATATTGATATTTTGCGCGTTCAGCATGTATGCAGAAAAACCATTTTTTGTATTTAACGATTTTACGGAGGCTAGGCTCCCGTTATTTGTAAATGTAATTATATCAAAACCGTTGCTGAAGCCGGCATATAGTTTATCCTTGCCATCAAAAGCAAGATCCAGGTACCGATCCGATGAAAGACCCTGTTTTGTTGAAAATAACTGCGGCCCGGTTTGGTCAATTTCAATAAGTCCTCCATTAACCGCAATCCATACCCTGTTCCATCTGTCAACGAGCATATTGTCGGGGCTTATAGAATTACCGGGATATTGAGTATATTCAAAATGGGAGCCATCATACTGCATATAACCTGCATTAGTTGCAAACCATATTCTGTTACCCAGGTCTCTGACAATAAAAAAGATTCTACCTGTTTCATGACCAAAATCATCTTTATTAAATCTTTTTAGTTTTTCACCATCGAACAAAACCAATGTATTGTAATCTATTACAAACCAAATATTTCTTCCGTCATTATAAGCTAATCGTGGTATAAGGTCTTTTCCCAACCCAAATTTTGAATTTATCTGCGGCCCGGAAAAGTTTTCTGCCTCATACAAGCCCTGGTAGGTAAGTACAATAACCTTTTCATCGCTGGTCTCAAAAAATCCGATGGTTTCTCGTTTTTCGGCAGCATTATAAATTTTTATTTTCTCACCATCATATTTGCAGAGTTGGTCAATAGATGTTGCAAACCAGATATTCCCTTTCGAATCTATATAATTAAAGTAAATCCTGGAAGAATGTACCCCGTCCTTTTCGTTGATAGTGATGAATTGTTCACCCATGAACTTCACAGCTCCAAGCCCACGGGTTGATAACCATAAGTTGTTTTCATTATCCTTCGTAATATAAAAGACAAGGTCTATCGGCAAGCCATTTTTTTCATTGAACAAAAAAACTTTACCTTGCCTGTTTACTCTCCAAACCCCTGTTTCGCTTGGTATCCAAATATAATGGTCATTGTCCTCGCAAATTCCGGGAAAAAACCAATAAAAAATATTGCCTGGCAAATCAAGGAAAGTGGCCTTTCTATTCTTATAAGAAAAAATCCGGAATTGATTCGATGACGCTTCGAAAGTAGAAAAATATGAAGTAGAATCAGAGGCTCCAAAAATGAAGTTCAGCCATTTGCCGGCAAGTTCAGGCTCTTTATTAAAAGATGACTCACAAAGAACAGTGTCGTGAATTTCATAAAGTTTACCCTGAGTATTAACCATTAAACCTCCGGATGAATTTTTAACGACAGAAAGCAACAATGTTTCAGGGTCATTCAGAAACGGGTAAGAGGGCGTAATGTCGTGAAACCGGTTATTTTCAAAAAAAAGCAATTGTCGTGTTTCGTCAGCATTCCAAAGTGCAATCCACAAACGGCCTTTTTTATCGAGAGCGGTCGATGCCCATTGGCCCGGAAGTGAAAGGCCGTCTTTTGAAGTGAAATTTTTGAATTTTTTTCCGTCGTAAATGCTGAACCTGTTGAGGCTAAGAATTAGGAGTCTTCCATCTGGTAATTCATCAATGAGGCCAACCCTATTATCGCCTAATCCGTCTTTTTCGGTAAAATTCTCAAACGTTTTTCCATCGAAGCGGTAGATTCCTCCGCCCAGGGTTGCAAACCACAAATGTCCGCGCCTGTCCTGTATGATTTTTACAACATCATTCGAGGTAAGCCCCTGCTCATAATTAAATACCTGGAAATGGTATTGCTGGGCAAACAGGCCATTCATGCACAATATCAGGGGTACAAGAACAGAATATTTAAACAGTTTTCCGAGCATAGTTAATTAAAATCTGTTCGAAATTAATATATTTATTTTCACACTATCATTAATTTTCACTTTATTTAAAATTTTTTAACTTCACCCGACTGTTGAGTAGTCAACTTGTGTGCAGAGAACATTTTGTTCCGACTTTATTTTTTGGCTGCAGTGGCGGCACGGCTGGCTGCGCATTTGCCTTGCACGCAGTGGTACTGCCACTTTCAGCCCGGGATTACCATGAACGATGACTTCGGGAGCAGTTCGACACTACATTGTAAACACTCAGCCAAAGGAAAGTGACGGAGTGACTGCGCGCCAGCTCGCGCTCCATACAATCACCCCGTCACTAACAAAAAAAGAAATTTTCGCAGGAAAGCTTTTATTTCTTCTTATCCCTGATTTTCTTTACCCCGTAAATTATACCGAGTGCCGCTAAAAATCCGATTCCGTCAATAGGTACGCCATTGGCGGGTTCGGGAGGAGGGGGGCCCTGGGCGAGAATCTCGTTTAAAAAAAACGGA
>Ga0209098_1001688_pt1 | contig 20633 bp, 18 predicted proteins | sample AD_JPNHW1_MetaG_FD_184429 | JGI IMG/M metagenome (GOLD analysis project Ga0209098, IMG submission 184429) | Active sludge microbial communities of municipal wastewater-treating anaerobic digesters from Japan - AD_JPNHW1_MetaG (SPAdes) (version 2) | ecosystem: Engineered > Bioreactor > Anaerobic...
CATGGAAATAGGATTTAGAGTTTTAACTCATGCAAAACTGCGTCGGAGACGCAAGACCAACAACCCCTCGTTTGATCGAAGCGTTAACGAGGGGCAGTGGAAAGCAAGTCAGGGCTTCACTTCGAGTGAAACCCTGACTAAATTCCTTGGAGGAGTATAATTGATGCGTTTATTTTTCCAGTTCTTCCAATAGCCGCAGGGCGTGGTCGCGCAGGGGTTTTTGGCGTTTGCGCCAGATGAGGTAACCAACGCCAAACCCAATGCCCAACATCAGCGAATACACCACGAATGCAACAATAATGCGAGCAGTGGTGTCGTCAATATTCGGGATCATATCCTGGCAGGCAAGAGCAACTCCAATGGCTGCAAAAAATGCAGGGAACATGGCTTTTGCTGTTTTGGTCTGCCATATTTCGTAGCGCTGGGCTGCTTTCCGAAGCATTTCGGTAACAGGTATTCCGTAGTCAACCGTTTTGTATTCGTTATTCAGATTCCGGAAGATAAGGGCAAAAAACAGGAAACTGACCGAAAAAAAGAAAAAGCCAAGTTCTTTCAGTATGGATTCGCCTTCGTAAAGCATGATAAGAAAGAAGATGAAATAGAGTGGTGCAAAAACCCACATTATCCATTTAAAACGGTTGGTTAAATGCTGGTTGCGGTCGTCTTCGCGGCGAAGCCCTTCGATAAGCTGATTGAGGTCTAAATTGGGAGTATTTATTGTTGTTGTCATGGCGGCTATGCTTTAATTAACTGTTGTTTCAAGGTTTCCTTTATCCGGTGAATTTTCACCTTTACATTGGGTTCGGTGAGGCCTATGATGTCGGCGATTTCACGCATCGACAGGCCTTCGAGTACCAGAGAAATCAAGGCTTTGTCGATTATCGACAGTTGATTCAGTTCAGCTTCGAGCGCTTCGAGTTGCTGTTCTTTCTTCTGTTTCAGTTCCAGTTCGTCGTTATCAAGCAAAATGTTCAGGCTTTGCGGCATTTGGTCGATGCTCAGGTTCATGTTTCGGTAAGCTTTTCCGGCGAAACTCAGCGATGTATTCACCGCAATACGGTAAATCCAGGTGCTGATGGCCGAATCGCCGCGAAACTTGTCGAGACTTTTCCAAATGTTGACCAGAATTTCCTGGTACAAATCTTTCCGGTCTTCCGAATTCGACGAGTAGTACCGGCAAATACCGTCGATCCGGAGTTTGTTTTCTTCAATGATTTGCTTGAACCGAAGTTCTTTTGAATCGTTCATCAATCGTGTTTTTTGTTATTTAGTCAGGGCTGCCGACAGCTGGTTACATTTTTTCAGGGTAATTGTAATAATTTTTAATAATCAATTACTTTTAAGTAGAAGTGAGTTTAGAACTAAAGCGTGTTTTGACTGTTCAAAGAAAACATATTATCACTAATACCACACTTTATGAGCAAACTGTTCAAATTTGGAGAAGATGTCCCGGGATACGAGATTCCGGTTTTAAACGAACGCGAAATTCGGGCCGCTGCCGGAATTTTGTTTGCATGGGCATTTATGGCTATTAATACAGCCATAATGAAAGGAAGCTTTTCGCAGTTAAAGTATTTCATTCTGGCTTTCCTGTTCGATTTTTTAATTCGGGTTTTTGTTAATCCGAAGTATGCTCCAACATTAATTATTGGCCGGTTGATTGTGCGCAGGCAAACACCCGAATATGTTGGTGCAGCTCAGAAAAAATTTGCCTGGGTAATCGGGTTGACATTGGTTTTAACCATGTTGGTGCTAGTTGTTTACTTAAATTCATATAGTCCTATTTCAGGCTTGATTTGCTTGATTTGCCTGATCTTTCTCCTTTTTGAGTCGGCTTTCGGAATTTGCCTCGGGTGCCTGACTTATGGCTGGTTTTATGGAAAGAAAGCGAAGTATTGCCCCGGCGAAGTTTGCGAAATTAAAGACCGTCACGAAATACAAAAAACATCGTGGACGCAAATTTTGATTGTACTTGCTTTTATTGCCTTTGTAGCGTTTACGGTGGTGATGTTCAGCGAAACGTTTGCCGAAAAACCACAGGATTTATTTAAAATGTTTGGTTCGAAATAGGTTTTGGGAACAACATAGTTTGTAGGGTTTTTCAGGAAGATTCTTCAGGAACTTTCTGGAAAACCTTTTTTTACACTGAAATTTGAGGCAGGATAAAGTAGAACGAACTTCCTTTTCCCGGCGTGCTTTCTACGCTGATTGAGCCATTGTGTTTATGCACGAATTCTTTGCACAGGATGAGCCCCAAGCCTGAACCATCTTCGTTGTTTGTGCCTTTTCGTTTAATTGTTGAATCGATTTTAAACAGCGTTTGAGCTTCTTTTTCGGCGATGCCAATGCCGGTATCGGTAATTCTGATTTCAACCTGTTCGTTGGCTAGCCTGGCCGAAATAGTTATTTTTCCATGCTCCGGAGTAAATTTTATCGCATTATTGATGAGGTTGCGCAACACGGTTTCGATCATTTGCGGATCGGCAAAAATGGTCAATTCTTCGTCGTAGTCCAGTTCAATGCTGATTTGTTTTTGGTCGGCCAAAGGACGCAGCACGCTCAAGGCGTTTTTCAGGATATGACCAAAGTCTATTTCTCGTGGAAGAAACACCAGCCTCCCGGTTTGCGCACGAGACCATTCCAAAAGGTTCTGAAGCAGTCGGAAAACATTGTTCGTTGACTGGTTGATACTGGCAGCAAATTTTTTTCTTTCGGTTTCGTTAAAGTTATCGTACTCGCTGGTAAGAAGTTGTGAGTATCCGATGATGTTGTGGAACGGGTTTTTGAGATCGTGTGCAATGATGGAAAAGAACTTATTTTTGGCAGCGTTCAATTGTCTTAACTCGCTTTCGCTTTGCTCAATCCGTTTGTTTTTGGTTTCCAGAAGTTTATTTAGCTTGATCTTGTCGTAATATTTGGACAGAACGTACATCACAAAAAACAACAACAAACAGGCAGTGACAAACCCCAGCGTTTTAAGCTGTTTGTTTTTGTGCAATTCAACATTCATTAGCTCTTCACGGCTCTGAAGACGCATGATTTCATTTTGCTTTTTCTCGGTTTCATACTGTTTTTCGAGTCGCGAAATTTGTTCGAATTTTTCCTTTTGAACGGCACTATCGTTGTACTGAGTATATAAAATTTGATTCTCGTAGGCATTTCTGTAATCGCCTTTCTTCTGATAGGTTTCGGCGAGTGCACCGTAAATTTGCTTTTTAAGTAAAAACTCTCGCTTTAGTGCAATGGCCTGGGAAATACTTTTTTTTAGCAAGACGATTGCTTCGTTGTATTTTCCCTGTTTGCTCAAAATGTTGCCGATCCCATGATTGATGTCGGGTTCATAATGATTCCAGCCCAATTCCTGAAATTTTTTCCAGGCTGTATTGAAGTAATTCAGTGCTTTATCCAAACTATCCGGATAATTCTGGAGGACCCATGCGGTGTTGGTTAGCGATACCGCGTAGCGGTCTTCCTTTTTCATTTTCTTGAAAAGAATGAGTGCCTTGTTGTAGTTTACCAGCGATGAATCCGGCTTTTTTAAGCGGCTGTAGGTAATCCCAAGGTAGTCGTAATCGATGGCCATGCTGCCTGTGTCGCGAATAGATTGATTGAGCGCCAATGCTTTTTTATAGTACGAAATGGCTTCGGTAAAATTATCCATAACATCGTGTGCCAAACCAATATTGGCAAGGAGTTCGGCACTATAGTCGGGATCGTTCTTGCTTAGTCTCAACCCTTCGAGGTATGCAGCTATCGCTTCTTTGTTTTTTGACAGATTAAAGTTTGATATTCCAATGTAGCTGTAGCAAGTGGTCATTCCGGTAGAATCGTTGATGTGCTGATAATACGGAATGGCTTTTTCGTATTCCTTTATTGCTTCAGTGAAATTGCGGGATGTAAACAGGATTTTTGCGGCCAGATATACAGAAGTGGCCTGTTCTTTTTTCTGATTTTGAGCCGTCGCAATTGCAAAAGCTTTTCGGTTGTAATAATTTGCTTTTGCCGAATCTTTAATCGATGCCCTTGCCAGTTCAAGGAATATTCCTGCTTTTTTCTGTACATCGGCTGTATTAACGAGTTGTAATAAACTATCTGTTTTTGTTTGCGCAAAAGCCGATAGAGTTGCAACTACATAAAGACAAACAAGCAATATTCTCATTTTTCATAAATTTTGCGGCTATTAAGATAATGAGAATTCAACAAAAGCGTCAAAAATGCCAGCTTGTTTTACAAAAGCGAAGCAATTCGTCTTTAATAAGATAAGACCAATTTATTACCAACTCATTTTTTCGGTTTAGGCAAATAAAAAAGTGCATGCAGAAAACTCTTCTACATGCACTTTTTGTATTTGTCGGGGAAGTTAAATTCCCATTGTTTTCATTATGATATAAACAATTCCAGCGATAACCATACTTACAGGAATTGTTAAAACCCATGCAATAAGCAGATTGTTGGCAACACCCCAACGCACAGCTGATAAACGCTTGGTCATTCCCACACCCATAATCGAACCTGAGATGGTATGCGTGGTACTCACAGGAATTCCAAGTCCCTGAGAAACTCCGAACAAGGTAACCGCTCCTGCAGTTTCCGCAGCAACTCCTTCAACTGGCGTTACTTTGGTAATTTTAGAACCCATTGTTTTTACAATTCTCCAGCCACCCATCATGGTGCCAAGTGAAATGGCGGTATAACATAAGATTGGTATCCAAGCCGGAACATGCAAATGGTGTTTCCCAACGGCATCGATAGTTTCAGTAACATGTGCCCACTCCGGAACGGCTAGTCCGCTTGCGTTTAAGTGACCAATATATACCATCATCGCAGCACTAATAATACCAACTACTTTCTGAGAGTCACTCCCTCCGTGTCCCAAACTGAATGCACCTGACGAAACCAACTGCAGCCGCCTGAACCATTTGTTGGCGTGGTGCGGATTAACTCTCCGGCAAGTCCAGAGTATAATCAGCGTAATGAAATATGAAATAACCATCCCGATTATTGGAGCGAGGAAAATAAATCCGATCGTTTTCAAGATAACGGGCTGATTAATTACTGTAAATGTTCCGGTATGTGCAACAGCAGCACCGGCAAATCCGCCGATCAATGTATGCGATGAAGATGAAGGAATTCCTAAGTACCAGGTCAGAAGGTTCCAAATGATGGCTGCTATAATCCCAGCCAAAATAACCTGGAGACTTATTACACTGCCATCAACAGTTTTCGAAACAGTGTTCGCTACTTTTAGGTCGAAAATCCAATATGCCATGAAGTTGAAAAATGCAGCCCAAAGCACAGCTGGCAGTGGAGCAAGCACTTTCGTTGAAACAATCGTGGCAATGGAATTGGCAGCATCGTGGAATCCGTTGATTAAGTCGAATGCAAACGCCAATATTATAATAACAATCAATAAGGTAAGCATAACCTATTTTTAAAATTAAACTTTTAAAGCCTTTTCTTAATTAGGCATATTTTACCAGGATTGTTTTTACAACATCCGAAACGTCTTCCATTTTATTGGCTACCTTTTCAAAATTTAAAAGAATTTCCTTTTGTTTAATCAACTCAATCGGATCTTTTTCATTTTCAAACAGGCTCGAAATAGCCATGTGGTAGTACTCGTCAATACGGGTTTCAAGTCTGTTGATTTCTTTACACGCTTTTAATACTTTACTTGAATTTTTTGTGTCTTCCAATCCGCTTACCGCAACTTTGATCAGCTCACATCCCTGGGCAATCAATCCCACCATATCTTTCATAAACGGACTGAAAACAGTACAACGATAAATCTCGATCTTGCCTGAAGCGCTATAGATCAAATCAACAACGTCGTCAATAGTCGAAGTTAATTCGTTGATGTCTTCACGGTCAAAAGGTGTGATAAACGATTGGTTAAGAACATCGAAAATCTTATTGGTAAATTCATCACCTTTTTTCTCAATGGCTTTGATGGAAAGACCCAAGGCTCTACGATCTTCAAGCTCAGGTGAATTGATTAGCTTCTCCAAAGCAACAGATGCTTCAATGGTGTTTTCTGCAGCCTGGTTAAACATTGCGTAGAACTTCTTTTCTTTCGGAACAAAATACTTAAGTAAACCTGAAAAATTCATATCATTTGTTTTAATGAGAATTAGCTCAAAAAGCACGACAAAGATGCGAATAAGAACAATTCAAGCAGAAAAAAATTTTAGTTTTATTCTAACTAAATTGCAATATAAATTTAAACAATTAATTGATGTGTAATTGCTTTGTAATGATTTTGTAACAATTGTGAATATGGGTTTAATTTGAGGTAGCAGACCTTGTCAGTTATTTTAATGACAAATATCAATGCGGTAAAACTACAGTTTTTTGAAGTTAATACTACATTTGCTCAACTAAAATTGATTGCAACTGTTCAATTCGCGTTGTTGCTAAAAGTTATTTAGAAACTAAACTTAAAAGAATGTTTTTTCTCGGATTATTATCGACACCACTGCCTTATTTATTGCTGGCCGCGTTTTATTTCTTCGGCTTTGCAATGGGCGTGTTCAATAATAAAACGGATGAAGGACCCAAAGAACAAGTTGCAGCAGTTACTATTCCCGCAGATATTAAAGAAATAAAGGCTGACCATGCTGTACATTATTATCAGGTAAGCTCCGATTTCCAAAACAAAATATCGAAACCGCAAATCGAACTCGCAGGTCATGCTGCTTTTGTTCCGGATACGAGCCCCGATGAATACGTCAGCCGTTATTATTTAAAGACGTACGATTCCAATTTCCTCAAAGCGTTATTTTCCCGTCCTCCGCCATCTGTTTGCTAATTTTTTGTCCGCAATTGCATACGCGGGCAGCGACTAATGTTTTTAACCTAATTTAACGGTGCATTGGCTGCAACTTTTATTATGCATTATTGTTTTTTATTAGCAATCCAGATTAAGATAACTATATGATTGGGGTGATTGGCATTAGCTATAAAACAGCGCCATTAGAAATTCGCGAAAAATTTTCATTTTCAAAAGAAGACATAATTCCTTTTTCGGAGTTACTGCAACAAGAGACTGAAATTGCAGATATTGTACTGGTATCGACCTGTAACCGTACTGAGATCTATTTTTCGCAGCACCGTCACGATAACCAGACTGCCTTTGAACTTGTGTACGAGGTAATCAAAAAGTACAAAAAGATTTCAGATCATTGTTGGCAATACTTTTACCACAGAACGAATACAGGCGCTGTCCGCCATTTGTTTGAAGTAGTTTCAGGACTTGATTCGTTGATTATTGGAGAAGACCAAATTATTGGCCAGGTTAAGGAGGCGTATGTAACTTGTACAGAACTTGCGCTTACCGATGCCGTTTTGATGCGGCTTTTCCAGAAATCGTTCGAAGCCGGGAAGCGCGTTCGAACTGAAACAGGCATCAAACTTGGAATTACCTCGGTGAGCAGTGCAGCTGTAGAAATGTGCGCGTCGATGCTGAATGGCGTAAACGATAAATCGGTTTTCCTTATCGGAACCGGCGAAACCGGCAATTTGGCTTTGCAAAACATTCATAAAAAAGGTGTCAGGCAAATTGCTGTAACCAACAGAACTGCTGAGAAAGCTGAAAAAACGGCTGAAAAGTACAGTGGAATGGCAGTTCCGTTCGAAAACTATGAGAAATACATTCATGGATTCGACATCATCATGGTTGCCACCTCTTCGGCAACACCAATTATTACTACCGAAATGGTTAAAAAGAACCGTCACATACGTCCTGATCACAAGCAGGTTTTTGTCGATTTGTCGGTTCCCAGAAATATTGAAGCCGGAGTTGGTGAACTTGACAACGTAGAATTACTTGGAGTTGACGATCTTCAGGAGATTGTAAGACAAACTACCGAAAAGAAAAAGGAAAGTGCGCAAAAAGCTCATTTGATTCTTGATGAACTTGTTGCAGATTTTTCGGAGTGGCTTGCAAGCAGATCGCTTCGGCCGGCTATTAACCTGATCACCACAAATCTTCAGACAATAAACCAGGAAGAACTTTCGACATACCGCAAACTGGCTACACCAGAAATGCAGGAAATTGTCGGTGATTATGCCCAACATCTTACCCAGCGTTATACCCGCTTGTTGATTAGAAATCTCAAAAATTTGACCGACAACGGAAAAAACAATGATTCGTTAAAAATCATCAATGATTTATTTAAATTCGACTGATTTATTTTTCGGCAAATCTTTGTGAGGTTTGCTTTTCACTATTCCTGATGAAAGACATTATTAGAATAGGTACACGTGGCAGTCAACTGGCATTGTATCAGGCTTATAAAGTGAAGTCAACTTTAGAGGATTTATTTCCTGAACTAAAGGTTGAACTTAAAATTATTAAAACAAAAGGAGACAAAATTCTAGATGTTGCCCTTTCAAAAATTGGCGACAAAGGATTGTTCACCAAAGAAATTGAGGTAGAGTTGATCGATGGAAGCGTAGATATCGCCGTCCACAGCCTCAAAGACCTTCCGACCAAATTGCCTGAAGGGCTAAAACTTGGTGCAGTGCTCGAACGAGGTGAGTTTCGCGATGCTTTTGTGAGCAAAAACGGGCTGAAGCTGGCAGATCTCAAGCCGGGTCACGTTGTCGCGACGTCGAGTTTGCGCCGTATTGCAGGCCTCCTGAAAATAAACGATCAGATTGTAATCAAAGATATTCGCGGGAATGTAAATTCGCGTCTTCAAAAGATGGAAGACGGATATTGTGATGCAATGATTATGGCTGCTGCCGGATTGCAGCGGTTGGGGCTGGAACAATACATTACCGAGGTTATTGATCCTGAAGTGGTAATGCCAGCTGTTAGCCAGGGGGCAATTGCTATCGAAACCCGCGAGAACGACGCTGAAGTGGAGATGTTAATGGCAAAAGTGAACCACTTGGATACGTGGAATGCTATAACTGCCGAACGTGCATTTTTAGCTCGTCTGGAAGGAGGATGTCAGGTTCCGCTGGGTTGTTATTCGAAGGTTGAAAAAGAGCAACTTGTTTTGTCAGGCTTTGTTGCCTCAATTGACGGCAAACAATACATTAAGGAAACTATTTCTGGCAATATAGCCAAAGGTGCTGAGCTTGGTGTGGAGATGGCTGAGAAGATGCTCGGAAGAGGTGCTCACGAAATATTAAACCAGATTAAAACAATCAATAATACGCACTAAGGAATGGGGAAGTTACTCGAAAACAAGGTGTTTATTTCGACCAGACCAGCCGGACAATCGGTTGAACTTGAAAATTTGTTGGCAGAAGAGGCGGCGACGCTAATTTCCATGCCGACCATTGAAATAAAGGCTTTGCCTTTGGGTGAATACGCCTGGTTGCAACTGAAAAATCTCGATTCGTTTAATTGGATAGTTTTTACCAGTCCAAACGGATTAAAATTCTTTTTCGCCCGATTGTTTGAGCTTCAAAATAACTATGTGCTTCCGGAGCATTTGAAAATTGCAGTGGTTGGGAAGAAAACAGCCTCGATGCTCGAATGCTATGGAACTTCGGCTGCGTTTATCAATTTAGGAAATACCGCTGAAGATTTTGTTGCCGACTTTTTTCACCGGGTTAATCTTGGCGAACGAATTTTGTTCCCCATAGGAACGCTTGCCCGGTCGGTAATTGAAGATAAAATATCGAAGAAAGCAGAATGTACGCGCATTTTGTTTTACGAAACTGTTTTGCCTGATGTAATAAACGAAGGAGCGCTCAACTTGATCATTCACAACGAATATGATCTGATTATTCTGTCCAGCCCATCTGGTTGTACAAACTTGCTTCAGTTGCTCGAAGGAAAAGCAGATACTTCAAACCTTCGGCTGGTTTGCATTGGCCAAACTACAGCGGCAGAGGTTGTTCACAATGGTTTGGAACCATTGATTACAGCTGCAACTGCTAATTCTCAAGGAATCTTTACAGCTATTGTTAATTATTTTCAAAAAAACAACATCAAAAAATTATAGTCATGTCTTTTCCAGTAACTCGCCTCAGAAGACTGAGACAAACTCCGGTTTTAAGAAATTTAGTTCGCGAAACAATTTTAACCCGCGACGATCTGGTGATGCCATTATTCGTTTGCCCGGGAACAAATGTGAACAATCCAATCAAATCGATGCCAGGGAATTCGCAGTTATCAGTCGATCTGTTGGTTGAGGAGTGTCGTCGTTTGTACGGGATGGGTATTCAGGCAATACTTTTGTTTGGAATTCCTGAACACAAAGATGAACATGGTTTGGTTGCATGCGAACACAACGGCATTGTGCAGCAGGCGGTACGTGCATTGAAAGCTGCGCTACCCGATTTATATATCATTGCCGATATTTGTAACTGCGAATACACTTCGCATGGGCATTGCGGAACTATTGTCAATGGCGATGTTCACAACGATTTAACTTTGGTTACTTTGGCAAAGCAGTCTGTATCTCTTGCTCAGGAAGGGGTTGACATGGTTGCTCCAAGTGATATGATGGATGGTCGCGTAGGCGCTATTCGCAAAGCACTCGACGAAAATGGATTCTACAATCTACCGATCATGGCATATTCGGCCAAATATGCGTCCGGCTTTTACGGACCATTTAGAGAGGCCGCCGAAAGCGCACCGAAATTTGGGAACCGCGCAACCTACCAAATGGATCCTGCAAACTCGAATGAGGCACTTCGTGAAGTTGCGCTCGACATTGAAGAAGGAGCAGATATTGTTATGGTGAAACCAGCTCTCAGTTATTTGGACATTATTCAGCGAGTTAAAACAAACTTCAATATTCCTTTGGCAGCCTACAACGTGAGCGGTGAATATTCGATGGTAAAAGCTGCCGCTGCAAATGGCTGGATTGATGAGAAACGTTTGGTTCGCGAAATCCTCACTTCGATCAAACGTGCAGGGTCGGATATTATCATTACTTATCACGCTCAGGATATTGCAAAAGAACTGTAAACGTATTAAGCCTCAAGTATAAAGTATCAGGATTTTTCTCTCTGATACCTGAAACTTGATACCCGATACTTAACTTTTATACCATGAAAAACTACACCCAAAGTATAGCTGCTTTCGAGGAAGCGCAAAAACATATTCCGGGAGGAGTGAATTCTCCGGTTCGGTCATTCAAAAGTGTTGATGGCGATCCTTTGTTTATCGCCAGCGCAAAAGGCGCAAAAGTATTCGATATCGATGGACACGAATACATCGACTATGTTGGTTCGTGGGGCCCAATGATTCTTGGTCATGCGCATCCGGATGTGATTATGGCTATTCAAAAAACGGCGGCAAAGGGAAGCAGTTTTGGCGCTCCAACTTTGCTCGAAACAGAAATGGCTCAGCAAATTAAGAAGATGGTTCCTTCCATTGACAGTGTCCGTATGGTCAATTCAGGAACTGAAGCTACAATGAGCGCATTGCGTTTGGCCCGCGGCTACACAGGTCGCGAATTGGTTATCAAATTCGAAGGTTGCTACCACGGACATAATGATAGTTTTCTTATTAAAGCAGGTTCAGGAGCATTGACATTGGGAACTCCGAATTCTCCGGGAGTTACTTCAGGAACAGCTAAGGATACGTTAATTGCAGGCTACAATGACCTGGACTCGGTGAAAGATTTGTTTATTCGCTACAATGAGCAAATTGCAGCAGTGATTTTGGAGCCTGTAGTTGGAAATATGGGCGTGGTTATTCCGCAACCCGGATTTTTACAAGGGCTGAGGGATCTTTGCACCAGGTATGGCGCCGTCCTGATTTTTGATGAAGTGATGACTGGTTTCCGTTTATCGAAAGGCGGTGCACAGGTGCTTTATGGCATTACTCCTGATTTATCGACGTTTGGAAAAATAATTGGAGGAGGGCTTCCTGTTGGCGCTTATGGCGGAAAGCAGGAAATCATGGATAAACTTGCGCCCAAAGGCCCTGTTTATCAGGCTGGAACACTTTCTGGAAATCCACTGGCAATGGCTGCCGGGTTAGCAACCTTAAAAATATTGGACGAAACCGACAGTTTTTACGAAATGCTTGAGGAAAAATCAGCAAGATTGGAAGACGGGATTAAAAATTGTTTGACTGATTTGAATTTTCCGGGAGTTGTAAACCGGGTTGGATCGATGTTTACCTTGTTTTTCACTAAGGAAGATAGGGTGATTTCGTATGCTGATGCATGTAAATCAGATACAATGATGTATGCAAAGTTCTTTAAAATGGCTCTCGAAAGTGGGGTTTATTTAGCTCCGTCTCAATTTGAGGCCGGATTTATGTCGGCGGCTCATACCGCAAAAAAGATTGATAAAACAATTGAAGCAACATACGAAGCATTGAAAGTTCTAAAAGGCTAATTTTTAGTTGTTTGTTGGGGATAGATTATTAGTGATTACGAATGATATCGGACTTTTTCAACTCTGGCAGATTTTTTGAAGTAGTGCATATAAGCTGATCAATCTAAACAAATTTCAGCAAAAGCAAGAAACAATTAATACTATCAATCATGAAAACAAAAATTGTAATCTTAGTTTTGGCTTTGTGCACAAACTACTTCAATTCACTTGCGCAAAGGATGACTACCACTACCCGGGCGGCAAGTTATGATATTAGTCAGAATCTGGATTTGGACGCTGTTTCATCAATTTTCGCCGATTCAAAAGATTTGCAGGATTTTGAATACAGACTGAATGATCCGGATAATCGTATTTCGAATCTTGATTTAAATCAGGATGGCTATGTCGATTACCTAAGAGTTGTTGAAACCACAAATGACCGCAATTCACTTGTTGTTGTTCAGGCAGTGCTGGATAAAGACGTTTATCAGGATGTTGCAACGATCGAGATTGAACGTGAATCGGATGGTCGCCACAGAATTCAGGTTGTTGGTGATCCCTGGATTTATGGCCCGAATTACATTATCGAACCGGTTTTTGTCAGAACTCCCCTTATATTTTCGTTCTTCTGGGGACCAAGATATGTTGCGTGGAGTTCGCCGTTTTATTGGGGCTATTACCCGCGTTGGTTCTACTATTACAAACCTTATCCAACCTTCCGTTATAACCGTCGCGTCAATATTTACGTTGACCGTAGGGTAACTTTTAACCGGATTAACGAAAGACATTTTTATATCAACGACAATAATTTCAATAATATTCGCAGACGCGATTTTGCAGATCGTCATCCTGATCGGTCTTTCGAAAACAGGCACAGACCATCGACCAACGTTGACAGACAGGAACAACGCCAGCCTTCGCGTTCTTTCGACAATCAGCCGAGCAGACGAATTGAAAACGGATCGGTTAATCGTCCAAGCGAGAACATGAGAAGAAACTCTGAGAATAGCAACAGAGAGACTGAACGTCGTCAGATTTATCAAAACAGACAAAACGAATACCAACAAAGGCAGATTCAGCAACGGAATCAGAACACTGAGCAACGCATGCAGCAACCCCGTACTGAAAGCAGAGAACGATTCAATCAAAGAGTTGAAACTCCACAACGAAATAATAATAACGTGGTTCGGGAAAGATCCAATCAGGAAAGATCTCGTTCTCGGAGTGAAGCGAGGCAGAACTCACAAAATGTAAGAAAGGCTGAAGCTCCAAAGAAAGAAGAAAAGAAGGAAAGTCGCGACAGGAGGCGAGAATAGCAAATTTTAAATAAACTGATATAACTTGACAACAAATTCAATTTTACTGAAGACTCTGAGGGGGGAGAAAACCGAGCGACCACCGGTTTGGTTTATGCGTCAGGCGGGAAGAGTGTTGCCGTCGTACATGAAAATCAAGGAAAATTATACGTTCTGGCAAATGATGCAGAACCCGGAAATTGCAGCCAAAGTAACCTTACTTCCGGTTGACGATCTGGGCGTTGATGCCGGAATTTTGTTCTCCGATATTTTGGTGATTCCGCACGCGTTGGGTATGGGTCTTGAGTTCAACGACAGCGGTCCGCTGTTCGATCAACCGCTGGCCTACCGCGAAAATCCGCTGGCCGGACTGAACCCCGATCCTTCAAAATTGAATTACATCTATGAGGTGATCGACGAGATTATCAGCACCAAACGCGACGATATTCCGCTCATTGGTTTCTGCGGCGCTCCGTTGACAGTTTTGTTGTTCATGTTGCAGGGCTTGGGCCGCAAGGGTGATTTCCCTGAAGCCATCAAGTTCATCTACGAGAACAAGGAAGCCACCAAAAAACTGATCGAAGTGGTTGCCGATTTATCGGTTATTTATGCGCAGGAACAGTGTAATCACGGCATCGAAGTATTTCAGTTGTTCGACACGCACGCAGGATTGATTCCAGCCGATTTGTATCATGAACTGTTTATGCCAGCAACGAAGAAGATTGCTGCAGCCGTTCGCGAAAAAGGTATTCCGTTTATTTTCTTCCCAAAAGGATTGGGAACCGGGATCGCGCAAATCACGCCGGAAGACTGTGATTACCTGAGCATCGACTGGCAAACACCACTCAACGTAGCGCGAAAATTAGTCGATCCGAACATTGGACTTCAGGGAAATGTCGACCCAAGATTGTTATATGCAAGTCAGCCTGAAATTGAAAAGGCGCTTGAACCGTATATTGAATTTGGAAGCAAAAACCAAAACTGGATTTTCAACCTCGGACATGGATTTATGCCGGGTATTTCTTTCGAGAATGCCAAATTCCTTGCCGATTGGGTGAAACGAACCGATTGGAAACGCTAGCGAGTTCAAAGTTCCATGTTCCAAGTTTCAAGTTGGGCTGCATGGATATTGAATATTGTTTTTTTTAATGATTGAATTAAATAACTTCAGGGTTCATGCAATTTTCGGAATAGAGGGACTTGGAACTTGAAACCTGAAACTTGAAACTATTGCTCATGACCAACCGCGAATTACTCGAAAAATACAATTATCCGGTGCCGCGCTACACCAGCTATCCACCGGCCAATTTCTTCACCAACTCGTTCGGAACAGCCGATTACCTGAAGGCTATCGACGAATCGAATCAGTGGAATCCTGAAAATATTTCCATTTACATTCATATACCGTTTTGCCTGAAATTGTGCTATTTCTGCGGATGCAATTCGTATGCCTTGCGCAAGGAAGAAGTGGTGAAAGGCTATCACGAGGCATTGTTGAAGGAAATCAAAATGATTACCTCTCGGCTGGATAAAACCCGGAAAGTTTCGCAGATTCACTACGGCGGCGGAACACCCAATGCGGTACCTTTCGAGTATTTGCAGGAAATCAACAGTTTGCTGTTCGACACGTTCGAGTTTATCCCCGATCCTGAAATTGCCATTGAAGTCAATCCGGCCTACCTCACCTATGAGCAAATGACCGGACTTAAAAAAGCTGGTTTTAACCGTTTTAGTTTGGGGATTCAGGATTTCAACAATGAAGTTCTGGATGCCGTGAACCGCGACTCGGCGGCGCTTCCGGTGAAAGAAATCATGGCTTTCCTGAAACAGGATTCGCCCGATATGGCCGTGAACCTCGATTTCATTTACGGTTTGCCCAAACAAACGGCAGCCAATTTTTCAGAAACGATCAAAAAAGCGATTGAACTGAAGCCAGATCGCCTGGTAACTTTCTCGTATGCACATGTTCCGTGGGTGAGCAAGATTCAGAAGCAACTCGAAAAAGAAGGGTTGCCTGCTCCCGACGAAAAAATAAAAATGTACGATGCCGCTTTTGCGCTGATGACTCAAAACGGTTACGAAGCCATCGGGATGGATCATTATGCCAATGCCGGCGACGAACTCACGCAGGCCCGCCGCAACAAACAACTGCATCGTAATTTTCAGGGGTACTGCACGCGCCGCACTACCGGACAAGTTTATGCGTTTGGCGTCACCGGAATCAGTCAGTTGGAAGGCGTTTACGCGCAAAACACCAAGTCGATTGACGAATACATCGAAACGATCAATAAAGGCGAATTGACCACCATCAAAGGTTATGCACTCACTCCCGAGCAAATTGTAGTTCGCGAAGTGATTACTGAACTGATGTGCAACGAGCAGATTGTTTGGGCAGACTTAGGTCAGTTTTTAAAAATGACTTCTGAAGAAGTGAAATCGCACACCACTTATAATCCCGAATTGTTGCAGCAATTTGCCAACGACGGAATCATCACCCTTTCCAACGAAAAAATACAAATTACGCCGGAAGGGCAGCTGTTTATCCGCAATGTGGCGGCCTCGTTCGATCCACTTTTAAAATCGGGACAAACCAATTTTTCAAAACCTGTTTAATCATGACTGATTCGGCTAAACCTTACGTTGTAATTATCGGTGCTGGTCTAACTGGTCTAACTACGGCCTATTACCTCAAAAAATCAGGTGTTAACGTGGTAGTTATCGATAAAGCCGCCAAAACCGGTGGAGTTATCCAGACCATTCGAGAAAAAGGATTTGTTTATGAAACTGGCCCTAATACCGGAGTGGTTTCAAATCCCGAAATGGCCGAATTATTTGAAGATCTGGCCGGAAAATGTGAACTGGAAACAGCAAATCCGGCTGCCAAACGTAGGTTAATTTGGAAAAACAACCAATGGAATGCACTGCCTTCAGGATTGTGGTCGGCAGTTTCGACACCACTTTTTACTTGGGGCGATAAGTTCCGCATTTTAGGAGAACCCTGGCGTGCCAAAGGAACCAATCCGAATGAAACGCTTGCAGAACTGGTTAAACGTCGCCTGGGAAAATCGTTTTTAGACTATGCCATCGATCCGTTTATTTCAGGAATTTATGCCGGAAACCCTTACGAACTGGTGCCTAAATACGCGCTGCCAAAGCTCTGGAATCTGGAACAGGAATATGGAAGCTTTATTCGTGGCACGATCAAAAAGGCCAAGCTGCCAAAATCCGACCGTGATAAAAAAGCGACCAAAGATGTTTTTTCGGCCAAAGGCGGTCTGCAAAATCTGATTGATGCATTGACCGATGCAATTGGTCCGGACAGCTTTCTGCTTTCGGCTGACACGATGATAAAAAGCTCTGAAAACGGCTTTCACCTTCAGATAACCACACCCGAAAATTTGATTCAGTTTGAAACAAAATACCTTGTAACTACTTGTGGCGGATATGCTTTAGGTAATCTATTGCCCTTCCTAAATGAAGAAGAAATTGCACCTTTTCAAAACCTGAAGTATGCAGCAGTGACACAAGTGTTGTTGGGCTTCGAAAAGTGGAAAGGCATTAATCTGAATGCTTTTGGCGGATTAGTTCCAGGCAAGGAAAACAAAAACATTCTTGGTGCGTTATTTACCTCGTCGTTCTTTGAAGGCCGCGCACCTCAAGGCGGAGCGTTGCTTTCGGTGTTTATGGGTGGAACAAAACGCCCCGATATTGCTCGCATGGATAATGATGAAATTGAGGCACTCGTGCGTAAGGATATGCCGCGAATGATGAGTTGCCGCAGTTTCAATCCGGATATGATACGGATTCACCGCTATCCGAAAGCCATCCCGCAATACACCGAAACATCGGCACAGCGTTTTGAGATGATTGAAAAACTTCAGCAAAAGTATCCCGGGTTAACTTTAGCCGGAAACATACGCGACGGGATCGGCATGGCCGACCGTGTTAAACAAGGGCGCAGCATTGCCGAAGAACTTGCTGGGAAAATTTTGGGTCATTCGTAGTCTTGATTGTCATTAATAGTCATTCAATTGCACCTTCTGAATAGCCCAATAACGCGAAGCGAATGACAATAAATGACACGAAGTAAATGACTATTGATAACCAAAAACAACAATTGTGAACGTATCAAAAACCGCCTCCATCTATAAAGACATTCAGCAAACTATTTGCAGCACACTCGAAAAAGCTGACGGAACTGGAAAATTCTCGTTGGATGTGTGGGAAAAAGAAATCGGATCGGGACTTACCCGAGTGATGCAAAACGGTTCAATTATTGAGAAAGCAGGCGTTAATTTTTCTCATGTAACAGGCGATTTCAACGAAAATATGGCTCACCTGTTGGGCGAAAAAGCTTCGAAATTTGAGGCAACAGGTATTTCATCGATACTTCACTCTGGAAACCCTTTTGTGCCCACCATTCACATGAATGTGCGTCATTTTGAGCTTGACAACGGCTCGTCATGGTTTGGTGGTGGCATCGACCTCACACCCATGTATGTCAATCATGAAGAAGCACGCTGGTTTCACCAAACCCTGAAAGACATTTGCGACAAATACGATACTTCGCTTTATCCATCATGGAAGAACTGGGCTGACGACTATTTTTACATCGAACATCGCCATGAAACACGTGGTATTGGAGGCATCTTCTTCGACCGCATTCCCGTTACTACAGAAACCGATCTGGATAAAATGATTCAGTTAACTTCAGACCTGGCCAACGTATATCCGGTTATTTACGCCAAATTGATGAAAGACAACGGGCTTCGCTCGTTTACCGAAGCCGAAAAACACTGGCAGAAAATTCGTCGTGGTCGCTATGTCGAATTTAATTTAATTTACGACCGAGGCACCAAATTTGGTCTGGAATCGGAGGGGAACATCGAATCGATTCTGGTTAGCCTTCCCGCTGAAGTAGAGTGGGTTTACCACCATCAGCCAGCTCCGGAAAGCACTGAGGCAAAAACATTGGAGTTGCTGAAGAAGGGGGTTGAGTGGGTTCCCAAAAAAGGGTGAATGAAATGATTTTTATTCCTTATTTTTTAGATAAAAAAATCATGGGAATAGAAAAACCTTTCAAAAGGAATGTCCGTCCATTCATAGATGGGAAATATGATAGTTCTCGTAATTGGAAATACATATTACATAAAGACTATGTAAATGCACCCATACATTATATACGAGCATATTTAGTTTTACAGAAGGATTTCCTTGAACTACTTGATTATATTGAACCTGCAGATATAAATCTTAAAACATATTCATTCCGAATACATAGTTTATTCTCTCGGATTTGCATGGAAATTGAGCAAAATTTTGTAGCAATTCTTTCTGAAAATGAATATAGGAAACAAGGAAATTGGAATATTGATGACTTTAAAAAAGTAAATGAAACCCATCATTTATCATCATATATAGTTAAACTTCCAGTCTGGAAAGGAGAAGGAGAAACGAGAAGACCTTTCGAAGATTGGGCCAATGGGAAATCACTTACATGGTATAGAGCTTATAACAAATGCAAACACAATAGAAGTTTAGAATTTGAAAAAGCCAACTTTGAACACTTGACAGATGCGATTTGCGCACTAATCGCACTTTTGTCATCTCAGTTTCTCGAATATGATTACTCGCCATTATATTATACATTAAGTGCAGGAAACGAAGTTAATGATGATACTGAAAGTACTATTGGAAACTATTTCCGAGTTAAATATCCAAAAGATTGGACTGTTAACGAAATTTACACTTTCAAATGGGATGATATTAAAGATGTTGCTAATCCAATTGATACTATTAAATATAAATAGCAACAAGGTTTTTATTTTGCGAATGTTTTTTCTTAAATCAAACTTTTACTCTTAAAACATTCTTCGTTTTTGCAGTGATTTTCACCCGATCGTCCAAACGTTTTCCAACAATCCAAATCAGTCGGTTGCCGCTGGCTAAAATCCAGGTATTTTCTTTATCCGGAATCGAATATTTTTCGTCGATGAAAAAGTCGCTCAGTTTCTTAAGTCCGCTCATACCTAACGGTTGAAAATATTCGCCTTCCTGCCAATGCCGTAAAATGAGCGGAAATTCCAATTTGTCAATATCAAAATCAGCAACATTCGGATTGGTCGAATAACGGAAATCCGAGGTTCGCTCGATGTGTTCCATAGTGAGATGAATCGGAAAATTCAGCTTCTGGCAATCTTCTTCGATATAAAATATTTTTTCCTGACCAACCGGGTTGGGGGCAATCAGCAAATAATCGCGGTCTTTGATCAGGCGATAATTTTCAGAGTAAAATTTTCGGCCCGATTCTTTATTCAGTGAATCAATAATGTCGTCGATTTGCTCTGATTGAAAGCCAAATTCGCGGATCAATTCAAATAAAATGGTTTTCAGCGGTGTATAGGCCAACAGTTTTTCGATATGAATCATGGCACCCATTTCGTCATCGGAGAATACCGCTGCACGAATTTCACTCATCCGTTGCAGAAAAAGCTGTCCCGTTTCATTCAGCGTCCCAATAGTTTTCAGTGCATTTCTTCGGAAGGCCGAATTCACCTGTTCGAGCAAAGAAATTACCTCATGGCGAATCAGGTTGCGCTTGTAAATTGTGTCTTCGTTGCTCGAATCGGTACGATATGCAATCGACATGCGCTGGCAATAATCCAATATTTCGGCGCGATTGGTAAACATCATCGGTCGGATGATTTTGCCTGATTTGGGCTGGATTCCGCTCAGTCCACGCACGCCGCTTCCTCGCGAAAGATTAATCAGGAACGTTTCGATCACATCGTCCTGATGGTGGGCAGTTGCCAGATAATCGAAATGATGCTGACGAATGATTTCATCGAACCAGCCGTAACGTAACTCGCGGGCTGCCATTTCAATGGAGATTCCTTTTGCATCGGCATATTCGGCTGTTTCGAACCGTTTGGTGTGAAAGGCAATATTGTGCTGGTCACAATAGTCGGCAACAAACTGCTCGTCACCGTCCGATTCTTTTCCGCGCAATCCAAAATTACAATGTGCCACAGCCACCGAGAATCC
>Ga0209098_1001691_pt1 | contig 20610 bp, 21 predicted proteins | sample AD_JPNHW1_MetaG_FD_184429 | JGI IMG/M metagenome (GOLD analysis project Ga0209098, IMG submission 184429) | Active sludge microbial communities of municipal wastewater-treating anaerobic digesters from Japan - AD_JPNHW1_MetaG (SPAdes) (version 2) | ecosystem: Engineered > Bioreactor > Anaerobic...
GCTGGTGGCGCGGCAGGCGTGGGGATACAGGCTGACCGGCAGCAGGCGCCGGATGCCTTGGCGCTGGAGCGCTCGCAGCTCTCCGTGCGCTCGGGGCGAGGCATAGCGGAAGACCAGCCTCACGGGTTCGCTCCGTCCGGCCTCGCGCAGCGCCTTTCGCAGCGCACCGGCCTGGGCCGAGCATTCCCGCAGGATGGGGCTGCCACCGCCGACCTCTCGGTAGCGGTCCGTCACCACCCGCCATCGAAGGCCCACGATGATCCGCGCGATGAGGGGCTGAAGCCAAGCGGGCCCCAGGCGGATGATGTCGCGGTCGTTGAACAGGTTCAGCAGAAAAGGTCTGACATCGCCCAGGCGCAATGGGCCGCCCATGTTCATCAGAACGACGGCCGTGCGCGCAGGTTCAGCCGCCATGGCTTCCGCCCGCCGCGTGGCCATGGGCGCCAAAGCCGCCGCGCGAGACGCTGCCCATGGACGACTTGCCGGAAATACCGCGCCCATGCGCCATGAATGCCTGGCCCGAAGCCCCGTGTTGCGTGACCAGGGGCGGACGCCACGCGCTGCCGCCCAGGAATACGGAGGAGCGTCCCCCCGTCGCGGCGGCAGCGGATTGGAACGGTCGCGCGTCCTCGGTCTGGATGGGGCGATTGGGGTCATGAAAACGGAAGCCTGGCGGCATCGGTCGGAAGCCGCTGCCGACGCCCGGACCAAAAAACATCGGTGCCGGGCGGTGGAAAAGGAACGCCCACAGCAGGTAGTCGTCCATCCAACTGCGGTGTCCCCACGAGCAGCGCTGCCGGTATTCGGGGTCCTCGTTGCGAATGGCGTCCACTTCGCCCGCGAAGCCGTGGCGCTGGGCCAGCTCTTTCATCTTGGGTTCGCTGGCGTAGTCGATGACCCAAAGCAATTGGCCGTTCGCTGTCAAATCACCGTTCCAGTCCTCTTCCACATCCCGCAAACGCTCGGCGGTGAGCTGGGCCACGAAGCGGTTCCCCGGCACGCGATCCCGCACCGAAACGCCGATCAGAAACAGGTTGGGCGTCAGCGAGGTGAAGGTGGTGCCTTCGATCTCCAGGTTGGGATGATGCTCCAGCATGAAATCCGTCGTGGCGGTTCGAATCTGGGATAGCACCTCTTCCGTGGGCGGCTCAGTTTCCGCCTTGCGCCGCTCGGCGTTCTCCTGCTCCAAGGCCCGCTGGCGCTTGGCCTCCGTGTTGCACCCCACACCTGCGGACAGCGCCAGGATGGCAACCAAAGGGGGCGTCAGGCTGCGGTATTTCGGGCCCATGGAAACCTCAAGGTGATGATCTCCCAGCATGGCGCAACTTGAAACCAGATAGAACCTTTGCCGGAAGGCCCGCTGCGGTAAACCCGGGGGCCCGGCATGCGTAGCGTTTCATCATTCACCACATTGTTTCGAGGCATTCACATGCGCAGATGGCCATGGCTCTTCGTTCTCGCTCTCTTGCCTCTGCATGCAGATGGTTTGACAGATTTGAAAGCCCGGCTGGTCAAGCTCCAGGGCACCGAGCCCGTGAAGGCTTCGGTGGAGCGCCGGGTCTGGAACTCCGAAGGCGAGGGCAAGAAGCTTGTCATCACCCAGGGCGAGACCGCCGTTTGGGTGGAAGAAGCGCCCCAGTCCCTCAAATGCATGTGGAATCGGGATCAAATCCAGAAGGCGACCACCAATGATCCTGCGACAGCCCTCAAGCCCTCCGAGCTTGAGGGATACTTCAATGGATCAGAGCGGCTGATGAAGGAACTCTCCCGGGGGAAATTCACCGAGGAGCGCGCCGATATGCTGGACGGCAAGCCCGTGCGCCTGCTCGTGTTCTCGCAGGAACCCACCCCGGACCAGCGCAAAGCTGCCAACAGCTTCTGTGAACTCACGCTCAGGGTGTGGATCGATGCCGAGGGTACGCCCGTCGCCATGCGCCAGCATTGGGGCGGCAAGGGGCGTGTGTTGCTGGCCTTCAGCTTTGAAGGTGAGTCCAACGAGGACTACCGCTTTGCACGCATCGGCAATCGCCTGGTGACGCTGCGCCACGAATCCGAGTACCGCGTCTCCGCCAGCAACGCTCCCAAGCAGGTCCATCGCCAGATGACGACGCTGCGCTTTCCCTGATTCGGAAAGCGCCGGGAACTAGCGCTTCCCGTGCTCCGCGACAACCACGGTGCGGATGCCGCCGCGGATGAGGAAGTCGCCTTCGATCTGCATCCACTGGGGCTGGGTGGCCTTCACGAGATCATCCAGGATCTGATTGGTGACGGCTTCGTGGAAGGCGCCCTCGTTGCGAAAGCTCCACAGGTAGAGCTTCAGCGACTTGGATTCCACGCAGAGCTGGTCGGGAATGTAGCGGATCGTGATGTGCGCGAAATCCGGCTGGCCCGTCATGGGGCACAGGCAGGTGAATTCCTCGGTCTCGAAGCGGATCTCGAAGGCGCGGCCGGGACGCGGGCTGGCGAAGGTCTGCAGCGCTTTCGAGGGCTGCGTGACCGAGCGCTTGGGCAGGGTCTTGAGGGTGGGCTGGGGGGCTTTGCGAGCAGGCATTTCGTTCACCGCGAAAAGGGCTAGTCTACCTTCCCTCGAGCCCTAGGTGTCGCGGCCAAGGACGTTGTTCAGTGTTTCGATGGGTGTAAGGCCACCGAGAGCCGAGTGGGATCTGTGGTGATTGTAGTGATGTAGCCAGGCTTTGAGGGCCTGTGCTCTCTGTTGGGACGAATGGAAAGCCAAGCGATAGGCCCATTCCCTCAAGGCGGTTTGGATGAAGCGTTCGGCTTTTCCATTCGTCTGGGGGTGATAGGGAAGCGTAAAGGAATGTCGGATGGCATGGGCTTCACAAATGAGACGAAAGGCACGAGAGCGATAACTGGCTCCGTTGTCGGTCAGGATTCGCTGGACCCAAACGCCCTGCTGGCGGAAATGCAAAAGCGCTCTGTGGAGAAAAGAAGCCGTCGTCTCCTTTTTCTCATCGACCAGGACTTCGGCATAGCTGCTCCGGGTATGGGCATCAATGGCGACATGCAAGCATTCCCAGCCAATCCCTCTGGAACGGATGCGGTGATCCCCGTGGATGCGATGACCGATGCCTTCAATCTTTCCGAGCTTTTTGATGTCCAAGTGCAGCAAGCCGCCAGGCTCTGCGATTTCATAACGAACGGGATGAATCTTTTTCTCCAGGGATGACCAGCGTGAAAGCCCATGCTTGCGCAGGATCAGGCCCACGGTTGAGCGTGGAATGCCAAGCTGCCGACCAACTTCCATCGCCGGCAGCCGCTGCCGCCGCAGATCAATGACCTTTGCGACAACGGCCGCCTTGGTCCGGTTCGGAGAGCGTAAGGGACGACTGGAACGGTCCTGCAAGCCGAAACGGCCTTCCCTGCGGAACCGAGCAAGCCACTTGTAGGCAGTTCGCGGGCTGATGTTGGCCGCCTCAGCTGCGGCTCGAACCGTCCAGCCCAATTTCCGAATCCGTCGGATCAAAAGGGCTCGACTGTATGGGCAAGTCTTTGCTGAACTGTGGAGGTTCATCCGGGCTGTCTCCCTGAAAGCTGCTGTGTGGTAACAACAGCTTCCCAGCTCAGCTCGGATGAACAACCTCCTTGGCAATGACACCTAGGCCTCGGCCTTTTCCGCTGTCTTTTCTGCTGCCTCATCCTTTGCTTTTTCCGGAACCAGGCCCAGCTCCTGGGCCAGCTCATCCTGCTCGTCCTTGGGCAGGCGGAAGATCCAGCGTCCGGTGACGCGATCAAAGATATCGAAGCAGGCCAGCCAGTTCAGCAGCCCCGCGACCATCAGGTAGGTGGCGCCGTATTCCTGCGTCAGGTTGCGCACTGGCTCCACGATCACCGTGCCGTGGGAAACGCCGAACGCCCATCCGAAAAGCCCGTACAGCGGCCCCGCGCCTGCGGTGGCCAGCGAGGCCAGGGTGGACATCCATTCGAAGGGTGCCAGGGCGGGTACGTAGACGCCGCCACGGATACCGTCCACGCCGCCGAGGGAGAGCTGCAGCCACGCCATCAACAGGAACACGGCCCACACGCCGAAGAGCGCCTTGGCGCGCGTCTTTTCGCCGATGCGCCAGTAGCCAAGGCCCGGCAGCAGCCAGTTCAGCAGCACGGGCTTCCAGGAGGCCTGAAGCGCCTTCATGCGGCGAAGGGGGGCTGGCAACGGAGAGATCGGCATGGATTCGGACATGCCCCTAGATTAGCCCGAGCCCGAAGCGGACCGAAGCGCTGAATGAAGGCCGAATCGCGGAAGGACGCAGCCCGCTAAACCCTTCACCGCTTCTGGCCGTCTTCCCTGTGTGCGACGTCGACGGCCGACGGGAGGATCGCAGGAGAAACGCCGATGCACTGTCCGCAGAAAGCCCTGGTCGCCTTTGATTCGCGCACCGGCTCCACCGCCGCCATGGCCGAGATGATCGGCCGCGTCCTGGCCGAGGGCATCCCCCACGTGGAGATCCGGCCGATCCAGGCCGTGCAGGCCCTCACGGAGTACGACGCCGTTGTGCTGGGAAGCCCCATCCGGGCGGGCAGGCTGACGCGGGAGACGCTGCGGTTCGTGGACAAGCACCGAGCGGAACTGCGCGAGAAGCGTGTGGCCTGCTTTGTCTCGGGCATGACCCTGGCGGATGATTCGATGCAACGTCTTGACGCTGCCAGCGTATGCCTGGATCCGGTGCGGATGCGCTTGGATCTCGTGGATACGGCGTTTTTCGCGGGCAAGATGGACTACGCCATGCTGGGCTTTTTCACGCGCATGATCGTCAAACGGCTGATGAAGACCCCCGAGGGGGATTACCGCGATTGGGAAGCCATCAAGCTGTGGGGACGCGGCCTTCTCGCCAAGCTGTGAAGGTCGGCGTTCGCGGATTGCGATGAATCGCCACGGATCGCCCGGAAGGGTCCCTCGCGGCCCCAGTAAGATATCCATGGGCGCTCGGGTGCGATTCGTGGAAAGCGGTTGGCGTTGCGCCCCTTGGATGGGAGGGAAGGCAAGGATGGAGCTGAATACCTGGAGTGCCATCGAACGGATCCGGGCCCAGGCGCCGGTGGTCCACAACATCACCAACTACGTGGTGATGAACAACACGGCCAACGCGCTGCTGGCGCTGGGCGCGTCGCCCGTGATGGCCCACGCGGAAGAAGAGATGGAATCCATGGTGGGGATCGCCTCGGCCCTGGTGCTGAACATCGGCACCTTGAGCCCGGCCTGGATCCGATCCATGTTCAAGGCCGCCGAACAGGCCCGGAAATGGGGGATTCCCGTGATCCTGGATCCCGTCGGGGCGGGGGCCACGGCCTACCGGACCGAGAACGCCCGGGAACTTGCCCAGGCCGCCAGCCCGGCCATCATCCGGGGCAACGCCTCCGAGATCCAGGCGCTCGCGGGCAGCGCGGCCAGCACCAAGGGCGTGGATAGCACGGCGGATTCCCAGGACGCCCTGGCCGCCGCGCGCGCCCTGCATCAATCCACCTGCGCGGTGGTCTGCATCAGCGGGCCGACGGATTACATCGTGGGCGGACCCGGCGTGCTGGAGATCCACAATGGCCACACCATGATGACCCGCGTGACGGGCTTGGGATGCACGGCCACGGCGCTGTGCGGGGCCTTTGCGGCGGTGACACCGGACCCGTTCCTGGCTGCGGCCCAGACCATGGCGACCATGGGCATCGCGGGCGAGATGGCCGTGGAACGCGCTGCGGGCCCCGGCACCCTGCAGCTTCACTTCTTGGATATTCTCTACGGCCTGACGGAAGCGGATATCCGCCAGCGCCTTCGCCAGAGCTTTTCGGCGCGTCCTTCGCCTGAGAGTCTGAAATGAAAGGGCTCTGCCTCGTCACCGATCGCGGCTTGTGCGGCGGGCGGTCCCTGGAGGACATCGTGCTTCAGGCCGTGCGCGGCGGCGTCGCCAGCGTGCAGCTTCGGGAAAAGGAACTGTGCACGCGCGCCTTCGTGGAGGAGGCCGCGCGGATCAAGGCGCTGCTGGCTCCCCACGGAATCCCTCTGATCATCAACGATCGCGTGGACGTGGCCCTGGCCGTCGGCGCCGAGGGCGTGCATGTGGGGCAGGGCGATATGCCTGCGGCTCTGGTTCGAAAGTTGGTGGGGCCGGACGTGATCATCGGCCTTTCGGTGGAGACCTGGGAGGACGTGGCGCTAGCGGAGAGGCTTCCCGTGGATTACCTGGGTGTGAGCCCCGTCTTTGCCACGCCCACCAAGATGGATACCCGGGGCGCCTGGGGCTTGGAGGGGGTGGCGCGCATCCGGGCGTTCTCCCGGCATCCGCTGGTGGCCATCGGTGGCCTCAACGCCTCGAATATCCGATCTGTGGTGGCCGCTGGTGCCGAAGGCATCGCGGTGGTCTCGGCCCTTTGTGCCGCGAAGGATCCCGCGCAGGCCGCGCGGATGTTGTGTCGCTGCATGATCGATGGGCCTGACGCGACCCAGGATTCCGTTTCGTTGTGATCAGGCTGTACAAAGAACGAGGGCCGCGGATGCGGCCCTCGTTCTTTGTACCTACGGCAGGAACTAGTCCGTCGCGAAAGGCAGCAGCGCGATATTGCGGGCGCGCTTGATGGCTTCGACCAGCATGCGCTGGTGGACGGCGCAAACGCCGCTGGTGCGCCGGGGCAGCACCTTGCCGCGCTCGGGGGTGAAGGCCGTCAGGGTCTTCACGTCCTTGTAGTCGATGAAGGTCGACTTCTCGACGCAGAACTTACAGAACTTAGAACGACGGCCTCCAAAGGCCTTCTTCTTCTTGGGCTTGCCCTTTGCGTCTGCTTTGCGCTTCATCCCATCACCTCTTCAAGCGTACGCTCCTTGATGCCGGCCTGGGCCTTGCGCTTGGCTTCGCGCTCGTAGCGAACCTTCTGGCGGTCGGCGGCCTTGGCCTGCACGTCCAGGCGGACGGACAGGTACTTGATCACGGAATCGTTGTTGCGGAAGCGGCGCTCCAGTTCAGCGATCAGCGTGGGCCCGGCGTTCAGCTCGAACAGGGTGTAGTAGCCCTCGCTGAACTTCTGGATCTCGTAGGCCAACTTCTTGCGGCCCCACTTGTCGGTCTTGAGCAGTTCGCCACCCTGCTCGGCAATGATCCCCTCGGCGGCACGGACCAGGTCGTCGACCTGTTCTTCCGTCAGCAGAGGAGAGGCGATGAAGATGGTCTCATAGCGACGCATCATTCCTCCCTATGGATGTGAAGCCCCGGGCACACGGTCCTCGGAGCAAGGAGTGCTTCCCCTGAAGGAAGCGCGAAGGATTAGTTTCCCAGGATCAGCCTTGCGGCTCAATGCTTTTTTCTGCAAGCCAGAAGGCCTCGCCGTTCACGCGCCCGGGCAACTCCCCTAGCTCGTCCACCGAGGCCAGCGCCTCCATGAAGCGCGCGAAGGGGACGTCCAGCGCCTCGATGCGGCTCCATTCCTCGTCGGTCCACGTCCCCAGGACGAACTGATCCAGGGGCCGGACGAAGGGTCCGATGCCCAGGCGCAGGCGCGGCACCTCGGAGGTATCCAGGGCGTCGAAGGTCGAGCGCAGTCCGTTGTGGCCACCATCGCTTCCGGAGAGTCGGAATCGGCCCATGCCCAAGGGCAGATCCTTGTCGTCGTGCAGCAGGATCAGGCGCGCTGGGGCGAAATCGGCATTGACGGCCTCGCGGCAGACCTGTCCGGAAAGGTTCATGTAGGTGGCGGGCACCAGGGCCAGGAAGGGCTCCTTCAGCGAATACAGCGTGCCGCTTGGAAAGGTGTGGATGCCGCCGGGGTTTGGACAATGACTGTCTACCCAGCGTTGGAGCAGCAGGCGGCCCAGGTTGTGACGCGTCTCCGCGTACTCGGATCCAGGATTGCCCAGGGGCACCAGGGTCCAGGCCCGCGCCTGCCCGATGGAGACAGGGGCTTCGTTGGGGTTCACCAGGCGTCGGGCTTGCCGGGCCAGCCATCCGCTCATGCGATCTCCGTGCATAAAAGAAGGGCCGCGAATATTCCGCGGCCCTTCCATGGTCTTCGAAAAGAACTACTTCTTGGCCTTGGCGTCGGCAGCGGGAGCAGCGGCAGCGTCGGCGGCGGCGGGAGCAGCCGTCTCGGCTTCGGCGGCCAAGCCGTGGACGGCGCAGATCACGTTATGCGCATCGCCGATCACGGTCAGGTGGGCATCCAGGGTGATCTGGTCCAGGCGGATGGAGTCACCGACCTTCATGGTCGCAACGCTGACATCGATGTGGCCGGGGATGTGCGCGGGCAGGCACTCGACTTCGATCTGGCGATGCACGAAGTCAAGGATGCCGCCTTCCTTCACGCCGGCGGGGGTGCCGCGCAGGACGATGGGAACGTGGACGCGCACCTTGTGGGTGGGATCGACGCGCATGAAGTCGACATGCGAAAGGCGGCCCGTGACGGGGTTGCGCTGCAGATCCTTGATGATGACGTGGCTCTTCTTGCCCTGGCCTTCGACCTCGATCTGGACGAGGGAGTTCATGCCGGCGTCGCTGGCCAGCACGCGGGCGACGACCTTGGGGCTGACGGAAACGGACAGAACGGACTCGTTCAGGCCGTAGACGGTGGCGGGAATCATTCCGGCCTTGCGAAGCTCGCGGCTCGCGGCCTTGCCGACCTGCTCACGGGGGGTGACAACGACGATTTCTTCGATCGCGCTCATGGTTCCTCCTACCTGGCCGCAACGCGGCCCTCTCGTTATTGGAAACAGGCCTGGCGGCCCGGAGCCCTGAAATGGGCGAAGGGTTAGGGTATCGAACAAAGGCCTGAAAACAAAGGCGAAATTCAGAAGCCCAGGCGCGTCTTCAATGCGCTGGCCATCTCGCCAAAGACCTTGCTTTGGGGGCTATCGGGGTGGCTTATCACCAGGGGCGTGCCCTGATCGCCGCCTGCGCGCAGCTCCAGGTCGATGGGCACTTCGCCCAGGAACGGCAGATCCATCTTCTGGGCCGCAGCGCGCACGCCGCCATGCCCGAAGATCTGCGTCTCGCCCTTGCAGTGCGGGCAGATGAAGCTGCTCATGTTCTCGATGACGCCGATGATCGGAACCTTCACGACATCAAAGAGGCCGATGGCCTTCTTGGCATCCAAGAAGGCCACGTCCTGCGGAGTGCTGACGACGACGGCGCCATCTACCTGCGCGTTCTGGATCAGGCTGATCTGCGTATCCCCGGTGCCCGGCGGCAGATCGATCACCAACACATCCAGATCGCCCCACAACACATCGCCCAGGAACTGCTGCAGCGCCTTGTTGAGCATGGGGCCCCGCCAGATGACGGGCCGGTCCTCATCGATGAGAAAGCCCATGGACATGAGCTTGAGCCCGAACTTCTCGATGGGATGGATCTTGCCGTCGGGCGTGCCCTCGGGACCTTCGGTGACGCCGAACATCATGGCCATGCTGGGCCCGTAGATATCCGCGTCCAGCAGGCCCGTCTTCAGACCCTGCGTCGATAGCGCGCAGGCCAGGTTGGCCGCGACGGTGCTCTTGCCGACGCCGCCCTTGCCACTGCCCACGACGATGCAACGCTTTACGCCGCGAAGCAGATTGTTGAATTCCGCCTGGGGCGTGGGCTGCCATTCGAAGGCCAGATCCACCTGCGCGCCGATCTCCAGGAACAGGGCCTCCAGCTCCGAACGGATGTGCGTCTCGCGATCGCGGAAGCCCTCCGCCAGGGTGATGTGGATCGTGGCGCTATCGCCATCCAGCTCGATGCCCTTCACGGCCTTCAGGGCCACGAGGCTCTGGTGGGCGCCCGGGACTTCGTAGCTGTTCAGCACATCGAACAGGGCGGCGCGGCTGATCTTGGCCATGGAGATCTCCTTGCAGGGGATGCGGTTCCGGTTACCTGGAGCGCCGGGCTCCGTCCATCACAGCACTTTGTGGATCTTCTTCACGACGAAGCGGGGCCGATCGCGCACTTCCTGGTAGATGCGGCCGATGTATTCGCCCAGCAGACCGAAGGCGATGAACTGAGCGCCCACGAAGAAGAACAGAATGGCAAACAGCGTGAAAACACCCTGCACCGTGCCTTCGGGATGCACAAAGCGGTAGACCACCAGGCCGACGAACAGGAGGAAGCCCAGGGCGGCGATGCCCACGCCCACCACCGTGAGCATCTGCAGGGGCAGAAGGCTGAAGCTGGTGAGCAGATCGAACTGCAAATTGATGAGCTTCCAGAGGCTGTACTTGCTATCGCCCGCGGCGCGCTCTGCGTGGGCCACCGGCACTTCGGCGATGCGCTTAGCGAAGCTGTTGGCCAGCGCGGGGATGAAGCTGGAGCGCTCCTTGCACTGGAGCATGGCTTCCACGATCTCGCGGCGGTAGGCGCGCAGCATGCACCCGTAGTCGTTGAGCTTCACGCCCGTGGTCTTGCGCGTGACCGCGTTCACGATCTTGCTGGGCAGGGTGCGGAACAGGCTGTCGTTGTCCATGCGGCCCTGGCGCCAGCCACCCACCACGTCGAAGCCTTCCTCGATCTTGGCGACCAGCTTGGGGATTTCCTCGGGCGGGTTCTGCAGATCCGCGTCCAGCGTCACCACCACCCGTCCCGCGACGATGGAGAAGGCTCCGAAGATCGCGCTGTGTTGGCCGTAGTTGCGGTTGAATTCCACGACGGAGACGCGGGGCTCGGCATCGGCGATCTCTGTCAGCATCTCCAGGCTGCGGTCGCGGCTGCCGTCATCGGTGAAGATCACTTCCCAGTCCTTGGTGGGATCTAAAAAGTTCTCATTCAGCACCGTCGAAAGCCGTTTCCACAGCGCTTCGATATTGGCTTCTTCATTGTAGATGGGGATGACGATGCTCAGATAAGTGGCCATGGTTCTCGATTGTAGATGGAATTGCCCATTAAGGGCTCTTAGGGGACGAAATCTGTGAAGAGGGGCATATCATGACTTTGAAGATTCAAGGCAAAACCATGAAAAAAAACCAGCATCGAATTTTGATGGCCTGTGTCCTGCTCGCGGGCGCATTGCAGTGGTCTTGTGGCGGTGGGGAAAGCTCCGGCACCCATACCGCCGTGCCCCCGGCCATCACCGCTCCCCCCGTGGGCCAGACTGTGACGGAATACGGAACCGCCACTCTCTCCGTCACCGCTTCGGGAAGCGATCCGCTGCTCTATCAATGGAAGAAGGATGGGACCGACCTCGCCGGGGCCACCAAGGCGACCTTGACCCTGTCTCCGGTCGCGATGACGGACGCCGGTTGGTACACCGTGACCGTGAACAACTTCACCGGCCCCGCGGTGACCAGCGCCGCCGCGGTGCTGACGGTCAACGCCTACGATGGCCCGCCCATCATCCTGTCCCAGCCGGAAAGCGTGAGCGTGACCATCGGCAAGAATGCCACATTCTCCGTCACGGCCGTGGGCCCTGCTCCGCTCAGCTACCAGTGGCGCAAGGATGGCGTTGCCATTACTGGAGCCACCGCGTCCAGCTACGCCATCGCCTCGGTCGCCAGGGCCGACGCGGGAGTCTATTCCGTCAAGGTCAGCAACGCCAAGGGCGACACCCTGAGCGCCAACGCGACCCTCGCCATCGTCAGCCCCCAGCCGGGATCGTTCACCCGCGTGGGCGAATTGCGCAATGCTCGGTTTGGTCACACGGCCACGCTGCTGAAGGATGGGACGGTCCTGGTGCTGGGCGGCCAGAACGCCACCACGGGAACGCTTGATTCTGCCGAGATCTACGATCCTTCGGCCAAGACCTTCACGGCGCTATCCACGCACCTGATCCTGGGCCGCTACGGCCATACGGCCACGCTGCTATCGGACGGCACCGTCCTGATCGCGGGCGGATTCGCCTATGGGGGTGCCACGGCCACCACGGAGATCTTTGATCCTGCCGACAAGAGCTTCACGGCCGGACCGAGCCTGCTCGTGCCCCGCGCCCAGCATACGGCCAGCCTGACCGCGAATGGCGTGGTCTTCAGCGGAGGCAGGAATGTATCGGGTGCCATCTACACCACCGAGCTGGGTTCGAGCCTCGTGACCATGGGCGCCAATCGCTACTCCCACGCGGCCACCGTGCTGGACGATGCCTCGGTGCTGATCACCGGTGGCTTCGGCTACTACGGCACGGCCATCGCGACGGCGGAGATCGCCACGCCGACCGCAAGCACGCTGGACCTCGTGATGCAGCAGGACATGAACACGCCTCGCGCCGAGCACACGGCCAGCCTGCTTGCGGATGGGACGGTGCTCGTCGCCGGGGGGCTGAACGCGTTTTCGTCCACCCTCGCGAGCGCGGAGATCTTTGATCCAGCCACGGGCACTTTCACGAGCCTGAGCCATGCCATGGGCACCCCCCGCTGCGCGCACACCGCCACCGTGTTGATGAATGGTTGCGTGCTGCTCGCGGGCGGCCGCAACTTTAACGGCGGGCTGGCGAATGCTGAATTTTTCGATCTCTCCACCCAGGCCTTCACGACGATCAACATGAACACCGCGCGCAGCCAGCACACGGCGACGCTGCTTGCGGATGGCAGCGTACTCGTGACCGGAGGCACCTCCGGCTTGGAAACATTGCATAGCGCCGAAATCTACCAGTAGGCTAGTGCCATCCGCCGGAGCCCCAATGCCCGAGATCAAGATCCTTCTCGTAGAAGACGAACTCAGCCTCGCGGAAGGCACCAAGCTGAATCTCGAGCTGGAGGGGTTTCCCTGCGAATGGATCACCCGCGGCGACGAGGGCCTGCGCAAGATCCTTTCTGAAAAATACGATCTGGTGATCCTGGACGTGATGCTGCCGGGCATGGATGGGTTTTCGGTCTGCGAGCGCGTGCGCGAGGCCAAGAACTTCACGCCGATCCTGTTCCTGACGGCCAAGAACACCGAGGACGACCGCGTTCACGGGTTCGAGACCGGTGGGGACGACTACCTTGGCAAGCCGTTCCAGGTGCGTGAACTGCTGCTGCGCGTCCGGGCGATCCTGCGCCGGGAGGACTGGTACCGCAATCGCTCCCTGGGGGGCCGCCAGAAGTTCGGCGAGCACTGGGTGGATTTCGAGAACTTCTGCGGCGAAGGGCCTTGTGGGCCGTTCCAGCTGGGCGTGAAGGAATGCATGATCTTCAAGTTGCTGATGGAGCGCCCCGGCCAGGTCGTCAGCCGCACGGATATCCTGGACCGCGTGTGGGGCGAAGAGGCCTATCCGACGACGCGTACCGTGGACAACTTCATCGTGCGCCTCCGGCGCGCCATCGAGCAGGATGCCCATCATCCCCGCTGGGTCCACACGGTTCGCAGCGTGGGCTACCTGTTCGATCCCGACGGGCGCCAGCGCAAGGGCGAAGAAGTCTGAAATCTCTGTCCGAGGTATCTGTTCCGCAAGGCGGGGACAGGGGGCAATATCTGTTCTGGAAAATGAGGAGATCCCATGTCCCATCCCTATCAGGATCCATCCCTTTCCATCGAGGCGCGCGTCTCGGATCTGCTGGGGCGGATGACGCTCGATGAGAAGCTGGCCCAGTTGCACGGCCTGTGGCTGAGGCTTTCCGAGGACGGCGAGCACCAGTTCCGCAACGACGATGGCTTCATCGCGCGGGAGAGAACGATCTCGCCCAAGGAGCTGATGCGCCACGGTCTGGGCCAGGTGTCCCGCGCGTTAGGGACGTACAGCGTGGATGCGGATAAGGGCATCCGGGCCTTCAATCGGCTTCAGAAGACCCTGGTGGAGGAGACCCGCCTGGGCATCCCCGCCATGAACCACGAGGAGGTGCTGGTGGGCCTCATGGCCCGGGGCGCGACCCTCTTTCCCTCCGCCCTCAATCACGCCGCTTCGTGGAACCCGGAGCTGGTTCAGGCCGCCGCCACGGCCATCGGGCGCGAGGCCCGCAGCGCCGGTTGCCACCATGCGCTGGCCCCCGTGCTGGATGTCTCTCGCGATGTCCGCTGGGGCCGTACTGAAGAGACCCTGGGCGAAGACCCCTACCTGGTGGGCGTCCTGGCGACGCGCTTCGTGCGCGGATTGCAGGGCGAGAAGCGCGACATGCTGGCCACCCTCAAGCACTTTGCTGGGCATTCCTTCAGCGAGGGCGCGCGAAACCATGCGCCGGTGCATCTCGGTTTCCGCGAGCTGAACGACACGTTCTTGCTGCCCTTCGAAATGGCGGTGCGTCAGGCCAACGCGGGTTCGGTGATGCCGGCCTACCACGACATCGACAACGAGCCGTGCCATTCCTCCAGGCGCCTGCTGACGCAGATCCTGCGCGAGGAGTGGGGCTTCGACGGCATCATCGTGGCGGACTACATCGGCATCAACCTGCTGCACGATCATCACGGCGTTGCGGCGGATTACGGCGAGGCCGCAGCCCAGGCCTTCAACGCGGGGCTTGATGTCGAAACGCCGGGCGTCGACTGCGTTCAGCATCTGCCGGAAGCCCTGGTCAAGGGCCTGATCACCATGGAGACCATTGATGCGGCGACCGCGCGCGTGCTGCGCGAGAAGTTCCGCCTGGGACTCTTCGAGCACCCCTACGTGGATGAGCGCGGACTCAGCCTGCAGGCGCCCGAGACGCGGGCCGCGGCCCTGGAACTGGCCCGGCAGTCCCTGGTGCTGCTGGAGAACCGCGACGCCCTGCCGGTGATGCCCGATGCTGTCGCCTCCATCGCCGTGATCGGTCCCACGGCGGATGATCCCCTGGCGATGCTTGGCGGCTACAGCTTCCCCGTCCATCTCATCATCAACAGCTCCGAGGAAGGAGCGAGCGCCGTCACCACGCCGCTTCAGGCGATCCAGGCCATCTACGGTAAGGACAAGGTTCGCTACGCCAAGGGCTGCGCCATCCTGGAGCGCCGCGAGGCCGGTGCGCCGGTCTTCCCCGGCGACGCGGATCCCACGCGCATGGCCCAGCGCACTTCCCCCGTTTCCACGGACACCTCGGGCATCCAAGCCGCTGCGGCCTGCGCCGCTTCGGCCCAGGTGGCCGTTGTCTTCGTGGGCGATCTGGCGGGTTTGTTCCAGACCGGCACCGTGGGCGAAGGGTCCGATGCGGGATCCCTGGTGCTTCCCGGCGTCCAGCAGCAGTTGCTCGAAGCGGTCGTAAACACGGGCACGCCCACCATCGTGATCATGACGGGGGGGCGACCCTACAACCTGGAGGGCCTGGAAGACCGCGTCGCAGCCCTGGTCATGGGCTTCGCCCCCGGCCAGGAGGGTGGCACGGCTATCGCCGAGCTGCTGGCTGGCCGCATCTCGCCCACGGGCCGTCTGCCCTTCTCGGTGCCCCTCTCGGTGGGGGCCGTTCCCTACTACTACAACCACAAGATGAAGAGTGCGGGGACGCCCATCGCCTTCCACTTCGGCAGCCGCTATCCCTTTGGGTTTGGCCGCTGCTACACCGAGTTCGAATACCGCGCGCTGGAGATTGCGCCTGCCGGGATTCCCATGGATGGCGAGATCGTTGTCACCTGCGAAATCGCCAATATCGGCGAGCATCCGGGCCGCGAGGTCGTCCAGCTGTACGTCAAGGATCTGCTTTCCAGCGTCGTGCGCCCCGTGCGGGAGCTCAAGGCCTTTGCCCGGGTGGATCTGGATCCGGGACAATGCGCCAGGGTTCGCTTCACCATCCCCACCGATATGCTCGCCTTCACGGGTCCCGAGATGCGCCGCATCGTGGAACCCGGCGATTTCGAGATCCTGATCGGCGCGTCCAGTTCGGATATCCGATTGCAGGGCCGGGCCACGCTCGCGGGCGATGTGCGCGAGATCAAGGGCCCTTGGCGGATGGAGAGCTCTGCCCAGGTCGAACAGATCCCCTGATCGCCCTTGGCGATCCATGCCGTTTGCGCCATCCTTTGGCGGCGGAAAGATGTTCCTGACGCCGCCATCGTTTTTCACGGCGATGCCATCACGAAAAGGTGAACCGATGTCGCACATGAATCCAAGCGCCACCCTGAACGCAGGCAGCATGGGCCTTCGTAGTCCGAGGCTCTACATCGCAAGCCTGTGCCTGATTGCCGGGAATGTGATCCTTCCGGCGCTCGCGCACCATATCCCCGGCGGCGGCCCGGCGCTGATGCCCCTGTTCTTCTTCACGCTGATCGCCGGTTGGGAATTCGGCCTTTCCTGCGCTCTGCTCACGGCCCTGGGCTCGCCCCTGATCAGCTTTGCCCTCACCGGCATGCCCCGGCCCTCCGCGCTCATGGGCGTGATCCTCAGCTCCATGGCCCTGGGGCTGCTCGCGGTCGTGTTTTCGCCCCTCTTCTCGAAAGGGCGTTCCCGCGGTGGTGTTGCAACGTGGGGCGTGCGCTTGGTTTCCCTCGCGGCGATCGTCGCGATGCATCAGGCGCTGCTGATGGGATTGGCCCTCTCGAATGGCCTGGATCCGGCACTGAAAGGCCTCGTGATGCGGCTTCCCGGCGCCCTGCTCCAGATCCTTGGCGGGTGTGCGGTGATCGGATTGATGGAGCGTTTCATCTCGCGGGATGCCCAGCGCTGATGCTGCAGCCGGAAGTCTTTCACGAGCGCCTGGGCGAGACGCTGACGCTTCGTGTCCTCCGGGGGGACGAGTTGCTGTTCTCCAGCGACAAGCATTGGCTGCATCCCCTGTTTGATCTGCAGGTCCACCAAAGGGAACATCTGGATATCCCGTGGAAAGAGGCCCTGCTGCTGGATCGCGTGACGGGGCGCGCCGCCGCGTTCCTGCTGGCGGATCTGGGCATCACCCGGATCTGGACCCGGACCCTCAGCCGGCGCGCCATCCCTGTCCTGGAAACCAGCGGCATCTCCTTTGACGCCGTGGAAGTGGTGGATCGCATCGCCTGTTCCACCGAGGACACCTTCCTGGCGATCACTGATCTCGAGATCGCCCGTCGCGAGATCGAGAAACTGAAACAGCGCGTCCAGCAGCGAAGTCAGTAGGACCTACAAAAAAGGCAGGCGCGAGATGCGCCTGCCTTTTCGGTGAACGGAGCGCGTCTATTTGTAGACGGCTTTCAGCGTGCCCATCAGGACATGGGTACTGGTCAGGGAGTTCCCCTTGGCGTCCACCACACCGGCCTTCGAGACATTGAAGGGCAGGATCTGACCGTAGGAAAGGCTGGCGCCCGCCTTGAGCTTGAGGGTCACCAGGAGGATGGGACCCTCCAGGGGGATCGATCTCACCCACGTCCAGACCTTCTTGGTCCGGTCGTAGTATCTGAAACTCCAGTAGTTCTCGGCAAAGCGACCGATGGTCAGGAAGTTGCCCGTGGGGGTTTGCGGCGCCAGTGTGGCGCATTCACCGAGATAGCTGGTATTCGACAGATCGATCGTGTTGGCCATATCGATCTCGAGCAGGTTCGCGTCGTATTCGAAGTTGAGCCCCCATCCGCGTCCGACCGTGCCCTTGGGGGCTTTCACCAGCAGCAGTTTCTCCGTGTCGGTGGATTGGTGGTTTAGCCCCTTTTCATCGGTCCAGTTATCGATCTGGATGGTGCGCCACTGATCCTCCGCGTCGGTGGGGTTGGTGTAGATCAGACAGTTGACCGCAGTGCCCGCCGCGACGACCGAGAGCGTTGCGACGGCCGATCGGCTGGGATCGATCTTGCTGGTGGCCTGGATGTGGTACGTGCCCGTCGCGCTGGGTGCGGTGTACTGGCCATTCGCGTCCACCGTGCCGCCGTCGGCTTCCAGGATGCTCCACCACACCCCAGCGGAAGTGGCGTCGTTGGCGACGTTCGCGGTGAAGGCGTGGGTGCCGCTGGTGGGCAGCGTGAGCTGGGAGGCGTCCAGGCTTACGGTCACGCTGGTGACGACCGGTGCCGCGGCCTGGATGGTGAGGGTGACCTCATCGTACTTGGCCGTATCCGCCTTGGCGGAGGCCCGCAGATGGAAGCAGCCGGGGAGGGCCGGAGCGGTGTAGACCCCCGCGGAGGTCACCGTTCCGCCATTGCTTTCAACGACGCTCCAAAGCAGCCCCTGGTTGGCTGTGTCATTGGCGATCGTGGCGGCGAAGGTGTAGGTCTGGCCGACGCCCAGGGTGAGGGCTTTCTTGCTCAGGGCCACGTTGATGGGGGTAGAGATTCCCAGCGCGACGATGGCCTTGGCGTTTTTGGACGTGTTGCCCAGGGCCGTGGCTGTCACGTGGAAGGGTCCGCCGCTGCCCGGCGCGGTGTAGAGCCCGGTGGATGTGATGGTGCCGCCGTTTGCCTCGTCGACGGACCACATCACATTCTGGTTGTCGAGGTTGGCGATGGAGGCTTTGAATTGGAGGCTATTGCTGGGCAGCACCGTCGGCGATCCGGGCGTGATGGTGATGACGGGATCCGGCGCAGCGTGGTGGCCGCCGCCGCAGGCGATGAAGGCGCTGAATAGAAGCGTTGGGATGAGGAATCTCAAGGTTTTCATGGCTGTCATCCCAATCAGAAATTGCCCGTGATGGCAGCGTCGAACATGCCGGTATCGAGTTGATTGGCGATGCCATCGCCATTCAGATCGCAGGCGGCGGTGAGGGCCGGATCGGAGGTGCATTCGGCGTAGGCCAAACGGCCGAAGTCCAGGGCATCCACCACGCCATCGCCATCGACATCCGGCTGGAAGATCGTGACGGCGAAGGTGTTCGTCGCGCCGGAGCCGCTGGCGTTGATGTGGTAGATGCCAGGGGTGCCGCCCGCGGTGAACGTGGCCTGGGTGCCGTCGGCATTGGGGGAAAGCGTTCCAGCGGCGGGTTCCAGCAGGGACCACGTCGCAGCGGTGCTCGCCGTGAAGGTGGCGGAGCTTCCGGGGACGAACATGCCGCCCAGGCTGGTGTCCTTGCTCGCGGCCCCATTGCGCGTGAGGGTCAGTGCGCTGCTGCGGGGGCCGACGTTGATCGCCGCGAAGGCGTTCCGCACGGCGGCGCCGGCGGCGACTCCGATGCCATCAGCGACGGCGATGGTTGTTGTGCGGGCCTCTGCGTAGGTCGCCGTGCTTGTCAATTGCTGGCGCGTGGTGAACAACAGCTTGGCCGCGGTATCCAGATCAATGCCCGTGAACCCATCCGGGAAGAACGGGCTGTAGTTATCGGCACCGACGCTCGTCGAGGCCCCGTTGGTCAGGAAGTAGAAGAAGCGGTTCAGGGGGCCCGACGAGTAGTGGACATCGGAATAGTTGCCGATGCCGGGGGTCCAGAAATCGGCGCTTAACCAATCCCAACTGGGACGAATGATGGATCGAAGCGGCAGCCAGGTGCTCGGATCGCCGGGGTTGCTGGGATCGGGGATGAGGCATTTCCCGAAGGTCCAGTCCACGCCCGCGGGCAGCGTGGCCGGGACCGTGGTCCCCTGGCCGCCCTTGTACCAGATATCGACGAGCTTGCCGAAGATATCCGAGAAGGACTCGTTCAAGCCGCCGGATTCCCCGACGTAATCCAGGCCGCCCAGGCTGAAGGTGACGCCGTGGGAGATCTCGTGGGCGGCGATATCCACCGTCGTGAGGGGGCCATACCCTTCGGCGAGGCTGCCATCGCCGTAGCTCATGCCGAAGAGATCATCCGACCAGAAGGCGTTCGCGTAGTTGTGCCCGATGTGGATTCGGGTGAAGGCGGCGCTGTCCATGTTATCCACGCCGGCCCAGCCCAGGATCTTCGTGTAGAAGTCCCAGGTGGCTGCCGTACCGATGTAGGCGTCGACCGCCACCGACTGCCCCGAAGGGGTGCCAGAGGTATCCGTGGTCCCGTCGTCGTTGTAGAGCGAACCATCGCCCCAGGGGGATCCCGGCGCGTTGGTGTAGACCCCGCCGAACCTGTAGGTATCGCTGCCGTCATCAAGGTGCCGCATGTTCAGGAACAGATTGCCGGATTTGGCGAAGGGGTAGATGGGATGCGGCTGGGTGCCCCGCGTCTGATCGCGCAGTTCCGTCTTTGTTCCATCATCGGAGAGCGAGACATCCAGGGTCACGTCGCCGGCATAGAATCCCTTGCCCGAAGCCGTGGGGGTTGCGGTCTGGAGCGCGTTCCACCGCTTCAGGATGTGCCCGTTCTGCGCGTCGATCAGATAGTCCGTGTAGCGGATATCGTTCTCGGCTTCCAGGGTCGTATGGACCCGGTACGCCAGTCGCCATCCGGGCGTTCCTTGCAGGGGCGATGGCCCCAAAAGCGTTGGGCGGCGGCCGTCATCCTGGAAGACCAGAAGCTCCATTTTGGGCGCGAAGGCCCAGTCGGTGGTGGGATTCACATCCTTCGTGGCGATGGCCAGGGCCTGGTCTTCATCAAGGCTGGGCGTGACGGAGGGCAGAGTGGGCGACAGCGCCACAGTGCGCGCGAAGCTCTGGCTTTCCTGGAGCTTTCCCTGGCGGTCGCAGCGGACGATGACTTCGCCGCCCAGAACCTTGACGTTCTGGAAATACTGCTGGAGGCGCACCGCGGTCTGGCCGTAGGGGTTCCTAAGGGTGTGCGTGGCCTTGAAGCTGTGATCCACGTTCAACCCCAGTTGGGGGCGGGTGCCCAGAACGTGGGCCAGGGCTTGTTCGGCCGGCTGGGGCTGCGGGACCTGGGCGGGCGTGGCTTCCATGGACGCGAGAGGCATGCCGCCAGCGACCAGATTCCCGCATAGAGCCCCGAGCAGGTGCGGGCGTGGGTGCAAGATTGGCATGTGATGTCTCCTAACGAATAAGCTGCACTCGGCCGTTGGGGTCGACTTGTGTAGGAACGATCCT
>Ga0209098_1001693_pt1 | contig 20602 bp, 20 predicted proteins | sample AD_JPNHW1_MetaG_FD_184429 | JGI IMG/M metagenome (GOLD analysis project Ga0209098, IMG submission 184429) | Active sludge microbial communities of municipal wastewater-treating anaerobic digesters from Japan - AD_JPNHW1_MetaG (SPAdes) (version 2) | ecosystem: Engineered > Bioreactor > Anaerobic...
TCCTTCAAGGAACTGGCCGGTGCCATCACTTCCGGCAAGACAAGCCTGAAAGACCTGCAAATCAAGCCTATATTCAGGCTGCACCCTGCCAGAAAGGGCCTGAAGACCATCAAGAAGACTGCGCAACAGGGCGGAGATCTTGGTTTTCGCACTGATCTGGCAGATCTTATCAAGAGGATGAGGTAAAAACCATGGTTAGACCAAAGACAAAGGAGAGGAGAGGGCATAGAACCTATCACGGCAAGCACAAGAATATGCGCGGCGGTGGAACCCGTGGCGGCCGTGGAGATTCCGGGAAGTGCAAACACCACTTCATGCGCTCCATGCTTCTTGGTACCGCTATGGGCAAGCACGGATTTGTGAAGCTGCCTCTCGCTGAGAAGCTCGAAGTGGTCAACGTGGACGTGGTGGATCAGATGGCAGGACCGGATGGCAAGATTGAACTTTCCGAGATGAAGGTGCTGGGTCGCGGAAAAGTGACCAGGACGCTTAACGTCAGCGCTGCTGGATTCACTGCGACAGCCAAGAGCAAAATTGAGGCTGCTGGTGGTCAGGCAGTAGTAGTATGAACCAGCAAAGTTTCTTTTATGCGATAGAGCCCTTTGTGCGCCGACTCCCCGCTGTGGAGCGGCCCACAGGGCATGTCCATTTTAAGAGAAAGCTAAGCTGGACTTTAGCCATACTGTTGCTCTACTTCACCCTGGGAAATATACCCCTTTTTGGGCTTTCCACAGCATCCATTGATATATTCAGTGCTTATCGTGCCTTTTTTGCCGGGTCCTTCGGCTCGATGATGCTTCTTGGCATAGGTCCAATCGTTACTGCTTCAATCGTTTTGCAGCTACTAGTTGGCGCCCAGATCATCAAGCTCAATCTGGGCGAACCTCGTGATCAGGCCATTTATCAGGGCACGCAAAAAGCCCTGGTGTTCGTCATGGTCGCAGTCGAGGCTCTGCCTCAGGTAATGGGCGGCTATCTGCTTCCTGATGCAGGCTTAGCCAGTACGCTTGGCACCTCCCTTGGCGTGATATCATTATTGATCTTTATTCAGGTCTTCATAGGCGGATCTCTCATAGTTTATATGGATGAGGTGGTTTCGAAGTGGGGAGTCGGTTCTGGCGTGGGGCTATTCATTGTAGCAGGAATCAGCCAGCAGCTGGTAACGGGCATCATCAATCCGGCCAGCGGCGACGCCGGTCTTCCTGTGGGCATCATACCGAAATGGATCGACATCATTCGGCTGCAACTTATCAGCTTTGATACCCTATTCACTGCGGAAGGTCTGAGATTCATTCTGGTGACAGGCGGAATTCTGGCGCTCATATCAACCATTGCCATCATCCTGCTGGTCGTCCTGGTTGAGTCCACGAGAATTGAGATACCTCTTGCCCACAGCCGGGTTAGGGGCGCACGGGGACGCTTTCCAGTAAAGCTCGTTTATGCATCAGTTCTCCCCATGATCCTGGTGAGGGCCATTCAGGCCAACATCGAGATGCTAGGAGCATTGCTGGCAGCAAAACTCGGCACGATAACCACGGCAACGATAGTCGGCCAGGGAGTGACAACCACTTATACCGGCTACTCGAGCATTCTGGGAACCTTCGTATCGGAGGCCAAGATAAACTCAGTTACAGGCGCTGCCATGAGCGGCTCATCGCCTCAGCCGGTATCGGGATTGATGTACTACCTTTCCGCCCTGCGCGGTCCCAGCGACTGGATGCCGGGAATGGTGCAACCCCATGCAGGCATGACGGAACTGGGCTTTTCCGCCCTGGCTGGCTGGCAGATCTTTCTGCATGTTATCGTGGATGCCTCATTCCTGATCATTGGCGGCATAATCTTCGCTATCTTCTGGATTGAGACCACGGGCATGGGCCCCAAGAGCGTGGCTACCAAGATTCACAACTCAGGCCTGCAGGTTCCGGGCTATAGAAGAAACCCGGCCTCCATTGAGAAGCTGATGGAGAGGTATATCCCCAAGGTGACGGTCATTGGCGGCGTGATCATCGGCATTTTAACTCTGATCGCAAGCCTCCTTGGCACCTTGGGTGGAGCAGGTGGTACGGGATTGCTTCTGGCGGTGAGCATTGTCTATAGGCTCTATGAGCAGATAGCAAGCGAACAGATTCAGGAGATGTATCCCATGATGCAGAAGTTCTTCGGAGCATCGGCATGAATTCCCAGCTGACCAAATCTCTGGACAAAGCCGCCATGGCGGTGGGCTTTGTCTTTTTTTTTGGGGTAATGATCAGCACTGAGTTAAGGACCGCTCTGGGCGTGGCCACCGGCCATTTGCTTGGATGGCTTCCTGATGTTGTCCCATTTCAGGTAGTCATATTTATTCTGGCAGCAGTTACCGGTTTGTACGCCAGCTTGATTCAGAAGTATACCATGGACTGGGAGTATTTGAGAGTCCAGCAGGAAAAGATGAAGTCCCTGCAGAGGCGAATGAAGGAAGCGCAGCTCTCCGGAGATCAGGCTAAAATCCAGGCCATGCAGAACGAGCAGATGAAGGTAGTATCAGAGCAGGGCAAGATGATGCAGATGCAATTTCGGCCCATGCTCTATATCGGCATCATCTCCATACCGCTCTTCATGTGGCTTTATAGCTTCATATCAGCCAACCCTGATCTAACGATGACCTTTCCGTTCTGGGGCACGCATCCCATCAATGCCACTGTTCTGGGGCCGATCCTCTACTGGTTCTACTGGTACTTTGTCTGTTCACTCCCAGTATCGCAGATTATCCGCAAGGCTCTGGACATAGGGAGCATGAGCTAGAGATGATAATTACCATCAGCGGTGCTCCGGGAACAGGCACCTCAACTTTAGCTCGATCTCTTTCTCAGGAACTGAAATTGCGCTGGGTCAACTCCGGTGACCTTTTTCGAAAAATTGCGGCGGAGAAGAACATCTCCGTTAGGGATATGAACCGCCTGGCAGAGAAAGGCCCTGAGATCGATTATCTCATCGACGATGCTCAGAAGGTCCTGGCCAGGGATGGAGGAGGAATCTTCGAGGGCAGGCTGTCAGGGCATCTTCTGCCGGCTGACCTTAAGGTACTCTTGAAAGCGGATCTGCGCATCAGAGCTGAGAGAATTGCCAAACGCGAGGCGAAGCTGATTGAGGATGCCATGCAGGAGACGCGAGTCCGGGAGGAGAGCGAATCCCGGCGGTATAAGATGTATTACAACATCGATATCAGCGACTTTTCAGTTTATGATCTCGTAGTGGACAGCGGAAAGTTCGACGAAGCTGATTGCCTTGCAATTGTGATTGCTGCATTGAGAGGAAGCTCGTGTCAGTGATCCATCGCGCCAACAGAGCTGAAAAGAATGCCGATGCAAGATCCGGGCGCTCCAGCGGACGCCCATCTGCAGCGTCGCCAAGGCCGGCCTTTCCTTCTTCTTCGGATCTGCAATCATCTTCATCATCATCACAATCATCACAATCATCACAGTCTTCCTCAGGCGGCACTTATCCTCAGATTCTTCCTTCTGATCGGGCCCGATCCATTCTGGTAAAGCGCAGCGGCAAGACTGACCCTGCCTATGGCATGGCTCCGGAGAAGCGCAGCCTCAAGATGCATCTGAACCTGGGGGTCATCAATCTGGACAAGACCTCCGGGCCGACCAGCCATGAGATTGCCGCCTGGGTAAAACGCATCCTTGAAGTGGAGAAGGCGGGTCACAGCGGCACACTGGACCCCAAAGTGACCGGCGTTCTGCCTGTTCTGCTGGGTGATGCTACCCGGATCGTCGACACCCTTCTTCTGGCGGGAAAGGAGTACATCTGCCTCATGCGCGTTCACAAGCCTCTGCCGAGGAAGAAACTCACCGAGGTCTGCCTGCAGTTCATGGGCCCCATATTCCAGAAGCCTCCCCTGAAAAGCTCGGTGGTAAAGGAGCTGCGCATTCGCATCATTTACTACCTTGATATTCTGGAGATTGAAGAGCAGCGCGTTCTCATGCGCGTGGGCTGCCAGGCGGGCTCCTACATGCGCAAGCTTTGTTTTGACATCGGCCTTGCCCTGGGCACAGGCGCGAACATGGAGGAGCTGCGCCGTACGCGAGCCGGGCCATTTCGCGAGGACGAGACCCTCGTCACCCTGCACCAGCTGGCTGATGCCTATGCCATCTGGAAGGAAACGGGGGATGAGACCGGACTGCGCCGCTGCATATTGCCTGTAGAGGCGGCCCTGCGGCACCTGCCCAGGCTGGTCATTGCAGATAATGCGGTGGATGCCGTCTGTCATGGCGCGCCTCTCGCCCTTCCCGGCCTGATCAGACTGGAAACGGAAATAAACCCGGGGGATACTGTGGCCCTCTTTACCCTGAAAGGAGAAGCAGTAGGCATTGGCCGGGCGAATATGAAAAGCCGGGAGATGCTTGAGGGCAAGAGCGGAATTGCCGTTCTGACCGAAAGGGTAATAATGGAGCCGGGCACGTATCCCAAGGCGTGGAAGCTGGCCGAAAGGGACGCTTCCCGAGCGGCATCTGGCGCAGCCAGGCGCTGAAAGATCAATCTGAAATATGCCGAGGTCGTCTAGCGGTAGGGCGCCAGCCTGGAGTGAGTTCTCCTGGATAGCTGGTGACTCGAAAGGGTCTCGTGAGTTCGAATCTCACCCTCGGCGCTAATTACCTTGAGCTAAAAAGTGATTTCCTAGTCCAGATCGATCATAGATACCCCTCTTGTGTTATGTCTTACCTCAAGAGCATCTGTTGCGGACATGGACCATATTATATTGACTTTCTGCCCTGGCTGGAAGGCTTTGTCGAACCTGTCTCCAGTATCCATTTTCCTCTTAAATTCAATTGCTGTCCTGTTATTAGACTCAGTACCCCCGAACTCCAGGATATCATCTCTCCCGCCGAGGTCTTCGTCTCGCGGATGAGGTCCATATATCCCGGTCGAGTACAGATCCAGGACGGTGGCATTGCCATTTGAAACCCAACCCATAACCATATCTGCGTCCTTCATCGCTTGATTGGGCTCAAAGCCAATGGCTACGAAACCATTTGCCAGCCCAACAAGTGCCATGTAAAGGTACTCAGCATCGTTCTTCCAGTATATGACGTACCTTCCGTTTGATAAACTGAGATTCTTCCTGTATTCACCTTTGGATATGAGGCCGTCCGGAACCCATTCAACTGGGCCGGTATCATTGGATAGAGATCCCTTTGCATAAACTGCAGAGACTGCCTCTGATGGATTCGTCTGTCCAATGACCTGTCTTTCTGTATCTGCTTCTTTCTGCCCTGTCGCATTCAGGTTTGCAGCTTTTCTCGGACCAAGTTTAAGGGCGACAAGAGATGGCTTGTCTCCATCTCCTGCAGGCCAGACAATAAAGTTGCCAGCAACAGCAGGCCAACCGTTGATTCCGGCTGCAGCTTTATGGGCGAAGACCTCTTCGCCCGAATCCACCTTGAATGCATGGATTGTGCCATCGTACTCTGCTGTGAAGACCAGATCGTTTATCACAGTAGCTCCGCCAAGTGCCATGGTGTGCAAGAGCTTTATCCAGAGAATCTTGCCTGTGGCAGCATCCAAGGCTACAAGCTCCCCTGTTGCGTTGGAGAAGTCCAATGCGGACAGGTTTGTAGAAGTTGGGGTCCAATCAGCAAACATGTTCACAACTGGGACGAAGACAATTCCGTCGCTATAAGCCATGGGAGTCTCAACACCCCCTAGAACTCCCGGATAGATCCTTGTTGTTCCATTGGGTAGCCTATCGAGCTGAGCGGTCTCGTCATACTTTCCTACTACCGTCGACCATAGCATCTCTCCGGAGTTCCGGTCGAATGCATAAACCATACCCATCTTGCCTGCCCCGAAGACCAGCTTCTTTTCATCTCCGCCGATCTTCAGGTCTGCCAGGATTGGGGAGATCTGGAAGTCATGGTCAAATAGGTCATGAGGAAGAACCTGCCTGAACCATGCCATTTCGCCCGTCTTGTGGTCCAGGGCTACTATGCTGTTTGTGTAGAGATTTGGACCCGGCCTGCTAGTGCCACTTGGCCAATCCTCGGTCCCTGGGAATGGTGCAGGATTTCCTATGCCCCAGAATGAAAGCCCGCTGCTCACATCAATGGCCGGCGGGTACCAAGATCCTCCGCCGCTGTTTACCTCTTTGTGCCCCCACAGGTCTGGAGAGTCTACCGTTGAAAAGCTCCAGACCACATCACCAGTTTCTGCATCTAAGGCATAGATTACCCCGATTCCGCCAGGCGCGTAGAAGACATCCCCCGTGCCCGGAACGGTAGAGACATAGACTAATCCATTATAAACAAGCGGCTGGATGTCGATCCCTGTTGTGTTTATATCCGAAAGCCTGGCAGACCAGATTTCCTTTCCGGTGTTTGCATCGAGCGCAGTTACATTGTAAAGGTCTTTGGCCATGAAGACCTTGCCCCATCCAACTGCCGGACCATTGGGGCCGACGACATTGGTTGCATTATAGAACTTGGACCAGATGGGCACTCCCGTCTGAAGATCCAGGGCAAAGACATTGCATTGCAGGTCCTGCAGGAAAATTCGCTCTCCAACGATGATCGGATTGCTGGCGGCAGCGCCGAAGGCTGAGATGCCTGGTATTGGAAAGGACCAGGCCTCCTTTAAATTTGCGGCATTCTCAGAATTAATTTCGCTATCAAAGGTTGCTCTGGTGTTCTTGTAATCCTTATTTGGAAGCGGCCAGTCTGCTGCGTATTCGGCCACTTCAGGAGGTGCATTCTTCTCTCCAGCTTGCTGAACCCGAAGCTTTGCATCACCTATTACGATCTCGGCGGACTTGCTTCCCGCTAGTACACAATAGGCAGTTGCCTTGATGAGATCTCCGGGACTCGCGTTGAGCGGGTAGTTGTAGCTGAATGTTGAAGAAGAAGGCTGGCCTTTGTACTCCCTTTTAAGGATCTCTTTTCCATTCCTATCGATTGCTATTTTGTAGATATAATGGCTTGCAGGCGTTGAGACCTGGTGGGTCAAAGTCACCTTTAGCGTCTGATTTTCTCCGTTGTAGGAGACGACTACATTTGATGGCGGATGGGCCAAGCAAGGCAATGGCAGTATGGAAAGCAGCGCCATTATAACAAGAAATACTGCTGCGCTCATAGCACTTCGATTCCTGCTATTAAGTGCCTCTGAAGCTGAATGCTTTTTATCGATGGACATAGAAAAACCAGCACCTTTGATAAATTATAGCAGGATTATCACGATTGTATTCTATAAATAATTTTGGCTACTTCGATTCAAGAGAGTTTGTGGCTACAGAGAACGAAGAGGTCGTATAGCCTTCGTCAAAAAAATTTAGCATGGTGGGAATCTTAAGTCCGTTCTGCAAATGGCTTTATGAACATGTGCGCCATTATAAGAGCCCGCAATGAATGATAATCGGCTTGTGCTCGCCACCATTTGCCTGGCTTCCTTCATCACTCCGTTCCTGGCATCATCCGTAAATGTCGCCCTTCCCACCATCAACTCCGACTTTGCGGTTCCTGACCAGGCCCTCCTGGGCTGGGTGGTGACGGGATTTTTGCTATCCGCAGCCATCTTTGTCGTGCCGTTTGGCCGGATAGCCGATATGATTGGGAGAAAAAAGATATTCGTTACCGGCATGTCTATCATCATCGTATCGTCGATATTATGCAGCGCATCTACCTCGATTGAGATGCTCATCGCCTCTCGCGTGGTTGAGGGGCTTGGCAGCGCCATGATCTTTGGAACGGGCATCGCCATCATAACTGCGGTATTTCCTGCGAGTGAAAGGGGCCGCGTTCTGGGAATCAATGTGGCTATTGTGTATCTTGGGGCCAGCACCGGTCCATTTCTGGGCGGGATCATCACTGAGCATGCCGGATGGAGGTTCATCTATGCCGGCGTTGCGATCCTTGCTGCCCTGGTTGCCGCCCTTTCTCAGAGGTTCATCAGGGAAGAGTGGCGTCCCTGGGAATCCGGAAGCTTCGATTATCTTGGCTCCGCTCTTTACGGCGGGACGCTCTTCTGCCTGATGTACGGCCTATCCCTGATTCCTGATTGGTCCGGAGCATATCTGCTGATCATTGCCGCGGCTCTGATGGCTGCGCTCTTGAGCTGGGAGGCGCGTTCCCCTAATCCGGTGATAAAGATCAGCGTCTTCAGACATAACACTGTCTTTTTATTCTCGAATCTGGCCGCTCTCATCAACTACAGCGCCACATTTGCAGTGGGATTTCTGCTCAGCCTCTTCCTGCAATACATGAAGGGATACGATCCCCAGACTGCGGGAATGATCCTCATGGCTCAGCCGATCGTCCAGGCGGTCTTCTCTCCCATCGCCGGGCGCCTCTCGGATCGAATCGAGCCCCGGATTGTGGCATCCATTGGCATGGGGCTGTGCGTGGTGGGCCTTACGGGCCTCGGCTTTCTCACTCCGGAGACTGCGATAGACACTATCCTGGCAAGCCTTGTCCTTCTCGGCCTGGGTTTTGCGCTGTTCTCTTCGCCAAACACCAATGCCATCATGAGCTCAGTGGATCAGAGCGATTATGGCATGGCCTCCGGGATGGTAAGCACCATGAGGCTCATCGGCCAGATGATGAGCCTGGGGGTTGCCATGCTCATCTTCTCGGTGATCATGGGGCATGTGGAGATCGCGCCGGAGCAGCTTGACGAGCTAATGGTCAGCATCAAGGTTGCCTTCGGAATCTTTGCCGGGCTGTGTGCCATGGGAACGATCTTCTCGCTGGCTCGTGGAAATCTGGGGAGGGAGGCGTGCCGGTGAGCCTCTCGTTTCTCTCAGCATCCTTTATGATCCGCAAGATTTATGGAAAAAAACGTCTTTGAAGCAGAATAATGTCCGCTCCCAACTGGCAATACCATGAGCCCGACCACCCCGGCGCAGACTTCGACGCCATGGCCGAGATCTACGACCGCAATATGCAAAAGTATCGAGATGTTCAGGGCGAGATCGATGAGATTCTGGACTATCTTGCTCTCCGTCCCGATCAGAGCATCCTGGAGATAGGCACGGGCACAGGCGAGTTCGCCATAGCCGCAGCCAAGCGCTGCCGCAAGGTCTATGCCGTAGATCTTTCTGCCGGAATGCTGCGCTACGCGGAAAAGAAGGCTGCGGCGCGTGCAGTCTCGAATGTCCAGTTTCTGTCCGCCGGCTTTCTCACCTATTGCCATGCTGGCGAGCCGCTGGACGGCATCGTCAGCCAGATCGCCCTGCACCATCTGCCCGACTTCTGGAAACAGATTGCGCTATTGCGGATGGCGAAGATGCTCAAAGACGGCGGCAAGCTCTGCCTGAGAGATGTCGTCTTCTCCTTTGATCCTGCTGAGAATGAAAAATTTCTGGATGATTTCATCTCCAAAGCTGAAGAGAAGGCCGGGCCCAATTTTGCCGGAAGCATCTCCAACCATGTGAAGAAGGAATACTCCACCATGGACTGGATCATGCAGGGATTGATCGAAAGGGCGGGATTCAGCATACAGCAGGCAAGGAAGAGCCACGGGTTCTTCGCCCTCTACCTGTGCGAGAAGAGTGAGGCTGGGCGGAAATAGTGCACCAACGCCATCAGAAAGGACTTCAAATGATGCAGCTATAATTGCGATCTATATAGCGATCAATGCCGCTAATGAGGATTGCCTCTTTTCCGGCGGATGTAGCTTTCGTAGCCCATCCTGGAGAGGCCATCTGCCTCTTCGTTCTCCTCTCTTGGCACCCACTCAAAGCTGACGTCTTTTCCCAGTAGCAGCCTTTTGATCTCGGGCACATACTTCTTGGAGGTGGCAGAGGAGACCTTGTACTGGCCTTTCATCTGCTTGATCACCAGTTCCGAGTCGCCTTTGATGAGGATCTTCTCATCGATCTCCTCATCTATCAGCCATTGCGCGGCAGCCATCAGGGCCTCGTACTCGGCCACGTTGTTGGTCATGCCTTTTCCCTCGCCAACGCTTCCAAATCCCCGCCAGATCGGCTTGCCGTATCTGCTGACCAGGTAGCCGTAAGCGGCAACGCCACCGGGATTCTTTGGATAGCAAAGGCCATCGAAGTTAATAGTGATCATATCGATTGCATCGTTATGAAGGAAGCATTATAAAAACTGCTGCCCTGCGGCAGGTTTTCCTGTTTTCCCGCTTTCTTGACTTTTTCAGGCACGATGCTTTTATAACCGATCTGTGATAGACTCAATACAGGAATATGCAGGCATTAATAGCATTAGTAGCCGCGGCCAAATAGAGAGGTTTTCGAGATCATGAGAGTTGCTGTCATTGGTGGAGGCATAGCCGGAGCAGAGCTGATAAGAGTAGCCGCGCCCTGCCCTCTGCAGTTCACATTGATTGAGCCCAAAAAGCAGGTTGAGATGCAGGCTTTATATCCCGAATACCTGGGCGGGGTGGCGAGGCTACAGGATCTGGCTGCGCCCCTGAAGCCATTCTGCGAGAAGGTGGGAGCGGTCCATGTTCAGGATAGAGCTCTTCGCCTGGAAGATAACACCGTGATCTGTGAGAAGAGCGAGGTGGAATTCGACTATGCGGTGGTGGCTACCGGCGCCGCTCAAAACTACTTCGGGATCAAGGGCGTCGAGAACACCTTTTCCATCAACACCCTGGAGGAGACCAAGAAGGCGCGCCGTTACGTCGAAGATAATTATCCCGAGCGCATAATGATCATGGGCTCCGGCCTCACGGGCGTCGAGGCGGCGTCCATTCTGGCGGAGAGCATGGACGCCAGCATCTACATCATCGAGGCCAGAGAGCGGGTCCTGCCCCAATTCTCGCCCCAGACCTCGGACCTTGTGGAAAAGGCGCTATCCAAGAAGGGGGTCAATATCCTCACCTCCACCCAGGTGGCTGAGGTCAAGAAGGACTGCATCATCTTCACCGACAACAGCAGTCTGGACTGCGATATGGCCATCTGGACGGCAGGCATCAAGCCCACTCCATTCATCCAGAGCCTGAATCTGCCCAAGAAGAACGGCTGGATACTTGTGGACGATCACCTCAATGCCAAAGCCAACGTCTTTGCCATAGGCGACTGTGCCTGGGTGGAGATCGACGGAAAGCTTGCCACCAAGACCGGACTGGAGGCCGAGCGGCAGGCCAAGTATCTCGCCGGCCATTTCAGAAATATGATCAAGGGCAAAACCTTCGAGAAGTACTCTGTGCGGGCGAGCACTGACAGCCAGGTGGCGCTCATCTCCCTTGGAGCTGACTGTGCGGTGGGCGTGGTGGGCAAGACCTGCATAGGCGTCCCCACGCGGCTCATCTACTCGCTGAAGAGCTGGATAGATAAGTCGTTTATAAAAAGGTTCAAATATTAACCTATTTGAGGTAGCCATATGAAAAGCCTCTTACTATCGCTGATTGTCCTGATCGCTCTTGCCTCTTGCAGCTGCACTGGCAATTGTAGCGAGAATTCTCTTATACAAAGGGATGTGCTCTTCGGCAACCCGGATCGAAGCAATATATTGCTCAGCCCGGATGGAACGAGGATAAGCTATCTGGCTCCGATAAATGGCGTTCTCAATGTATGGGTTGCACCGGTTGATGATCCTGGGAATGCCAAGCTCGTCACCAATGACACTTACCGAGGTATTCGTACATATGGCTGGAGCTATACGAATGAACACATAATATACCGTCAGGACATCAATGGCGATGAGAACTGGAGAGTTTACATCGCAAATCTGACAAGTGGAGTGATCAAAGATCTCACGCCTTTTGAGAAAGTGCAATCTCAGCTGTATACAAATAGTCGCAGGTTCCCAAAGGAGCTTATCGTCGGCCTCAACAAACGTGACCCTCGATACCATGATCTCTATCGAATCAATATCGATACAGGCAATGTCACGCTTGTGCAGAATAATACGGAAGGTTTCTCCATTTATCGAGTAGATGAGAACTACAGCATACGACTGGCACAGAAGATGACCTCTGACGGCGGAAACGAGATTTACAGGGCAAACGGAAAAGGCGGATGGGACATAATCCTCAAGATTCCCATGCAAGACGTCCTGACCACTTATATGTTGGGATTTAATGAAACAGAAGAATCAATATATCTTGCGGATAGCAGAGGGCGAAACACCGCCGGGCTTTTTCTCTTTGACCTGAATACTGGCAGGCAATCACTGCTGGCAGAAGATCCTAAAGCGGACTTCGATGGCATGATTATGCATTATGCCAAGAGAAATGCACAGGCTGCTGCGTTTACTTATGAACGCAGGAGCTGGAAGATATTGGATAATTCCATTGCCGGCGACATTGAATATTTGCAGAATTTAGAGGATGGCGAGGTGGAAATCGTCAGCCGCAGTCTCGATGACCGATTCTGGATAGTGGCCTATCTCATAGATAACGGCCCAGTACAATATTATTATTATGACCGCGATAACGGAACTGCGACGTTCTTATTCACAAATCGCAAGAGTCTGGAGGGGATACCCCTCGCCAAAATGCATCCCGTGGTCATAGAGTCACGCGATGGTTGGGACCTGGTCAGCTATTATACTCTGCCTCTGAACAGTTCTGATGACGGCGGTCTGCCAAGCAAGCCGCTTCCTATGATTCTGTATGTTCATGGCGGACCGTGGGACCGAGATGAGTGGGGGTATAATCCGGTTCATCAATGGCTAGCCGATAGAGGCTATGCAGTTCTGAGCGTAAACTTCCGAGGATCAACCGGATTTGGCAAGAACTTTACCGATGCCGGAGACAAAGAGTGGGGCAGCAGGATGCAGGATGATCTCATCGATGCCGTTAACTGGTCTATTGAATCAAAAATCGCCGATCCTAAGAGGATTGGCATAATGGGTGGCAGCTACGGAGGCTATGCCACTCTTGCCGCCCTCACCTTCACCCCCAAGGTCTTTGCCTGCGGAGTGGATATCGTGGGTCCATCCAATCTGATAACCATGATGGAGACCATACCGCCGTATTGGGTGCCGGAGTTTGAAATATATCTGACCCGAGTTGGCGACAACCGAACAGAGGAAGGAAGGGATTTCCTGAGAACACGCTCTCCATTATTCTTTGTTGATCGAATTGAGCGGCCTTTGCTCATCGGGCATGGGGCCAATGATCCAAGGGTAAATGAAAACGAATCGGAACAGATCGTCCGGGAGATGCAGTCCAAGGGCATTCCAGTAACCTATGTTCTGTACTCTGATGAAGGACATGGTTTTGCCAGGCCTGAGAACAAAATATCGTTTTACGCCGTGACGGAAGCATTTTTATCACATCATCTCGGTGGCAGGTTCCAGCCGATTGGCGATGATTTCAATGGATCGACAATTTCGGTGCCGGTTGGTATTGAATATATTCCTGGCTTGAAGGAGTCTCTGAAAAGATAAGGGCTAAGCTCATTTAAATTGGCGGCATCAGAGGCGGCCTGAATACGCCCTTCTCAGTGATCAAACCAGTTACCAGCTCCAGGGGCGTGGCATCGAAGGCCGGATTGTAGACCTCAATTCCCTGGGGCGCGAGTTGCACTCCACCCATCCGGCAGATCTCATCCTTGTCCCGCTCCTCAACTACAATTTCACCTTCCCCGTGCTGGCGGTCGAAGGTGGAGAGGGGCGCAGCCACGTAGAAGGGGATCTTGTGATGTTTTGCCAGGACGGCATGACTGTAGGTTCCGATCTTATTAAAGGCTGCATCCCTTGTGATTCGGTCCGCTCCCACGATTACCTTGTCGATCTTGCCTTTTCTCATCAGGCTGCCTGACATGCTGTCGCAGAGCAGTGTGACCGGTATTCCGTCCTGAGAAAGCTCCCAGCAGGTGAGGCGCGATCCCTGGTGCAGCGGCCGGGTCTCGCAAGAATAGACATGGATCTGCTTTCCTGCGGCAACGGCGGAGCGGATGACGCCCAGGGCGGTTCCCCAGCCGACACAGGCCAGCCTTCCGGCATTGCAGTGGGTGAGAACGCTGTCCCCGTCATCCAGAAGCCTGGCTCCGTTCTTTCCAAGAAGCTTATTGATGCGGATGTCCTCCTGGGCGATCTCCTCAGCCTCCCGGAGCGCTGCCTCACGAATATCCTCTGCCGTTTCCTGAAGAGCCGCAGCCTGCAAGGCTCTTTCCACTCCCCAGGAGAGGTTGATCGCTGTGGGGCGCGAGCCTTTGATCATGGCGGCGGCAGTCTCCAGCTCATCCATCAATTCCGGCCCGTTTTCAGCTGAGGAGAGGCTGGCAGCAAGCGCAATCCCATAGCATCCGGCGGCCCCCAGGGCGGGAGCGCCGCGCACGCGTAGGGTCTTGATTGCTTCTAGCAGCTGCCGGACGCTTTTTATGCGCAGGGGCAGGAGCTTGCCGGGAAGAAGGGTTTGATCGATCAGCCACAGTCCATCGTCCCACCAGATCGTTCTCGATTCGCATGTGCTCAAGAGGGTGTCACCGGATTATGATGATGGCACAATAGTATTATTATTTTTGCGTCCAGAGCCGGGGAGGAGATTGTCCCGGCTATTGCGGCCTTCAAATATGCTTCCGGATAGCTGGATTGCCGGATAGCCTTATAATTGATCACTGCAATAACATTCACTGTAACAGCAGGATCAGCAATAAAGCAAGATCTGTAATAAAGCAAGATCAGCAAAATGGTGGAGGTTAGACTCATTGAGAATAGCAAGCTTACTATTATCCGCAATATTGCTCTTCAGTTTATCTCTGCAAGCATGTGCTTATGAACCGGGCGATATCGCGGCTCCTAGCATTCCGTTCGCGAATATGGATATGCCAACGCCAAAGATCACCAGCCCCAATATGGCAATGCCGTCGGCAGCTGCAAAGCAGCAGGCTCTTCCCGAAAGCCAGGCTAATCAGAGCGAGAACAAAACCGATGATCAATCGGATAATTTGAGCGGCAAGTGGTCGATTAGGTTCGAGGATCGCCCTGACAGACTGCTAGATCTGAGCCTGTGGTCCTCAGACGAGAAAAAATTCATGGGCTATGGAACCATAACCAAAGAAAGCAAGAGCAGTTCGGTTACAGTCAGCGGGTCTCTCAAGGAGGATGAACTGACGCTGACCGTCACATCAACTGAATCGGAATACTCAGGCCAGATTCCCGACAAATACGATATCATCCTGACCGTGGCAAACAGCACCTCAGTTAGTACCATGTCCGGAACTTATATTCTCACATCGGGCGGCGAATTTGTGGGCGACGGGAATGCCAAAGCCATAAAACGCTAGATAGAGCGCCAGGCATTCTGGCGCTACTGATCTTGTTTTCCATTTTGTTCGCCAGTTCCGTCCCCAATGAGATCGCCCGGATGGCACCGTCGATCTGATGGCTGCATCCCGGTCAGGTCCCTATCAGGGATTTATCCATTATTCTCCTGCCTCCTAGTCGAAGCAGATCTGCATTGTGCTGTTATAGACCTCCTGCCTTGCAATCTCTGTCACATTGCCATCTTTGCTAACCAGATAGTCAACCGCATAATATGGATGGGTGCCGCAGCCGCAAAGCTGGCTATCGAACAGATGGACGATGTAGCCTTTTTCGGTCTCATTGGCGTACGTCGGCGTCATTGCGGAGGATACCGAAAAGTAGCCTTCCGGAACAGAAGTATCATACCTGGGTAGTGAGCTGGTGAGAGCCAGGGCAAAAGCCAGTGCCTCTTCCTTCGTCTCCACCGGCGCAAATTCCGACTTGAAATCCTCGGCGCTCTCTATAAGCTTGAAATCCTCTCCCTGCTTGACGACATACTTCCGGAAGAGCGGCATCATGCAGCCTTCCCGAAGGATTCCCTGAGACGGGCCGGAATCATTGCCGAGGTACAGGCATTCGACTATGGGAAGGCCTGGCGAGAGGTTATCCAGTTCCCGGGAAGCATTAACGATCTGCATGCATCCGAATTTCTCTTTGAGCCCCAGACTGTCGCAGTTCAGGCTGAAGCCTTCACCAACGCATCCCGAGTCGATGAACGCATTGGAATTATTCGGGATCTCTGATGCCATTGATCCAGGCATCAGCATGCAGCAGCATATCAGGGCGGCAAGCGCAATCGGGGTGCAAATTCTCTGTCTCATGAAAATCACCGGCTAGAAAAAACCATATGACAGCATTAATGATGAATCTTTTTGAGGAGGGAACTGCTCCGGGACAGGACTGAACAGGACCGGAACTCTATTGAGGCTGGACTGTGGAGGCGGGATTGTGAAATCGGAGGCGGAAAAAATTGGCGGATATAGCAATCGGCGATCGGCTATAATGATCGTCCCATCTCTTTTGCTCTCTGCAACTCCTCCGGGCTCTTCCTGATCTCGCCTTTCTCATAAGCCTGGGAGAGCAGGCTTCCCCCATTCAGCATGCCCAGATATTCAAAGGACATGGCAAACATCTGCAGGAGCGGCCCGCAGCACGACGCTCCTTCCTCGGACGGACTGACCACCAGCCCCTTCTTGCCGGCAAGCTTGCGGCTGGCGATATAGGGCCGAAGCCTGTCGATCAGCAGCTTCATCTTGGCAGTTGGCCCGTACCAGTAGACCGGCGTGGCGAAGATGATGATATCTGCTTGCTCGAGCCTGGGATAGATCTCAGCCATTCCGTCCGCAAGGACGCAATTGTAACCGGAGGATTGCCTTTTGCAGCCTCGGCAATCCAGACAGGGCAGGATTTCGCAGTCATAGAGGTGCAGCTTTTCGGCAGCGTGGCCTTTCTGCTGTGCGCCACTGAGCATCTCATCCACCAGAATCTCGGTGTTTCCGCCCTTTCTGGGGCTTGCCAGAACAGCCAGAACCTTCATTGCCACTCCTCCTGCTCCCTTAGATTCCTATTACATCAAATTCTCGCTATATCCAATTTGCTCTTCTCGCTTCTTCCTGGCTATTTGTACCAGTCAAGGCTCTCGTCCACGAATCTTATGAATGACACGAAGAAGTCCTTTGCTTGCTGATTCATCCCGGACTTGAGGATCAGCTTCTCAGCCTGAGCGGCATGCTCTCTTGATATTGACTTGGCCTCATCTAGAGCTCCGCAGTCCCTGATCAAACTCTGGACTTTCTCGATCTCTTTTCCGCCAAGGCTTCTTCCCTGCTGCATGATTTCTGCGAGGCGGCTCTCTTTCCGGAGAGCCAGGATGACGTGCAGCGGTTTTTTCCTCTTGCCGATATCCCCGCAGGGAACTCTCCCGTACTGCTCCTCAGTGGCGAAGGTATCGATGATATCATCCTGAATATCAAAGGCAAACCCGATATGCCTGGAAGCCTCAAGGAGCAGGTCCAGATCCTTTTCGGAAGCGGATGCCAGCAGCCCGCCGGTGAGCATTGATGCCTTGAAGAGGGTGGCGGCCCTTCTGGCAGCCATGACGGTCCACTCGCTGACATCTGGATCTTTGTACTCGAAGAGCATATCAAGGATCTGGCTCTCATTCACGGCCCGAAATTCCGCAGCCAGCAGCTTGGCGGCTTCGGCTGTCCTGCCGCAATCAAAGCCTGATTTCAGGAGGATCTCGATTGCCAGAGCATAGAGGATATTTCCGGCAAACATGGCTGATGCAATGCCAAAGCGCTCATCAAGTTCCCTGGCAAAGATCCTGTGCAGAGTCTTTTCGCCTCGTCTCATCTCCTCGGCGTCTACAATATCGTCATGGATGAGGATGCTGTGCCGGTAGAGTTCAATGGCGGAACAGACTGGCACGATTCGGTCGTCAATTTTGCCGGAAAAGCCCTGGTAGACGATGAGCGTGCTGACGGCGGAGAGCCTTCTTCCTCCTCTGAGCACAAACTCGCGGGCGGCATCATAGACCTCTCCCAGGAAGGGATGATACTTTTTGCCGTCGCTGACCATCTCATCCAGTCGCCTCTTCAGGTCTTCCTCAATTATAATTCCATAGCTATCGAGCACTGCCGTGTAGTCCATCTCTATCTTTCCCACCTGCGCCTTTTTCTGTTCAATTGATCAAAGCCTTTCGATCAGGTTAGATACGCCCAGTCTCCAGAGCATCCTTGGATTCTGCTTGAAGAGAACGCTCATCAGACTTCTGGTATTCATGGTTGTGAGATCTTTTCCATGCAGCGATCCGATCAGGTTATTCAGATCGTTATCAGTGAGCTTCAGGAATAGATTTTTAGCGTGGTAGCGTCTCTCAACCTGTTTGTCGATGGCTATTTTGCAGCGGTCTTCGTATTCCTTTAAAGAGGCGCGGCCTGTATCCCCTGAAGGGACTGCTTTGCCAGCCGTCTCTCCGGCAAATATTCCTGCCCTTATGGCATTTATAATACCGCCACCCGTGAGAGGATCGGATTGGCGGGCGGCATCGCCCACAAGCATTATGCCGTCTGATGTCGTGCTGCTTATCGGGCCGGAGGTAGGAATTCCTCCCGCCACCATCTGAAGGATTTCAGCCTGAGGCATCCTGCTTTGCATGAATTCATCCAGCAGCCTCCTCGGCGCGCCAGGGCTGGATTGAGAGCCTTGGATGCCGATGCCCACGTTGGCAAGCCCTCTTCCCTTGGGAAAGATCCATGCGTATCCGCCTGGAGCAATTCGGTTCCCAAAGAAGAACTCGCAGTAGTCCTGGTCAAGGCTCTCCTCTAAAACCAGATACTGGGCGCAGACCATTATGTCCTCCCGGCTCAGCCCGGAGCCAATTTTTGCCCATCTGGCAACCTTGGATTCGATTCCGTCTGCGCCGATGATCAGAGGGGCCTCGATCTGCAGGGACTCACCCCTGCAGCAGGCTGCAACTCTCCACAGGCCGTCCTTTCGGACCATTCCCGTAGCCCGGGTCTTGACCAGCACTCTTGCTCCGGAGCGAGCCGCCTGGAGGGCTAGGCCCCGGTCGAAGCACTTGCGTTCCAGAATGTACCCTCCGCCGCCTCCTTTGCCGTCCACATCGATGGATGCGCTATCGTTATTTGGCGAGTGCATCCTGACACCGTGCACCTCTCTTGAGATCCAGTCGGGCTGAACCTGGATCAGCTCAGACAGCTCAGATCTGAAGCTCACACCTTCGGCGCATCTTACCGGCTCGCCTATCTCCTGCCGCTTTTCCAAGAGAAGGACGCTCAGGCCCGACTCTGCCGCGGCTTTGGCAGCCATAGATCCTCCTGGGCCTGCTCCTATTACGATTACATCGGATTTCATTTCAGTTCATTTCAGCTAATTTTAAATCATCTTAATTTATTCTATCTGCATCATCTTGGCTAACGCCTTCTCCAGCTTCCTCTGCGTTTTGGCGTTGGGTGCAAGCAAAATATCCAGATCTCTTTCAATCCTTATGTAGCTCTTCTCTGAGGCAGGGCAGTCTTCATAGATCTCCACACCCTCAAGGCCGATCTGGCCTGGGCTGAGAAATGGGCTGCATCTGCATACCATGGGCCTGGCCTGATAGATTTTGCAGCCCTTTTGGCCGGCATCGTAAAACCGGCAGGGAGAAGAATCCTTGAAGGCGAGAAGGTCGGGCTCGCTGGGATGAGGGATGGTGTATTCTTTGATGGCCTGGTCCTCGGAGATATTGAAAAAGCTTGCCAGCCTGCGAATGTCTTTGGGATAAATATCAATGGGATCGGCAACCTGGCAGCAATGGCCGCAGCGCTGGCATTGAAAATCCATCTGGATCTGGATGCGCAGATAATCATATGGCTCTAGCGGCATAATTGTTGGCGATTCCTCATCGAATTCGAATACTATTTCATCCGAATTTTATCCTGGGTATATCCGCTTCCCTTAGATTGTCTGCCATGCACCAGAAATGTGCTTCGCCCTCATAAATGCGGAATATTTCGAGCATCGGGTCGTTTGGACCTTTTACGATGGCCTTGAGAAACGGCCTCTCCTCCAGGAGCCGGGCTTTGAGGCTGAGGTCTTCCACAAATTCAACCTTTCCAGTGACGCGCATCATGTTCTTAGCCATGATGTCCCCGCCAGCATGATAGAAGCAGACTTCGGTATTTGGATTGTTCTTTAGCTGCTTACTGACATTCTTTGCCGCTGAGGTGTGATAGTAGAAGCCGCTTTTGTCTGCAAACCACATCAAGAAGGCCCGCACCTTGGGGGAATTTCCTTCCACTGTGGCTATGAAGCTGACGGGATTATCATTGGCGAATTTAAGGCAATCGTTATAGTCCATTTCAGATCGTGCTCGACTTTTCGTTGCTGTTATTATTTAGAGCTTTCCGCAATGGTGCAACGGTTCAAATGGAATGTGGATCAATGATCTCAAGGCATCTGCGTGCGGCGGCAGATCTGGGAAATTGCTTTATCACAGAGCCAGACCCACAGATTAATCTAGAACATGCGGGGTTTCTAATACCTCAGAGGTCATTTGCATTATGCCGACAACGAGCCGCCGCCTGGAGCACTTTACAGAATCGGTCATCCGCAAGATGACGAGAATTGCCAACGCCTACGGGGCTGTGAACCTCTCTCAGGGATTTCCTGACTTTCAGCCGCCTGAGCCGCTTTTGCGTGCCCTGGAGGATGCTGCCAGAAATGGGCCGCACCAGTATGCAATAACCTGGGGAGCGCAGAATTTCCGGGAGGCTCTGGCCAGAAAGCAGACCCGGTTTATGGGCCTGACCATCGACCCGGAGAAGGAGATCGTTGTCACCTGCGGGAGCACTGAGGCCATGATGTCTGCCATGATGACCGTCTGCAATCCCGGTGACAGG
>Ga0209098_1001694_pt1 | contig 20593 bp, 20 predicted proteins | sample AD_JPNHW1_MetaG_FD_184429 | JGI IMG/M metagenome (GOLD analysis project Ga0209098, IMG submission 184429) | Active sludge microbial communities of municipal wastewater-treating anaerobic digesters from Japan - AD_JPNHW1_MetaG (SPAdes) (version 2) | ecosystem: Engineered > Bioreactor > Anaerobic...
ATGTTGGCGTCCGTGGCGGCCTGGTCGAGGGCCTGGATCAGGACGGGCAGAGGGGTGCCGTTCTCGATCCTGCCCTGGAGCGCACGCTGGAAGGCCTCCTCGGCCCCTGGGTCCTTCAGGGAATCCGGGATGTTGGTGTTCAGGTCCAGGACGAGGATGGCACGCCTGGGGACACTGGGCGCGGAGGGACTCAGGGTCGTCAGGACGCCGAACACGAGGAAGAGCATCGATCCGAAGAACAGGCCGAGGGCGATCAAGGAAGCGAACAGGGATTTGAAGAAGTCCTTCATGAACGCGGCTCCGGTCTGTCCCGATCATCATCGCACAGCCCAGGCTCCCTTCCTCGGCCGGGACGACGCGGGGATGGAACGATCTCCGCGAGGGGGATCAGGGGCCTGAGACCCCTCGCGGAGGCGCGCACCACCATGGCCTCGTCCCCGACCCACGGAAAGAAATCCCTGAGCAGGAGCGGGTGGTCCCTCCGTTCCTGGAGCCTCCGCCAGGAGGCCTCGGCGCCCGCGTAGCCGTAGTACAGCTCCTTGAACCGGACCTGCTCCGGAATCACGTAGGCCAAGTGCTGGAAGACGAGGCCTGCCGCCTCCGTCTCGGCATGGGAGAAGACCCTGGAGTCCCCCGGCCGCAGGGGCTGGCGGGGCGGGGCGTTCCGGCGGACGCGCCGTTCCCAGGCCCTCAGGCGCTCCCAGGGACTCGCCAGGATGGGGGGCTCGTGGCTCAGCCAGTCGTGCCCGGGCCGGAACCTCCAGGTCCGGAGCCACTCGCCGGCCGGCTGGTTGCCGTAGCAGTTCCGGCTGGCGAGCACCAGGTCGGGACCCACGAAGAAATGGCACCAGTAGTAGGCGGCCCGCTTCCGCGGATCGCGCGAGAACAGCCGATGGACCGTGTGCACCTGATCGCTCGTCCACAGCTCGTCGACGTCCACCTGCCACAGCAGGGACTCGCCTTCGATCCGGGAGAGGGGTGCCCGGACCATCTCGAGCTTCCCGTCCCAGTAATGTCCGGGCTCCTTGCGGTGGACCACGACCTGGCCGGGAAAGGCGCGCGCCAATTCGTCCAGGTATTCCGTGGTGCCGTCGACGCTCCGGCCCTCCCGGTGGAAACAATCCGGGATCCGCCCCCCGTTCTCCAGGGACCAGGCGGTGTCATGGCTGAGGGAGGCGACCCCTTCGACGATGTGCCAGGACCACGGCACCTGGAGCGTGCGGAACACCTCGATGTGGTGCCGGACGAACGGCATGCCGTTCAGGACCAGGGTGAAGAAATGGATGGGGAGCTGGGTGGACATGCCGGGATCCCGGGTGGAGAGGCCGGCATCCCGGCAAGGGCAGGATCGCATATTCCCTCGCCCACCCGAAGCGTCCGCCGGAGGCCTACCAGGGGGTGGTGTTGTCCACCATGTCCTCGGCCCTCATGTCGAGGAGTTCCCACACCAGGTCTCCCAGGCCGTCCACGCCGCGCTTCCGGCTGCGCTGGAGGGCCGCCGCCGCCCGCTGGGCGGCCTGGTGGAGGGCCAGATCGTCGCGGTCCGTCTTGTGCAAGGGGTGCCACAGGGTGGCCCCCATGGGGATCGGGCCAAGCTTGGCGCGGATCCGCTCCAGCAGGATCTCCGCCCCCAGGATTCCGGTTCTCGGCAGGAGGAGCTGGAATTCCTCGCGGCCGAGATCCACCAGCAGGTCCTCGCCCCGGAGGGCGTCAGCGACCTCCCGCAGGGCCTTCTGGGTTCCGGGCTGGGCGGGGAGGGTCCACATCGCGATGGACATGGGCTCCGCCCGGCGCCGGGCCAGGTAGAGGTTCGCCTTCAGCCAGATCTCCAGGTAGTGCCGGTTGGGAAGGCGGGTTCCGGCCGTCTCCAGGGCGCTGTCCTCCACCACGGCGGAGGTCAGGTCCAGGGCCTCGCGGGTCATGTAGAGCTCGTGCTTGAGGTTCTCGATCTCCAGCGTCTTGCTGAAGACGTTGGCCATGGCGTTGACCACGGCGATCTCCTCGCGGGTGAAGGCCATCGGCCGGGCACTCTGGACGGACAGCACGCCGATGGTCTTGTTCGACTGGCGCAGGGGAACGCCGATGTAGGCCCGGACCCCCAGCTTGCGGAAGGCGGGATGCCCCAGCAGGCTCCTGTCCGAGAGGGCGTCCTTGATCACCAGGCTGCGGGCCGGGTTCTGGAGGACCTTGGGACAGAAGTAGCAGGCCGCTTCATGGACGGCCTGGTCCGGCGGGACGCCCTCGGCCAGGGCCCACCAGAAGGGCTCGTAGCCCAGCTTGGTGACCCGGATCATCACCGCCCGGTCCACGTGGAGCTGCTGCACGAGAAGGTTCAGGCCGTGGTCGAAAAGCTGGGCGGGATCCGGGAAGGCCCGTTCCACGAAATCCCCCAGGGCGGTCAGATGATCTCCCTGCGAGCCTCCGGCAGTCGGGTGATTGTGCCGGTCGTTCTTGTGGATCCTGGGCATGCGGGCACTCCCGCCGGAGGTGTTCAGTAGATGAATGATCCTCCCGCAGGTCTCCGCCGCCCAGGATTTTTGCGCGATGAAATATTCTTCCGGTCAGCAGCTGACCACCGTGAGGGCGGGATCCACTTCCTCCCGCAGGAGCCGCTCGATGAACTGGAGGGTTCCGCTGAGGGCGCTGGGGCAGGACCCACAGGCGCCGTGATAGCTGATCGCGAGGGTCGTCCCGTCGAAGGAGACCACCTCCAGGCCGCCGCCGTCCCCGGCGAGGCCGGGCCGGATTCGGGTATCGAGCAGCTCGTTGATGCGCGCCAGCTTCCCGCCGTCGCCATCCCCTTCCAGGCGGCCTGGCTGGTCGCCCTCGGCCTCGGCCCCCTGGTGGCAGTCCTCGATGGTTTCGCAGATGGGGTCGATGAGCTCGGTCCACGGGGTCCCGGGATCCTTGTTCACGGTGACGAAGCGGTCCATGTAGAACACCGACGTGATGTTCCCCGCGGCGAAGAGGGCCGAGCCGAGGGGATCTCCGACCGCGGAGGCGAAATCCCGGAACGAACGCACGCCCCGCTTCAGGATCGGATCCTGGACCACGAACTTCAGGGCGTCGGGGTTGGGAGTGGGTTCGATGTTGATGACCTTCGGCATGGCCTGACCTCGGATGACTATAGTTTACTATTTGTGTCAAGTTTTAACGCCTCCGGATCCAGCTTTTCTCTGTCCCTGGCCCCGGATGGCCTTTCGGGGGACAATCTTCCTGGAGAAAGAGCATGTACGAATCCCAGCGTGAAGCCTGCATCGCGGCCGCCAAGGCGGGCGGGCAGGTCCTGATGAAGTATTTCCGGCGCCTGGATCCGGCCTCCATCACGGAAAAATCCAAGAACGATTTCGTAAGCGAGGCCGACCGCGCCAGCGAAGCCGTCATCAAGGCGGAGCTGGACCGCCGGTTCCCCCAGTACAGCTTCCTCGGGGAGGAGACCGGAGCCTTCGGCGACCACGCCCGCTGCTGGATCGTGGATCCGCTGGACGGCACCCTCAACTTCGTCAACGGATTCCCCCACTGGTGCGTCTCCGTCGCCCTCTGGGACGCCAGCGGCGGAGTGGTGGGCTGCATCTACGACCCCCTCCGGGAGGACCTCTTCGTGGCCACCCGGGGCGAAGGGGCCACCTGGAACGACCAGCCCATGTCGATCTCCCAGCACGCGGGCCTCGACGGCGCCTTCATCGCCACGGGCTTCGCGTTCCAGCTGGGCGAACGGTTCCACGCCTACAACCGGGCCCTGACCGCGGTCTTCTTCAGGGCCCGCGGGCTGCGCCGGGCCGGCAGCGCCGCCCTGGACCTGGCCCATGTGGCCTGCGGCATCTTCGACGGCTTCTTCGAGATGAGCCTGAAGAAGTGGGACCTGGCCGCCGGGGCCCTCCTGGTTCAGGAAGCCGGAGGCATGGTCACGGACTGGGCCGGGGGCGAGACCTGGTTCGAGACCGGCGACGTGGTGGCCGGCAACCTCTGGGTCCAACAGAATCTGGTGGACGTGCTGAAGAACTGAAGGTTCATCCTTGGAATCGGGGCACCCCCGGCCGGCCTACCCTCTTCCCGCCATGAACGCCGCGTAGTTCGACGCCCACACGGCGGGCTTCGGGTTGAGCTTCTGGAGGGCCAGGCACCAGAGGGACTCCGGGAAGGCATCGAAGGGTTCCAGGGTGCTGAGGACGCCCAGCATGACGACGTTGGCGACCCGCCCGGTGGCGTCCCCCAGGGCCAGGGCCCGGCCGAGGACATCGACCTCGACGACCCGGCGGCCCTCCAGGGCCTCCTGGATCGCGGCATCCGTCGGATAGTCCTTCTCCCCGAGGCCCGCGGGAAGGATCCGGGTGCCGGCCAGCAGCACCGTGCCGCCCGGGCGCAGCATCTCCAGGAAGCCCGGACGGAGCACCTCGCTCTTCTCCATGGCGATCAGGACGTCCGCAGTGCCGGGCAGGAGCACGGGGCTCTTCACCGAGCCGCAGCCGAAGGTGCTGATGACGGGACCGCCCATCTGGGCCATGCCATGGGTCTCTCCCTTCACGATGTTCGCGTCCTCGCAGCCAGCCAGCAGGGCGACCTGGGTGAGCACCTTGCCGAAGAAGAGGTTGCCCTGGCCCCCCACGCCGCGGATGGCCACGGAGAGCCGGCCCGGGACTTCCGGCCGCGATGCCGGAGGGAGGATGGCCGGAGGCGCCGGAAAGGCCCGGCCGGGCGCCGAGACATCCTCCAGCTCGACGGACTTGAGGACGCCCGTGGGGCACATCTGGGAGCACGCCGGCACGTGGCCGCCGCAGCCGCTGCAGAGGTTCGTGTTCACGGGAACGCCCTGGGCGTCCGGCTCCAGGCCTGGACAGATCAGGCACAGACCGCACTTCCTGCAGGCGGCGGGATCCACCGCCACCCGCTGGGTGCTGGGCCTGGACCGCCGCAGGCACGCGCCGTCGCGGAGGACCAGGGTGGTGTAGGCCCCCTGCTCCGCCTCGGCAAGGGCGCTCTTCAGGGCGCTCTTGATGGCCTTGCGGTCGTAGGCCCCGATGACGACGACCTTTGCGCCATGGGCGGCGAGGGTCGCCGGGAGATCGAACTTCATCGCCTGCCCCGCCAGGTTCGCGGGAGAGGTGGGAGACGGCTGCCCGCCCGTCATGGCGGTCCATTCGTTGTCGAGGATGACCTTCACGCCGGGGACGTTCCGGTAGACGGCGTTGCGGGTGGCGTCGAGCCCGCTGTGGCATTCGGTGCTGTCGCCGATGATGCTGACGCACCGCCCCGCCTTGTCGGGGCGCGAGACCACGTAGCCGATGCGCTTGGCCTCGCTGGCGCCCATGGCCAGGCCCGTGTCCATGGCGTTCATGAAGTAGAGCAGGGAGTTGCAGCCGATGTCGCCGAAGGCGGCGTCCAGCTGGTTCCGCTTCTTCAGGGAGGCGATCTCGCCCGCGAAGAGGCGGTAGGGACAGCCGGGACAGATGACGGGCGGGCGTTTCAGGGAGGCCGCGGAACCTCGGGACCCGGGCATGGCCACGCCGAGCCTCTCCGCGACGAGGGCGGGCGACCATTCGGTGATCCTGCTGTGGGGATCCTTTCCGCCCACGGCCAGGCCCGCCTGTTCCATGGCCTCCTGCACGAAGCGGTAGCCGTCCTCGAGCACGACCACCTCGCCCTCGATGGAAGCGTGGAACTCGCGGAGGAGCTTCATGGGAAGCGGGTTGGAGAAAGCCAGCGACAGGACGTCCAGGTCCAGATGATGGGCCTCCATGACCTCCCGCACGTACAGGTCGCAGACGCCGTAGGTCACGACTCCCTTCTTCCCGGCCCCCCGGGTCCAGTGGTTCAGGGGGCTCTTCTCGACCATCTCCTCCAGGGCCGGCAGGCGGGTGTCCATGATCGCGTCGTAGTAGCCGCGCGTGAGGTTGGGCAGCACGTTGAAGGCGCGGAGATCGCCGGGAAGGGTCAGGGGCTCGTGCTTCTCCCGCGGCATCATCCGGACCAGGCCTTCGCTGTGGCAGAGCACGCCGCTGGGCATGACGACCACCTGGGTGCGGAAGGTCCGCGAGATCTCCGCCGCGATGCCCGCCGCCAGGTGCATCTCCTGGTGGTTCCGGGGCTCGAGCACGGGCACGAAACAGCTCTTGAAAAGGTAGTGCGGGTCGATGATGTGCTGGGTGGAACTGGGCGTGAAGTCCGCGGCCACGTAGTAGACAAGCGCCCCGCGTGCGTGGCTCCAGACGGAGCCGCTGGTGAAGATGTCCGCAGCCTGGAAGAGGCCGGGAATCTTCATGGTGACCACGCAGTCGTCCCCGGCGAGGCTGTGGCCGACCCCCACGGCCGAGGCCACGGCCTCGTTCACGGACCATCCCACCTTGATGAGGTCCTGGACCTGGGACAGCCCCTTGTCGATCACCTCGGAGCTGGGCGTCCCCGGATAGCCGTCCGCGCAGTGGATTCCGCCGCGCACGCAGCCCACGGCGAAGGCGATGTTCCCCTGCAGGACTTCCGCCCGGCCGGCGGGCGCGTCGCAGAGTTGCTGGATGGGGTTCGACATGGAAGGCTCCGTAGGAATTCAGGCCGCGGCGGGGGATTTCTTCTTGGCGAAGGCGAGGATGGCCCCGAGCGCGAGGGAGAGCGTGGCGGCCGCCAGCACGCGGTATTCGGAGGGCAGCAGGAAGGTCAGGGTGTGGGCGGGGATCCAGAAGAAGGGAATCGTCTTGAACAGCACGAACGAGACGAAGCCCTTCCAGTCGATCCGGGCCACGATCGCGGGCACGCCGGCCCCCTTCCCTTCGCCCCGGAGGTCGAGGAGCGTGTCCGTCATCCGGTGCGCCAGCATCATCGCGGGCCCGAAGGTCAGGTTCATGACCGCGCTGACGAAGAAGGCGAAGGCGAGCCTGGAACCGCCGCCCGGGAGGAGCCCCTTCCGGAGCGCGGCCGAGACTCCGCCCGCGAAGATCTCGAAGACGAGCACGATCGACATGCCCAGGAAGCCCCAGACGACCGCCCGCTGGAGCAGGCTTCCGGGGGCCTTCCACGCCCCGGCGACGATCCGGATGGCCAGCAGCTCGCCCATGGAGGCCAGCACGAAGAACTTCGCGAAACCGACGAGGTAGGGATGCGCGGCCGTTGCGGCGAAGAACATCTGGTGCGTGGCGGGCACCATGAGGAAGGCCGCCGCTGCCGACAGGGCCAGGATCCACAGGAAATCCCCCAAGTTCATGCCACGCCCCTCCCATCGCGGGGGAAGCGAAGCCGCAGATCCCTCCCTTCCCAGGTGATGAATGGGAAGTTGTACGACGAGCGCCGGGTCAAAAAAGCAGCCGAAACTACAAATCCTGGAATGTAACCAAAATCACGGCCGAGGGCCGCCCCCCTCGCCCAGGCGGCAGAGGGCCTGGAAGTCCGCGATGCGGAGCTCCCGCTTGGTAAAATGCTGGAGGACACCCTGGTCCTTCAGGTGCTTGACGGCCTTGGTCACGGTCACGCGGTGGACCCCCAGCAGGCGCGCCATGTCCGCCTGCGTCACGCCGGACTCCACGATCACCTGCACCTGCCTGCTTCCCGGTTCCGCACCCTTCATGCGCACCAGGTACACCAGGAAGCGACAGACCCGCGTGAAGAAATCCAGGTTGAGGCTGTCCTGGATGAGGACGCCGTACATCCGAACGATATGCCCCAGGATGCGGATCAGCTCGATCAGCAGGGCCGGATGCTCCCGGGCGATGGTGCCTTCGATGAGTTCCCGGTCGAAGAAGTGGAGCGTGCAGTCCGTCCGCGCCTTGACGACCACTTCCTTCGTCAGGCCCGGCGCGAAGCAGCAGACCTCGCCGAAGACGCACCCCCTGCCCACCCGGTAGAGCACCCGCTCCGGGCCGGTGTGCGTGTCCAGCACGGTCTCCACGGTGCCTTCCTCGATGTAGTAGACGCCGTCGATCTCCGCATCCAGGCCCAGGATGACCGTGCCCTTCGGAATGCGCCTGCGGACGCCGAGGTGCGCAATCCCGCCCCAGGAAGGGCAGAGGTTCTCGAAGATCGGGAACAGGTACTGCATCCTTCCCCTCCGGCGACGACCTAGCATCCTCGCACCCTGCGGGCCGGAATGGGTCACATCCGGAGAAAGGGACGGGGGAGAGGCATCGCGGGCCCTTCCCTTCCCTCGTCCTGTTGCTCCAGGATGGAATCCGGGATCATCCATGGCCTTGCCCCCGGGGAGACGGTTCCATGACCGACCGCACCTATGCCATCTCGAACGAAGTCTTCGCGCGCTTTCCGGACTACGTGCGAGGGGTCGTGATCGCCTACGACCTGACGAACGGCGAGTCCTCCCCGGAACTGGTCGAACTGCTCCGGGATGCCGAGGCCTCGGTGAGGACCCGGCTGGACCTGGCGACCCTGACGGCCAGCCCGCGCATCGCCTGCTGGCGGGAGGCCTTCAAGGCCCAAGGCATCAAGCCCAACGAGTTCCGTTGCTCCGTCGAGGCCATGGCGCGCCGTGCCCTCCGGAACCAGCCCCTGCCCACCATCAACGCCCTGGTCGACCTCGGCAACGCCCTTTCCCTGCGCCATCTCGTCCCCGTGGGGAGCCACGCCATCGACGTGGTGACCGGGAACCTCTCCCTGCGCCCGGCCACCGGCGAAGAGGCGTTCGTCGCGTTCGGATCGGAGCAGGAGGAGCACCCCAATCCAGGGGAGATCGTCTTCACCGAAGGGAATACGGTCCTGACTCGCCGCTGGAGCTGGCGGCAGTCGAACCACACCCTGACCCTGCCCGGGACCACCGCCATCGAGTTCAACGTGGACGGCCTGCCCCCGGTGCCCCGGGCGGAAGTCGAGGCCATCTGCCAGGAGGTCGCCGGCCTGATCCGGAAGCACTGCGGAGGGACCACGCGGTGCGAACTCCTGGCGAAGGACCACCCGGTCGTCTCCATCGAACGCTGATCCCCCTGGAAACGTGCATGATCTCCAAGATCTCTCCTTGACCCTCTCCCCGGGTCAAAGGCACAATGGACGTTCCTGCCATTCGCGGCACGGGCCTATAGCTCAGTCGGTAGAGCAGCGGCCTTTTAAGCCGTTGGTCGCAGGTTCGAGTCCTGCTGGGCCCACCACCCATTCACCCCATGGGGCTATCGTCTAGGGGTTAGGACACCGCCCTTTCACGGCGGCAGCAGGGGTTCAAATCCCCTTAGCCCTACCAGCAATTGCAACACTTAGGCCCGGGAAACCGGGCCTTTTGCTTGCCAAGTCAAAATGGAGTCAAAAACCCCTTCCCGAATGAGGGTGATCCTCCCCGCACGGAGATGTACTTCCCACTGTCTTGAGCACTGGATTGATATCAAGCTGGAGCGTGGATTCCCCGATTTTGCTTTGTGCTCCACCTCGCCAAGCATGGAGTTCAAAATGGCATCGCTCATTCGAAGACTGTTTGTGGCTGTCATGTTGTTTGGTGTTGTGATACAGGCGACCGGCCAAGATTCAAAGCAACCTGAATGCAGAATTGCCCTTGGGGACTTTGGGAACACGGACTATGCAGCCAGGTTCCGGCTTCTTGTCGAAGACGAGTTGCTCGCCCAAGGGGTCAATGTTGCTCAACTCACGGACAAGCCGGAAGCGATCCTTTCAGGTGTTGTAATGTCCACGGCGTATGGACTTCCTGAAGGTTCACTGCGTCTTCGTCGAAGCAATGGGGGAATCCTATGGAGGTACGATTTCCCGACTGGGTTTCGTGATCACAAACCTCGCGCTGAGGCGAAATATCTAGTGGGCTTACTAGTTAAAGCCATTGAAGGTGGATGCAGCCAACCATAAGCAAATTCGCTCTGTCGCGGAGGTGCCTCCACTTCATACCGGAGTTGCATGGATGGCAGTGGATCGGATAGACGGGAATCGCCGAGTGATGGGCCGAAATCGCGGAACCAGTTGAGAAAGTCCATGCCAAGCGCGGGTTTTGGCGTTATGGTCTGCGCCAAAATGGTGCGCGGAAATCAGGAAGGCTGGTTGAGACGATCCAGTATGCACGGGGCTCGCCTTGGCTTCGGATGCGCATATTCATGTCGGCGCAACGGGGGAGGCGTGTTCGGAAATGGTGTTGCGAAACCCGTTTGCCGAATTGAGAACGGCCAGTAAGGGCGCGGCTCCGCGGATGGACCATCGTTGCGAAACCCGTTCGGAAACGAATCAGCCTTCGAGGCTATTCCGTTGCATTCGTAGAAGCTTGTTCAACTCCCGCGCCATCTCCCGGAACCGCTGCATGTGCCCGCCCTTGAAGGCATTCCGCGATGAGATGGCCTTGCCTTCCTCGCTAACTGGCCCGGTGCTTCGCTCCCATGGCTTCCATCTCTGAATGGCCTGTGCCTGCTTGGCTCTGCGTTCCGGGGTCCAGCCGTTCGACATGGTTATGCTCCAAAAGTTCGTTCTAAACTGGTTTCAATTTTTCGCACGCGGGGGGCACCCCCGGGGCTGGAAGGCCGTTGTTGATTTGCTGGGGGCCTGATGTGACGTTCGCTTGGCGGGCCAGCACTACCGGAGGATTCTTCATGGCCGCCAGAACCTCCAGCGTGCGGCAGCATTGGGCCTGGGCCTTGAGGGCAAGGCGGAGGTCCATTTCCATTTGCTTCAGGGTGCTGCACCGGGCGGAACGGCCCGCCAGGTGCATGAAGATGGCTTGCAGGGCGTGGGCCTGTCCGATGAGCATGGATTCCGCCCCCTTCAGATTTCCTTCATGCACTTCGGCCATGGAGTCAGCTAATACTTTCGTGAGGGCGGCAATGTCTGATTCTCCGAAGGTCTTCAGGTATTCGCCAGAGGCCACGGCCGCAGAGGCAGCCGGGGAAAACATCACACGGGCCCGTGCTTGTTCGACGTTCTGATCCTTGGCCGAGACTATCTCTGCTTTCATCCCACCCTTGGGCTTTGTGGCTAGAGTGCGTCCTGGGCACTTCGCGGGGCCTGCCTTCGTTTTGGTCGTCATGCTGATTTCTCCATGTGAACGGGCATCCCCGCCCGCAACTCCGCTTCGAGGCGGCATAGGCCCGCGTCATGCTCCAGAATTCCGGCCCGCTCTTCCCGGAGGTATGCGGCCTCATCGGGATCAGCCCCGGGGCACAGGGCCTCAAGGGTTGTGTCTTCCACAAGGGCAATCAGCTCCGCTTTGAGTGCACCCGCCCGGGCCAAGTCAGCCGGGGAGAGCTGGGAGGGCGCGAACCATTGCAGGCGCCCCCCCATGGCGAAGAAATACACCCCCCGCGCCCGCATGGATTCCATGAAGCTCCGGGCGCTCATGCGTTCGCCATCGCTAGGGGGGAGGGTGTTTCAAAAACTGGGAAAACTGGGAAATACGGGAAGAGGCCAGTATTCATGAGGCTTTGCGAGGCCCACCATTTGGGGCAGGCGGAAGCGGAAACTGGGAAAACGGGAAAAACTGGGAACGGAGTCACGCCACCTCCCCGAACACCCCCGCCGAAGAAGACTGTTCAATGGCGGAAGCCTGAAGGGCGATACCACGGGCTCCATGTTTCCCAGGCACTTTCTTGGGAATCCGGTTCGCTTCCTCAATTTCGATCAGCCCCTTTTCCCGCAGGCGCTTCCAGAGGGTTCCCTTGCTCACGGGCAGAGGTTCCCCTTCGGCCCCGGCCAGGGCTTGCACCTCGGCATAGCAGGCGGAAGGCTCCAGGTAGAACAATCCCGCCTTGTCATCCTCCCATCCGATGCATCGGCCCTTGGGACGCAGCTCATCCGGCGGGGTTCCTGGTTCATTGATCCAGCCCAGCCGCAGGGCGTGTTCGGGTTCCCGCGAATGAGTGCCTTCCAGGTGCGCCCGTCCACTCAGGAAGAGGGCGGGCAGCAATTCCAGGAAGCGGCGCACTGGATCGGAGGCGGCCTGGGCTTCGGCCTGGGATTCTGCCACGGCCCCAAGGGCTTCGCGGAACCGGGCATCAAGGGCGGCGGCCTGGGAAGAGCTAAGGGCCCCAGTTTCCTGTGCGAAGCGAAGGAAGTATTCCCCGCCCGTGAAGAGCTGCACAGCCTGGTCAGTGGTGCGCTTGTGTGATGCCTGGAAGGCGTTTCGCAGTTCCCCCAGGCGATCTCCAAGGCTTCGGGGCAGTCCATCCACTTGCGGGGCGAGCCATCGCAGATAACCGGCCATGGCAGAGGCGAGGGCCCCGGCCTTGGCTTTGGCCTGCATCTCATCCACCTTTTTCCACTGCATCATCCCCGGTTCGGTTTCGAGGATCAGCACGCGGGCCCGGATCGAGTGACCGGCGGGCAGGTCTTCACCGGATGAAATCACCAAGCCACGAGGGGCCCGGGAGGGGCGAAGGGTTGCGGAATCATTGCAGCGATCCCGGCTCGATCCGTTTCCCACACTGCGGAAGATATGGGCCATCACGCCCTGAAGGCGGGCTTGATCCTGTTTCGATCCATCCGGGGCGAAGTCATCCACACAGAGCACGGCATCCTTGGCGGCGAAGGTCAGCACCTCCAGCGCGGTCTTCGTGCTCTGCCAGTTCCCGGGGATGCTCTGATGATCGAAGCCCGTTCCCCAGTGGGCTTGGGCGAGGCCCTGAATCACGCTCTTCCCGTTGCCCGTTCGCCCCGCAATGTGGATGCCGAAGGGCGAGGGGCCCAGGGGTGCCCGGTAGCAGGCGAGGAAGAGCGGCACCGTTACCACATCCGGGGCCACACTCAGCAGGCCCAAGGATGCCCGGATGGATTCCCGCAGGGCCTCACCTTCGGGGGGATCAGGCAGCGCGAAGCCTTGGAGCTTCCCCCCGGGGTCAACTTCGATCCCGGGCACCGGCCCTTCTGCCCCGATGGCACCCCCGGCGTGAAGGTAGCACCAGCGATCCTCGATCTTCCTCCAGCCCGTGTGCGCATAGATCACGCGGCGGGCAGGCGATCCACTCAACATTTGCAGGGCGGCCCGAAGGTGATCCTTGATGCCATTCCCGGCGAAGACAACGGCACCCGGCCCCCATTGCCCGATGATCCAGGCCAGGCCCGCAAACTGGGGGGAAGGCACCTCGATGCGCTCCAAGGCTCGCCCGGAATCAAGGCGGCCTTCCACACTCAGGAAGGTTTGCTTTTCGGCCCCGTCATCCCGCACCACTTCGCCCACAATGCGGGCGCTGAAATTAGCTAGGGGCAGCAAGTGCGGTTGGCCTTCATTGCTCATCTTGCGCAGGCACAGGCGGCCCCCGTTCTCACAGTAGGGCGAGGGGGCAAGGGCGGGCGCTTCATCCTCGGGAACATCCACCCGGGGGCCAGGGTGCTGAGTCGTGAATCCAGCCAGTGCTGAAACCTCATCATCTTTCATCATCAAGGCATCCCCACCGATGGGGGCGACAGCCTTGTCAGCCCCCGGAAGCAGGGGCGAGGCGTGTTTCCTGCGGCGGTTCATGGGCGCCCCCAGATCAGCTCAATCACATCCTGAAGACCCAGGTGCGCATGGTGCGAGTGTGCGCACTTGAAGGAAGGCCACTGCCCCGGCGTTTGGATCACCACGGCGCAATCGTCATCTATCCCGCCGGAATGCTCATGGGCAAGGGGGCAATGGCATCGCCATTTCGTGCCCGTGCCGTGGGGCTGGGGCGCTCCAATCTTGATGCCCCTGACACTCAGCAGCCCCGCCAGATCAAGGGCCTTGAAATCCACCGGGCGGCCTCCCACGCGGTAGCACTTGAACCAGTGTTCCCCGGCTTCCCGGGCGGCCTTGCGTTCGGCCTGAATCTCCCGTTGCCAGGGCGAAACCGGAGGAGAGGGCACCACGGCCCGCACCAAGTCATCAAGCGGGATTGCCAAGTGCTCGCCTTTCGTTTCCCCCGTTCGGATCGAGTCAGGATCAGGCGCACCGGGCAGGAAGTTCAATCGGGCAGTGTCCCGAAGCACGGGCAGGTCAAGGCCACGGCGGAAGGAATCGAAGCCCAGGCGCTTCAAGGCCCATTCGGTTGCAGCCTCCCACAAATCCGCAGGCACGACATGGGCGAGGGGCACCACCACGCGGAATTTCGGCCAATCCTGGCAATTATTCCAGGTGCTCCAGGTGTAGGAATCCACCCCCGCATCCCACAGGGCCTCTTGAACCTCATCGAAGGTCACAGGCTCATCAATCATTGCCTTACGCAGCTTTGGGCGCCTCGTGGGCTCTCCCGTGCGGGGGTCGGGCCAGTATTCACCGGTTGCCTCTTCGCGGGCATTATCGAAATCGAAGATGATCAAGCCCATTTCCACGGCATTCCCGCAAGCACGGCGGGTTCCATCCTTGAAGCGGGTTGCGCTGATGGCTGGAAGGCTTTTCTTCGCCTCATCCCCGGAAGTGCCGGGGCGGGGCGCATTGGTGCGTTCCAGGATCTCTCGGAGCTGGGCCCAGGTGCCTTCCCAGGGGCGGGGCGTATTGTCTGCGGCCTTGGTGAAGAATGAGCATTGCAGGCTATTCATGGGGCGCCCCCTGGGCTTTCAGGTAGGCAGCGCATACCCCCGCAAGCATGTTGAATTCACCCGTGCGGGCTTGCAGACGTTTCAGCAGGGCATCGGGTTCCGGTAGGCACTCCATGGCCTTCATTCGATCCAGCTCATCAAGGGCGAGAGCCACGGCCACGGCGGGGCAGATCATCGCGCTTCCCGCAGCGCATTCCCGCTTCGCATCCATCACGCGACACCACCGAGGCGTGACATGAAGGCTTCCACTTCCGCCACGGGGATGAGGGTGCGGCGCCCGATGTGAACGGCCTTGAGCTTCCCGTCTTTGATGAGGTTGAAAACGAACGTGCGCCCTATGCCCAGGGCCTTTGCAGCGTCTTCAACGCAGTAGGAAACCGGCGTTACCGTGCGCTCCGGTTCGGGTTGGGGTTTGGGGTTTCGCATGAATCCTCCCGGCCATGTGCGGCCTAGAGGAAGAGTCATTCAGGCGGAATGGCCTAAACAGTCCCGTTCATCTTCTCGGTTTGGGCCACTTTGCGAACTGCCTTTCGGCCCGCATGCTTGCTCAGCCTAGATCCATTTTCGGCCTCTTGCACTGCCCGCACCATTTTGAGCACTACCGATTGAGATCGGCACCCATGAGTTTCTGCCAACTCTGTACAAGCTTGCGCCAGCAACTTATCTGGCGATCCAAAGAGGAGATCAGCGAAGGTTTTTCGCCCCCCTTTAGCCGTCTTTTCTTCTATTTGGCGCGCTTTCTCTCTTGATGTTTTAACCAATTTATCAAGACCCGCAAGCCATTCGGAACCACCAGGATCATCGGGCGCATATTCCTGCTCTTGGTTCCCCAAAGGCCCTATCCGCCAAAGATCGTTTCTCGAGTAGGCTTCAATTGAGCCATCTCCACCCTTCATGATTTCATCTAAGAGCTCTTCTGCTTTCTCTGCTACCGCTAAAAAATGCTTCTTGACTTGAGAAGCTGATTCAATTGATTTTGCATCTTGCAATCGGGATTCATATTCAGCAAGAAACTTTAACAAATTGTCTTCAATCCTCGACGCTTCAATTCCGTTACAGCTTTGCGCAATTTCACAAGAAACTCGCTTTATTAGTGCTTTTCCTCGATGTCTTTTAGCCTCCAATCTTTGCTTAAAAGCTCTAGCCTGTTCTTGTAACCGCTGGTGCTCCTTTGCCCAATCTTCCTCGGTCCAGTGCTCTTGCTCGAGTCGCCGTTTCATTACCCGAGCATGGTGTTCGGCGAGTTCTTCTCGATCACAATTAGATTTCACAGGCACCCCGCCGATGCTCCCGCATTAATCAGCGCAGCAGGCCGGTACGGGAACCGGCTTTCGGGAGCTACCCTAGCCGCGCTGGTATTGATTTTTTACTCACAAAGGCAACGTCCGAGTTGAACGATTTGTTAGGCACATAGGAGACCAATAGAATTGCATTTTAGTGAGGCTCTTCGGCTTGAATTGGAGAAATCGGATTTATATGATCCCACTTGTTAATTTCGCGAAGAGACATTTCACGGCCAGCCATTTCTAATTCCCATTTCTTGACATAGACGTTGAGGAATTTCGCGATGGTATCTAGATCGGTATCGTCGATCTTGTTCTTGTCTGCCCAACGAATGAGGATTGACCTGAAGTGTTTAATATCTGCCAATGAAATCCACTCATTGGATTGAGCGAATCCGAAATGTGGCAGCCTGCCCATTGCTTTGCTCAGAGTGCGGAGTTCAACGCATAGCCAGATAAGCAGCCCGATGATGATGAATGTAGACCATGCGTTTCCCATGTTTTTCTTCAAAACGGAAATTGGCGCCTAACGGAAGAAGTTATACGTCGAGTTGCTTGGCCAAGACTAGCTGGAGGATTGGTATGGCTAATAGCTGGACAACCATGAAAAGAAGGAGCACGGCTAGCGTAAAGATCGGTGTAAGGAAGTGGCCAATTAGGAACAGAAGGAAGAACACGCTAATGCTTAGCAGAGCAATGAACTCATTGATATTGTTTTGACTCTTACTGGCCTCGTATTGCCAATGGCCCAGGCCGATTCCCCAGGCCCAAAGGAGATAGGGAACTGCTTGAAAGTCCACCAGAAAATCATGGTAGGAAAGGCAGATCATGTAGGCGGCAAAGCAGGTTCCAATCATAATAAAATAGAGGATGACTATTGCCAAGTAGCCAAAGAAGTATTGGAGGATGCTGGAGCGCTTCTGGAAGTAAATTGCGAGCAATCCAAAAGGCATTCGGATGAGACTCAGAATGGCAATTACCCAGTTCAGAAGGAACACGCCAAGGATCCCGAACAGAACAAGACGCCAATCCCCGCGGAGCAGGAGCCAGATGCCGCCCACGATACCTGCAAAGTAATTCATGACCATTATTGGGAACGTGGCAGCCTCAATCAGTTGGAGCATGAAGTCTCCTTGTGTGGTGAATTCGACTCAGGAGTGTCTATCGAGAGGAGTCAACCGGCGTTGTCGAAGCGGCGTGGTGAGAGGGGGTGAGAATTCCAGAATGTTGCTGAACGTGCGATAGCTGTGCCTCATCGCGGCCTCCCGAAAACCTCACTATTAACCGGCGATGCAGCCAACCGGCAGGAGGGAAGATACGACGAGTTAGAATTCATGCAAAAGGAAGTGGGAAACGGGAACTGGCTGCAGCGCCCGAGTTGAACCACCGGTTAGGCAGCAGAGCGAAATCGAGATCGTGCGAGAACGAACGGGTTTTGAAAGAACGGAGGGAAGAGCTTTCGGTGTGAACGATGCGAACCGAGAACGGAATGGATTAGAATAAACAGAATCAACTACTTGCAAAAGTTTTTTAAGAGACCGCTGAGGAAAGCTCGCAATTAGAATTCTGATTCTGCCAAGCTATAGGTTTGCATGTTGCCATTCTGAATTTTGTATAGCGTCATAGTCATGTTGCTATATCTAGTTCCGCCTTCAATTGGAGTTTCTTCAAGAACAAAAGCTTCTGAACGAGATAATGCGCCATTGTTCAAGTCGCGATAGCGAATGTCATAATTCCCGGCTGTAACTTTCCTGAGTTTAAACGTCCCATTGGCAGGAATAAAAAATGTACGAACGGGGAAAGCTTCTTGTTCGCTCAATGATATGAGTTTTACAAAAACATCAGAGTCATTTTGTGAATTATCAATAGTTATGGACGATAGACCATTTGCCTTAAGGCGAGGGTACTGATTAACGTATGCCGCCAATTTCGGCCATGGCTGACCATTTGGGGCCGTGCTAGGTCTGACATACACAGGTTGAGGGGGAGGAGGAGGTTCTACGGGTGCTGTGGATCGGTATGGTTTCGGTCCAGGGAGCGACAACTTTAGGTCATTGTCACTTAAAAACCAAAGAAGAACTGTAGCAAGGCCATACCAAAACCAATATCGTGAGATATGTGAGGTAATTTTGGAAATATTGTTGGGTTCTGAAGGTGAGGGCAACTTTGTCGATTGTGTCGTTTGTTTGGGTAGGTTGACATATGTATCAGACTCGCTGGCCAATCGCTCTTGATCAGCTATCCATCGATCGTGTGCTAACCGTTTGGCTGGATCGATCAGTACATCAAAAGATATGTTAATGGCTGCCATCAATTTGGAAGCTTCTGTGTTGCCAGGGTTTTTGTCTGGATGAAACTTTAGGGCTAGCGCTCTATAAGCAGCACGAATAACTTCAGGCGGTGCCTCGCGGGCGACCCCAAGATTGTCATAATGTGTTCGGATTTTCGTCATGTGCGGCCTGCCGTGAAAGTTCAGAAAAATATTTGAAAACAGGTTATATGGGAAAGTGAAGATTGAGCGGGCAAGGTTGGGCAAGTTGGAATGCTGAACTTTCAGCAATCGAGACGCCCCGTCAAGGGTTGCAGATTTAACGAGGGAAGCTATCCGGCGTTGCCGAAGCGGCGCGGTGAAGGGAGACGAGAATTCCAGAATGCTTGCGGGGGAAGTGGCTCATAGAGGCAACGTCCGGGTTGAAACGATTGGTTAGGCCTTGAGACGAACTATATTTCTAGTAAAAGGTTATCAATTTGGCGAGGTGTAAGAGAAATATCAAATTCTGATTGTATGAATTCTTTGAGACGCAGACATTTTTCTGCAAATTTGCGATACTCGTTGTCGAAAGAATCCCTGTTTTTTCTGCATCTCCCAAGTATGTCTGAAAGCTTACTTATTCCATATGCAGCTCTGGAATCATATATGAAGAACATAGTTGGATTGTGGAAATGTAAATATTTAGAAGCCAACGAACGTTTATCCATATCGCTGATTTTATTGAACAAATTTGTAACATTTTTATGTGTGTACAATATGTTGTTTATTGAATCTGAATTAATCTCGGTAAATGAAGAAACGCTTCTTATCCATTGATCTATATCTGAATTGATGATGGCTGGTCCGACCTTACTAATATAGAAATTAGGATTCTCAATTTTGACTTTCCTGCGCCTTTCTATTGCAGCAGCATAGGATCGACCAATTAGCCAAACCTTGGCAATGACAATTGCAGGATCTGTATGAAACGGGTGTTCTCGACAAAGTCTATACAAAACACCGTTTCCGAAGTCCCAAGGAGAGGTGGTAGTTGCAGCTTTTACGAGATCAAGTGTGAGTTTCATGGGTGGGTCTAACAAGGCAAGAAAGAAGGTTAATTACTGAAAGAACCGTGGAACTGGGAAACGCGAGCGACCGATTAGGCAGACCGTTTTGAGGCAGATTGGGAGATGTATCGCCATGAATCATACACCCAAAAATCGAAAGATACCGCCTCTCCCAAAGGGCGTGTCTCATCCCCGCCAAGGCTTCCCAGTTTCAATTCTCTTTTCCCAGTTGGGTTTTCAAGACTGGGAAGCACCAAGTCGCACCACTGCTATTCATTTCCCACTTTTCCCAGTTTTCCCAGTTTCTGACATACAGGGGGGGACTAGCATTTTGGTTCACTTCGCGCTTCCCACGATCTTCAGGAGTGCCACCTTGGGCGCATCACCAAGGCCCAGCTTCGGGGCCAGGGTACGCACGGCATCGGCCAGAGCGTTCGGGGCCAGATGTCCATAGTGCTTGCTCACCATCCGAATATCGGAATGCCCCAGCAACTCCGCAACGAAGGCCAGGGGGCACCCGGCATTCACAAGGCCCGAAGCATAGGTATGCCTCAACTCATGGAAAGTCAAAGACTCCAGGCCAGCGGCCTTACAGGCTATATCCATGAGACGGTTTTGATCGCTCCGTGCCCATCGCTGGGGATTGTCCATGCCCTTGCGGCTCCGGCGCTTCACGTTCCGCTGGAACATCAAGGCATCCGATTCCCCCCCTGCTGTGATCCCAGAAAAAAAGGCCCGCCCTTCCTCGGTCAGCACCACATGGCGGCCTTTGTCGGTCTTCCCCGGGGCGATCCATAGCGTGCCCGCTTCGGGGTTGAAATCCTTCATTTGCAGGCGGCCCAGTTCTCCATAGCGTGCCCCGGTGTGCAGGGCGGCAATCACCAGGCGACGGAAGTCAGAGGGGCAGGCGTTCACAAGGCGCACTTGCTCTTCAGGAGTGAGGAAGCGCACTCGGGCGCTTGTGGTGCCCCGGTATGGCTTCACGGCCTGCCAGGCCTCGCCATGCTTCACGCGCCCCCGGTCCAGGGCGTGATTCAATGCGGCCTTGAGCACGGTAAGCACCCGGTTTGCGGAATCCTTCCGGGCCCGCTTCTCTTCATCGGTTGCTGGGGGCTTTGGGGGGGCTGAGGCAGCCTTGGGCTTCCGTGGAACCTTGAAGTTCCGAGGCTTGGGGATGGGGGCATTCGGGTCTTTGGTTCGCACCCTTTTGGGAGACTCTGCCAGCTTGGAAAGCCATGCCTCGATTCTCCCCCGGGTCAACTTCGCCACTTCCACCGCCCCCAGCTCCGGGAGGATATGAGCCCGGGCAGCACACTGGGTCCGCTCCATGGATTTCATCCCCCGGCGCTTGGCGTCTTCCAGGTAGTCAGCCAAGGCCAGGGCCACGGTATAGGGGCCCTTCGGCACCTGTTCCCCTGCCAGGGCCCTGGCGGCTTCCTCACCGCAACTGTCGAACCATTCCCGGGCCTTGGCTTGGGCTTGGGCGAAGGTGAGCACATCCTTCCCGTTGGCATCGGCGTAATCGTCAGCGATGCCGAGTTTGATTTGCCTTTGCTTGCGGGTTTCCGGGTCATAGCTCCGGGCGAGCC
>Ga0209098_1001699_pt1 | contig 20577 bp, 16 predicted proteins | sample AD_JPNHW1_MetaG_FD_184429 | JGI IMG/M metagenome (GOLD analysis project Ga0209098, IMG submission 184429) | Active sludge microbial communities of municipal wastewater-treating anaerobic digesters from Japan - AD_JPNHW1_MetaG (SPAdes) (version 2) | ecosystem: Engineered > Bioreactor > Anaerobic...
AATTCGTCGACCGTACCTTTAACCTTGATCCCGCGCGCTTCCTCGCGATTTGGGCTTATATCCGGGATCACCATAACGGGAAAACCCTTTTTCATTTTGAGATCGCCGCCGAATACCTGCCCGAGGAAGCTTTTACGCTCCTCGAAACCATGCCCGCTGGCGCGGTTCAGTTCGAGATTGGCATTCAGAGCACGAATAGCGAAACCCTTGCTCTCGTTGGGCGGCCGGCGCACATCGAGGAACTCGCCGGGAAGATCAAGCGTATCCCGCGGCATATCCACACGCACGTGGACCTCATCGCGGGGCTTCCCGCCGAGGATCTCGCGAGCTTCGCCGCGTCCTTCGATTTCGCCTTCGCGCTCGGCGCCGACATGCTCCAGCTCGGTTTCCTGAAAGTCCTTCCCGGCGCGCCCATGGAAGCGCTCGCGCGGGGGATGGATGGCTACCGTTGGTCCGCGACGCCCCCGTACGAGGTCCTTTCGAGCCCTTCCCTGGTATACGGGGATCTCGTCGCGCTCAAGGAGGTCGAGTCCCTCCTCGACGCGTGGTATAACGCCGGGCTCATGCGGAACGCGCTCGGGAGACTCTGCGGCGGGGATGAAAGCCCGTTCGCCGTCTTTCGGTCGCTCGTCGCGTTCGCGCGCGGCTTTTTCCCCGATCACGATCCCTTCCTCCCCCGTAAGCCCGTCGACGCCTACGCGTGCGCGGCCGCGTATCTCGCGGGGCGCGGGGCGACCGAGGCGCTCGAATGGCTTCGGTATGATTTCCTCCTGCAGGGGAAGCCCGGCTCGTTTCCTCCGTGGTTCGTCCGCCGGTATTCCAAGGAGGCGCACGACGCGGCGCTTGAGTCCTCGGGAATCCTTGAGCGTCCCGGAGCCCATCGGCTTTCGCGGCGCGAAGGGTATGCGCGCACAGAGTACGAGCGGTTTGCCTTTGGGGCGGACGGCGGCGAAACCGCGATACTTTTTACGTATCCCGCGGAAAGGGGCGGCAGCGCCGGGACGGCATGCATTACACTTTAGGTATCGCATCCGCAAGGGGTACCTATGGACGTTCAGATCATCAATCCGTTTTTGTCTGCCGCGATGAACCTTTTCGCCAGCATGTTCGACCTCGAGGCCCAAGCGAACACGCCCTTTCTCCTTGAGGGGGAATACAAGCATCGCTGGGAGATGTCGGGAATACTTGGCATAACCGGCGACTATCACGGCATCGTTGCCTTTCGCCTACCGCGAAACCTCGGCGATAAAATGCTCCAGAAGACCGGGGTCCAAACCAAAAACGAAGACGAGCGGCTCGAAACTCTGTATGGGATGATCGGCGAGAACACGAATATCATCGCCGGTAACGCCGCGACCGGCATCGTGCATGCTTCAATCGATATTTCCCCGCCCGTGGTGATCTTGGGCGAAAATCACGAGATCGCCTGGCCAAAGAGCCTTCCCGTCGTCGGCATTCCGTTTATCACGAAAGCGGGGCCTTTTGAGGTCGACGTGTGCTTCAAAAAGGTCGTGAAACCGTGAAAGAAAAAAAGTTTTCGCCACAATTCACCGCGGCGGCATTGTATACTTGCCGTATCATCGAATAGGGAGAGACCATGCTTCCATTTTATAAAACGCTCAAGTTTAAGTTCATCGCCCTTTTTACCGTGTTCGTCATCGTGCTCTGCTCCTTCTCCGCCTGGCTTTCCGTCACGACCATGGAGCGCTCGGCGACCGAGATCTTCATCGAGAACGGGCTTCCCCTCGCGAAGAAGGTGGCCGACGGGATCGACCCGGAAGGCTTTGTGCGCCTTTCTTCCTCGCTTGACAGCGCGGATCCCTATTACGAGCCGACCAGGCAATGGATGCTCAAGGAAAAGGAATCGATCCAATGCGCCTTTCTTTACACGATGGTCCGGACGAAGGATGGGCGATTCCTCTACGTTATTGACGGGAGTTGCCCTCCCGCCGATACCGAGAACTTCTCGCCGATCGGAACCGAGGAGGACGTGAGCGGCTATGGCCCCGAGTTCCTTCGCGCGTTCGACTCAGGCGCCATCACCTTTTCCCACCTTGAGTACCAAACCGGATGGGGTTGGCTTCTCTCTATATACGTTCCCATCAAGGATGCCTCGGGCGCGGTCATCGGCATCGTGGGCTGCGACTTCAAGGGCGCGACCCTTCGCGCGAGCATCGTCGGGTTTGTCTGGCGACAGGCGTTCGTCACGTTCGCCTGTTTCCTGCTCGGGCTCGCGTTCGTTTGGTACCTGGCCCGGCTCATCTTCTCGCCGGTTAGGATGATCGCCGGCCCGATGCGCGAGATCGCCTCGGGCGCGGGAGACCTCACGCGGGAGATCCCCGCGCATTCGGTGAACGAGATCAGCGTGCTCGCGGGCGACTTTAACCAGTTCATGCGGAAGCTTCGGGACATCGTCCTTTCGATCAGGGAATCGGTCTCCCTACTTTCGCGGACGGGAGAATCGCTCAAGGCCGACAGCGAGCGCACGAACGCGAAGCTTTCCGAATTTCTCGAGGACGTGGCGGGGATTCGAGAGCTCGCGCTCAGGCAGGACGCGATGGCCAGCGAGACCTTTAAGGAAATTTCGTCCTTCGAGGAACGCATGCGAAGTCTCGACGCGCAGGTTGCGGCCCAGGCGACGGCCCTCGCGCGCGCGTTCGGGGAGATCGAGGCCATGGCCGAAATCGTTCAAAAGGTCAGCGGGACGATCGAGGAAATCTCGAAGCAGTACGGCTTCCTCGTCAGCGATACCGAGCGGGGAAAGGAGATTCAGGAGGAGGTCGCCGAGAAGGCAGGGGAGATCCTCCGGGATTCCGAGGGGCTTTCGGAGGCGAACGTGATCATCCGCGCGATCGCTGACCAGACAAGCCTCCTCGCGATGAACGCCGCCATCGAGGCGGCTCACGCGGGAGAGTCGGGCAAGGGCTTCGCGGTCGTCGCCGACGAGATCAGGAAGCTCGCCGCCACCTCCCTCGACCAGTCGACGTCGATCAGCGCGCTTCTCGACGGCATTCACGCGCTTATCGCGCATATCGTCACGGCCTCGACGAGTTCCCTCGAGAGCTTCAACGGCATCAGCGGGAAGATCACGTCGATCAACGGGATGGTAACCGAGGTCGCGGGTTCCATGGAGGCCCAGAACTCAGGCACCCGCGAGGTCCTCGAGACGATCGGTTCGATAAAGACGGCGTGCCGGTCCGTGACCGACGAGAGCGCGCGGATCAGCGACGAGACCCGCGTCCTTTCGCAGAGCGTGCAGGGCCTTAGGGGCGCCGCGAACGAGATTCTCACGAAGGTCGAGCGAACCCGCGGCTGCACCGACGAGATGCGCGAGATCAGCGGCAGGCTCGGCGTCGCGACCGCGCAGAACGGGAAAAGCATCGGCGCGGTCGAAGAGGTCGTCGGTCGGTTTACCGTCTAGAATCCCTCACCGTGTTTTGTTGACCGCATGCGTCGAAGCGGGATAGAATCGTTCTTGGCGTTTAGGGGGTGCTTATGCGCAAAGAACCTATCCTGCTTTTTTTTCTTGCGGTTGCGATACTGCTTTTTGCCGCCGTCCCGCTCTCGGCGGCGGACGGCGCGGTCTTGGGCGGCGACGCCCCGCGAACCCCGTTTTCGAAAGGGGTTAACCTCTCCTCGTGGTTCGAGGCCGCGTCCCCCTCGCGCATTCAGTTTTCGAAATTTACCCAAAAGGATTTCGCCAACCTCAAGGGGCTCGGGTGCGACGTGATTAGGCTCCCGATAAACCTCAAGTCAATGACCTCCGGCTCGCCCGATTTTACCCTCGATCCCCTTTTCCTCTCGTTTCTCGACCAGGCGGTTAGCTGGGCGGAGGATCTTGGGATGTACATCATCATCGACAACCACACCTTTAATTTCGCGGTGCCCACCGAGGGCAACGTCGAAGCCGTTCTCCTGAAGGAATGGAAACAACTTGCCGCGCGGTACAAGGATCGCTCGGATTTCGTGGTTTACGAGGTTCTGAACGAGCCGCACGGCATCGATTGCGCGAAGTGGGCGAAGGTCCAAGGGCGCGTGGTCGCCGCCATCCGCGCGATCGACGGGCGGCACGCGATCGTCGTCGGAAGCGCGAACTTCAATAACTACCGGGACCTGCTGGACCTTCCGGCCTATCCCGAAAAAAACCTGATCTATACCTTTCACTTTTACGATCCTATGGTGTTTACCCATCAAGGCGCTTCGTTTACGACGCCGTCGCTCGCCGATCTTTCGGGCGTTCCGTTTCCGCCAGAGGCGGGGAGAATGCCATCCGTTCCCGCGCGGCTTAAGGGAACTTGGGTCGGTGAGAACCTCTCTTCCTACGCGACCCTGGCCGCGCCCGCGCGGATCGAGGCGACGCTCGACGGGCCCGCGCGCTTTGCGCGGGAGCGCAAGGTCCCCGTCTTTTGCGGCGAGTTCGGGGTCTATATGCCGAATGCCCCTCGGGAGGATCGGGTCGCGTGGCATCGACTCGTGAGGACGGCGCTCGAGCGCCGCGGGATTTCGTGGGCGATTTGGGACGCGTATGGGTCCTTTGGCCTTTTCGACCTTCCGACCGGCGGCCGCGAGGATGAGGACCTTAACGTCCCGCTCGTCGAGGCGCTCGGGCTTTCCGCGCTGCCGCAGCGGCCCCGGCGGGCAGGTCCCGAGACGGCCGCGATCGAGATTTTTCGGGACTACCCGGGCGAGGGGATCTCGCTCGGCGGGTATAACCAGAAAGGCGTCACCGATTACTACTCGACGGACGCACCCGCCTCGGGGAGATACGCGCTTCGATGGGGCGGCGGTGAGCGGTACGCTTCGGTCTCCTTTGACTTCGTCCGGCCGCGCGATCTTTCGGAGCTTGCGCGGAAGGGCTTTGCGCTCGAGTTTATGGCGCGAAACGCGACCCCCGGCGCGGCATTTGAGATTCGGTTTCGCGACGCGGTGACGGCACCCGGGGATAAACCCTGGCGCATGAGCCGCACGGTCGACGGCTCGCTCCTTCCCGCGGACGGCGCATGGCACCGCGTCAGGATCCCGCTCTCAGATATGCGCGAGACCGGGGCGTGGCGCGACGCGTGGTTCGACCCTAAGGGAGAGTTCTCCTGGGAACGGGTCGGTACCCTTGAGCTCGCCGCGGAAACGCAACCGCTTAAGGGCGTCGATTTTTACTTTGACGATATCGCGATCACGCAATAAGGAACCCGCATCGTATGAAACGCAGCCGTTTGCACCGCATCTCCCTCGCGCTTTCGCTCTCGCTTATCGCGCTCTTTTCCGCGTGCTCGCGCGAGGAAGAACTGACCCTCGACGAGATCAACCGGATAACCGCGGCGGGGAAGGGCGAGATCCTCGAGAAAACCGTAAGCAAGCCCTGGCGCGGCGAGCCCTTCGCCGACGGGAAGGTCGGGGGAACCTGGTACTCGAGCATGACCGAGGACCCCAAGAGCTTTAACCTCCAGGTCGCCGAGCGCGATGCCACGACCGCGGGCGTCGTGTCGCGCCTCCATGACTATCTCGTCGACTATGACTACGTGCGCCACGAGTATCGCCCGCAGTGCGCGTCCTTCGAGATCGTCACGGACGAGAAGCGCGACCGGCTTACGGTTATCTACACGCTTCGAGACGATCTGTGGTGGAGCTTTTACGGCTCAGACCGGAAGGTGAAGGTGACGTCGGACGACGTGGTGTTCTGGTATAACGAGATCGAGGGCGACCCCGGCTTCCAGAGCTCGTCGTATAACGGGCACTTCGTGACGATGCCCGACGGTTCGCAAAAGGAAATCACGATAGAGAAGCTCGACGATCGACGGTTCGCCTTCCACTTTCCCCGGATCGTCGCGAATCCGCTTCTCGCGACCAATCGGGAGTTCGGACCCCGGTTCATCTACGAGCCTGCGAAGAAGACGGGCGGCGTCGAAGGCGTACTCGCGCTCTTCAGCGTCGCCTCGGACCCAAAGCTGATCCCGTCGATGGGTACCGACTTCCTCGTCGAGTACACCCCGGCGCAGCGTCTCGTGTTCAAGCGTAACCCCGACTACTGGAAAAAGGACGGCAAGGGCGTGTCTATCCCGTACCCCGAGGAAAGCATCGTGCAAATCGTCCCCGACGAGAACACCCAGCTCCTTCTCTTCAAGGAGGGAAAGCAGGACTCGTACGGCCTAAGGCCGACGGACCTCGATGAGCTCATCAATCGGAAGAACGCCGACTATACGGTCTTCGCCGCCGACGGTTCGCTCGGCGCGAGCTTCTGGAGCTTTAACGAAAACCCGAAGAACGCGTCGACGCCGCAATACGCCTGGTTCACGAAAAAGGAATTCCGGCAGGCGATGAGCTGCCTCCTGAACCGAGACCGGATCGCGACGCAAACCTACCGAGGGCTCGCCGAACCAAAGCTCGATTTCTTCCCCGAGGCGAACCCGTTCTACAATCCCGCGATTCGCCTTCAGTATACCTATGACCCGGCGCGGGCGATCTCGCTTCTCGCCTCCATCGGGATCAAGCGCGATGCGGGCGGCATCATGCGCGACGACAAGGGAAATGCGATCGAGTTTGACCTTTCGGTCGTCTCCGACAACGCGATCATCGGGGATATCTCGTCGATCATCGTCGACGAGTGCAAGAAGGTCGGCATCACCGTGAACGTGCGCGCGACCGATTTTCAGAAACTCGTCGAGGACCTGACGTCGACCTACGGATGGCAGTCCCTTATCATCGGGCTCGGCGCGAACTACTGGCCGACGCAGGGCTCGAACGTGTGGCCGACGACGGGGAACCTCCATCTCTGGTACCCGCTTCAGAAAAAGCCCGCGACAGACTGGGAGGCCCGGGTGGACTGGCTCTACAACGAGGGCTCGTACACGATCGACCGGGCGAAGGCCGCGCGATATTGGGACGAGTATCAGCGGATCCTCCTCGAGCAATGCCCGCTCATCTATCTCGTGCGGCCGCAAAGTTTCGTGGCGCTCAGGAACCGGTGGGATTTCGCGAACGTCTATTTTGACAACATCGGCGGATTCGAGATGAGCCATATCTCGCTTCGGCCGTAAAGAAGGGGTGCGCAAGGTGACTGATCTTCGCAATTTTTTCGCGGGCGCGCTTCGCCCGTTTTTCTACCTCAGGAAAAAGATGCCCCTCGCGACGTACATCGCCGGACGGGTCGTTACGATGGCGGTGATGCTTTTCGCGCTCGGCCTCGCGGTCTTCGCGCTGATGGACCTCGCCCCGGGCGACATCGTCGACCGTCTCATGACGCAGCAGCTCATGTCGACGGAGGGGAAGGCCGCGCAAGGCGAGAAGCTTCTGGGGACGGAGCAGCTCCAGGCGACGCGCGCCGCGCTCGGCCTCGATAAGCCGTTTTACGTGCAGTACTTCCGGTGGCTCGACCGCGTGATCGTCCATCATGACCTCGGCACGAGCCTCATCTCGCACGCGCCGGTGCTCTTTCTCATCGGCTCGCGGCTCGCGAACTCGGTGCTGCTCAATCTCATCTCCCTCGTGCTCATAACGGTGTTCTCCTTCGCGCTTGGGGTTTGGTTCTCGTCGAAGGCGGGAACCGCCACCGACCTCGCCGCGACCTTCTTCGCGCTCGTCCTCCACGCCTTTCCGGGGATACTCCTTCTAATTCTCCTCCAGCTCTTCGCGTCGGTGACGGGGCTTTTCCCGGTGACCGCGTACCCGCCCTTTCCGTTCGCGGAAAACCCCGCGCGGTTTACCTTCAGCTACATGCACCATATCGTCCTCCCGCTCCTCGCGGCCTTCCTCGGCGGCGTCGGCGGGACGATGCGGATGATCCGCGCGACGATGCTCGACCAGCTCGGGCAGCCGTACGTCACGAGCCTCCGGTCGCGCGGGATCAGCGAGCGGCGGGTGTACTTCAACCACGCCTTCAGGAATACGCTGAACCCCTACATCACGGGAAGCGCGAACCTCCTCGCGAGCCTTTTCTCGGGATCGCTCGTCCTCGAGATCATCTTCGCGTACCCCGGCATCGGCCGGCTCATGTACGAGGCCGTCCTTCAGGAAGACATCAATCTCGTGCTCGCGAACATCATGTTCGTCTCGTTTCTCGTTCTCCTCGGCATGGTTCTTGCCGATATCACCCTCGCGCTCGTCGACCCGCGCATAAGGTACGGTAAGGAATGAGGCAATTCGGAAAATACCTCGCCGGGCGGCCGCTCGGCATGGCGTCGCTCGCCGTTCTCGCGGCCCTCTATCTCGGGATGATCCTCGCGGAGTTCGTCGCCCCCTATTCGGCGACCACGCAGCGCGCGGATATGACCTACCACCCGGCGAACGTCCGGTTCCACGGGCTCTCGGTTAAGGCGCAGGAAGCCCGCGTCATCAACACCGTCACGTGGAAGTACGTTCGGGTGAAGGGCCTCTATCACGGCGTTTCGCTCTTCGCGAAGGGCGAGCCTTATCGGCTTATGGGTCTCATCCCCTGCGACCGGCACCTTTTTGGGACGACCGACGGCGCGTATCCCGCCTTCCTCATGGGCGCCGACAACCTTGGTCGGGACATCTTCTCGCGCATCGTGTACGGAAGCCGCGTCTCGCTCACGATCGGCTTCGTCGCGACGGCGATATCGCTTTTCCTCGCGACGCTCCTCGGCGGGCTTTCCGGCTACTACGGCGGCGCGACTGACTGGTCGGTCATGCGCCTTTCGGAGTTTTTCATGCTGATCCCGGGGCTCTACCTGATCCTCTTTCTCCGCTCGCTTCTTTCCGCGAAGATGGACTCGGGCCAGTCGTACATGGTGATTACCGTGATACTCTCGCTCGTCGGCTGGCCGGGCTCCGCTCGCACGGTGCGCGGCATGGTGCACGCGATCAAGCGCGAGGAGTTCGTGCTCAACGCGGAGCTCGAGGGGATTCCCTCGGTGAGCATCGTCTTCCGGCACATCATCCCGCAGATCTCGAGCCTCCTCATCGTGAGCGTCGCCCTCTCGGTCCCGGGCTTCATCATGAGCGAGACGACCCTCTCGTACCTCGGGCTCGGCATCGTCGACCCGGCGGTGAGCTGGGGCTCGCTCATCAAGCGAGACATCTCGACGATCGCGAACCTCAGAAACTATCCGTGGCTCCTTTCTCCGGTGTGGTTCCTCCTCGCGGTAACGCTCGCGTTCAACTTCCTCGGCGACGCGCTCCGCGATTACTACGACCCGTATCACACGGTCATCCCCCGGCCGTTTTGGCGCTTCTTGCGGCGAAGGGAGGCGAGGCGATGAATGATCGCAATGAACGGCCCGCGAACGGGCCCCTTCTCGAGGTTCGGGATCTTACGGTAACCTTCTCCGTGCGGCGAGGCGTCGCGGTTTCGTCGATACGCGCGGTGCGCGGCGTTTCCTTCTCGCTCGCGCGCGGTTCGGTCCTCGGCATCGTCGGGGAGTCCGGCTCGGGAAAGAGCGTGACGACCTCGGCGATACCGGGTCTCCTTCCGCCCTACGCGGAGATCGGGGGCTCGATCTCGTTCGACGGCGCGGAGCTTGCGGGCCTCGGCGCGCGGGCCCTTCGCGAGTACCGCGGCAAACGCATCGGCATGATATTCCAGGAGCCCGGCCGCTCGAACGACCCCCTGCAGAATATCGGAAGCGTTTTCTTCGAGACCTTCCGGAACGCTGAGCCGGGGATAACCCGCGCCGAGGCGCGCGCGCGTGCAATCGCGCTCCTCGAGGAGGTAGGGCTTCCCAACGCGGGAGCGCGCCTCGGAAACTTCCCGCACCAGTTCTCGGGCGGTCAGCTTCAGCGCGTCGGGATCGCGCTTGCGCTCGCGCAGGGCTGCGAGCTTCTCATCGCGGACGAACCGACGACCGCGCTCGACGTGACGATACAGGCGCAGATCATCGCGCTCCTCAAGGGCATTCGGGCATCGCGAGGACTCTCGATCATCTTCATTAGCCACAACATCGACTTGGTCGCCGAGATATCGGACGATATCCTCGTCATGTACGGCGGGCTCGTCATGGAATCGGGACCGGCTTTCGAGGTCGTGTCGTCACCAGAACATCCCTATTCGCGGGCGCTTCTCGCGGCGGCCCCGCGTTTCGGCGGGCATTACACGGAATCTCGGCTCCTTTCCATTCCCGGGAAGGTTCCCGACCCGGAGGATGTCGGCCCCGGCTGCCCGTTCGCGCCGCGCTGCGGCGAGGCGACCGACGAATGCCGGGCGGCAATACCCGAGCTTCGCGCGATTGTGACGAGTGAAGCGACCGGCGCGGGCGTCTCGCCGTGCGCAAAAGCGGGGTCGCGCGCGTGCCGCTGCTTTCGGCATCCGGAGGAAAAGTCATGAGCATACTCGAAGTCCGGGACTTACGGAAAAGATTCAATCTCGAGGCGGGATTTTTCGCGCGCTTCGGGCGGTTCGTGTACGCGGTGAACGACGTGTCCTTCTCGATCGGCGACAACGAGATATACGGGCTCGTCGGCGAGTCCGGCTGCGGGAAGACGACGACTGCCCGGCTCTTGGTCCGCATGTACGAGGCGGATTCGGGCGAGATCCGCTTTCGCGGGACGGAGGACGTTCGCGCGCTTAAGGCCCGCGCGCTGAAGGCGTATCGCGAGCGGGTTAAGTACGTCTTCCAGGATCCCGCGCGGTCGCTTAACCCGCGCATGTCGGTGTACGACGTGCTGACCTCGGGCTACCGGTATTCATCGCTGTGGCCCGGCCATCGCGCGGCGCGGGACGAGGCGGGCACGATCCTCGAGGAAGTGGGGCTTTCCCCCTCGGACCTCGACCGGCGGCCGACGGAGTTCTCGGGCGGTCAGCGGCAGCGAATATCGATCGCGCGCGGGCTCATCATGCGCCCGGAAGTCCTTATCTGCGACGAGGTCGTCTCGGCGCTCGACGTCTCGATTCAGGGGCAGATCCTCAATCTCCTGCTCGATATCCGCGAGAAGCGAGGCCTTTCCTTCTTGTTCATCGCGCATGACCTCAAGGTTGCCGGCTACTTCTGCGACAGGATCGGCGTCATGTATCGGGGCGAGCTCATGGAAGAGGCGCCCGCGCGGGACCTTTTCAAAGCCGCGCTTCACCCGTATACAAAACTCCTGTATTCATGCGTCGCGGGAAGCGGCGTTTCGGGGAACGCGCCAATCGTAGGGGAGGTGAGTACGCCGAGCGAGAAGATCGCGGGCTGCGCCTTCGCCGCGCGTTGCCCGCTCGCCGACGCGCGCTGTCTCGCGGAACGGCCCGCCATGCGGGACGCGGCCCCCGGGCATCGCGTTCGCTGCTTTAAGGCATGAAGTTCTTTGGCTAGGCGCCGGCGAGGAGATGGTCGAGCAGAATCTTCGCGCCGATGCCGATGAGCACGATGCCCCCGGCGATCTGGGCGTAGCGCCCCAAGGCGAGCCCAACGCGCTTTCCGAACGCGAAGGCGAGCGCGCACGTCGCGAAGGTCACGACGCCGATGACGATTGACGGAAGGACGGCGTTCGTCCCGATCGCGGCGAAGCCGAGGCCGACGGCGAGGGCGTCTATGCTCGTCGCGACGGCGAGCGCGAGGACGACTCGCTTGCTCGTGAGGTCGCGGCGCCCCGTGTCGTCCGTCGGGCAGGCGTTCGCGTCCGGTTCAGCCCTCCATTCCTCGTAGACCTCGACGAGCATCTTTCCCCCGACGATGGCCAGGAGCGCGAACGCGATCCAATGGTCAACGCCGCAGATTAGTGCGCTGAAGGACGCGCCGAGAAGCCAGCCGGCGAGCGGCATGAGGAACTGAAAAAGCCCGAAGGCGCCCGCGGCGCGGAGCATATGGAAGGGCTTGAGGTTTTTCGAGCAGGCCGCCGCCGAGAGCGAAACGGCGAACGCGTCCATCGAGAGGCTGAGCGCGATAAGCAGGGTTTGTATCATGAAATCTCCAACGGGAAACGTAGTATAGCGCAAGGGATTTTTTTTCGCCATCGCTCGCCGTTCCTTTTCGTTCCCCCTTGCGTTTGACTCGAATGGCGCGTATCCTAAAAAAACCGGGTCTTGCTCCCGAGAGGACGGATCGATATGCGAAAAGCGACAACGCAGGCGGCGAAGGACCGACGCCCGGCGGCGGCCATCATGTACGATTTTGACAAGACGCTCTGCACGCGCGACATGCAGGAGTATAGCTTTATCCCCGGGCTTAAGATCAGCCCCGCCGAGTTTTGGGGCGCGGCAGCCGAGCTTTCCTCGTGCGGAATGGACCGAATCCTCGCGTACATGTACCTCATGCTGAAAAAGGCGCGCGAGGCGAATAAACCGATCAGGCGCGAGAACTTCGTCGCGCTCGGCAAGGACATCGCGTTTTTCCCCGGCGTGACCGATTGGTTCGAGCGAATCACCGCGTACGGGAAGGAGCGCGGCGTCGCCGTCGAGCACTACATCATCTCCTCGGGCCTTAAGGAGATCATCGAGGGTTCCGCCGTGCGGGACCGATTCAGGAAGATATACGCGTGCGAGTTTCACTATGACGCGAATGGCGTCGCGGACTGGCCCCTCGTTTCGGTCAACTACACGACGAAGACGCAATTCCTCTTCAGGATCAACAAGGGCGTTCTCGACGTCTCGGACGACGAGGCCCTTAATCGATTCGTCCCCGAGGACGAGCGGCCGATTCCCTTCAGGAACATGGTGTACGTGGGCGACGGGCTCACCGACGTCCCGTGCATGAAGCTCGTCAAGGCGAACGGCGGGCATTCGGTCGCCGTATACCAGAAGGGCGCGAAGCCGAAGGTCGAGGAGCTCCTGATGAACCGGCGCGTCGACTTCGTCGCGCCCGCCGACTATCGCGCGGGAAAGGATCTCGACGCGATCGTGTCGAGGGTTATCGATAAGATCGCCGTGGTAAACGATCTCGTCGGGACGCATCGCGCGCAGGTACGGAGTTTCGATCGGTGACGCGAGACGACCGAATCGTTTTTCCTCTATCGCGTATTTCAGGCCTCCAGTCCGCGCGCGAACCCCGCGCGACAGCGTATGAGTCCTGACGCCTCCCCCGCTGCGCCCATCGAAAGCGAAGGCTTTCTCGTCCACGTCTACGCTGACTCCCGTCGCGCCCGCGTGCATCTTCTCGGTCGGCTCTCGGACGGACGGAGCTTCGCTGCGAGCAAGGCAATCCCCGAACAAAACATCTGCATTCGCGCCGTCGACGCGGGGCGCGCCGAAGCCGCGCTCAAGGCTCGCGGCCTCGAGATCCGCTTTGACGAAACGCCCCTGAAATCCTTCGACGGCTTCGAGTGCCTTCGCCTTTGCGCCGAGGGCTCGCCGCAGCGGGCGTGCGACGCGCTTTCGCGATCGGGCGTCGAGGTTTTTGGACGCGAGGAAAAGGGCGCGGTCGCCTATCTCACGCGAAACGGCATTCGCGCGGGAGTTCGCGTTTCGGGCGAGTGGCGCGCGGGCTCGGGCGTCGACGTCGTTTTCCCGAACGCGGCGATCGTCCCCGCGAACGGCGCGCGCGCGCCTCTTTCCGTCCTTTCGCTCGATATCGAGACCGAGGAACCCTCGGGGAAGGTTCGCGCCGTAGGACTTTCCTTAGCGACCTTCGGCCCTAACGGGCGACCCGCGCCGGACCGCCGCCGCGCGCTCCTTTTCGCGGGCTCGTGGGACGCCTCTATTCCGCGCGATCCCGAGGTCTCCGTGTTTCCCGACGAGGCGAGCCTCCTTCGCGCGCTTGTGCGCGAGATGCGCGCCCTTGATCCCGACATCGTCACCGGGTGGAACGTCATCGATTTCGATTTCCCCCGCTTGGCCGCGGCCTTCTCGCGCGAGCGAGTTCCCTTCGCCCTGGGCCGTTCGGTGGAGGCTGGCGTTTTCTTTCCTTCCGAGCGGGACGATGCGGGAGGAGGCGAGGGCGGGGAAGCCGCGGGCCCGCGGCGATCGGCGTCTGTTTTCCTTCCGGGCCGGCAGGTGCTTGACGCGCTCAGGCTCGTGCGAACGGGATTCCATTCGTTCGAATCGTACGCGCTCGACGCCGTCGCGCACGAGATACTCGGGAGGGGAAAGACCGTTACCGTCGAGGGCCGGCAAAAGCTCGCCGAGCTCGATCGACTCTATGCCGAGGACCCGCTGTCCTTTTGCCGATACTGCCTTACCGACGCCGACCTCGTGCTCGATATCCTCGAGCGAAAGGACCTTATCCACCACACCGTCGAGCGCGCGGCGCTTACCGGCGCGGGGATCGATAAGGCATGGACGAGCGTCGCCTCCTTCGAGCGCGTGTACGCCTCGGGGCTTTACGCACGCGGGGTGCTCGAGCCGAACATGCCCGTCGGGCGAAACGTCTCGGGCGCGGCGGGGGGAACGGTACTCGAGCCCGCGGCCGGCATCTTCTCCCGCGTCGCCGTGTTCGATTTTCGGAGCCTCTATCCGAGCGTCATCAGAACCTTTAACGTCGATCCCCTCAGCTACGAGCGCGCGCTTTCGGTCGCGGATTCGCCCGAGCGGTCGGGCGAGCTTATCGCGGCCCCGAACGGGGCGCGCTTTATTCGAGATCCGGGCATCCTTCCCCTGATGATCGCGGAATATTTCGAGGCGCGGCTCAAGGCCATCGCGCGCGGGGACGACGCGTCCGCCTACGTCTATAAGATCCTGATGAACTCGTATTACGGGGTTCTCGGCGCGAAGAACTGCCGCTACGCGCGGACGGAGCTTGCCGGGGCGATTACCTCGTTCGGCAAGCTCTGCCTTCATTTCGCGCGGGACTTTTTCGCCGGGCGCGGGTTTCGCGTCCTGTATGGCGACACCGATTCCGTCTTCGTCGAGCTGGGCTCGGTCGGTACCGAGCGCCTTGAGGGACTCGCGAACGAACTCAACGCCGCGCTCGCGAGCCATATACGCGAGGCGTACGCGCTTGAGTCGTTCATCGCGATCCGCTCGGAAAAACTCTACGAGCGCTTTTTCATCCCAAGGCTCCGTTCCCCCGGCATCAGGCGCCCGGTCGATACCGGCGGCGGGCTCGAGCATGAGGAGGGAGAGGACGACGCGCGGGGCCGCGCGAAGGGTTACGCGGGCTTACTCGCGAAGGCCGACGGAAGCACGGAGGTCGATATAAAGGGCATGGAGGCGGCGCGGAGCGATTACTCGCCGCTGACCCGGCGGTTCCAGCGCGACTTGCTCGGGCATCTCTTTCGCGACGCTGACACCAAGGCGGCGGAGGAATGCCTTCGCGCGGAGATCGTCGCCCTCTTTCGCGGCGAGCGCGACGAGGAACTCGCCTTCAAGAAGAAGCTCAGGCGCGATCCCGATTCCTACGTCGCGTCCACGCCGCCGCACGTGAAGGTCGCGCGAGATCTCGGCATCGCGCGCCGCGGCGCGACCGTCGAGTACGTCATCACCGTGAACGGCCCCGAGGCGACCGCGCGCCGCCGTTCGGCGATCGATTACGGCTGGTACGCGGTCTCCCAAATCCTACCCGTCGCGCGCTCTGCCGGCTCGGCGGCGGGCTTCGACGCCGACGCGATCGTCGCCTCGCTGCACGCCGACGGCCAGCTCGAGTTCTCGTGGTAGGGCGCGCCGCCCGCTAGCGCGCGATCTCGGCGAACACGCTCCCGAGGGTTTTAATCGTAATCCGGTGGATGAGCCGCGTGCCGAAGAAGGGCCGCGCCGCGCATGCCCGCTCGTGGATGACCATTCGATAGCCGAGGTCAAAGCCGGCGCGCGTCGTGGTGTCGACGCACATGTTCGTTTGCGCGCCGACGACGTGGATGGTCGTCACGCCGAGGCTCTTGAGCTTGGCGTCGAGTCCCGTCTCGCGGAAGGAATTCGGGTAGTGCTTGACGAGTACGGTTTCCCCGTCAGCGGGGGCGACAAGCGCGTGGATCTCCGAGCCTGCGGTGTCCTGCCTGAAGAAAGCGGCGCCTTCCCCGAGGGAGACGTGCCTGATGTGGATGACCGGCAGCCCCCGAGCCCTGAAATCGGCGAGGATATTTCGCGCGTTCTGCGCGGCTTTCTCCATCCCGGCGAGGGGAAACTTGCCTCCCCTAAAATAGTCGTTCTGGATGTCGATGAGCAGTAAAGCTTCCATGGGTCTCTCCTTTTCTGTGATAATTGTACTGCGATAACCCTATTCGGCAAAGTGTCTGCATTGACATTGAGTGTGCTAAAAACGACAATGATGCTATGTATGAAATACGCGCGCGCGTTCGCGTTTGCATCGTGAACGTATGCAAGAGCTACCTCTCCGCCGTCTATGGCATGAAGGATATCCTGGAATACGCGAACGATCCTGACGCGCAGCCGTTTGAGGTATCCATCCTCGACGTCGCTGAGTTTTGCCGCGCGAAGATTCGGTATGACCTCGTGATCGTGCCTCCTTTCAAGGCGTCGGGGGGCATCGGTCCCGCGTCGCTGGCTCAAGGCCTCGTCGCCGCGCTCGGGCGCGCGATCGCGCGGGGGAGCGTGCCGGTGTCGGTGTGCGCGGGGGCTTTTTACCTGTGCGAAACGGGGGTCGCCGACGGGAAGGAGGTGACCACGCATTGGTCGCTCGCCTCGGCGCTCGCGCGCTCCTATCCCCGCGTTACCGTCCGGATGGAGCGGGTGCTCATCGACGGGGGCTCCTACATCTCTGGCGGCGGGCTGACGAGCTTTCAGGATCTGTCGCTCCACTTGATACGGAAGTACGCGTCCGTCGAGACGGCTCTCGACGTCGCGCGCGGGTTTCTCATCGATCCGGGCTCGAGGACGCAGCTTCAATACGTCAAGCGCTCCCTTGAGGAATCCGAGTCGGGCGGAGATACGGTGAGCCGCGCGAAGGCGTTCATGCATAACCGCCTTGCGGATCCGCTCTCGCTTGGGGAGATTTCCGCCCATTGCGGGGTTACCTCCCGGACCCTTTTAAGGCATTTCGCCCGCGCGGGCGCGGGAACCCCCGCGGAGTACCTCAAGGACGTCCGCATCGAGAACGCGCGAGCGCTCCTCGAGTCCTCCCGGAACCCAATCAAGACGATCGCAGCCGATTCGGGCTACCGTGACCTTCCCGCGTTCATACGGGCGTTTCGCGGGATTACCGGGGTTTCCCCCGGGGAGTATCGGAAGCGCTTTAACTGCTCGGCGGACGGAAATCGCGCCGGTTTCGCTTGAATCTCCCCGACGCTTCGGCGAAGCTTATGCTAGACTTATCGCAGGTAAGGTAAAGGTGTTCCATGAAGATGCTCGATTCTCTGCGCCTTAGCAAAACGGGTCCGTCCGCGGTCGAAAGCACGCTCGTGTATTTGGCGATGCTCGCGTATACCGTGCTCGCGGGACGGCATTTCAACCGATTTGGCGGGTTCATCGGTACCATGCTCTTTACGTTGGGGCTCGGCGTCCTTCCCGTACTCTATGCCCTTATTCGGGGGTATTCGATTATCTCCGTTTTTAGGATTCGCGCGCCGCGGCCGCGTGACGTCGTCGGGGGGCTCATCATGTCCGCAGGTCTCTTCCTATTCGTCCTGATGGCCTGCGACGCGCTCGCGTATTTCGCCCCCGGTCTCGGGGAAGATAGCTCCCCCGTGCGGGATTTCCTGGTTCGGGGAAACGGGCTCGTGGCCGTTATCGCCGTCGCCGTTTTACCGGCCGTTTGCGAGGAAATCCTCTTTCGCGGGCTCATCCTTTCGGGGCTTTCCGCGTCCGCGGGAAAGTGGCCCGCCATCATCCTTTGCGGATGCCTTTTCGGCTTTCTGCACATGCAGCCGCTCCAGATTCCCTTTACCGCCATCGTCGGCGTCGGGCTCGCGTACGCGGCCTTCGAGACCGGCTCGATCGTCGTGCCGGTCGTCATGCATTGCGCGCATAACCTGCTTCTGCTCCTGATCGTGCGAAACGCGGGCGCCGCGGCCTCGGGAGGGACCGATTCCGGGCTCCGGGCGATTCGCGAGACCCTTGCGCTGGGGCTTCCCGCCCGCCTCGCCCTCTACGCGCTTACCGCGGCGGTCGCGGTCGCGATTATCGGATCGTCGGCGTTCTTCGTGTATTGCGGGGCCCGGATGCTCAGGCGGACTGAGTCAACGGCCGTACCGGCCGGAGGAAACCGATGATGACGATGGATTCCTACGAGCTCAAGATCGGGCCGATCGTTCGCGAACTCCCGATCGTCAAGGTCTCTGACTCGCTCGCGATCGCGAGCTTCGTTCTCCTCGGCGACACCGAGCTCGTCGAGGCGGCCGCGGACGCGCTCGTCGGGTTCCCCTCGTTTCCCCGGGGCGAGGTCGACCTTCTCGTGTGCCCCGAGGCAAAGGCGATCCCGCTCGCGCACGCGATGGCCGTCAGGCTCAAGGTGAATTACGTCGTCGTCCGGAAGGCGATAAAGGCGTATATGCGGGAGCCCCTCGTGGAAAGCGTCTCGTCGATAACCACAGCCGGCGCGCAAACGCTCGTCCTCGACGGACCCGAGCGAAAGGCGCTTGCCGGGAAACGGGTATGCGTCGTCGACGACGTCGTTTCGACGGGTGGATCCCTCCGCTCCCTCGAGCGGATTCTCGCGAAGACCGGCTGCACCGTCGTCGCGAAGGCCGCGGTGCTCCTTGAGGAGGGCGGGTATGAGGGCCCTGACCTCCTATACCTCGCGCGCCTTCCCGTTTTTCGCCTTGGCTGAGCGCCTGCCTCCCGGGGAATTCCTTCTTTCAAAGCCCCCCTTTTTGTGGTATTGTTACCGCTATGGCATATGAAGTAACAGCGACGCGTCGGCGTCCGCGTCGGTTCGAGGATATGATAGGCCAGGATTTCGTCGTGGCGACGCTCCAGAAGTCCATTGCCGCCGGCAAGATCGCGCACGCGTACCTTTTCTCCGGGCCCCGAGGCTGCGGAAAGACGAGTTCCGCGCGAATCCTCGCCAAGGCCCTGAATTGCCAGGAAGGACCGAGCGCGACGCCCTGCGGCACGTGCCCCGCCTGCGCGGAGATCGCGCGCGGCTCGAGTCTCGACGTGATCGAGATCGACGGCGCCTCGAACACGAGCGTTAACGACGTCCGCCAGATCAAGGACGAGGTTCAGTTTCCCCCGAACTCATGCCGCTACAAGGTCTATATCATCGACGAGGTGCACATGCTCTCGACGAGCGCGTTCAACGCGCTCCTCAAGACGATCGAAGAGCCGCCGCCGTACGTCATCTTCATCTTCGCGACCACCGAGATCCACAAGGTACCGGCGACCATCAAGAGCCGGTGCCAGCAGTTTAACTTCAGGCTCGTGCCGGTCGAGCTCCTCAAGGACGTGCTCGCGCAGGCCGCGGCCGAGTCCTCGATCAACGCGGACGAGGAGGCGCTCTTCTGGATCGCCCGCGAGGCGACCGGCAGCGTCCGCGACGCGTACACCCTCTTCGACCAGGTCGCCGCCTTTTCGGACGGCCACATCACCTTCGAGAAGATTCGCGACAAGCTCGGACTCGTCGGCGTCGATCGCATCAACCCCGTCATCGAGGCATGCGCCGCCCGCGATTCCCTTGGCGCCCTCACCGCGCTCGACTCGCTTCTCCAGTCGGGTGTCTCGGTCGAGCAGTTTACCGTCGACCTCGCGGACTATTTTCGGAGTCTGCTCCTCATCAGGAGCGGGATCACGAAGGAGTCGCTTCTCGGGCAGAGCCCCGAGCGCTTCTCTGCGCGAGTGCTCGAGCTGTGGTCGCCCGTCCAGATCGAGCGCGCCCTCGCCTCCATGCTTCAGCTCTTCCGCGATATCCGCTATTCGATCGATCCCCGGTACGAGCTTGAGCTCGCGGTTTCGCGACTCGCCTGGGTTTCCGATTACGTCTCGCCCGCCGAGATGCGGCAGGCGATCGCGCAGGCGCAGAGTCTCCTCGTCAAGGGCGCAGGCGCGAGGCGGGATAGCGGCCCTTTTCCTGATGCGGCCAAGGCCGCAGGATCGCGAGCCCAGGCGGCATCTCCCGTAAGCGCGAGCCATGCCGCGCCCAATGCGCCGGCTATTGATGCGGGTACAGGGTTAGCCGATAGCTCGCCAGCGGTCGAGGCCTCGAGCGCAGACGGGGACCCGGACGATCCTGACGTGCGGATAGAAGACCCCTTTGCCGCGTTTAAAAAGCGGATGAATGGCGACCGATTCGGATCGGCCCCTTCGGCTCGCGTCGCGGTCGATGAAAAGCCCGCGCAAGCGGTAAGCGAGTCGCTGCCTGCGCCCGAGGCACACCTTGAGCGCGCTGCCGAACCGATTCCCTCGAGCGCTGCGGTCCCGGTGGCCACAAGTGCTACGCCCGAAGCCGCCGAATGCGCGATGACCGCAAGCGACGCGGCGCCTATTCCCGCGAGCGCGGCCGCAGCCGTGCCCGCGATTCCCTTTTCGGAATTCCCCGCCGCGCTCGTCGCGGCGCTTCAGTCGACGAAGAACATGGTGGCGGCGGGAATCGCGCAGGGGTTTGACTGGTCGGACGCGGGGTCCGTCGTCCGCTTTTCGGTCGATAAGCCCTTCGTCCATAATCTCCTCGAGCAGGAGCGGCGGGCGATAGCCGACGCGGCGTCCCGCATACTCGGGCGACCCTACGGCATCGAGATCCGGATGGACGACTCGCGCGCGGCCGCCGCGTCGGAGGCAAGCCAAGTCGTCCCCTCCGAGGTAGAGACGGTTCGCGTGATGTTCCGCGGAACGATCGTGGGATAAGGAAGGAACGATGGACATTAATCCATTCGATATTCTGAAAAACGCCA
>Ga0209098_1001701_pt1 | contig 20575 bp, 16 predicted proteins | sample AD_JPNHW1_MetaG_FD_184429 | JGI IMG/M metagenome (GOLD analysis project Ga0209098, IMG submission 184429) | Active sludge microbial communities of municipal wastewater-treating anaerobic digesters from Japan - AD_JPNHW1_MetaG (SPAdes) (version 2) | ecosystem: Engineered > Bioreactor > Anaerobic...
AATGTTTCTTTAAGTAATATATTTTTAATTCTTCAAACTCATTTTTACTATGGAGTGTTTGAGTATCCTGAAAAAAGCGGCAACTGGTATACCGGTAAGCACGAGCCAATTATTACTAAAGAATTATTTGATAAAGCTCAAGAGCAATTAAAAAGAGATCAAATTGTACGGTCAGAACTCAAGGAATTTGCCTTTACGAAACTTATTACTTGTGGCCTTTGTGGTTCAGGAGTTACAGCTGATGAAAAGTTTAAGAAAAGAAAGGACGGTTCCACCATCAAATATGTTTATTATGGGTGTACCCGTAGTAGAGATATTCATTGTAAGTGTGGTTATATCCGTGAAGAAGATCTTATTGATCAACTTGTAAAATTGATTGATAAGCTTGATCTAAATGAGATGCATATGAAGCAAAAGTTTGAGGAAGAAGTAGTTCGGTTAAATAAATTTCAGCAAAGCTTTTTGGGAACGAAAATGATAGATAAAACAAAGATTAAGCAGATAGACCTTAAAGACTATGCGAAGTATGTTTTAAGAGGGGGAACTACCATTGAAAAACGGGAATTCCTCAGCTGTATAAAAAATAGGTTAATTTTAAAGAATAAAATTGTAAGCTTAGAAAAAGAGTAATATATCGCATTTTTTATTGATTTTTTTAAATAGACAATGATTATTACTCATTTGAAAAAAATCGGAAATGGGGGTAGAATTAACAAGTAAATAGAAATATGAAACTAACTGATAATGAAAAAAGAGACGTTATAAAGTATTTAGAAGCTAGTAAGCCATTGCCGGATAAATATCGTTTTTTGCTTTTTGCTGACAAGCAAGAGGTTGAGCTTGTCTGGAATGGTAAGACAAGCGAAACTACGAATGTCGTTTTACCTTTTCAAATTATTGAACAAGTTGATGAGCCAAGAAGTGAAAAAGAAATTAGATTACAAACTTCTTTGTTTGATTTGGATGTTCGTGGTCGTCAGCTTAAAGGATGGACGAATAAGCTTATCTGGGGTGATAATAAATTGATTCTTTCCAGTTTGAAAAATGGTCCACTTCGGCAAGAAATCCAAGAGCAGGGTGGTATTAAATTGATTTATATTGATCCGCCGTTTGATGTTGGTGCGGATTTTTCAATGAACATTGAAGTTGGGGAAGAAGAATTTACAAAAAAGCCGGGAGTGCTGGAAGAATTGGCGTACCGTGACACTTGGGGTAAGGGTGCGGATAGTTTTATCGCAATGATTTATGAACGGCTTTCGTTAATGCGTGATTTACTCGCTGAAGATGGAAGTATTTATGTGCATTGTGATTATCGAGTTAGTGGATATTTGCGATTAGTATTGGACGAACTTTTTGGAAAGGAACTGATAAAAAATGAGGTTGTTTGGTATTACCAAAATGGTGGCGGAAGAAGCACGACTTGGTTTAATAGAAAGCACGATATAATATTTTGGTATACGAAATCAAAAAATTATGTATATAACGGTAAAGCCGCTGGAGAAAAACGAAACACAGATGAAGGTTCTTTTGGTGGTTATTTCAAAACTGACGAAAATGGTCGGCGCTATCAAGAAGTGAGGGCAAGTGGAAAAATATATAAATATTATGTCGATGAATTAAAAAATGCCGATGATGTTTGGGATATACCGATAATCTCGCAACGAGATTTAACGGAACGGATAGGATATCCCACACAAAAACCAGAGGTGTTACTTGAGCGAATAGTTAAAGCGTCATCGAATGAGGGCGACATTGTCGCGGACTTTTTTGTCGGCTCCGGTACAACATTGGCAGTAGCAGAAAAACTTGGACGAAAATGGATTGGTTCTGATCTCGGTAAGTTCTCAATTCATACTACTCGTAAGCGTATGATTGGCGTTCAACGCGAATTGGCAAAAGCAGGAAAAGATTTTCGCGCATTTGAGATTCTTAACCTTGGCAAATACGAACGCCAGCTTTTTATTGGTATCAATCCAAACCTGCGTGAAGAAGACAAGCAAAAGCAAATCGTCCAAAAAGAAAAAGATTTTATCGCGCTGATTCTTTCGGCGTACAAGGCCGAATCTTTTGATGGCTTTAAGACATTTCACGGAAAGAAAAATTCCCGATTGGTTACTATCGGACCAATCAATTTACCAGTTTCGCGGTTGTTTGTTGACGCAGTGATAACAGAAGCTGTGGAAAAGCAGATTACTAAAGTTGATGTTTTGGCGTTTGAGTTTGAGATGGGCTTATTTCCTAAAATTCAGGAGGAAGCCAAAGACAAAGGCGTTGATCTTACGCTTAAATATATTCCGCGTGATGTGTTTGATAAGCGTGCGATTGAGAAGAATCAGGTGGTCTTTTATGATGTGAGTTACATTGAAGCAAAACCAATTGTGAAAAAAGGAATGGTCTCGGTTGAGTTGACTGATTTCTCAGTGTTTTATAATCAGGATTCAATTAAAGAAGTTGAGGAAAATATAAAAGCTGGTGGCAAGAAACTTGTGGTTGAAAATGGTCAAATCATTAAAATCTCCAAAGATAAAAATGGAATTGTTGAACGGGAGATATTGACGAAAAAATGGACGGACTGGATTGATTATTGGGCGGTTGATTTTAACTTTGAAAGCAAAAAAGAAATCATCCGTGTTAAAAATGAAAAGACCGGCGAAATTGAAGAGGTGTGGACTGGTGATTATGTTTTTGAAAACGAATGGCAGGATTTTCGCACTAAAAAGAAGCGTGAACTTGTTTTAGAAACTCCGTCGGTTGAAGTCGGTAAAGGCAAGCGTAAAATTGCCGTTAAGGTCGTAGATATTTTCGGCAACGATACGATGAAAATTATTGAGGTGACGATATGAAACAACCAATATCAGCATATCAACATATAGTAGATAGTTTACAAAGTGGCGGGGAAAAAGGGTTAACACAACTTACGCAGGAGCAAGTAGAGTGTTACTTCGTTGATTATAAAGAAGTTGTTGAAGATTTTTCAGATAAGACTTCTTTGGGTCAATATTGGGACATTTTAGCTAAGGCAATTTCTGGTTTTGGTAATGCGTTGGGTGGGGTTTTAATTTTTGGTGTGAAAGATAATGATAAGTCGCTTTCTCCCTTTTTGGGTTATAAAAATTTTGAAGCTTTAATAAATGAATTTATTTCTCGCTCAACTAATCCCAAGCATGAAGACGTTAAAACATTCTCGTTTGGTTCAACGACTGTGAGTAATAAGGGTTATGTAATCGTAGAAATAGCTCAATCACAAAATAGACCATTACAAGTAATTTCTAATAAATTTAATCATCGGTATTTTTATCGGTCAGGAGAATCACACAATGATATTCCGCATGATGTTCTTGCTGGTATGTTAGGATATAAAATTCCTCCAAAATTAGGTTATCAATTGACGGGAAGCGATATTAGCCCAAGTGAAAGTTTTGAGTTTGAGATAATTTTAAGAAATACTGGCTCAACGATAGCGAAAGATGTTTGGTTTAATATTGATATCGGTATCCCCGGGGTAAATGTTTTGGAAACCAATTTATATAATCAATTTGAGGGGGTAAAATTAGGTAATTCTTGCTGTTTAATTACAAAAAATTCTTATAGAATGGCCCCCCAGGGGATGTTATCTGTATTAAAAATACAAATACCCAAAAATAAATTAGATGAAGGCCGTGATTATCATTTTTATTTTACTTTTGGATGTGATGGGTCAAAGATAAACGAATTTGATTCTAAATTCAAAGGTAAAGATTTTAACAAAATTATTGATTCATCTCTAAAAGATTGTATAAATTTTTTACAAGATAAATCGCCGAATCATGTTATTGAGAGATTGTAATTTATAGAATTTATGGCATTACATAAAAATTTTCCACAATCACCATACGAAATTCTTGATCCGGCAATCCGGTGGTTTCCTGCTGATGAAAATTTACGTGACAAGGGATATGAAAAATTACTTCCGCCACTTGTTGCCGAACTTCGTAAAAAAGTGAGAGATTGGCGGTTGGCTGGTTATGACGGCGCAAGTGAAACAAGTAAAATATTACTTAGGTGGTGGTTTTTAACTGATCACCCAACAGAAACATCAAATGGTGAGATATTTCTTTTTCAATACTACTTTGCTCAACGAGAGGCGGTAGAAACAATTATTTGGTTGTATGAAGTTGCTAAGGCGCGTGATAAATACGATCTTCTTCGTTTTGATAGTTCAGGAGCAGTGTCCGCCGGAATGTTTAGTGAAACATGGACGCGATATGTAGTAAAGATGGCAACCGGTAGTGGGAAAACAAAAGTATTGAGTTTAATTTTAGCATGGTGTTATTATCACAAGCTTTATGAAGATGATTCACAATTGGCACGTAATTTTTTAGTTATTACACCAAACATTATCGTTCTTGATCGTATTCGCGCCGATTTTGATGGACTTAAAATATTTTTTGAGGACCCCGTGCTCCCTGACAATGGTCATCAGGGTAGAAACTGGCGCGATGATTTTCAAATGACACTCCATATTCAGGATGAAATTGGTACAGTGCGAAAAACTGGTAATATTTTTCTTACAAATATTCATCGCGTCTATGAGGGAGCGACAGAATCAGCAAGCTTTGGTGATCCCAATACATCTGATTATTTTCTTGGGAAACAACCAGTTGGTGCGACGAATGAATCAAAGCTTGATCTTGGCGATATTGTTCGCAATGTGGATGAACTTATTGTGTTGAATGATGAAGCACACCATATTCGTGAAAAAACTGAATGGTTTAATGCTATTAAAGATATTCATAATAAACTTTTACAAAAAACAGGAAAAGGATTACCCTTGCAATTTGATGTGACGGCAACTCCACGGCATGATAATGGAGCTATTTTTGTTCAGGTTGTAAGTGATTATCCACTTGTTGAGGCAATCTATCAGAATGTTGTCAAACATCCAGTTTTACCCGACTCGGCAAGTAGAGCAAAGTTGCAAGAACAAAAAAGTGCTGATTTTTGTGAGAGATACAAAGATTATATTCACCTCGCTTATTTAGAATGGAAAAAAACCTACGAAAGATTGCTTCCGACTGGCAAAAAATCAATTTTATTCATTATGACTGATGATACGAAAAACTGTGATGATCTTGCGGATTATTTAATTAAGTACCCAGCCTATTCAGAATTTAGTAAAGATTCCGTTTTAGTTATTCATACAAAAAATAACGGGGAGGTTTATGAAAGTGTCACTGGTAAAAAAGAAGAGGAATTAAAACTATTGAGAAAGGCAGCAAATGAAGTTGATAAAATTGACAGTCCCTATAAAGTAATCGTTTCAGTCATGATGTTGCGAGAGGGTTGGGATGTCCGTAATGTTACTACAATTTTGGGATTAAAAGCTCTTACTGCTCAGAATAGAATATTACCCGAACAAGTACTTGGAAGAGGTCTGCGGAGAATGTTTAGAGATGATAATATTCCAGAGCTTGTTAGTACAATTGGCTCCGATGGTTTTATGGATTTCGTTGAATCAATTACCGCTGAAGGTGTTGAGTTGGATTACCGACCAATGGGAGAAAAAACACAAGCCAAGGCTCCACTCGTGGTTGAAATTGATCGTGAAAATATGAAAAAGGACATTGAAAAGATGGATATTCAAATCCCGATTCTTACTCCCCGTATTTATCGTGAATACAAAAATCTGTCTGGACTTGATGTGGAAAAATTCAGCCATAAAAAGATCCCGATTAAAGAGTTCTCAGAGGCAGAAAAACGAGAGATTGTTTTTCGTGATATAGCGAGTGGAGAGATTACCCATAAAACGGAGCTTGATAGTAATTTTATTCCTAATTATCAAAGTGTAATCGGATACTTTACACAGATTATTATGAAAGAACTTCGGCTTGTTTCCGGCTATGACATACTTTATGGAAAGGTTAAAGAGTTTATTCAGGGGTATTTATTTAATTCGCACATTGATCTTGATAACTTAAATTCACTTCGCAATCTATCAGAAATTGAAGTTTCGCGAACAATCTTTGAAACATTCAAAAAGGAAATTAACACACTTACTGTTTTAGATAAAGGTGAGGCGGAAATTCGTGACTATATTAAAATCAGTAAAAGTCGTCCGTTCGTAGTCAAGGATCAGGGGTACATTGTGCCTAAAAAGAGTATCTTTAATAAAATTATTGGCGATAGTCATTTTGAGTTGGAATTTGCGAGCTTTCTTGAGAATTGCGAGGACATAATTTCTTATGCTAAGAACTATTTTGCGGTACATTTCAAAATTGATTATAGAAATGCGGATGGAAGTATTTCAGATTACTATCCGGATTTTATTGTGAAAGTTTCACAGAAAGAATATTATGTCGTTGAAACCAAGGGGCGAGAAGATCTTGATGATATTGAAAAAATCAAAAGGCTTGCTCAATGGTGCGTGGATGTAAACGCGAATCAAAGGGATGTTATTTATAAAATGCTTTACATTAAACAGGAAGAGTGGGATAAAGATAGGTTCAAAAATTTTGATGAAGTTGTAAGAGTTTTTGGTAAAAAATAAAAATGAATGGTGATTTATTGCAAAAATTAAAAGATTGGCGTAGGAAGACGGCTAATTTAGAAGGTGTTGAACCGTTCCGAGTTTTTGCAAATAAAGTTTTAGAAAACATTACAGAGATGAGACCAACTAATAAAGAGGAGTTGATGGCGATAAAAGGAATTCGTGATAGAAAATTTGCAAAATACGGAGAAAAGATTTTAACCATTATTAATGATAGTGCAGAGAATTCGGAATTATCTAACGCCCCCATTAATGATCAATCCCAAAAACCGCTTTCAATAAGTGAATACCTTGGTTTTTTGAATCGGCAATTGAATAAATGTAGAGCTAGAATTCAAGGAGAAATCAGTAGTGCGGATATAAGAGAAAAAGTTGTATACTTTTCTTTAAAAGATTCGGAAGATGAAAGCGTTATTAATTGTTTACTCTGGAAAAGTGATTATGAGTTGTACGGTATTAATTTTGAGGTGGGGATGGAAGTTGTTATTGAAGGGGCCCCGGATATATACAAACCAAGCGGTCGGCTGACATTTAAGGCATCATCGGTTGAGTTAGTTGGTGAAGGTGTTCTTAAGAAAGCTTATGATCAGCTGAAAAATAAATTAGAGACTGAAGGTTTATTTTTAGAAGAGAGAAAAAAAGAAATCCCCATTTTTCCTCAAAAAATTGGTCTTATTACTTCTGAAACCGGAGCTGTTATACATGATTTTTTAACAAATCTTGGCCGATATGGTTTTCATATTGAATTTATAGATTCGAGAGTAGAGGGTCAAGTGGCAGTCCAAGATTTAATATCATCCATTGATTATTTTGAACAAAAAGACATTGATGTTTTAGTCATTATTCGCGGAGGTGGTAGCTTAGAGAGCTTGCAAGCATTTAATAATGAAACATTGGCTAGAAAAATAGCAAATTTTAATAAGCCAGTTATCTGTGGTATTGGTCACGATCGAGATGTGCCCCTTGCTTCGTTGGCTGCTGATTTAATGGTTTCTACGCCTACGGCCACTACTATAGTTTTAAATAAATCTTGGGAGAAAGCATTAGATCAAATTAGGGTTTTGGAGCAAGACTTACTTTATAAATATCAATGTATATTAGCTGATAAGAATTTATTTTTGGAAAGGTCAGCTACTAAATTAAAAGAAGGTATTGAATTGATATTTAGAAAATTTAGAGATATTGAGCATCGATTGATTAATAAGGTGGAAATAATAACTCATGGCTTAAAAGATGCTAGAAGAAGTATTAATTCCTTCCAATCTTCACTCTTAAATAATTTTCAAAATAGAATAGATTGGTTAAAAAATTATTTATATGAAAATCAAAAAAGATTACAAATTGTTGATCCAAAACATCAATTAAAGCTTGGTTATAGTATCGCATCAAATAAAGGTAAAATAATAAGGAGTATAAAGCAAGTTAAAGAGGGGGATGAAGTCGATATTTTGGTCTCTGATGGCCAAATAAAATCTCAAGTTGATAATATTAAATAATTTTATGGATAAAAATAAACTTAAAGACCAATTAAAGAGCTTAGAAGAAATTGTTGAATGGTTTGATGGGCAAGAAGAGGTGGATGTTGAAGCAGGATTAGATAAGGTGAAAGAAGGAGTTGCTTTAATCAAGGTTGCTAAAGAGAGGTTAAAAGAACTTGAAAATGAGTTTGAAAAGGTAAAAAAGGGGTTAGGCGATGCTGATGTGGATAATGAATAATTTGAGAAATTTAAGCTAAAAATAAAACCACGGCTTTAAAGCCGTGGTTTTATTACTATGAATACATAAGGGTACTCGGTCTCTCGAACGGGCGCTCAATCGTGCGGAGGCGGAAGGATTCGAACCTTCGGACCAGTTGCCCGGTCAACAACTTAGCAGGTTGCTGCTTTCAGCCACTCAGCCACGCCTCCATTTTATTTTTTATTTATTAATGTATTTTTTAATAAATATTTTACTCTTTCACGTCCTTTTCCTGATTTTAAAAATAGCTCTTCTTTTCTTGCATCCGTCTTATTGATAAAAGTTTCTAAGTATATCAATTGCCAAGGTCTAAATGCTTTAGTAGATTGAACTTCTCCGGCATTATGTTCCTTTAATCTATTTTTAATATCAGCAGTGGAGCCTTTGTATATTTTATTGCTTTTGTCGCTATATAAAATATAAACGTAATACATATTTATGACCACTTCCGCCCAGGGCGGACCAGCCTTGGGCTGGCAGCCACGCCTCCATTTGTGAATTACTTTTATCTTATCATAAGAAGTGATTTTTGCCAATATTTCTGATAAAATTAAGAGATGTTGGAATATGAAACAAGAGCTATTGTTTTAGCGAAAAAAACAGTGGGGGAAACAGATGGAAGGATTGCGCTTTATACCGAAGAATTGGGGAAAGTTGATGCCATCGCCAAGGGATTGAAAAAAATTATCGCTAAATTATCTCATCATTTGGAACCATTGAATTTGATTCAATGTTCTATTGTTTCTGCCAATAATAAGCATTTGACTAGCGCTTTAACCATTAATAGTTTTTTGAATATTAGAAAAAATGAAGCGGCTCTTTTTGTGGCTTTGAAAAATGTGGAAATTTTGAATCAGGCATTTTCTATGCCAGAACCTGATAAAATTTTGTGGAAAAAATTAAATGGATTTTTGGAAAATTTAGATAGTTTGTCTTTAAGAGGCGATGTTAATGCGATTAAGGCCTTGGGCATTTATTTTCTTTTTTGTTTGGCTGATATTTTAGGTGTGATGCCCGAAATAATAGAAGAATTGCCCAATTTTCGTGATTTAAAAGCTGAAGACGTTCATATTTTTAAAGAATTAATGCAAAAAAGAAACGGTTTCGCTTCTTTGGATTTGGCGGTTTTTTCAAAAATGGATTATAATAGAATAGAACAAGAAATTAAAAAATTAATTATTTATAATATTTAAAAGTAGTAAATTTTCAAATTTTAATGATCAATAACCAATCAAATCAATACCTAAAACATTTTAGGGTTTAACGAATTGAGATTTCATTGGATATTCTGGTTTGGTCATTCTAATTTTTATAAATTGTGGCTTTAAAAGATATAGAAAAACAATTATATGGGATGTCGGATGATGATCAAGGAAAGGAGGATATTTTTGAGGAGCCGAAGGTAGAACCTAAAAAAACAACGTGGCAAGATATGATGCCGCCGGATACTATTGGTAAGAAAGAAATAGAATTTAATATGCCCAAGAAGCCGCCAACAAATTTTTTCCAGCCCAAAAAGAAACCAATTCTTTTATATATTTTAGCCGGTTTTTTATTTGTGGGCTTGGTTGTAGAAGGGGTTGTTTTAGTTAATAAATATTTTTCTAAAGATGCTAGTATTGCGTTGGATATTGCTTCATCCGAAGAGATACTTTCAGCTGATCCGTTTGATTTGAGAATAAATTACAAAAATAATTCTTCTAATTTACTTCAAGATGTTACTTTGGTGTTGGAAATGCCGATAGAAGTAAAATCTTTGTCTGATTCGGTAGAAGGAACTTTTATTCGTAAAGATTTGGGGGATTTGGGAACCGGAAGTGATAGCAATGAGACTTTTAGATTAATCGCTCTAGGAGATGCTAATAAAGTTTTGAATTTTAAAGCAACTTTGCAATATAATTTGCCTGGTTTTAGTAGTAGATTTGAAAAATCTATTGAAAAAGAAATTAATATTTCCGGATCAGCTCTTTCTTTTGATGTAATTTTACCTCAGGGCATTATTAGTAATGAAGAGTTCATGTTTCAAATTGAATATGCTAATAATACCGAGCATACTCTTTCGGGTGTGAAGCTTCAGGCTTTTTATCCTTTGGGTTTCAATTATGTTAGCGCCAGTAGTGATCCGGCAGAAGGAAATAATATTTGGTCCTTAGGAGATCTAGCGGCTAAGAGTACGGGGAAATTAACGATTGCCGGAAATATTATTGGACAGACGGGATCTTTTTATGATTTTGGCAGTCAACTTAGCATGATGCTTAATGGTCAATCCGTTTCTTTGGAAAAGAAAACGGCTGGATTGACTATTCAGACATCTCCTTTGAAGATGGCTTTATATGTGAATAATGCCATGGATTACGTAGCGCATGCTGGCGAGAGTTTGGAATATCGTTTGGATTATCAAAATAATACTGAAATAGCTTTGGAGGAAGTAATCATCAAGACAACATTAGATAGTGATATGTTTGATTTAACTTCCGTGGATACCAGTGGATATTTTGATTCCGGTACTAAACGCGTGATTTTTAATGCCGGTAATACATCGGCTTTGAGATTGATCAATCGAGGGGATAGTGGGTCTGTGACTTTTAAAGTGCGTTTAAAGGACACCTTTGCAATTAAAAAATTGAATGATAAAAATTTCACCATAAAGGTGCAGGCGCAGTTAGAATCTCCAAGTGTAGCGCCTAACACTAATTCATTGAAAACAACCGGTGTAACGGAAATTATTTCTAAAGTTGCCGGTAAAGCTGATTTGGTGGCTTTGGCATATTTTCGCGATGCTAATTCCGGTATTGTTAATAAGGGTACTTTACCTTTGACCGTGGGTAAGTCTACTAATTTCACTATTCATTGGAAAGTAGTAAATTATTCCGATGATTTAAGTAATGTGGTGATTCGCGCGGTATTGCCGCAAGGTGTTTCTTGGACCGGACAAGTGGCGGGAAATTATGGCGAGTCAGCTCCGAAATATAACGAACGAACCGGAGAAGTGATTTGGGAAATTCCTAAATTGCCGGCTACTACGGGTATTGCTTTGCCGGCTAGAGAAGCGATTTTTCAAATTGCTGCCACTCCATCTTTGAATCAAATAGGAGAAAATATGAAACTTTTGGGCCCCACTACTCTTAATGCCAAAGATGATTTTATCGGTAGCGATTTAGAAATATCTGTAGGGCAAATTACTTCAGAATTAAAAAATGATACAACTGTGAAATATGGAGAGGGGAAGGTGGTGCAATAAACAGATGTATTTGAGTTATCGATATTTGTTTGTTTTATCCCGCTTGTCTTTGATGAGCGGGATTTGATTTTGTGTTGTTTTGGCTATATAATTTAAATGCTATGAAAAAAGAAGATGGAAAAATGGAGAAAATAGTTAGCCTCTGTAAAAGAAGGGGTTTTGTTTACCCCGGTTCCGATATTTATGGTGGATTGGCCAATACTTATGATTATGGTCCATTGGGTGTGGAGTTGAAAAATAATATCAAACACGCTTGGTGGAAATATTTTGTTCAAGATAGAGAAGATATGGTTGGTATTGATGGCGGAATTATTTCCAGCGCTAAGGTTTGGGAAGCTAGTGGGCATATTAAAAATTTCAAAGATCCATTGGTAGAATGCAAAGAATGCCATCATCGTTTTCGCGCCGATAAATTAAAAGATATTAAAAAATGTCCGGATTGCAAAGGAGAATTAACCGAAGAAAAACAATTCAGTTTGCTTTTTAAAACTTTTATTGGACCGGTTGAAAATGATCAACAAATAGCTTATTTGAGAGGAGAAACAGCTCAGAATATTTTTGTTAATTTTAAGAATGTTTTAAATTCTAATAATAAAAAAGTTCCTTTTGGCATTGGTCAAATGGGCAAGGCTTTTAGAAACGAAATTACTACCGGTAATTTCATTTTCAGGACTTTGGAATTTGAACAAATGGAAATTGAATATTTTATTTCCCCCGATTCCGATTGGAATAAAATTTTTGAAGATTGGGTGAATTATATACATGGTTTTGCCGATTTAATAGGTTTGAATAAAAATAATTTTTATGATGATGAAATCAAGAAAGATGATTTAGCTTTTTATTCCAAGCGTACTATTGATATGGAATATAAATTTCCATTCAGCGAAGAGTATGAAGAGCTTTGGGCCGTTGCTTATAGAACCGATTATGATTTAACTCAACATCAAAAAGCTTCTGGTCAATCTATGGAATATTTTGATGACACCACTAAAACAAAGTATATTCCGCATGTAATTGAGCCGACTTTCGGCGTTGATAGAACTTTATTGGCTTTGCTATCCGAGGCTTATTGCGAAGAAGGGGAAGGCGACGACAAGAGAATTGTTTTGAAATTAAAGCCTAATATGGCGCCTTATAAGATTGCTGTGGCTCCGCTTTTGGGCAATAAAGAAAAATTGGCGGAGAAAGCGCGTGAAATTTATGGCAATTTAAAGAAGAAGTGGAATTGCGTTTGGGATGATAGGGGAAATATCGGTAAACGTTATCGTTCTCAAGACGAAATCGGCACTCCATATTTTGTTGTTGTTGATTTTGACAGCTTGGAAGATGAAGCGGTAACTGTTCGTGATCGCGATACTACTAAACAAGAAAGAATTAAAATCGAAGATTTAGAGAAATATTTTGAAGAAAAATTAAATTAAAACTATGCGAACTTTGATTAAAGACATTGTAAATAAAAAAGGAGAAGAAGTGATTTTAAAAGGTTGGGTAGATACAAGACGCGACCACGGCAAATTAATTTTTATTGATTTGCGAGACAGAACCGGAATTTGTCAGGTGGTTTTTTTGCCGAGTAATGCCGATGTTTATGCCAAAGCTAAAGATTTAAGGGGAGAATGGGTGATTGAATTGAAAGGAAAAGTAAACGAACGACCCAAAGGAATGATTAATGATAAACTTATTACCGGTACTGTAGAAATAGAAGCATTGGGTTTGGAAATTTTGAATCAAGCCAAAACTTTACCTATTGCAATTGATAAAGATGGAACAGAAATCGGAGAAGATAGTCGTTTGAAATATCGTTATGTGGATTTGCGTCGCCAAAGATTGCAAAAAAATATCAGGAAACGTCATCAAGTCAATCAGTTTATTAGAAATTTTATGACGGAAAATGATTTTGTGGAGATTGATACGCCGGTTTTGACCAAATCTACTCCGGAGGGAGCTCGTGATTATGTGGTGCCCTCACGTTTACACAGGGGAACTTTTTATGCTTTGCCTCAATCACCGCAACAATATAAACAATTATTAATGGTAGCTGGCTTTGAGAGATATTTTCAATTGGCCAGATGTTTTAGAGACGAAGATACTAGGGGAGATCGTCAACCAGAATTTACTCAGTTTGATGTAGAGATGAGTTTTGTTAAAAGGGAAGATGTTATGGAGCTGAATGAGAAGCTTCTAATAGAAGTTATTACTAAACTTTATCCGGAGAAAAAAATTCAGGAAGTGCCTTTTCCGCGCATTTCTTATAAAGAGTCTATGGAAAAATACGGCACTGATAGGCCGGATTTGCGTAAAGATAAAAATGATCCGAATTTATTGGCTTTTTGTTGGGTTATTGATTTTCCATTTTTTGAAAAGACTGATGAGGGCGGATGGACATTCACGCATAATCCTTTTTCCGCTCCTAAACCGGAATTTATGGATGATTTGTTAAATCAGCGTAATGTTGGGGATATTATTACTACTCAATATGATATTGCTTTGAATGGTTGGGAAATCGGAGGCGGAAGTATTCGCAATCATCAACCGGAAGCTTTGGAATCGGTGTTTTCTATTATGGGCTTCACTAAAGAAAGAACTTATAAAAATTTCGGCCATATGTTGGAAGCATTTTCTTACGGCACGCCGCCACACGGTGGTATTGCTTGGGGATTGGATCGTTTTATGATGATTTTAGAAAATGAGCCGAATATTCGAGAGGTAATTACCTTTCCTAAAACCGGTGACGGCCGAGATTTAATGATGGATGCTCCTTCAGAGATTGAGGATAAGCAATTAAAAGAATTACACATCAAAAACACCTAAAAATGGCGATTTTGCAGCTTATTACGGTTTAGGGTTGCTTTTTGGCTGTTTTTGTGCTAATATAGAAAAACTATGACTAAATCTAACACTATTACATTGGAAGCGTCTTTGAAAGACGAAAAATTAGCTATTAATGCTTTGAGACAACAGGGATTTATTCCTGCTGTGGTTTACGGCCACAAGGTTGAGACTATCGGCTTGATGGTGCCGGAAAAAGAATTTGATAAGCTTTATAAAAAGATCGGAGAGAATACTATGATTGAATTGGAGTGGAAATCAGGCGCTAAGAAAGAAAAGCGTCCAGTTTTAATTCATGAAGTTCAGCATGACTACTTGAAAGGCAAGACTATGCACATTGATTTTTATCAGGTGCGTTTGGATGAAAAAATTAAAACACATATTCCTTTGCAGTTTATTGGTGAATCCTTTGCCGTTAAGAATTTGTCCGGTATTTTGGTAAAATCTTTGCAAGAAATTGAAGTGGAAGCTTTACCTCAAGAATTGCCGCATGCTTTGGAAGTGGATTTAAGTAAATTAGAAAATTTTGAATCAAATATTATGGCTAAGGACTTGGCTATCCCTACTGGGGTTAAGATCGTTATTGCTCCTGAAACCGTAATCGCTTCTGTTACTCCTCCTCGTTCTGAAGAGGAATTAGAAGCCACTAAACAAGAAGTGGTTGAAAAACTAGAAGAAATAAAGGTGGAGACTGAAGAAAAGAAAGCTGAAAGAGAAGCGGAGAAAGCCGCTGCAAAAGAGAACGCTTAACAATTTTTTAAATGAGTAAAAACTCGGAAAAACCAAAAATTTTGTCTGATGTCAGAAGAACTGGTTCCCCGTCTATTTTTAGAAAAATTAGCGATCCATTGGGTCGGCCAAATATTGTTTTAAGAGAAATACCTCCTAAGTTGAGGGTATTTATTATTGCCGCATTAACTTTGGGGGTTTTTATGGCTTGTTCTGGATTTCGTATTTCTACTTTAGCTCCTACGGCTTTTTCTCAAAGCAGTGAAGAGGAAAGAAAGAACTTGGAATCAGAATTAGAAAAATTAGAAACTGAGATTGATGATTATGAAAAGGGTATTATGAATTTGCAGTTGCAAAGAAAAACCTTGGATCAAAATCTTAAGCTTTTGGACGCTCAAATCAATAAAATTAATTTACAAATCAAAGCTACCGATATTCAATTACGCAAATTGGATGCAAAAATTGTTTCATTGCAAAAAAATATTGTTTATACCGGCAATGATATTGATAGAATAAAAATACTTTTGGCCAGCTCTTTGCGTCAGATTTATTCTGATGATAGCGAGTCTGTTGTGGAAATGGTATTAAAGAATGAAAAGCTTTCTGATTTATTTAATAATATGAATGCTTTGAGTACGGTGCAAGATGAGGTGAGAAAAAATTTGGATGAATTGGTGGAATCTAAAACTAATTTAATTGTGCAAAAGGACACTATTTCTTTGGAGCGTCAGGATGTTTTAAATCTTAAAGGTATTCAAAGTCAACAAAAAGCAGAATTAGATCAGAAAAGAAAAGAAAAGAATGATTTGGTAAAAGCAACTAAAGGACAAGAAAGTAAATATCAAGATTTGTTGACTAAAACTAAACAGACAGCCGCTCAAATCAGAAATCGTATTTTTACGCTTTTGGGAGGAGGCGAGCTAACTTTTGGTGATGCTTATAAATTGGCGCAATCAGTTTCGGAACAAACCGGCGTAAGAGCAGCTTTGATATTGGCTGTTTTAAGCAGGGAATCTAACTTTGGGCAAAATGTAGGAAGGTGTAATTATCAAACGGCTATGCATCCGACTCGCGATATTCCAAAGTTCTTGGAGATAATGAAAGAATTGAATATTGATCCTAATAGCGTAAATGTTTCTTGCGCCAATAAAGATGGAGCTTACGGTGGAGCTATGGGCCCAGCGCAATTTATCCCGTCCACTTGGGAAATGTATAAAAATAGAATTGCGAAAGTAACAGGTAATAATCCTCCTTCTCCGTGGAGAAATATAGACGCTTTTGCCGCTACCGCTCTTTATTTGAAAGATATGGGCGCAGCTAATCAAAGTTATGCTTCGGAAAGAAAGGCAGCTGCTATGTATTATGCCGGTTCTCGTTGGAGAAGCTATCTATATAGCTATGGGCAATGGGTAGTAGAAAAGGCTCAGAAATTTGAAGAAGATATCAAATATTTGGAGAATTAAAAAATACCTCATTCGTTGATTAACGAATGAGGTATTTAAATGCTCACTTGTAAAATCACGGTAAATAGTTTATTATATTTATATAATAAATATCGTGTCGTTTAATTAGAAAATACTATGGGAGGTACACCTACGAAGCATAAAACACATGGCGCAGTAGCCAGAAGGAGATCACATCATGCTAAAAAATCATTGAATTTGATTGCTTGTTCTAAGTGTGGTTCCGCTACTAAGCCTCATCAGTATTGTCCGAATTGCGGATTCTATAAGGGCAAAGAGATTGTTGATGTTTTAGCTAAATTATCTAAAAAAGAAAAAAAGAGCCGAGAGAAAGAAATTAAAAAATAGAATGTGGAGCGTAGAAAATAGAGGGTAAAAATTACGCTCTACTTTCTATAGTCAACTTTCAAAAAAATCATGGCAACTCGTCATCTTTGTCGTTCAATACTTTTACAATCACTCTATGAGTGGGATTTTTATAAAAGCAAAGAAAATAAAGAATTGGATTTAGTTGCTTTGATTGATCGCAATATGAAAGCGGTATCGGAAATGATTGATGAACCGGATTTTATTTTTCGTATTGCTAAAAATTTAGCGGATCATTTGCCAGAGATTGATGATTTCATCAAAAAAGCCGCTCCTACTTGGCCGCTAGATCAAATTAATATCGTCGATAGGAATATTTTAAGAATTGGACTTTCGGAACTCGTTTTCGGAAATCCTGAAGAAGTTCCACCTAAGGTAGCTATTAATGAAGCCATTGAATTAGCGAAGACTTTTGGCGGTGATTCTTCCGGAAAATTTATCAACGGAGTTTTGGGAACGGTTTTTAGAGAATTGGGAAAATCTTCAAAAACCGGAAAAGAAGAAATTGCATCCACGACTTCCAAAGATGTTGAGAAAAAATCCGAAGTGGAAGAAAGTTCTGCAGATTTACTTTAATGTCAGTGAATTTTTCTAAATTAGAAGAAATTATAGAAGTGAAATTTGACGATGCCAGTCTTTTACAACAGGCCTTTACTCATAGGTCTTATTTGAATGAAGACACAAAATGGCGCAAGGGTCATAATGAGCGCTTGGAATTTTTAGGAGACGCTGTTTTAGAGTTGGTGGTAAGTGATTATTTATTTACAACTTATCCGGAGGAGCCGGAGGGATTTATGACTAATTTACGCGCGGCTTTGGTTAATGCCGATACGCTTTCTAGTGTGGCGCGAGAATTGAATTTCAACGATTTTATTTTATTATCCAAGGGGGAATCTAAGGATTTGGGCAGAGGTAGAAATTATATTTTGGCCAATGCCTTTGAGGCTTTGATTGGAGCTATCTATTTGGATCAAAAATACAATAAGGCTAAGAAATTTATTGAAAAATTCTTGATTGAAAGTCAATTGGAAAGAATTATTGCCGACAAAAGTTTTAAAGATCCTAAAAGCTCATTTCAAGAAAAAGCTCAAGCGACAATTGGCATTACTCCCATTTATAAATTATTAGAAGAATGGGGGCCGGATCATGACAAACATTTTAGAATGGGTCTTTTTTTGGGAGAGGAAAAGATAGCGGAGGGAGAGGGGCATTCTAAACAAGAAGCGGAATTGGTCGCGGCAAAAAACGGTTTGGAGGCAAAACAGTGGTAAATTTTTTATTTTATGAAGCTTAAGTCATTAGAAATTTTAGGATTTAAATCGTTTGCTAATAAAACGATTTTTTCTTTTCCCGCTAATGTTACGGCCGTTGTCGGTCCTAATGGCAGTGGAAAATCCAATGTAGCTGATGCTATTCGTTGGGTTTTGGGCGAGCGTGATTTGAAGGGTTTGCGCGTGGCTCGTTCCGAAGAAATTATTTTTGGCGGTACGCCTAATAAACCAAGAATGTCTTTGGCGCAAGTTTCTATTACTTTAGATAATTCTGATAATAGTTTACCTATTGATTTTAAGGAGGTGGTGATTTCTCGCAGAATTAATCGTGATGGAGAAACCGATTATCTAATCAATCAAAGTAGTGTGCGTTTGAAAGATATTGTAGAATTATTGGCCAAGGCGAAAATTGGAAGCCAGGGAATGACTATTGTTAATCAGGGTTCGGCTGACAGTATTTTAAAAGCTTCGGCTAAAGAAAGAAGATTAATGATTGAAGAGAGTTTGGGTTTGAGAGAATTTCAATTAAAGAAAGAAGAGGCAAAGCGTCGTTTGGTTTCTACGGAAGAAAATTTATCCAAAACTAGATCTTTATTGGAAGAGTTATTGCCTCATTTGCGTTCTTTGCGTAGACAAGTGGGAAGGTGGGAAAAACGCGAAGAGATCGTTAATGGTTTGGGAGGATTGGAAAAAATATTTTTTGGCAGTCAATTCAAAGAAATTTATCTTGGTAAAAATGAAAACGAAGAAAAGGTGAAAAGCTCTCGTATAACCTTGGAAAAAGAAGAGAGTATTTTAGTAGATTTGGAAAAGCAATTTGAAGATTTGAATAAAAAACGTCCCGATTTTTCTCAAGAATTTAAAAATATTAGAAATAATATTGAAAAATTAGAACAAGAAAAAGGCGTTATTTTGAGAGAGTTAGGGAATATTGAGGGACAATTGCAGGGTATTAAGCGTTTAGCTTCTCAAAGAGCATCCTTTAAGCCTAATTTTCAGGAAATTGATTCTACTTTGCGTTCTACCCGAGATCTTTTGGGAAAAATCTTGGATTTGAATGATTTGGAGACTTTGCATAAAGAATTACAACAAATTATTGTAAAAATTGATTCTGTCTTTGAGAAAGAAAAAGAAGATAATAGCGCCAATGAAGAAGTTGATAATTTAGAAAAGACTCGCGAAGAAATATCTCAAAAAATAAAATCTTTTGATGAAAAAATTCGCATTTTTAATAACCAATTGGATGAATTGCGCAAGAAAGACGAACAAACGGGAGCTGATTCGCATGATATTTTGATGAAGACACAAAAGCAGCGTTCTTATATCAATTCTCTTAATCAGCAAATAAATGAACTGATTTTAGTCAAAGAGAGGATGGAAATGAGGGAGGCGGATCTATTATTGAAATTAAAAGAAACGGGTTTGAATGCAAGTGATTTCGTTTTGGAAAAAGTAAAAGATTTGGATGCGGTTGAAGCTATGAGGGAGCAAGATTTTGGTGGTACTTTTAATGATTTGGAAATGAAGATAATGAGAATGCGTCATGATCTATCGGCTATTGGAGAAGTGGATGAATTATTGATTAAGGAAGCTAAAGAAACCGAAGACCGTTATCAATTTTTATCAAAAGAATTGGGTGATTTGGAAAAGGCTAAGATTGATTTGGAGGTAATCATTGATGAGTTAACGGAAAAAATTGATAATGAATTTTCAGCTTCATTAAAAGTAATTAACGATGAATTTAATAAATATTTCAGAATTATGTTTGGTGGCGGTAAGGCTCGTTTGGCTATTACTAAGGTTCCCAAGAGAACGAAGAAGGCAGATGCAGAAGCAAAACAAGAAATTGTAACAACAGTTGATAATGGTGAGACTGGAGTTTCCACTGCCGAGAGTGTTGAAGACGATAAAGAGTTTGAGCCTGGTATAGAATTTCATTTAGACTTGCCTAAAAAGAAAATAAATAGTTTGGAAGTATTATCAGGAGGCGAGAGGTCTTTGATTTCTATTAGCGCTTTGTTTGCAATTGTTTCTGCTATGCATCCGCCTTTTGTGGTCTTGGATGAAGTGGACGCGGCCTTGGACGAGGCCAATGCCAGAAGGTTCTCTAAGATTCTTGGCGAATTGGTGGCTAAAACTCAATTCGTGGTCATCACTCATAATCGTTCTACTATGGAATCCGCGCAGATTATGTATGGAATTAGTATGGCTGAAGAGGGTATTTCTAGGGCAATTTCCGTTAAATTGGAAGAATTTTAGAAATAAGTAATAGAGTCCGTGATTAAATTTATAAAAAATACGGGGTTGACTTTGGTTAATAAATCCGTATAATCAATTTATATGTTAATTATTAGATTAAAGCCGATTGGCAAAAAGAAACAAATCAGTTTTCGCGTTGTTGTAGGAGAGAGAC
>Ga0209098_1001702_pt1 | contig 20573 bp, 2 predicted proteins | sample AD_JPNHW1_MetaG_FD_184429 | JGI IMG/M metagenome (GOLD analysis project Ga0209098, IMG submission 184429) | Active sludge microbial communities of municipal wastewater-treating anaerobic digesters from Japan - AD_JPNHW1_MetaG (SPAdes) (version 2) | ecosystem: Engineered > Bioreactor > Anaerobic >...
AAGCCCAGCGCCTGTTGGCCGAAGCCGTCGCCGCCGCCCAGTTCGCGGACTATGCGCGCGCCCTGCGGCTCCTGAACCAAATCCACCAGAATCTCCCCGGCTTCCTGCCCGCCCACGTCGAACATGCCCGCCTGCTGGAAGCCCGCGGCAACCTCGACGAAGCCCAGCAGCGCTGGTCGCAGATCCTCGGCCTGGCCGCCGCGGATTCGCCCTTCCGCGCCCAAGCGCTGGAGGAACGCCGCCGCCTGGCCGAACTCCAGGCCCTCCAGTCCCAGATCCTGCAAACGCCGGCCGTCTCCGACGCCGGCCACCTGCCCCGCAACGTCGCCATCCTGAATCCCGACGTCCAGAAAATGCCGTCGGACGCGGACATCGCCGAAATGCGCGTGCTGAACGCCGCGCTCGAACTCGCGCCCGACGCCCAGCTCTTCAAGAACGCGGCCATCCAGGTCTACGTCACGTTCTACGACGCCGATCAAAACGACGACGTCCGGCCGACGCGCGCCATCGTCACGCCGTCGCCCCTCGCGCTCGGCAACGCCTTCTCCGACCGCCGCAGCCTGCCGATCGGCGCCACCTACGTCGTGCCCCAGGGCCGCCGCGCCCAGGAACTGCGCGAAACCGGCCGGCAAACGACCTACTACGGCTACACGATCCACGTCTTCGCCGGCCAGATCCTGCAGGACGCCGCCGCCAAGCCCAAGAAGCTGCTCGAACGCCCCATCCACGTCCCCGCCCCGGCCGCCGAGCCTTGACCCCCCGCCCGGCGCGGTTCAGCGCTGCAACTGCGGCACGATTTCGATGATCCGCGGCACCGCTTCGACGCCGGGTTCCCTCCGGAACAGCAGCCACAGGACGCTGGCTTCGACCGGTTCGCGCGCCGCGTCGGCGGGCCATTCCCGCCAATCCGCGCCGTCGAGGCTGTAGAGACACCGGAAGCGCGCCAGCGAACCTTCCGCCAGATCGACCGCCACGTTGGTCAGCACCAGCGGCGCATCGTAGCTGACGGCCACGTACCAGCCCTCCGCGCCGGCGCGGCCGGCCCACAGCGTGTTGGTGTCGCCGTCCACCGCCGCCCAGCCGTTGGTGTGTTCCGGACCGTCGTCGCTCGTCGCCACCGCCAGCGGGAAAGGCGCCGGATCGTCGCGGAATTCCGGTTCCGCGGCCACGGTCTTGAGCCCGTCGGCCTCGCGAATCCGCTTGGCTGGCGGTCGCGTGCCCCACACTTCCCATTCGGCGACGCACACGTAGGCGTTCGCGGAATTGGACAGCGCGACGAAGCGCAGGTAGCGGATGGCGCCATTGGTCGCCGGCCAATCGTCCCACCCGTGGTGGTCTTCCCCGCTGGCGTCCGCCAACGTCAGCCAGTTCGTGCCGTCCGGCGACGAATCGATCCGGTAGCGCTGGACGCGCGGCACCCAGTCCCAACCCAGCAAGCGCACGCGGGTCACGTCCATCTCGGCCTGCAGATCCAACGTCAGCGTGCCGGGCGGATCGTTCGTCCACGTGGCGTAGCCGTAGCTGACGCTGGACGTGTGCACGCCGTCGATGGCCTGCGCCATTTGATACGCCCGCGTGCCCGCAATCGTCGCGCCGCCCGCCGCCAACGCCAGATTTTCGCCGACGTCGTCGTCCAGCGTCGTCGCGATCACGAACTGGTCCGCCGCGCCGGGCGCCGAAATCCGGAACGTCGCGGCCTCGGCGGCGGCGACGGCATCGTCGCCCGCGGCCAGCGTCACCGCCTGCCAGGCGTTCCAGTTGTTGGCCGTGAAGGTCCGCGTCGCGCCGTTCTTCACCGTCAGATTCGTGCTGCCGCCGTCCCAGGCCACGCTCACCGCCACGCTGCCCGCCGGCGCGGCGGTCAGCCGCACGAAGAAACGGCCTTCCCCGGCTTCGCGCACGTCAATCGCGTCTTCGGAAATCTCCGCGCCCGGCATGGGCGGGCGTTCGCCGTACACTTCCCACTCCGCGATCGGCTGGTAGACGCCCGCCGAATTGGTCAACCCGACGAACCGCAGGTAGCGCAGCGCCGCGTTCGTCGCTCCCCAATCGTCCCAGCCGTGGCGCTCCGTCCCGCCGGCATCCGCGAACGTCAGCCAATTCGCGCCGTCCAGCGAAGATTCGAGCCGGTAGCGCTGCGTCTGATAGGTCCAATCCCAGCCCAGCAAGCGCACCCGCGAGACGGTCGCCGCGGCCTGCAGGTCCAACGTCAACGTGCCCGGCGGATCGTTTGTCCACACCGTGTAGGCGTAGTTCGCGCTCGACGTGTGCACGCCGTCGATCGTCTGCGCCGCTTGGTACGCCCGCGTGCCCGCAATCGTCGCGCCGCCCGACGCCAACGCCAGATTCTCGCCAAGGTCGTCGTCCAGCGCCGTCGCCGTCACGAACTGATCCACCGCGCCGGGCGCCGCGATCCGGAACGTCGCGGTTTCGGCGGCGGCGTTCGCGTCGTCGCCCGCAGCCAGCGTCACCGCCTGCCAAGCGTTCCAGTTCGCGGGCGTGAAGCTCCGCGTCGCGCCCGTCTTCACCCACAGGTTCGTGTCGCCGGCGAAGAAGCTCACCGCGACCGCGACGGTGCCCGTGGGCTCCGCCGCCAACCGCACGAAGAAGCGGCCCTCGCCGTTTTCCCGCACGTTCGCGCCGGACCGATCCGCCAGCGGGCCCGGCAGCACGGTGCCCCACGCTTCCCATTCGGCGACGCTCGCGTAGGCGCTCGCCGAATTGCTCAAGCCGACGAACCGCAGGTAGCGGGCGACTTCGTTGGTCGGCGTCCATTCGTCCCAGCCGCGATGGTCTTCCCCGCCGGCGTCGGCCACCGTCCGCCACGTCGCGCCGTCCGTCGAGGCTTCGAGGCGATAGCGCTGGGTGCGCCGCACCCAGTCCCAGTTCAGCACGCGAATGCGGGAGAGGACCGCCGGCGCCCGCAGTTGCAGCACCAAGGCACCGGGAGGCGCGGATGTCCAAGCGACGTAGGCGTAGTTGGTGCTGGCGACATGCATGCCGTCGGCCGCCTGTTCGGCATGGCTGGACGGCGGCCCGCAAACCGCGCCGCCGTTCGCGGACAGCGCCAAGTTCTCGCCGACGTCGTCGTCCAGCGTCGTCGCCGCCACGGCTTGCGCCGCCAACCCCGGCGCCGCCACTTGGAACGTCGCCTCCTCGCTCTCGGCGTCGGCGTCGTCGCCGGCGCCGAGCACCACGGCCTGCCACGCATCCCAATTCGCGGCCGTGAAGCTCAACGTCGCGCCGCTTTGGACGGTCAGGTTTTCCGTCCCGCCGGCGCGGGCGATCGCCACGGCCACCGCCGCCGTCGGCGCTTCGGACAACCGCACGAAAAAGCGACCTTCGCCGTTTTCCCGCACGCGGACTTGGTCGGCATCGACCGCCACCGCCAGTCGGCGGAACGCCTGCGTCGCCGCCGGCGCCGCGTTCCAGTTCGCGTCGCCCGCCTGCATCGCCGCCACGCGCACGTCGCCGGCGCCCGCAAACGCCAAGTTCGTGCCGTTTTCGATCGCGCCCGGACCCGCGACCACCGCGAACGAAACCGGCAGGCCGCTCGCCGCCGTCGCGGCCAGCGCCGCGGTTTCGGACTGGATGGGATTGCCCGGCGCGGGAAAATCGATGGTTTGGTCGGCCCGGCCGATCCGCAGCATGCCCGTGGCCGAGCCTTCGTAATCCGGATCGGTCACTTGCGCGACCACCGCGTAGCTGCCGGCGGTCGTCGGCGGGTTGGTCGAACCGTCGTAGGTGCATTCCACGGCCAGGCCGGGCGGATCGGTCGTCGCCGTCGCTCTTTTCGGCGTGCCGTCGTAGGTCGGTTCCAGACCGCTCAGCGCCACCGCGGCCGGCGCAGGGCTCCAGGCTTCCCCATACACTTCCCATTCGGCGACGTTCACCGCGGCGCCGGTGGCGTTGGAGATCGCCGTCAGGCGCAGGTGCCGCGCGACGGCCGCCACCGGCCACTCGTCCCAGCCTTCGTGGTCGTCGGCGCCGGCATCCGCCAGCAGCGTCCAGTTCGCGCCGTCCCGCGAGCCTTCGATGCGATAGCGCTGCGGTCCGTACGACCAGTTGCCGTTGCGCACGTGGATGCACTCCACCGCCGTCGTGGTCGGCAGATCCAACAGCAGATGTCCGGAAGGAGCGGAAGTCCAGATCACCGCCGCGTGAGCCGTGCCCGACGTGGCCACGCCATCGATGGCCAGCGCCGCGTCGGCGGCCTGATATCCCGAAATCGTCGCTCCGTTCGCCGCCAGCGCCCGGTTCGGCCCGAGCCCATCGTCCAGCGTGCGCGCCGTCACGAGCACGTCCGACATGCCCGCCGCCGAAATCCGGAAAACCGCCGCGTCGCAATCCGCCGCGCCGTTGGTCGCCGCCGCGAGCGTCACGGTCTGGAACACGTTCCAATCCGTCTTCTTGAAGGTCAGCGCGGCGCCGCTTTGGACCGCGAGGTTCGTGCTGCCCCACGCGCGCGCCACGCTGACCGCGACGTTGGCCGCCGGCCGGCTGCGCAAGCGCACGAAGAACCAGCCGGCGCCCCCTTCCCGCATCAGGACCCGGCTCGCGCTGACTTCCGGAATGGGCAACCGGTAGGCGACGGCAAACGAGCGCACCACGTTGGACGCCGGCTGCCAGTTGGCGTCGCCCGCCTGGAACGCCGCGACCGCCACCGTGCCCGAACCCATGAACGCCAGCGTGACGTCGTCCGTCAGGATCGCCGGCCCCGCCGCCACCGCGTACGTCACCGGCAGGCCGCTCGACGCCGTCGCCGCAAGCGTCACGACGTTCGTCGTCCACTGGTCGGCGAGCGGCGGAAAATCGATCGCCTGGACGCCGGGCGCGACGACCAGCGTGCCCGTCGCCGATCCCTGCCAATTGGGATCGCTCACCGTGCCCGACACGGCGTATGCGCCGGCGTTGGTCGGCGCGCCGGCGGCACCGGCATAGCGGATGTCCACCGCGAGTTCGTCCGGCACGGTCGTGGCCGTCACGACCCGCCGCGTGCCGTCGTAGGTTTGTTCCAAGCCTTGCAGCGCGATCGTGGCGGGCGCCTTCGCGACGACCAGCGTGCCCGTCGCCGCCCCCGCGTAGCAAGCGGACACCACCTGGGCCGTCACGACGTAGGCGCCGGCCGTCGTCGGTGGATCCGTCGCGCCGTTGTAGGTCACCTGCAAGACGAGTCCGGTGGGCGTCGCGGCGACCTCCGCCGGTTTCGGCGCGCCGTCGTAGACCTGCGCCAGGTTGCCCAGCGCCACCATCGCCGGCGCCTTCGCCACCGCCAAGATGCCCGACGCCGCGCCGGCCCACGTCGGATCGTCCACCGTGGCCACCACCCAGTAGTTGCCGGCCGCCGTCGGCGGATTGGTCGCGCCGCTGTAGGTGAGCCGCACGGGCAATCCCGCGGGCGCGGTCGTCGCCGTCGGAATGCGCGGAGCACCGTCGTAGACCTGTTCCAGGTTGTCCAACACCACCGTCGCCGGCGCCTTCGCGACGACCAGCGTGCCCGTCGCCTGTCCCTCCCAATACGCCGTCGCCACCGTCGCCGTCACCGCGTAGCCGCCCGGCAGCGTGGGCGGTTCCGGACGGCCGGCGTAGGTGATCCGCAGCGCCAATCCCGCCGGCATCGTCGTCGCCGTCGCCGCGCGCGGGGTGAAATCGCAGGCTTGCGCCAGATTTCCCAGGAACACCTGGGCCGGCGCGTTCGTCGCCGGGGCCGCGCCGTTGCCCAGCAGGCGCAGCGCCGGATCGCCCAGCAGGTTGTAGGTGGCGTAGCTGTCGCGCGTGAACAGGTCGCCCGGCAAGGATCGCCGGCCTTGCAGAAGCACCCGGCCCAGCGGCCCCGCGCGGTCCTGCAGCGCGCCGCGGTAGAAAGCGTCGCCCAGATCCGTCGCCGGCGCGTTCAGCGGCAGCGCCGACGACGCCCACACCGCCACCGCGCCCGCCTGCGGCCGCTGCATCAGCCGTTCGGCCAGGCTGTTCACCGCCGGCGCCTCGAAGTGCCCCGCCAGGCAGCACAGCGACGCCACGAACGGCGTGCGCGCGTTGGTCATGGCCTCGACGTCCGCCGTCGTCAGCAAGCCCAGCGAATTCCATTTGACGCTCGTGCCGTGGCCCGAATAGTGCACGACGCCCGCGCCGGCGTCGAAGGCCGCGAACAGCGCGGCGCGCGCCGCGGCGATCGCCGTCGTGTCCAAATCGATCCGGGCAGACACGGCGAACGGATTCTGCACCCGGTTCGTGAACTGCGCGACGGACGCCGCGAAATTGCCGGCGGCGTCCGCCTTGTCGTTCGCGAACGCCAACTGGTTCTGCCACGCGGCGCCGAAATCCGCTTCGTAGGCTTCGATCTTCGCGATCATCGCCGCCAATTCCTCGGCCGAGCAGGCGGGCAACCGGCCCACGGCCACGTCGGGCCGTTCGTCGCCGCCGGCATCCGCCAGCAGTTCGTCCGCGGCGAACAGGCCGTCGCCGTTCTGGCGCAGCAGAGGCGGCAGGAAATTCGTTTCCGTGCCCATCGTTTCGAGGTAATCGTAATGCCCGTTGCCCGCCAGCAGCAGCAGGCGCGGCGCTTCCGCCCACGTCGTCGCCGCCCGGCGCACCAGCGCGGGAATGGCCTCGGGGGTGCGCAGGCCGCCGGCCAGCAAGTCGCAGGCGTCTTCGAAAACGGCCACGCCGACGCGCAGGCCCTGGCCCGCGCGATAGTCCGCCAGTTCCTGCACCGCGTTGGTCAAGGCGCGCGGCGCGACCACGAGGTAATCGATGCGATTGGTCTCCGCCAGAAACCAGGCGTCCGCCGCGGCCGGCTCCGGCGCCAGCAACGGCACCGCGTCCGCTTCGATCACCGCAAACCGTTCGTTCGTCGTCGCCGCCGCCCACGCCTTGTCCGGCAGTTGCCCGTTCGCGTCGGCGACCCAGGTCGGCGCGCCCTGCGCGTCCAGCGCCAGCACGAGGGGTTCCGCGAACGCGGCGGCGGCGAGGTCCGCGGCCCCGCCGGCACGCACTTGCGCCGGGCCGACGCTGGCCGCGAGATCGCGCCGGTATTCCGCCGTGGCGCCGTCCACGACGAAATAGCTGTAGTGGCTCGCGTTCGTCACGGCGCCGCGCACGGTCAGCACGTTGGTGCCGTTGGACGCCACCCCGGCCGGAACCGCCAGCACGGCCGTCGCCGCGTTCTGGTCATCGAACGACAGGCTGCCGAGCCAGCTGCCGTTCAGGCGGAATTCGGCGCAGTGGTCGGGATTGCGCGCGGTGGTTTTCGACCAGCCCTGCACATCCACCTTCAGCGTCCACGCGCCGCCGTCGTGGCCGGGCAGATCCAACGCGAACGCCACTTGGTTCGAAGCCGGATTGGTGGTGCTGATCACGAAATTCCAATAATAGAAGTCGGCGGGCCGCACCAACGCGCCGTCGAACGGAAACACGTCCTCTTCGCCGCGCACCTGCGCGGGCACGGCCGACGTGCCCTGCGTCGCGCCCGGCTCGCGCCGGGGCATGGCGCTGCCCGCGCCCGCGGACACCAGATAGACGTTGTCCCGCGCGTACCAGTTCGTGGACGCCTGCCCGTAGAACGCCAGCCGCGCGCGCGCGGCGTCGTAGAGCGTCGGCACCGGCGCGCCCTGGAGGGTCACCCGCAAACCGTTCGCCGCCGCCAAGTCCTGCGCGTCTTCGACGGCGATGCCCAGACCGCTCGCGATGGCGGCCAGATCGATGCCGTAAATGCCTTCGTTGCGCAGCCGAACCTTCAGCACGGGCGACGTGCCGACGGTGCGCGGTGCGCTTTTCGCGCGCGGCGCCGGGCGCGCCGCGCCGGCCGGCGCCGGCGCAAACACGACCGCATGCGTCCCCAAATCGTTCGTTGCGCCTTCCAAGGTCGTCTCTTCCAAGCGATAACGGCCGGAACCGCCGGCAACCGCCGCGGGATCGACCACCGCATACGCCGCGGCCGGATCGTGGAACGCCACCGGCACCAGCGTTTCGGTCAAGCGGGTTTCGGCGCCCGCGGACGAATCGACGCGGTACACGTGGAATCCCGCCATTCCCCACGTCCCGCCCGTCCGCCATACGACGCACCCTGCGCCGTTCGTCCACCGTCCCTGCACCGCCTCCACGTCGGTCCGGGACACCGCTGCCGCCAGCGTCGCTCCCGATCCGTCGCCCCCATCCACGCCTGCATCCGCCCGCGCGAAACCGGCGCACGTGCCCGCCAGAATTCCGACCATGCGGATCAGATGCTCCAGCGAAATTCGGTTGTGGACGGTTTGGCTCACCTGCGGCCCAGGCTCAACGATGAATTATTACGAATGTGTTAACACCGTTAAGATATGTTACGCCCTCCCTTATTTCAATAGCCGTTGGTCACATTTATTACGTATTTATTAATTCTATTATATCATAATATGCAAATAGATACATATTGTTGAGTCAACTGATAGACAATTATATTACGATATTATTAAGACTTCTGTGCGTAAAAAAAGCGTCCCGCTCGGGACGCTCGGACGCATCGGGGGTTCCCGATGGCGCTCGATTTGGGTGGATTATTTCTTCTTGGCTTGGATGCCCAGATAGGTGCGTTCCGCCGCGCCCTGTTTCACCCGCGTGCGCACGGTTTCCATGACGCCGCCGGCGTCGGGTTCGGCGCCAAGTTCTTCCAGTTGGGTCGCATCCTCGGACCACGCCGCCAAGTCGTGCGAAAGGAAGAGGCGGTATTCGACGTCGGACCGGTGGATGCGTCGTTTCCAGCGCAGCACGAAGCCGTCTTCCGCGACCGCGTCCGGCGACGCATAGCCGAATTCCGGCAGCTCGGCCTCCATGAACTCTCCGGCGCCCAGCGCGTAGTCGGAGAAGTTGGCGGCCGTCGCGCCGCCGATGGCCGGATCGGCCAGCTCGGCGGGCGCAAAGCGCTCCCAGCGCCACTGTGCGAAATTCGCGGCCGGCGTCCCGGCGACCCGGTTGCCCGCGATGCGCAGCGCCGGATCGCCCAGCAGGTTGTAGACCGCCAACGTGTCGGCCGCGAAGAGGTCGCCGGACAGGCTGCGCCGCGCCTGCAGGATCGCCGGGCCCAGCGTGCCGCAACCTTCCTGCAACACGGCGCGATAGAACGCCGCGCCGAGTTCGGCGGCCGGATCGTTGCGCGACAGGCCCGACGGGCCCCAGGTCGCCACCGCGCCGCCGCCGGCCTTCCGCAGCAGCAATTCGCCGAGGCTGTTCACGCCGGGCGCTTCGTAGCGGCCCACGAGGCAGCTCAGCGCCACCACGGCCGGCGCCCGCGTCGCATTGGTCAGGCCCGCGACGTCCGCCGCCTTCAGCAGCCCCCGGCTGCTCCAGTTGGCCACGCCGCCGTGCCCCGTGTAGTGGACGACGCCGGCGCCGCCTTGGAAATGCGCCAGCAGCTTGCTGCGCGCCGCCGCGATCGCCAGTTGATTCAGGTCGATCTGTTCCCGCACCGGGTGCGCCTCGTCGGCCAGCGCCGCCAGCCGGCCGTTGGCCGCCGCGAAATCGCCGGCGGCGACGTCGTTGGCGTCGTTGACCAGCACCAGTTCGTTTTGCCACGCGGCGCCGAACCCGGACTCGTAGGCTTGGATCTTGGCGATCATCGCGGCCAATTCCTCCGCCGTCCGCGCCGGCAGGCGCCCCAGCGCGACGTCCGGCAGGCCGTCGCCGTCCGCGTCCGCCAGCAAGGCGTCGCCGGCGAAGATGCCATCCGCCGTCTGCACGAGCAGCGGCGGCACGGGATTGGCCTCGAGGTTCAGCGCGTTCAGATAGTCGTAGTGCCCGTTGCCCGCCAGCACGACCAGCCACGGGGCTTCGGCCCACGTCGCCCGCGCGTAGGCCAGCAGCGCCGGAATCGCTTCCGGCGTGCGCAGCCCGCCGGCCATCCAATCGCACGCGTCTTCGAAGGTCGCCACGCCGACGCGCAGGCCTTGGCCAGCGCGGTAATCCGCCAGCGCCTGCGCCGCCGTTTCCAGTTCGCGCGACGTCAGCACCAGATAGTCGATCCGGTTCGTTTCCGCCAGGAACCACGGATTTTCGGCGACGGCTGCCGGTTCCAGCATCGGCACGCCGTCCGCTTCCGCCAGGGCGAAGCGTTCGGACGACGAGGCCACCACCGCCCACGCCTTGTCCGGCAGCGCGCCCGCGGCATCCGCGATCCACGTCGGATTCCCCGCTTCGTCCAGCGCCAGCGCGACCGGTTCCGCGAAGGTCGCGGCCGACACCGCTTCCGCGCCGCCCGCGCGGAAATGCCGCGTGCCCGCCGCCGGCGCGAGTTCGCGCGCGAAAGTCGCCTCGATCCAATCCACGACGAAATAGCTGTGCGTGCGGCCGGGCTGCAGGGTGCCCTTCACCGCCAGTTCGTTCGTCCCGGCCAACACCGCCCCGGCCGGAATCGCCAGTTCCGCCTCGAGCACGTCCTGCCCGTCGAAGACGGCGGAACCCGCGGGCGCGCCGTTGAAGAAGAATTCCGCCAGATGGTCCGGAGCGTTCGTCGTGCTCGACCAGCCCTGCAGGCGCACCTTCAGCGCCACGGCGCCCGTCGCGCCCGCCAGATCGAGCGCGAACCGCCGCGTGGCCGTCGCGTTCGTGCCGCTGATGACGTAGTCCCAATAGTAGAAATCCGCGGGCTTCGTCGTGGCGCCGTCGAACGGATACCGATCTTCCTCGAATCGGACCGTCGCGGGGAAAACGCCGGCGCCGCCGGCGGCCGCCGGTTCGCGCCGCGGCATCGCCAGGCCGGAACCGACCTGGATCAAGACCGCCGCGTCGCGCGCGTACCAATCGTCCGTCGGCCGGCCATGGAAGAGCAGCCGATCCCGCGCCGCGTCGTAGATCGTCGGCACGGCCGCGCCTTCCTGCGAAAACGCCAACCGGCCGGCGGCGGCGAGCGCCTGCGCATCTTCCAACGCGAGGCCCATGCCGGCGGCGATCGCCGCCAGCGAGACGCCGTAGATCCCCTCCTGCCGGAATGACGCCTTGAGCACCCCCGACGGCCCGGCGAGCTTCGGAGCGGCCAGCTTGACCGTTGCGGCCTTGGGCGCGCGTGCCGCGGCGCGCGCGGCTTTCGCCGCCGCCGACGGCGGGCCGAACGCCACCGCGTGCGTCCCCAAGTCGAGTTCGGCGCCGGACAATTCCACTTCCGCGAGGCGATACGTGCCGGCGCCGCCCGCGTGCGCCGCCGGATCCGCCAGCTCGTACGCTGCGCCGTCCGCCTGGAACGCCGCGGGGAGCAGTTCGTCGTTCAGGCGCGTCTCCGCGCCGGTTTCCGGATCCACGCGGTAGACGAAGAAGCCGGCGGTGTTCCACTCCGAACTCGTGCGCCAAACGACGCGGCCCTGTCCGTCGATCCCCTCGCCCCAGACTTCGGCGAGTTCGGCGCGCGTCGTGCTCAGCAGCCGCAGGCCCAGATCGATGGTCAGGTCCGTCGTGCCGTCGGCGAAATCGGCGGCCGGACTTTCGGCGCGCCGGACGCCGCCCGTTTCGCAGGTGAAATCGCTGTCGGCTGCGACGTCGCCGCCCGCGAAGTTCGTCGTGGGCACCACGGCTTCGCTGACGTTCGTCAAGACCGCCCGCACGAAATAGCGGCCCGGCACGACTTCGTCGAACAGGTAGTTGCCGGCCGCATCCGTCGCCGTGGTCTGGACGACGGCGCCGTTGGTGCGCACCAGTTCGACCGTCACGTTGGGGATGCCGTTGGTTTCCTCGGAATCCTGGATTCCGTCGCGGTCGGCGTCGAACCAGATCCGGTCGCCGATCGCCACGCCGACGAGATCCACCCGCGTCGTCGCCGAGGCCCACACCGGATCGGGCTGCAGGTCGCTCGTGGCCGAGGCCACGTTGACGATCTGGGTGGTGAAGGTCTCGTCGTCCACGACCACGTCGTAGGTGATCCGCACGCCTTCGTTCGTGCCCAGCAGCCAGCCAGACAGGAGCGTCGGCGGATCGCCCAGCTCGCCTGCCCCAGGCACCTTGGACAGCTCGACGTCCACGTCGTCGAACCACAGCTGCGCGCCGTCGTTGGTGTAGCCCGTGGTGCGGAAGCGGACGGTCGTCTGCGAACTCCGGTACGCCGTCAAATCGCAGTTGGTGGCCACCGTGCCGGCGACGTTGCCGTTGGCGTAGAAGAGCGTGGTCCAGTCGGCGCCGTTGGTGGACACTTCGACGTAGGCGTTGTCCAGCGTCGTCTGCATCGGCCGGGACAGGGCGACGTTCACGTTGTCCAGGGTGAAGCTCTGGCTGGCCCAATCCGTGCCGCCGGCGCGGAAGACGATCCGGTTGGAGGCGGCCAGGTACGGCATCAGGTCCAGGCTGGCCGTGCCGGAACCGGCGGAGGTGTAGCTCGCCAGCAGGTGGTCGGTCGCGTTCGAGCGCACGTAGACGTTCATCGAACGCGTGGCCGACAGGCCCGAACCGACGTAGCTGAACGAGAGCGTCGCGTTCGTGTTGCCGGCGAAGGACGCCCAGCGGCCGATCTCGTCGTTGGCCTCCAGGCCGGAGAAAGACAACTGGCCGCCCGAAACCAGGATGTCCCCCGCCGTGGCGGACAAATCGTCGCCGGATTCGATCCAGTTGCCGGACCAGTTCAAGGTGCCGTTGCTGTTGGTGTAGGCCGCGGCGCCGAATTCGTCGCGGACGTTGTTCGTTCGCGTCGTGGTCGCCTGCCGGATCGTGAAGGAGAGCACCGCGCTTTCGGCCAGCGCCAGGTCGGCGGAGCGCGCCAGGGACCGGGAGAGACCCAGACTGGCCCAGCCGGTGGCCAGCACCTGCGCTTGGCCGTTGGTCGGCCCATCGCTCTCGCCGCCTTCCTGCCAGCCGCCGCTCCAGGCCAGTTCGCCGTTCTGGTTCGTGTAGGTCCGCGCCGAAAATTCGTCGCGCACGGATTCCAGCGTATTGCTCCGCGCCGGATAAGGCGTCAACGCCACGCTGCCCGGCACGAAGACCGTGCCTGCCGGCAGCACGTCTTCGATCACCACGTTCGTGTGCGCCCACGGACCGATGTTCGTCGCGACGACCGTGTAGGTGAGCGTGTCGCCCAGCTGCACCATCCCCGTCGGGCTGACGGTCTTGTAGAGCACCAGCGGCGGCACGTAGATCCGCACGGACGCGGAGTTGTTGGAAGACACCGGATCAGGCAGGTCTTGGGCAGACACCGTCGCCACGTTGGTGATCACCGTGCCGAGCGTGCCCGCGTCGACCGTGACCGAAACCTCCAGCCAGGCGCCGGCGCCGACGCCCAGCACGCCCACCGTCCACAGCCCCGTGCCGTCGTCGTAGGAACCCAGGCTCGCCAGATGCGAGACGTAAGTCACGCCGTTCGGCAGCGGATCGGAAATCACTACGCCCGTGGTTTCCGAAGGTCCGAGATTCGTCACCGAAATCCGGAACGTGACCGGATCGCCTTCGTCCGGCCGGAGATTGTCGGCCGTCTTGCGCACCTGCAGATCCGCCCCGCGCACCGTCACCGTGGCGGTCGCGACGTCGTTCGACGGATTGGGATCGGCCGGCACGGACTCGATCCGGTGGGCCGCGTTGGTGACCCTCCAGCCGCCGGTGCCGGGATCCGCCGTTGCTTCGATCGCCAGCGTGGCGCCGGCGGACGCGGCCAAGGTGCCGACTTCCCATTCGCCCGTGCCGTCGTCGTACGTTCCTTGGCTGGGCGTCGCGCCGACGTAGGTCAAGCCCGCGGGCAGCAGGTCGCCGACCACGATCGTTTCGGCTTCGTCGGGGCCGAGGTTGGTGGTCGACACCGTGAAGACGACCGTGCCGTTTTCATTCACGGCGTTCGTGTTGGCCGTCTTCCAGACGGCGATGTCCGCGATGGCGATGTGGTAGCCGAAATCCACGTCGCGGATCACTTCGCCTTGCAACAAGGTCACGGATGCGAGGTTCTTGGTGCCGATGCCGTCGCGGTCCCAGGTGGGCACGAGCCCCAGCGACAGCGTGTTGGTGTCCACCCGCACCGCGTAGGTGCCGGGCGTCAGGCCGCCGATGCTGTAGAACCCGTTGGTCGTCGTCAGCGTGGCCGGTTCGGCGGCGTCCCACTGCCCGTCGGCGTCCAGATCGATGAACACGCGCACGCCGGAGAGCGGCGGCTCGTTCGTTTCCTGCACGCCGTCGGCGTCCAGGTCGTCCCAGACGTAGTCGCCGATGCTGCCGAGGATGTTCCACGCGTAGTCTTCCACCTCGCCGTTCGCGGCGGTGCCGGCGAACGCCAGTTCCGGCAGCGACGGCGCGGCCGGGAAGAGGCGGAAGCGCGCGTTCAGCGCCGTGGTCGTCGCGGCGTTGATCGTGCCCGGCGGCACGTCCACCAAAACCGTGTAGACGCCGTCCGCATTCGTGCCGCCCGTGGACGCCGCCGCCTGGTTGATCGCCAGCTCGCCGAAATCGGCGAAATCGCCGTCGCCGTTGAAATCGAAGTAACCGACCAGCCAGCCCGCGCCCGCGCCGATCGTGACCTCCAAGGTGCCCCCGGCGGTCCCGTCCTGCCAGACGCCGAGCAATTCCACGCCGTCCTCGTCGTCGGCCCCGCCCAAGTCGTCGCCGTCGGCGCCCGCGGACGGTTGGCCGTTCGGCTCGACGTCCACCGTCGCCCCCAGATACAGGTTCGAGGCGATCACGATGTGCCGCGCGCCGCCCGGCAGCAGGACGTCGTAGCTTTCGGGCAGGTCGCCGTAGTCGTAGTTGCGCGTCGAGCGATACGCGAAATCCATGCCGACGATGGCCGGCGCGACGGCGACCGTCAGATAGGCGGACACCGTGCTGCCCTGCGCGTTCGTCGTTTCCACCACGGCAACGCCCGCGATGGAGCCGTTGGTGGTCGTCAGTTTCAGGTAGTCTTCCGGCGCGGCGCTCGCCACGAGGTAGCGGTCGTTGCCGTCGCCGGCCGGCAGCCCCGTGAAGGCGTAATCGCCGTTGGTGGCCGTGGTCGTCGACGCGATCGCCACGTACTCGCCGGGCTCGACGATCCCGTCGCCATCGTCGTTCCAGAGGTACAGGTAGACCGACACGCCCGCGTAGGGCACCTCGTTGGTCGCGGTGCCGCTGGCGTTCGTGCCGTTCAGCACGCCGTCGTAGGGCGCCGCGTCGAACCCGATCGTGCCGCTCAGGCTGTTGCTGCCGGAGTAGCGGTAGCCGAAATCGATGGCCAGGTCGCAGTCCGTGCAGGGCGCGCCGCCGACGGACGTCACGACGCCGCCGGAGATCACGATGGCGGAGCCGGCATCGTCCAGGACGCCGTCCGGATCGAACGTCTGCGCCAGCCCCGTCGGGAAATCGACGTCGTTGGTCCGCACCGTCACGCTCCAGGTGCCATCGGGCAGGTCGCTGAAGTAGTAGTAGCCGTCCGCATCGGTTTCGTTGGTCGCCACGGCGATGCCGTTGGACCAAAGCACCACGGAGACGTAGGCGATGCCGTTCTCGCCCGGATCCTGCACGCCGTCGTCGTCCGTATCCACCCACAGCCGGTCGCCGATCACGCCCGGCGGCGCATAGCCGAAGTCCGCGCCCATGAAGTTCTGGCCGTTGCCCAGGGCCAGCCCGTACTGGTCGTCGCACGGCACGACGTTGTTCGTGTCGGCGCAGGCATAGCCGTCGGAATTCGGATCGGCGGTCTGGGCGGCGCCCACCAGCGGCCCGGTCGTCGTCGCGACCCAGACGACGTAGTCGTCCGGCAGCAGGCCGGAGAACAGGTAGTTGCCGGAAGCGTCGGTGGTCGCGTTGGTCACCAGCGTCTCGCCGAGATCGTAGACGCCGTTGCCGTTGGCGTCGGCGTAGAGCCGCACCTCCACGCCCGCCACGCCCTCTTCGGAGTAGTCCTGCGTGCCGTTGCGGTTGGCGTCCCAGAAGACCGTGTCGCCGATCGCCCCGTACGGCGCGAAGCCGAAATCGGCGTCCAGATAGGCGTTGCCGCCGCTGATCGCCACGTCGAACGACGTCGCCGTCGCGGGATAATAGACGTTGCCGAAGGGACCCGTCGGCAGGTCGGCGTCCGCCGCATCCACCGCGACGCGGTAGGCGCCGTCGGGCAGCCCGGAGAACAGGTAGGCGCCCGCCGAACTCGTGTTCGTTGTCCGCAGCAGGACGTAGATTCCGTCGCCGTCGAAGTCCGCGTAGAGACTCACCAGCACGTTCGAGATGCCCGCTTCCTGCGCCCCCGACGGCAGGCCGTCGCCGTTCAGATCTTTCCAGACGAGGTCGCCGATCGAACCCGACCCGGTCGGCTGGAAGCCGAAATCCTGGTCCAGCCGGCTGGCGTTGGTGATCGTCGCGACGCTGCGCGCGTCCAGCGTCGCGTCGGGATCGCCGGTCACCGCGTAGCTCCCCGGCAGATCCGGATCGGTGCGGTCCACGTAGACCAGGTAGGTGTTGGTGGCGAACAGGTTCGTGAACAGGTAGACGCCGTTGCTGGCCGTGACGGCCGAAGCGATGAACGCATCCACGCCGACGTCCACCGTGCCGTCGCCGTCGGCGTCCTCGTACAGGTAGACCGTCACGTCGGGGATGCCTTCCTCGAACGCGTTGCTTTGGACGCCGTTGCCGTCCCAGTCGTAGAACACCGTGTCGCCGAGCGCGTAGTTGCCCCCGCGCCAGTAGCTGAAGTCCGCCCGCGCCACGCCGCCGCTGACGACCGTCACGCCGGCGTAGTTCTGCGTATTGGTGCCGTCGGTGTCCCACGCGAGGTTCCACGTGCCCGTGCCCAGCATGCCCGTGTTGGTGGCGACCAGCACCGTGTAGCTGCCCGTGTAGCTGCCCAGGAAGCGGAAGAAGCCGTTGGTGGTCGTCACGTTCGTGGCCAGGGAAGCGCCGGGGCCGCACGGCGACGGGCTCGCGCACAGGTAGACCGTCACGTTCGTCAGCCAGTCCTCGCCCGCTTCGCGGTTCGTCTCGCCGCCCCGATCCCAGTCGTGCCAGAGCGTGCCTTCGATGGTCGTCTGCGTCTGGTAGCCGAAGTCCGTCGTCAGGTGGAGGTTGTTGGTGCCGTTGGTCGCGGCGTAGATGTCCAGGTAGATCGCCGCCGTGCTGTCGTAGGCGCCGCGCTCGTCGTAGGTGTTGACGCCCGCGCCGCCCGGCAGCGTCGCCGTCGCGACCCGCACCGTGTAGACGCCCGTCTGCGGGATCGATTCGAAGAGGTAGAAGCCGCTGGCGTCGGTCCAGTTCGTGATGGCCGCGCCGGGCCCGCGGCCGAGGTCGATGCCGGCCGGCGGCGTGAGGGATACCGCCACGTTGGCGATGCCCATGTTCGTTTCGTTCTGGACGCCGTCGCCGTTCAGGTCGCGCCAAACGTAGTCGCCGAGCGTCGCCGCGGGCGCCAGGATATCCGAGACGGTGCTCGTCGCGCCGTTGGCGGGCAGGCCGCTTTGGATCAAGGCGTTGGTGACCCACGCCGCGTTGATCGCCTCGGTTTCGGAGCTGAAATGCGGTTCGCGCAGCTTGAAGGTCACCGCCACGGTCGAGGTGCCGCCCGGATAGATCGGGCCGACGTCGCTCCAGGTCAGCGTGCCCGCGGTGTCCGGCCAGGCGCCGGCCGTCGTCGCGCTCGTCGGCGGCGGAGCGGCGGAAACGAATTCCATCAGGTCCGCATCGTACTGGTCCGTGAGCGGAACGGGCTGCAGCGTGTTCTGCGAACTGGCCACGCCCGTGATCTGGTCGCTTTGGATCCGGAAGCCCACCGCGTCCACCCGCAGCCAGCCCGTGCCGGCGCCGCCGGCGTTCTTCGACGCGATCAGTTTGACCGAATAGTTCGCGGCGAAGTCCGCCCACGCCCATACGAAAGTGCCGGTCATCGGAATCGCCCACGTGCCGCCGACCAGACTGGTCGCCATGTAGGTTTGCGTGTAGATCCGGGCGGCCGGCGCGATTTGGTCGACCTGGATCTCCAGCGTGTCGTCCACATCGAACCCCGGCGTGACCGCGATCGGAATCAGCAGCGACACGTTGCTGACGCCGCCGTTCTGGACGCCCACGGGGAAATTCGTCAGGCCGAAGGGCTTCGACGCGGCGGCGAACTGGTTGGAGGCGTAGATGCCGTCGGGCCCCGGCGGCGTGTAGGCGGCGGGATAGTTCAGCCATTCGGTCGCGCCGGCCCCGCCGTTTGTCGCCCAAACCGTGTAGGTCGCCAGCGTGCCGTTGCCGGTGCCGTCGCCGGGCAGGTTGTTGGACACCGTCAGGTGGTAGGTCGCGTACTGCCCCTCGCGGAACGCGTTGGTGCTGGCCAAGGTCTTTGCGAGCGTCAGCGCCGGCGCGAAGCCGAAGTCCGCGGCCAGGTTCGTCACGGCGTTGGCGTTGGCGCGCGCCGCGTCCAGGTCGATGGCCCAGGTCGTCGGCGTGGTCGGCGTGTAGCCCGCGGGCAGATCCGCGTCGGCGGCGTCCACCGCGACGACGTAGTCGCCGTCGGGCAGGTCGGCGAATCCGTAGGTGCCGGTCTCGTCGGTTTCCGTCGTGCCGACCAGCGGCTCGCCGGCATCGGCCACGCCGTTGCCGTCGAGATCGTAGTACAGCCGGACGGTGACGCCGGCGATGCCCGTTTCCGAACCGTCCTGCGCCTGGTTGCCCAGCAGGCCGCCGCCCGTGCCGTCGTCGCGCCACACCCGGTCGCCCAGCGCGTTGACGCCCAAGATGAAGGTGGTGGTGGAGTTGGTCGCGAACGGCAGCGTGTCGCCCAGGCTCAGCCCCGCCACGTTCTCCACGACCGGACTCGCGTTGGTGAAGGGCTCGTCGACCGTCACGGCGAAGGATCCGACGCCCGCCTCGCCGCTGGCCAGCGGCTCGCTCAGCCACCATTGGACGTCCGTCACGGCCGAGGCCGGCACGGGTTCGACGGTGGTCCACGTGGCGCCGTGGTTGGTCGAGTAATACACGACGTAGCCCACGCCCGCCGGCGCGACGTTGCCGTTGGTGGCGCTGCCGGCCACGTACGTCGTGCCGTCCGGAACGGAATCCTGCAGCACCAGCGGCAGGTAGAGATCCGGCCGGCCCACGCTGACCGCGCCCGAATTGGTGTAGGAAATCGAATAGACGACGTTGCTGCCGGCCTGCGTCGTCGCCGGTTCCGCCGACTTGGCGACGTCCACCCGCGAGGTGCCGCTGGACAGCCCCTGCCCCAGCGTCGCGCCGTAGTCGCCGTTGAATTTTTCGTTGTCGTAGCCCGACGCCACTTCCTGGTAGGGCGTCAGCGTGCTCGCGCAGCCGCCCCGCAGGCTCAGGAATTCGTAGCGCACGTAGCCCACCGCCCCGCGGTTGTTCTCGGGGAGGTTCTCGAAGTACAGCTGGTTTTCGGCCTGGATGATCTGCTCGGTGCCGTCGTTGAGCTTCACGATCACCAGCGCGTAGGTGTGGACGAGGCGGAAGCACGAGGAATCGAAGAGCGCCGCGTCGCCCACCGGCTGGAGCCACGCGTTGCGGTCGGGAATCAGGTCGCCGTCGTTGTCGAAACCCGCGCCGACGTTGCCCAGGTCGTACCAGATGCCCTCGGTCGAGATGGACGTGCCCGGCGTGCCGTCGTCCGCCGTGTTCGTCCAGGACGGCTCGTACATCTGCAGCAGGTCGAGGTATTCCTGCGGCACCTTGTTGGCGCCGTTCGGGAAGATCTTGTTGGCCATCGCCGAAATCTCGTTGCGCATCGTCACCGTGCGCGATTCGGATTCCTCCAGCGGCGTCGCGCCGTCCAAGGCCGTGCCCCACACGTCGTATTGCAGCCACAGGTCGTCGTCGGGCTTGATCCCGCCCGTCACCGTCTGGCCGTCCTCGTCCACGTTCGGATAGCTGACCAGCCAGAAGACCGTCACCGAACCGCCGGGCTCGATCGCGCCCAGGTAGCGCGAGGCGTCGGCCGCCCCCAGCGCCCCGCCCTCGTGCGCCAGCGCGAACTCGTCGCCCGGCAGCGGCCCGTTGTAGGGCGCCTGCGCCCGGCTCGGATAGGTCCCCGGCGTGCCGGCCGCGTAGTCGCCGACGTAGGCCCAGACGTCCGTCAGCGCGTTCGTCCCGTCGTTGTGGTACGTCGCCCCCAGATAGGCCGCGCGCGGCGCATAGGTCGATGGCGACTCGACGTTGGAATCCACGACCAGGTTGTAGGCGGAGATGACCTCGATCCGCAGCTGCGCCGAACCGTCCACCGCCCCGGCGCCGAACGCGCAGGCCCAAGCCAGAGCCCATCGCCCTGCCCAACTGCGGCTTGTGCGCCTATGGTCCATGCGTCGCATATTGAAAACGGTTTCCCATAGTGAATATGCATGCTAGTCCGCCTTATCCTTATTAGCAAAAACTCTAGAGTTAAATGTGCATTATGTTGGCATTATGTTCCCGTTACGACCCGTTTCCTATTGCACCCCAGCCGATTGCTCCCGCATTTTCCGCCGCCTGGCGACCGAAAAACGAACAAAAAAAGCCGCGGCATTCGCCGCGGCTTTGGAATCATCCGAATGGGATGAATTACTTGGCGCCGAGGATCGCGTCCTTCGCAGCCTTGGCCACGCGGAACTTGACGACCTTCTTGGCCTTGATCTGGATCACTTCGCCGGTCGCGGGATTGCGGCCCATGCGCGCCTTGCGGTTGACCAGGACGAGCTTGCCCAAGCCGGGAACGGTGA
>Ga0209098_1001703_pt1 | contig 20568 bp, 17 predicted proteins | sample AD_JPNHW1_MetaG_FD_184429 | JGI IMG/M metagenome (GOLD analysis project Ga0209098, IMG submission 184429) | Active sludge microbial communities of municipal wastewater-treating anaerobic digesters from Japan - AD_JPNHW1_MetaG (SPAdes) (version 2) | ecosystem: Engineered > Bioreactor > Anaerobic...
TTGAAGCTGGCAATCACTTTGGCAAAGGATTGCCGCCTGTAGCGGTTAAACTCGAGTTTTTTAATCCCAACGCCAAAGGCTGCGAGTTCTTTTTGAGCCTTTTGCATACCTGCGCACGCCACTTGCCAATAGCTCGAGTCTTCATAAGGCGCAGGCATGACAACCGCAAAAGTGTGTTTTTTGTTGAGCTTGAGGTGGCGGGCGATAGGGTTGGGGGTGTAGCCGGATTCGGCGATTATGCCGAGAATTTTGTCGCGTGTTTCGGGCGAGACACGTCCCCGATTGTGGATGACTCGATCCACCGTTCCAATCGAAACGCCCGCTTTTTCCGCAATACCCCGAACAGTCACTTTTGCATCTCCATGTGCTATATAAACTTAAAATGCGTGTACGTACACATGCGTGAACGTACACGCATTATTCTACGACCGCTTTTCAAATCTGTCAAACTTTTTTTTAAGTTTTTTTGAATCGGGGTGAGCAGTAACATAAAATGTCCACCTGAGGACGAGATACGAGAACGCGGGCGCGAGGATAAGAGTGATCTAATTATTGGTGGCTTATTATTTTAGACGTTGCAATTTCGTCTAGTGGCCACTGGCAAGTTGCCACAATTTTGTCGTTTTGGAATTGCTGCGCTATGTTTTTATATGGTGGACGGAGAGTCCATCAGAGGTTGGTTCTGATTACTCTAGACCAGCGGCGACTTTGCAGTTAGGATGAAACCCGGAGTTGCACATGAAATACTTCGATGCTGTTGTAGTCGGCGCTGGTCTGGCTGGTTCCACCGCCGCCCGAACTTTGGCTGAACAAGGCCGCAAAGTTCTGATTGTTGAACTACACCGGCACATAGCGGGGCATTGCCACGATGCCAAAAACGAGGCGGGCATCACAATTCATACGTATGGGCCCCACATTTTCCACACCAACAACAAGGACGTGTGGGATTTTGTGCAGCGCTTTACGGACTTTCACTATTTTCAACATCGTGTACTTTCTTATGTGGATGGTCGGTTCATTCCTTTCCCAATTCAGGCCGATACGATCAACGAGCTCTTCGGTATGAGCATCTCGACCGCAGAAGTGGCTGCATTCTTGGCGGAAGAGGTGCGCCGCTCGAAATTCCAATCTCCGCCCCAGACTTTCCGCGATGCCGTAGTTTCTCAGGTTGGTGAGCGATTCTACTCGGTTTTTTTTGAGAATTACACGCGCAAACAGTGGGAGCGGGATCCGTCCTTGCTGTCGGCGGAAGTGGCCTCACGCATTCCGGTACGCACCAATCGGGATGGCCGCTATTTTTCGGATCATTATCAGGGTATACCAGCGCATGGCTATACCGCGATGGTGGACGAGATGCTCAATCATCCGAACATCAGTGTGCTCTTGGGTTTGGATTGGTTCGCCATAAAAGACGAAATCGCCACCGACCTTACCGTCTTTACCGGCGAGCTTGATCAGTTCTTCGGCTATGAATATGGTAAGCTCGAATATCGCTCCCTCGATCTTGTCTATAAGACGCTCGATATCGAGCATTATCAGCCTGCCCCTGTAGTTAATTATCCCAACGATTACGATTGGACGCGGATTACCGAGTATAAGTATTTTCTAGACGAGCGGTCACCCAAGACGACAGTATGTTTTGAGTATCCCAAGTCCTCAGGCGAGCCCTATTACGTCGTCATGACCAAAGAAAACATCGAGAAGCGCGAACGCTACATGAGCAATGTCGAGAAGCTGGAAGCCGAAGGGCATCATCTCTTCATTGGCAGGCTTGCGGAATACAAGTACTACAACATGGATCAAGTGATAGCAGCGGCGCTTCGTAAGGTGAGTGGACTGTGAACGATTTGAAAGGTGCATTAATAACTGGTGTTTTTAACGATTCCTATGCTCCGATCACCGACGGCGTGGCCATGGTGACACGTCAATACGCGCTGTGGCTCAATAGAAAAGCAGGACCCTCGTGCGTCGTTACCGTTGACTCGCCCAATTATTATGACACCGAGGAATTTCCGGTGTATCGAATACCTTCCGTCGCCTTTGCTGCGCGTCCACCATATCGGGCGGGAATCACGGTCACTGGTGCACTCAAAGAGAAGCGCTTGCGTGGCGGAATTCTGAAAGAAAAACTTACCATCGACGTCTTTGACATACCTTTTGATATAGTGCACTCCCATTGCCCGTTTGCTTCTGGAGTCCTGGCGCAGAACATAGCAAGACGTCGGAATATTCCGCTCGTTACTACCTTTCATACAAAGTATCGACCGGAATTTGAGCATGCACTCAAGGTTAAGCCTTTGGTGGCAATAGCCATGCAGTATGTGCGGGACTACTATAAGCGGGCAGACTTCGTCTGGGTGCCAAACAATGAGACAATATCGATTCTTCGCGACTATGGTTATTCAGGCGATATCGAGGTAATGCCGAACGGCACGGACCTTTCTGTCGATATCTCCGAAATTCCTATCCTGCGAAAAGAGGGAGGAGTGCTCTTAAATGTCCCTGATGATTCATTTGTTTTTGTCTATGTTGGGCAACACATACCAGAGAAGAACGTAGACCTGATCATCGACGCGCTCAATCTTCTTAACCAAAAGGGGATTCCCTTTAAGATGGTTTTTATTGGAGATGGTAGATATCGTGGGGCCATGGAGCAGAAGGTCGGTCAATTTGGTCTTTCTCGGAATGTGGAATTCCGTGGGATCGTTCGTGATAGAGAATTCATAAAAAGGGCGTACGCCCGGGCTGATCTATTGCTTTTTCCCTCGCTTTATGACACATCCAGCTTGACAATAAAGGAAGCGGCCGCACTCCAGTTGCCCGCCGTGGTGATACGGGATTCGCCCACCGCAGAAGGCATCGTCGATGGTGAGAATGGTTTTTTGAGCAATAATGACGAGCGCGATTATGCCGATACGATTGTGCGCGCCATGCAGAATAATCCCCTGCGCCGTGCCGTAGGACAGAACGCCAGAAACACGCTCTACAGTTCCTGGGAGTCTGTGATCGACACGGTGCAAAATCGATATGTCGAAATTGTCCGTTCGTGGCATGGGCGCTAGAGCGTGCAGGGAATGGCCAGTATCATCGGCCATCGGCGCTGCCACGAACGAGTCAAAGAACTGCACAACAGCTATCAGTGAATGACACCCTTCTTGAGGATCACGCAGCCATAGGCTCCATGTTCGGTTGTTGCAACAATAGCATAGGCCTGCTTGGCGCGCTCGTAAAACTCGAAGCGCTCTACTGTGCCAATCGCAGCGTCGCCGCGCTGATCGTGTTTGCGGACCACGGCCCGAATCCTATCCTGCACCTCGGGCACCGTTGGGTCTCCTTTGACTACCTGCATCAGGGTTACAGGCTTCTCCACAAAAGTATCGAGAGGGAATAGGCTCAGAATGGCGTCCAGCATGTCTGGCACGTTTTGACCATCCGCGCGCACAAGCCGCTTGGCGTTGCTCGCCGCAGGGTAATTCGAATCGCCGATCACCAGGTCGTCGCCATGGCCCATCTCGTCAAGAATCTTGAGTAAATCCGGGGAAATAATTTCGGGAATTCCTTTAAGCATAATTGACCTCCACTTTTACTTTGTGCATATCTCATACCATACTTCTGCGAGCTGCTCGACGCTCTTTGTTCCAGGTGAGCAGCGTATTAAATACCAACACCAAAATCAGTACGCCGCCCCAGATTACGTCCCGGTAGAAGTTTGAGATGTTGTTAAACATATTGAGACCAGAAGAAAGGAATTGCAGGATAAGTATTGCCATAGTTACACCCGTAATAGTTCCAAATCCGCCGTTTGGATTGATCCCACCCAGAACAGCAATAAGTACACACTGTAGCGTGTAAGGTGCGCCATAGTCAGCTTTTGCAGAATTGGTGCGCGCCATCATAATAAGGCCAGCGACGGAAGACAGCAATCCGGACAGGACATAGGTTCGTATAAGAATCCATGCGTTATTGAGGCCGGCATACTTTGCGGCGCGTGGATTAGTTCCTACGAGGTACATGTAGGTACCAAGGCGCATGCGCGAGAGCATGACCCCGATAGCCAACGCAGCCACCAGGAAAACAACGAAGGATATAGGTATAAAATTGAAGAACTCCATATTGCCAATCTTAGAATAGAGCAATGGAAGACCACTTTGCGGTCGCCCGTTTGTCAATCCAATGGCTATACCAGTAAAAAGTTGCTGTGTCCCCAAAGTTGCCAGGATAGGTGGAATATTGAACTTAGCTATCAAAATCCCAGAGATTAGCCCACATGTGATACCGGTCACCACAGAAATCAGCACAGCTATGATAAGGAAAGGCACCACCTGTGCAACTTCGGCTCCCTTTGGCACCATACTGATAAGGAATTTTGCGGATAAAATTGCCGACAAGTTCGCGACACCGACGACACCAAGATCTATGCCTCCAGTGATCATCGTTAGACTCACGCCGATAGCCATGATGCCATACTCGGGAAACTGACGCATCATAGAATTGAAACTTGACACGGTCGCAAACTGATTGGGCCGCAGAATTGTCATCAAAACAAAAACGAGAATCAACATGACAAAAAGCCGAGTCAGGTTTGCATCGTGTTTTCGCATCTTAACTGGGATTTTTTTCTTGTCTGTTGTGTCTATTGCCATCATGAATCTCCTACGCCTTAGCCTTTTGCATTTGAGAGCGGCGGCGTCTGGACGAAAACGTCTGATGCGCCGTTACACCAGTGCCAATGATGATCACTGCGCCGGTAAACGCACGGGCCCAGTATGTTGGTATTCCGATAAGGATGAGGCTGTTCGACAACATTGTCATTAGCGTTATGCCCAGGACTGTACCGATCAATGTTCCAACACCACCAGTCACTCGTGTCCCCCCCAGCACAACAGCGGCAATGACAGTCATATCCATACTCAACATGGTGGAAGGATCTGCATAGGACATCATGGAAATACGAACAATGCCTGTTATGCCTGCAAGCAGCCCAACAAAGCTGTAAAGGAACATTTTGATGCCACGAACATTAAAACCTGCTCGTTCTGCAGCGATTTCATCCCCTCCAATCGCGTAAATTCCACGTCCCAACATCGTATAACGCAAAATGAAGAAGGCCAAAATGAGTGCGCCTATCAAAATAAAGATGTGTATCGGCATGTTCGAGGTAAGCCCTGTTGACGCGTTGGTTGCCGTAAAAAGAATCTCCTTACCGTGATTTGCGATGGAAGGAGGAACATCTGATGCGCTGGCGGCAAAGGCGCCATACATGAGGCCCGTATAAAGACTCGATGTACCAAGGGTCACAACTAACGTTGGCAGCCGTAGAAAGCCAATTAAGAACCCGTTCAACGCACCCATCAGTAAACCAAGCCCTGCGGACATAGCATAGGCCAAGAGCACATTTCCTGAATAGTTGGAGGCCAATAGCACTTTGTCTGTCACAAACATCGCGAGCGAAGCAATTGCAGGGAAAGATACATCAATGCCACCAGAAACTATGACCATCATACAACCTATAGAGAACATGGCTGGCACAATGAGAGAACGTGTCAAATCCACCAGATTGTTGCCCGAGAAGAACTGCCCCGAACGGGCCTGAATCAAAAGACTGAGCGCAACTATAACTGCAAAGACATATGGTTCGGATCTTTTGGTCATCCTTCTTAAAGAAATCACCTTGGCTGCCTCCCTACACTTTACGCAATGCCTGTTGACAATTCGCTCAGCATCGACTCGGTTGTCTTGGCCGGATCCAGTTCCTTGACAAAGACGCCATCGCGCATGACCAGAATCCGGCTGGAACACGCCAAGACTTCTGGCAGATCATCAGAGACTATAATGATTGCAAGCCCGTTTGAAGCCAGTTTTCGCATGAGCGAATGGATATCATACTTTGCGCCTATGTCTACACCCATTGTTGGCCCATTCAAAATCAATATTGAAAGATCCGTGGCCAACCACCGCGCAAGTACGACCTTTTGCTGATTTCCACCGGACAAAGCCAGGACAGGAAGTTCTGGATCTTTAGTCGCGATGGAAAGCTCTTTTATCCATTTTGTTGTAGTTTCGGCAAGGGCATTGCGACGTAAAAAACCTAACCGAGCACTCAATCTGTCAAGGATCGATACAATCAAATTGCGCTCTACACTTTGAGGCAGAAAGAGTCCTTCGGTAAGCCTGTCTACTGGTACATAGCCAATGCCGCTCCTAATAGCTGTCTTGACATTCTTAATTCTGAGCCGTTTGCCCTTTATTGCTATTTCGCCGGAATCAGGTTTTAGAATGCCGAAAAGCGTTTCCACTAATTCAGTTCGTCCAGATCCTAGGAGCCCTGTAATTGCCACGATCTCGCCAGCGGCAAGGTCGAAACTTATATTGGAATACGCGCCCTCAAGCGTCAGCTCCTTAACTGACAACACCGGTACTTTGCCTATGTTTTTTGCCACATATTTCTCATCTGCAAATTCACGGCCTGTCATATAGTAGGCGAATGTTTTACGATCGAGTTCCCCGGTACTACCGTTGGCTACCTTTTCGCCGCTTCGAAGAATAGTATATCGTTCCGAAATCTCAAAGACTTCGTCGAGTTTGTGAGAGACGAATAGGATCGACAATCCGCGCGTCTGGAGTTTTTTGATCACGTCGAACAGGGCTTTTACCTCCCGCTTTGTTAGTGCAGAGGTGGGTTCGTCCATAATAATCAGCTTAGCATTCTGTAGGAGGGCCCTAGAAATAGCTATGAGTTGCTTGTCTGCAACTGAGAGATTCTCAACTCGCTCGTCCAAATCGATGTCCATGCCGATTTGTGTGACAGCCTGAGTGGCTATCTGCCTCGCGCGCTTGTAATTCATGATCTTTCGATTGTCCATGAGTTCACTGTTGAGTGCGAGGTTCTCCATCACGCTGAGGTTGGGGAAAACCGAAAAATCCTGATAGATCACCTGTATGCCGAGATTGATAGCTTCTTTGGGTGTGAGATGAGAGAAGCGCCGACCGCTTACCTCAATTATGCCTGCGTCGGGCTCATAAACCCCCGAGATGATTTTGATAAGTGTCGACTTCCCTGAGCCGTTCTCGCCAGCAAGGCAGTGGATTTCCCCGGGCGCGATATCGAGGCTTACACCCTTTAGGGCCTGAACCCCGCCAAACGATTTGGTAATTCCTTCCACTTTTAGCACTGGAGTTGTTCCCATCTGCACATCCCTCCTAGTAAAGGCGTGGGGGAGCTTGAGGCTCCCCCACCTTATACAACTCTAGCTCAAAAACCCTGAATTAGAAACCAAAGGAATCGACATTGTCTTTGGTGATGGTAATCCAGCCCTTGCCTTCCAAGACCTTCGTGGAGCCTTTTGAAAATTGCATAGAAGTCCAGCCGGGAGCGGTAAGATTGCAGCCGTTCGTGATCTTTTCACCTTTTAGAACTTTTACCGCCATGGACAACATTGCATATCCAGCGTCTTTCGGGTCCCAAAGCAAGACGGTTTGCAATGTACCATTCTTAAGATAAGTTTTGTTTTCATTGGGAAGCCCGACTGAGGTTACAAATGCCTTGCCTTTGAGTCCGAGCTCTTCAATAGCACGAGCGGTACCAGGAGAAGAAAGCGAGGATGTTCCCAGGATGCCTTTGAGATTTGGGTATTTCTTGAACAGTTCCTTTGCCCGTTCGTATGCAGTATCGAGGTTATCCATAATCTCGACGCGTGGCTCCGCATCCAGCAAGGTCATGTTCGGATAGTGCGCTTTGGCATAAGCCACAGCCGCATCAGCCCACTCATTGTGCGAAGCATTGGTGACGTTGCCAACCATCGTGGTATAAACACCTTTTTCGCCCATCATCTTGGCAAGCTCGATCATGAGCTTCTGGCCCAAGCCTTCATTGCTGAACGCTTCAATATCGTAAAGGCAATTCTGCTGAGAGGCACCTTCATGATCGATTACGACGATGCCCTTTGACAGCGCCAGGCCGAGCACGGGCTCCAGAGCAGCAGGGTCTACTGGCACGACGCAGATGGCATCTACACCTTGGGCGATGAGGTCTTCAATAACCTGAGCTTGCATTGCGCCATCGGTTTTTGCTGGTCCTTTTTGGAATGCATTAAGGCCAGTATCTTTAGCGAATTGTTTCACACCGACTTCCATTCGCACGAACCAGGCGTTCGTTGCATCCTTCGGAACCAACGCAATTTTCCACTGGTTGGCGGGTTTTTTCGATTTGAATTTCATGGGGTCGTAGTTCTGAGCGAAGACAGGAACCGCGAGCATGAAAACCATCGCCAAAACGACCACAAAAGCGATCTTCCTTTTCATTGGAGCCTCCTAGAAAATTGAATATAAAACCAGATAATTATAACACCCCCTCCCGACCTGTCAAGAAAATTTTTAGTGATGCACAGTCTTCGAGCGCTCCATGTTTTGAGAAAGAACTGCATAGATGTTCCAATTCAACAGAAAAATTGGAGGGACTTGAAAGCTCAAAACGAGAAATAGCTAGCCAAAAAGCGTGATGTGATTGACTGGATTATCTGTATTTATTGATTTCAGTTACTTTATACTTTATTCGATCTTAGCAAAGACAATTAATGGATCCTTTTTTAGAGCAGATAGCCGCATTACCCTTACAGAAATTTAGTAAAAAATCAGTTTTTCTTGACAACTCGGATTTGTGGGCATACCATAAGAAATGGAATTTGGAGAAACAACAGTTGGAAGGGGCTAGATAGACACATAATTAAAAGAAGGTTTGTTACCGCCATGGGTGTACGTATCAAAGACATTGCAGAAGCTGTGGGAGTTTCTGCAACAACAGTGTCTCTCGTTTTGAACAATAAACCGGGCGCACGTAGTGAATTGCGTCAACGGATACTTGAGACCGCGAAGAGCATGGGGTATTCTGGCCCACGCACCGCGGCGGCAGGTACTTTGTGCCTATTTCATATTGCTCGACACGGGCATACAGTGAACCGGGACCATGACGTTTTTATTTCAGAATACATTGAAGGGCTCAGCCAGGGTGCAAAACTCGCCGGTTTTTCGCTCGAAATCGTCATGTTCAATCTGTCTCCGATGGAGCAAATACTCGAAGCCGCCCTGGAGAAGAACGTGGATGGCTTTATCATTCTGGGGACGGAACTTAGCCCTGCTGATGTGCAGTCGTTCAGCGTGGTTGGTAAGCCTCTGGTTTTTATAGATACCTATCAAGAGTTCGTCAACTTCGATTTTGTTGACATGAACAACGAAGACTCGGTATTCATGCTTTTATCGCATCTTTACGAAAAAGGCCATCGGAGCTTTGGACTGGTAAAGGGGAAAATTGAGACCAGAAACTTCCGCTTGCGCGAAGCGGGTTTTCTGGAGGGCTTACACAGGCTCGGCTTAAAGGAAAATCGCGACGCATTCTTTTTGGTCGATCAGACGTACCACGGCGCCTATAACGACATGAAGCGGATACTTGCAGATCATCCAAAATTGCCCACAGCATTGATATGCAGCAACGACATCATAGCGAGTGGCTGTCTGAAGGCTCTTGCTGAAGTTGGGGTCAGAGTACCGGAGGATGTGTCGGTTGTAGGCTTTGACAATTTGCCGCTGGCCGCCATCACCGACCCACCCCTGACTACAATTCAGGTTTCGAAATCGCAAATTGGCAAAATGGCGGTGCAGTTGCTCGTCTCCAGAATCCGCGGAGAGGCAGATGTGCCTGCGGTAAAGGTACTCATCGGCGGGACGCTCATCGAGCGCAATAGCGTGCGACAAATATGAAATTCAACTGCGACAAATATGAAATTCAATAAGGGAAGGAGAAGCGGACTATGAAATATGCGATTATTCTCGGTAACCTGGGGAACACCTGTGACCGATTCTTGTCGTCCGGGTATAAAGATCAGCCTTCGAAGGAGACCATGATCAAACAGGCTTCCGAAATTCCGGGGGTGACAGGCGTAGAAATGGTAGGAACCTGGGACATTACGCCTCAGAATGCCGACCAAATGGGCGAATTGCTTGCCAAGTATGGGCTCAAATGCGCATCGATTTTGCCGGATCATTTTTCTCAGAAGCGGTGGGGTAGAGGTGCGTTTACTTCTTTAGACCCGGCCATCCGCCAACAGGCGTTGGATGAAACAATGACTGCAGCAGAGCTTGCACGCAAATTCGGCTGCCCTTTGGTAAATCTTTGGCCCGGGCAGGATGGATACGATTATCCACTGCAGGCCAATTATGCGCAGGCCCGGGAATGGATCGTCTCGGCGATTCGAATCGTGGCAAAAGCATATCCGGACATTCGGTTTGCTCTTGAATACAAGCCAAAGGAGCCGCGCACCCACTCGTACATGGCTCGGGCGGCGGATACCTTGCTCTTGGCTCAGGAAGTCGGTCTGCCGAATGTAGGCGTCACCATTGACACAGGGCACTCTCTCGTGGCCGGCGAAAACCTGGCGGAAGCGGCGGCCTTGCTCATGAAAGCGGGCAAGCTGTTCCACATGCACTTTAACGACAACTATCGGTTCTGGGACGACGATATGATAGTCGGCTCGGTTCACCTTGTCGAATTCATCGAACTGCTCTTCTGGCTTAAGGATCTTGGCTATTCAGGCTGGTATTCGATGGACCAGTATCCTTACCGCGAAGACGCACAGGGCGCGCTGCGCAACAGCGTCGAATTCTTGCAAGGGATCGAGGCCATGCTTACCGACTCCGCGATGGAAGAACTTCGGGCTCTGACTGCGCAAGGCGATGCCGTCAAATCGACAGCCTGGGTGCGCTCCAAGATTTTCCCGCACAAGTAAGGCCAACCTTCAATTGCGATAAGAGATGTAGGAGAAGGCTCCCTGCGGGAAATTCGGCGGATCAATGAGGGATGGTGTCCGTTAGGTTTCTTGCAGTTTCTCTTGCCTTCTTGTGATCACGATTTTCCGTATCAATGCTTCGGGCAAAGGCCTGTCGTTGTCGAATTGGATCGAGCCTTTGCCCGTCTTATAGTCCGCAAGATCTTTTTCGAGACTGACGAGCACCGAGGGCAGCGGATAAATGCCTATGTGGTTCTTGAAGGCGGCGTAGTGCAGCAAATTGCCGTGCCAGATGATGGTTGGCATTCGGTACTTGATGGCTTCGTCCGCATCAGGGACTTCTTCAAGGCAAATAGAGCGAATTCGCGCCAGTCTGTTCTGGATGTCCACGGGAAACTGCGCGAAGTAGTCTTCAATTTCCTTTTTCATGTTTACAATGTTCCTTACGACTAGAGTTCTGCTCGTGGTCTCTTTTGTTATGCCACCGTCGTACTCTAGCATTTTGAGATTGCAGGAACGTAAGCGTGCAATTGTCCCCATGCTGACAGTGTAGGGAATTTGATTATGCTTCCTGACAGAGGAGGGATAATCGATGTACCTAAGGAAAGATCGGACTATTTATCTCATCGCGGGAATCACCGATATGAGAAAGCAAATCAATGGACTTTCGGCAATTGCGCAGGATAAACAACCATCAGCGATATTCTCGGGGAGCTATTTCGTATTTCTCGGGAAGACAAGAAAAGTAATGAAGATTCTGTACTGGGACAAGAGCGGCTTCTGTATGTGGATCAAAAGGCTCGAAGAAGAAACCTTTCCGTGGACGGGAAAACAAAAAGGCATCATTGAAATCGAGCACGACAAATTCAAGCTTCTGGTGCGGGGCATCGATATCTTCAGGGAGCACCGAAGTCTTGAATATTCTTCGGTGAGATAAGCGATTGTAGGCTGCAAACAGGGCTTTTCATGCTATACTGAACGCATGGTGAGTGTCCTTGAAAAGCTTCCGGATGACGTTGTAGCGCTTAAAAAAATTATCGTAGAACAGGCTACCACCATTAAGGGGTTTCAAGAAAAGCTTGTAGCCGAGCAGGAAAAATACGCGGCGCTGCAACGCCTGATCTTTGGCCCAAAAAGCGAAAAGCACCAGAAAGAGGATTCTAAGCAGGCTCTCCTCTTTAACGAAGCCGAAACCTTCTGCGAAGCGCCTAACCGAAAGCCGCCAACGGTACTGGTTGGCCAGCACGAGCGTAAGAAAGCGGGAAGGAAGCCGTTTCCTGATAATCTTGAGCGCAATGAAATTGTCCATGCCTTGAGTAACGAAGAGCGAACTTGTCCTTGCTGTGGGGCATTGCGGCCGGAGATCGGCGAAGAACGCAAGGAAGAATTGAGGCTTATTCCTGCCAGGGCAGTCATTGACGTCCATATCATGAAGAAATATGGCCCCTGTCCCTGTAAGGAATGCCATGGTACCGAAACGGCGCCGGTCATTCAGGCGCCAGGGAATGCGAAGCTTATTCCTGGCTCAAGATTCTCGAACGGAACGATCGCCTTCTTCCTGACGAGCAAATTTGTTGACGCGCAGCCCTTCTACCGCATGGAAGGGATTCTCTCACGCTGGGGCGTAGACACAGGACGTTCAACCTTATGCTCGCTTGCCATGAACGCAGGGCGCGCGATCGGTGATCTAGTCCAGGCGGTCAGGGATGACCTAAAGGCGTCGCCCGTAATCGGGATGGATGAAACGCCGGTACAGGTCCTGCATGAAAAGAACCGGAGTGCCACGGCAAAGTCGTATATGTGGGTGGCGTGCGGATTCAGGGGAGGGAAGAAGCTTCTTTTCTTCCACTACCATCCGACGCGATCGGGAAGCGTGGCTACGGAATTTCTGAAAGGCTACTCAGGGTATCTTCAAACGGATGGCTATGCAGGCTATTCTCAGGCAGGAGAAGCTCCGGGGATTATCCATGTTGGCTGCATGGCACATATCAGGAGGAAGTTCTTCGACGCGGACAAGGTTTCCGGGGCTTCTGGGGACGCAGCCGAGTTTCTTTCGATGATTTCCACCTTCTATCATACCGAATCGCTCCTGCGGCAACGGTATGAAGCTAAAGAGCTGGGCGAAGCAGCGTTTCTGACCGAGCGGAGAAGCGTGCAGGAACCGCAGCTTGTGGCGATGCATGAATGGCTCAGATCACGAAGCCAAAGCGTGACTCCTTCGAGCGGTCTTGGAAAAGCGGTTTCCTATGCCTTGGGGCAATGGGACCAGGTTGTGCGATACCTTGAGCATGCGCTTTTGACGCCTGACAACAACGCGGTCGAGAATGCGATTCGTCCCTTTGTCCTTGGTAGAAAGAACTGGCTCTTTTCGAACACTCAGGCGGGAGCTCACACGAGCGCAGGACTCTACAGCCTCATTGAGACGGCGAAGGCTAATGGTCACGAGCCTTACAAATATCTTTGCTACCTGTTTGACCTGCTTCCGAAAGCAAAGACGCCTGAAGAGAGACTTTCACTGCTTCCATACCGGCTTGATCCTTCATCTTACTAGGTTATTAGGCTCCCGTTAAGACGGGGACAATTGCACGCTTACGCAGGAACCAGTGCGCCAGGGAAGTTCAGGGATGCCAAAACCGATGCGGTTGTCGTAGAGAGTTGTCTTGACCGGATAGGCCTTTAGGGAGACAAACCACGCATGGGGTGCCCTCAAGATTGACGGGGCGCCTGTACAACTGGCAGCAAAACAGCAAAAGTCTAACACCTACCACACAAGTATCGAATACAAGGTTGTAAAGTGAGGGCGCTTTGCGGCACATTCATCGCACAAGTCGATCCTATTTAGATGTAGTCTAACTTATTTTCTAACAATATGATAGAAAATATCATAATCCCATAGGGTGCACGAGAGACGAGCGAAAAATTCAAAGCAGCGTCTGTTTGGTTGCCCATCTCGATCATGCCATCTTCTTTGTAAGTGCTCTATACAGCTTTTTTCTTTTTTGTCTAAGCAACGCATAGATTACTTGACGTTCTGGGATCGGCCAGAAGGTTTGGCTGTCCGAGCTGTTTACTGCAGCGGAATAGGCTTCGTCGTACGTACCACAGATTCCTATAGCTACTGCCGCGCTTATCCATGCACCAATCGCCGTGGCTTCGCAATCATGGTTCTTTATGACTGGCTGGCCCAAGCAATCCGCTATTATCTGCACAAATTCGTCAAAATTGGTCAGGCCGCCGGACACATGTATCGTAGATACTGTTGAACCAACTTTTCTGAGCAACGACACATTCTCAGCCAGGTCCAGGGATATGCCTTCCAGCACGGCTCTAGCCATATCACCGCGCTTTGTTGAAAGATCCAGATTGCAGAAGTGCCCCTTGGCGTTCGGATTCCAATACGGAGAGGCCGCACCCCTAAAGTGAGGTAATAGGATAACTCCATTGGCTGCCGGAGGAGAGGTCTTCACTTCCGCGTTGATTTCTGCAAAAAGGTCAGATTGCTGCAGTTCTGATGGATAGAACTCTTCGTGGAACCACTTGTACACCACTCCTGCTGTAAGCATTTGTGCCTCAGTGATGAACTTCCCGGGAATCGCCGAGACATTACAATACAGTCGCATCTTGGGGTCATACACCGGTTTTTCACTCAGTCGGTTGGCATACGCGCCTGTCCCGATATTGGCAACGACAGTCTTAGTGTTAAGAAGCCCCAAGCCAAGGGCTCCACACTGCTGATCACCTCCTGCTGAGACGATCGGAATGCCAGAAGGTAAGCCAGTAATTGACGCTACTTGTTGAGTTAAGTAACCGACAACCGCCCCCGGCTCCACGATGTCACACAGTATATGTCTGTCCAGTCCGAACACAGCGATGAGCTCGTCACTCCAAGTACCAGTTTCCAGATCGTAGAGGTTTGTTCGGCTAGCAAGGGAACGGTCGGTTACTAGGGTGCCAGTGAGCAGAAGAATGAAATAGTCCTGTATCCCTGCCATCTTCCATGTCTTATTGTATAGGTCTGGCAAATGGTCTTTGAACCATTTCATTTTTGGAGCAGAGAATACTGATGTCATTCTCATGCCAGTTTTTCTAAAAACAACTGATTCCAGCTTCTTAAGGTCACTGCATATTTCATCAGTTCTTGTGTCCTGCCACATTATTGCAGGGTGGAGGGGCGCCCCCTGTCCATTTAGAGGAATAACAGTCGAGCGTTGACCTGTAAGTGAAATGGAGCAAACATCATCATCTTGGCTGTTCGCGAACCTTGCTGCTTCTGAAAGAAGGCTCATGAGGCTTTCTTCCCAGGTTTTGGGATCCTGTTCAACACGTCCATCAGGGTAATACGTAGGCGCATTATCCCGCCGAAAAATCGAGAGGATTCTTCCTGCGGTGTCAAAAACTACGCACCGTATGTTTGTAGTCCCTTTGTCAACAGATAGAAGTACTTTACCCATTTTTCAAGTTATTAGTATACGTTCGATCCAGATAATTGTACAGTTCATAATTATCATATTATTATCATTTACAGGGAAGCGATCTATATGTATGATTAAATGATCATAATTTGATCAATAGAAGAGTTTTAAGAAGCTTCTTAAGTGAGGAAAAGAATGGCCTCAAATGCAGCAGTGTTTAAGCGTAGACTCAAGATAATCGAACTCGTAAATCGCAACGGTATTCTGAGTGTTGAAGATCTCAGTAAAGCTATTGATGTTTCGCCCATTACCATAAGAAGGGACTTGGACCATTTGGTTTCAGAGGGATCTATCCTTCGTAAACACGGGAGTGCAGTTTCTGTCACATTTGATACAGACGTTACCGCTGAAAAAAGCCTCAATGAAAAAGATGTGCTAAATATAGAAGAAAAGGTTAGAATCGCTGCAAAAGCTACCAGTCTGGTCTCTGATGACGAACTACTCTTCATGAATTCTGGATCTACTACCCTCTGTTTTTTGAGCGCGCTGAGAGGGCGCCATGTGAAGATAATCACAAACAATGCGGCCGCAATAAGGGTTGAAAGGACTCCTGAAGTCGAGCTCATGATATTGGGTGGGGAGTACAGAGAGCAATCGCAGTCGTTTGTGGGCGAATTTGCTCTAAGTGCTTTGCACTCAATCTATTCGGATCACACATTTTTGGGGACGAATGGACTTAGCCTGGACAAGGGACTTACGACCAGCGTATATCAGGAATGCAGCATTAATCAGGCTATGATAGAACATACACATGGCAATGTTGTAGTTTTGGCTGACTCCTCAAAACTTGGCAAGGTGGCACATTTCGTCTCTGCTTCACTCGACAAAATCGATATTGTTATAACCGATGAAGGCTGCCCGAAGGATTTTAGGGAAGGGCTGGAGGCGATGGGTATTACGGTTATACTTGCATGAGAAAGAGCAAGTATGATCAGAATATGACCATTATTATATAATATTCGCTGAAAATGCTTTAAGTCTCATATAAAATGATAGTAAAGAGCATTTTTGCGCTTGCGTTATTCGAAACTATGACTTACAATTGCTCATATAGTGATTATAAATAGATCACTATATGAGCAATTCTGTTTGGGAGGCAAGTGCATGAAAAAAGCTTCACTGATCGCTCTAGTGTTTTGCCTGGCCTTTGCTGGCATACTAGAAGCACAAGGTACAAGTTCTGAAACCTTTAAGATCGCCTACATACCGGACAGCATCGGTCAGCCAAATACCAATGCGTGGCTAGAAGGAATGATGCGCGTATTTAGAAAGTACCCGAATGTTAAACTTCAGTCTTTCGATCCACAGTTGCGGGCCGACCTTCAGGTTTCTTTTATCGATGATGTAATCAATCAGAAGTACGACGCGATTGTGCTCCAAGCCCATGATGCGGCTGCCCTTTCTGCATCGGTGAAGGCGGCTGAAAGTAAAGGAATAATCGTAGTTACGGTTAATCTGGCAACCTTGCAAAAGCATACAGCAAGCGTGCAAATGGCAGATGTAAGTGCTGGTTATCTGGTAGGAAAGGAAATGGGGAAACAGCTCGGAGGTAAAGGCAATGTGGCGATTATTCAGTCTCCTCCGGGTGCTCTCTTGGGAGTAAACCGTGAAAAAGGCTTCCGCCAGGCTATTGCAGAGCTCTATCCCAATATCAAAATAGTCGCGGCTCAAAGTGCAGAAGGTTGGAAGAAGGAAATCGCTATTACCATAATGAACAGCTTCCTGCAGTCATTTAAGCAGCTCGATGGAGTCTTTGCTGTCAATGACAATATGGCCGAAGGGGCAATGATCGCCGCTGAAGCTGCCGGAAGGCTAAACGAAATTAAAATATGGGGAGCGAATGGCCAGAAAAGTACGCTTGAGCTAATAGAACAAGGCAAAATCGCTGGTACTGCATACAACAATTGTTATGCCCAGGGTACTCTCATTGCAGAACTTCTTATGGATCGTCTTACAAAACACCTGGGTCCATCCAAGGATCCCGAAACCAAAGTAATACAGATACCTCCGTTTGCGGCAACAAAAGAGACTGTGAGTCAAATTCCACCAGAAGATAGGTGGTAAGCAAGGTATCATTTTGATAATGGAATTGATGGCAGGGAATTATCCAAGTTGGACAACAAATTCCCTGCCAGCATCTCGCAATTTGAGTCTGTCAGCGTTAGTACCGTGTTGGTATTGTGTTAGTTAATTAGACAACGCATACTGAATGGAGGCTCATATTTTGTCTGGCCAAGTTGTTCGAAGGCTTGTGTTAGTAAGCCTGATGATAGTTATATCGGCACTGATAGCGCTCGCTAATCCGTTTTTCTTGACATCCGATAACCTCGTGAAGCTTCTCCAAGAGGCATCCCAGACAGGTATTATGGCAATTGGGTTCACTCTTGTGATGATTACAGCAGGTATAGACATGTCTATTGGTGCCATTGTGGCAGTGACTGCCATGGTAAGTATCAATTTCATATCTTATACAAAGCTACCTGTACCTCTTTTTGTACCAATCACGCTCTTCGTCGGTGTTGTTGTCGGATATTTCAATGGTTTTCTTATTACTAAGTTTAAGCTCCCAGAGTTCATCGTCACGCTTGGAACTAAGAGTATCCTAAGTGGTATCGCACTCGTAATTGCAGTCAAGGATTCAATGGGATTTGTCCAGAACGTATATATTCAGGACGAAAGTTATCTTTGGTTCGGCTCTCAGACTTTTGGAGGAATCTATAGGACTACAATTGCATTCGTTATCTTAGGTGTCATAACACAGCTATTCCTAAAGAACACCAGAACGGGCACCAATATCTACGCCTCAGGAGCTAATCCTGTTGCCGCCAGACTTTCTGGAATTAATACTGATAGAGTTGTACGAGGCGTCTACGTTTTTTCAGGGTTCTGCGCATCTGTAGCAGCCATATTCATCTCTTCTCGCATGATGACGGCAATGCCTGAACTTGGTCTTGGTCAAGAGATGGACGTTATAGCCTCAGTAGTGATTGGAGGTACCAGTTTTAATGGAGGCTCTGGCGACGTTTGGGGCAGTATGTTAGGTGCCATTTTCCTCGCGCTCGTTAAGAATGGAATTCTGAAAATTGGGATTTCTCCTTGGGTTCAGCCTATCGTAATTGGCGGCATTATTGTGACGACGGTAATAATTGACGTAACGCAGAAGAATCTGTCTGAAAGACATGCCACAAAGAGCAAGCTGAAAAAACTCGCAGAAACATCAGCTGGTTCTGCTGCCTAGGCAGGGAGATGTAGTTATGGAAGAATCCGACAATTCAGACGTCCTTCTTGAGTGCAAACACATTGCAAAATCATATAACGGCCCAATCGTACTTGATAACGTGGATTTTTCAATTAAGAGAGGAGAAATACACTCTCTTGTAGGCGAAAATGGTGCAGGGAAGTCAACGTTGATTAAAATAATCACTGGTGCCGCCGATCGAAATTCTGGCGAGATATGGTTTAATAGAACCAAATTGCCAATGCAATACACAAGGAAATATGCGGAAAACCTTGGGATCGCAGTTATATACCAGGAACTGAGCCTGATTCCTGGCATGACAATCGCACAGAATATCTACTTAGCTAAAGAACCGCTGTTTCCCCGTACTCGAATCGTAGACAAAAAAAAACTCAATGCCACAGCTCAAGAACTGATTGAACGATACAAGTTTCCGCTTAAGTCTACTGATCTGATTGATACACTGAGCATAGCACAGCGTCAGCTTGTAGAGATTCTTAAGGCGCTTTCTCAGAATGCTTCGCTCGTTATTATGGATGAGCCAACGAGCTCTTTGACGCAAAAAGAAGCAGAAATGCTTTTTGGAATAATCCGGATGCTGAGGCAAGAAGGAATAAGTGTCTTGTATATTTCTCATCGCCTTGAAGAAGTCTATGCACTTTCGGATCGTGTCACCGTATTAAGGGATGGAAAAGTTGTATCCGTGTTAGGCAAGGAAGAGATCTCTCCATCAGAAATCATAAGATTGATGATAGGACACCGATTGGAGGATAATGAAGTCCGACATTCCCTGCCAAAAGTGAAGGGAGATGTCGTCTTGGAAGTGAATCACCTTACTTCTATAGGTAAGTTCACGGATATTAGCTTTCAGCTCCATCGAGGCGAGATTCTTGGTGTCGGTGGTTTGGTGGGCTCAGGCCGAACTGAATTAGTCAGAGTGCTATACGGCATTGATCCATTTGACAGCGGAACAATTTCGTTTATGGGCAATGTATGGGAGCCTTCTGTTCGGGCTTCAATAAATGCGGGTATTGGCCTCATACCCGAAGAGCGTCGCCTGCAGGGGATTCTGGCGTCACAGACGGTTACACGGAATATTGGTATTACAAACCTTGATCATGTAGCTCCTCGCGGTGTCGTACAGAAAAAAACGGAAAAAAAACTTGCGTACGAAGGCATTCGTCTTCTCAATATCAAACCTTCAAATCCTGATGCGTTAGCAGGGACCCTATCAGGAGGAAACCAACAAAAATTGGTCCTTGCCAAGTGGCTGGTTCGTGAGTTGCAACTTATTCTTATTGATGAGCCAACCGTTGGCATTGATATTGGTGCCAAGGAAGAAATCTATGAGCACATAAAAAGTCTTTCCAGGCAAGGAGTATCAGTGATTCTTGTCTCATCTGATCTACCTGAACTGACGCGCTTATCTAATCGAGTGTTAGTTCTTAGGAAAGGGCGGATAATCAGAGAATTCAAGGAATGCGTTATCACTAGTGAGAAGATTCTTCGTGCTGCATCAGGAATTCTGGAGGAACAGGATGAAAAAGATATTATCAATAAGTGAATTCCGTTTAGCATTTATTCTACTTGTTCTGATGGGCGTCCTGACGGTCATATCTCCCCGATTTCTAACATTCAGTAATTTGACCAATGTTATTTGGTCTGTCTGCTTCATTGGAATTCTATCCTCAGGCGCGATTTATCCCAGAATAACTGGTGGTATCGATCTCTCGCTAGGGTCCCTTGCGGCTCTATCGGGTATCTTGGTCGATTTGTTCATGAATCGCTTAGGTATCAACTGGATTATTGCTATTGTATTTACAATTGTGATTGGTGCATTAATAGGGCTTTTTAGTGGCTTTATTGTCGCCAAGATCAAAGTCCCTGCATTTGTTGTCACAATGGCTGCAAAAACCTATCTATATGGTATTGCTTTGGTTGTCTCAAATGGGGGAATGCTCGCTATCTTGAAACCCAAACCATTTATTGATATCGGAACTGGGCGAATGCTTAATTTGCCAAATCCGATTTACATAATGCTATTCATGGTGATTGCCAGTCAATTCTTGCTGAAGAAAAC
>Ga0209098_1001706_pt1 | contig 20533 bp, 15 predicted proteins | sample AD_JPNHW1_MetaG_FD_184429 | JGI IMG/M metagenome (GOLD analysis project Ga0209098, IMG submission 184429) | Active sludge microbial communities of municipal wastewater-treating anaerobic digesters from Japan - AD_JPNHW1_MetaG (SPAdes) (version 2) | ecosystem: Engineered > Bioreactor > Anaerobic...
GCCGGATCGGCCGAAAAAAACTTCACCAGTTCTGGTGAAAACCAATACACGAGGCAAGCGCCTGCCGGGCCTAGCAAGATGGTTAACAGACAGCTTCTCAAGACCAGCCATTTTGCATCTTCGGTTTTTCCGGCACCCGCCAGGTAGCTCACCTGAACCTGGGCACCCCACCCCAGAGCAATGCCAGGCAGCGATGGAACAGCCGCCAGAGTGCCGGCATAGGCTTTGGCTGCTAGAGCCACCGGGCCAAGCTCAGCGAACATTCTGCTGATAAAGACCTGAGCCAGGCTATATGAAAAGGGTTCAAGAACAACCATCGCAGCAAGAGTAAGCACCGGTCTGATCTCGGGGGCGAACAGGGCAGCCCGGTCTGGCAGTTTGATCGGCAGTTTCAGCCAGTAGATGAAGGCCGCCGATGAAGCGAGCAGGGCAGTCAGGCTACCCGAAAGCTGCGAAAGAGCAACACGCTGCACGCCCGAAAGGGCTTCACCGGCCAGATTGCCCGGCAGAAGCCAGAGACAGCAGAAGCAGACAGAATGATTGACCAGGGCCACCAGAAGCGGCACCAGGCTGTTGCCGGCGCTGCGAAACACGGCGGTAAAATATTGGGCAAGAGCGTTGGCAGCCAGTGACCATTGTGCTACCCGGCAATAATCAGCAGCGAAATCGCCAGTCTGGTCATGCAGGCCCAGCACCTGACCTGTAAGAAAATTTCGGCCATAGACGACTGCCAGCAGAACCAGCACGATACATAACGAAAAAAGCGCCAGCAGTGAACCTCTGAGTCGGGCGGCCTTTTCTTCGCTGCCGCTGCCGACCAGGCGGGCAATCATGATTCCACCGGCCTGCGAGAGGCCAAGAAACATCATATTAAAGAGGCTGAAAAGGCTGTTCACTGAGCCAACCGCACCAGAGGCCGCATCAGCAATTCTGCCGAGCAGAGTAAAGAGCAGCATATTTACGGCAAATGAGAGAATCAGTTCAACAAGAATGGGCCACGAGAATCTCGTGAGACTTTTCATCAGCTGAAATTTTTGAAAAATGAATAATTTTTCTTGTGACCGTCGCGCAACTGCCAGATCGCGCATTCATCAGGAGCAAGTTCGACGTGAACCAGCCCGGCGGAAGCAGTAATGATTCTATCGCTGAAAACTTCGTGCAGTCTGGTTTCAGAGAACAGCCAGCCCCAGGGAATGCTCAGGGTAGCCGAACAGGGTTTGGAGGTGTTGTTCCAGGTTACCAGGGTAAATCTTTCGGGTTGTTGCCGGCAGGCGCGAAAAAAGGCAAAAAGATCAGGGTGCAGATCAGTAATCACCGGTTGCCAGAGACCGCCTGTCAGTTCTGGGGAATAACGGCGCAAAGCTGCCAGAAACCTTATTTCATCGCCGAACCGATGCGCTTTGGCGCTCGGGCGCTTTTTCCAGGGCATGCCGGCGCGGTTTTCAGGGTCGCGGCCGCCTTTCATGCCGATTTCTTCGCCATAATAAATCATCGGAATACCCGGCAGAGTAAATTGCAGGCGTCTTGCCACCGTAATTTTGGCGGCATCATCGGCAAAATCAGTGTTGGTTCTTTTCGAATCATGCGACGAAAGCATGAGAAGGTGGTTAACAAAACCGTCGTCATAGGCTGCCTTGAGGTTGCGCAGCAATTGTCTGGTATTGATACTGCCGGCCAGCAAGGCTTTAAGGGATGCGGTAAAAAAATAACTCTGCACCGCATCAAGCGGTTTCAGCCATGGCACGGCAAAATTCGCGACTTCGCCAATCAGGGCTGCCTGCGGGAATCTCTGATGAAAAATCGTGGAGATTTTTTCGCAGATGGCAAAACTCAGATCGTTGGCGCAATCAAGCCTGACGCCATCAAAGCCTTTGTTGACCCAGAAATCAAGAACGCTGCCTGGGCCTGAGAACAGGTATTCCTGAACGTAGGAGTCGGCAAGATTCAGTTCTGGCAGGCCAGGAAAGCCCCACCAGCACTTGTAATCACCGTTCTCTTCGAAAGAAAATCTGCCCATAGCCTCTTCGGCGCCGCTCAATGCGGCCTTGAACCAGGGGTGCCGGTCGGAGACATGATTTAAGGCAATATCGCAGACAATACGCAAACCCCGCTCATGAACATCTTCGATCAGCAGGTTGAGGTCATCCCAGGTGCCAAGCAAGGGGTCGAGAGCGAAGTGATCGGTGGTATCGTAGCGATGATAAGAAGGCGCAGCATTGATAGGCGTGAGAAGAATGGCATTGGCACCAGTAGCGCAAATGTGATCGAGACGACTGCGAATGCCCTGAAGATCGCCGCCGAAAAACTCGCGGGCACCCCGGTGGCTTTTGCCCGGTTTTTCTGACCAGGCAACCAGCTGAATACCTTCAGGAACGGCAGTCAAACCAGACCGGCAGAATCTGTCTGGCATGATCTGATAAAAAACAGCATCTGCCAGCCAGTTACAGCCCTCGGCAACATTTTTTTTCATAAGGTTGGTCATCCTCAACATGCTCAACGGGCATCATTATGTCGGTCGGGCAGAAAAAAATCAAGGGTTCGTGAAAACAAAGTTTGAGGTATAGACCTCGATTTATTATACTCATCGCATGTCAGTTTTAAAGGGAACCGCGACCAGCAGGGCTGAATTTGATCCGATAAGGCCATTACTTTATTTTTGCCTGATTGTGTTTCCCTTCGTCATGCTTTTCGTTGAGTTGGAGCGCTATTTTGCAGTAGAACTGGCCGCTCGTAAAACTGAAGTTCACAACCTTGCCGGCAAAGAGCTATTAAAACTCAGTGAATCTGCAAATGACGCCAGATTTTTTCATCTGTTGCTGCAGCAGAGTTTTTCAGCAAAGAAGCAGTTTTCAGAATCCAGTCTGTCAGACACCGTAAAGCGGCTGAAGAAAGCATTCCCCGAAACGTTGACGTTCATTTTCTGGGATAAAAACGGCAATGTGCTCAATGACCTGTCTGACGACAAGCGCTTCGGGTTTCTGTTAAAAAAGCTGAACGTTCTCATGAAAAACGTGCAGCATGACACTTTTGCCGGCCTGCACAGCCAGAGCAGTTTTGCCGAAAAATATGACAAGGATCTGCGTCTTCTCAGGCAGTTTCTCGGGCCATTCGTCACCACCGAAGCCCTGACCAGCCCGTTTGTTGATAACTCCCATGCTGAGTGTATTGAATTACACGGGCGCGGCACCAGGGTTCTGGGGTGGTTCAGGGCGCTTGCGGATTTTTCAGTTTTCGCATTTGTTTCAGACCGTATCAAAGGCAGACTAATCGGCCCCCGACTGTTGAACAGCCAACTTGCAACTCGCATACCCGGGGTCACCTTCTGCCTGCTTGATGAATTTGAATTGCGTGTTTCTGAAGAGCAGCCCGGAAATCTGAGCGGTCAGATTCTGTTGAACTTCGGAAAGTTTCGCAGGCTCGCCGCGAATGAGCAACTTGAATCTGACCACCACTATTTCAGTTTTCAGAAACTCAATCAGCGGTGGTGGGCGGTGGCAATAATGAACAAAGAGAGTCTCAACCTGGCTTCGGCAAGGGCCGGGCAGGTTGTGGCAATGCTGATCGCGGTTCTGGCAATTATTTCCCTGATTTTATACTGCTATTTTCTCGTTCATGACAACCCGCTGCATTCGGTGAGGGCAAGACTGGTGCTGATCTTCGTGTATATCGTCTTCATTCCGGCTCTGATCTTCACAGTCATCGGTATTGATTACATCAAGCAGAAAGAAAAACAGGGGTTTACAGATCAGGCTGCCCGGTCTTCGCAACTGCTCAGTTCGATTGACCAGCAGTTCAATGGCTTTATCCATGAAAGGGCAGCACAGCTGAACCGGCGATTTTCAAAAACCTGGCCGGGCACCGCCCCGATTGATGAAGACGCCATGGCATCGATGGCCGTGGAATTGCACCATGATTTCGCGCCCGACACCATTGCCTTTTCCAATCGTAGCGGCACTGATATTCTAAAAAAAGCCTATGCCAGAACCATTAAGGATGACTTTTTGCGGAAAACCGGTGCCAAAGAACTTTTGTCATATTTAAACAGTTACCAGAGTGGAAATTACGACCCAGCCGACGGCATTGCCAATGGCTTTGCGCTAAGCTTTAATATGAATCATCAGAAGTTCATGCCATTTGCTCACAGCAACAACACTTATTTCTCATATCTGAACACTTTAAGAGACCCTAAGAATCAGAGTTTTGCCTATCTCATACAAATTTTCTGGCCGGAATGGCAGTTGCATGAGGAGTATTTTCGCAGCCGCCATACTGCTGCCAGAGGCGGCGATAACCAGATGACTTATATTTACTTTCCAGGGCAGAGAAGGGCTTACCCATCGATTGACGGCTTTCCCGAGCTGCAGGGCTTTTTTGAAAACGTCAGGCAAAACGGGCCCGCTCAGCAGCGGATTCAAGACCGGCACGGAAATTCCTATCTGGTGTTCGGGCAGGCTGGCAGCCATTTGAGTTCGGCAATTCTGGCCGTGGGCGTTCGGGTCGAGCAACTCGACCGCAGTATCGCTGAGCTGAAGCACCGACTGTGGTTTCTTGCCGGTCTGAGCCTGATTATGACCCTGAGCCTTTTTCATCTTCTCACCCACTACCTGATTCTGCCAATCCGAGAACTGGCTGCCGGCGTTGAAATGGTTAAAAACCGCAGTTACACACACCGCATAGCCGTGCCTTTCAACAATGAATTTGGCCGACTTGGGCAGTCGATTAACCGCTCTCTAGAGAATCTTCAGGAGCTCGAAATCGCCAAAACCGTTCAGGAAAGCCTGTTGCCACAGAGCTCCCTGGATCTTGGGCAATTTTTGGTTTTTGCCAGAACCCGTGCCATGACTACCCTTGGTGGCGATTATTTTGATTTTGTCGTCGATCGCAGCAACAACGCCACCATTTTGATGGCAGATGTGGCGGGGCATGGCGTTCAGGCGGCCCTGCTGATGGCGATGGCCAAAAGTGTTCTAATGCTCAACAGCAGCGGCTCAGTCAACCCCGAAGCTCTAATGGAAGCTCTCAACCGCACTTTTGTCACTTTGAGGAAATCAGATATATCAACAATGATGACCGGGCAAATCATGCAGATTTCTGATGCAGGCAGCATCAGTTATACAAACGCCGGTCATTGCCCGCCGCTCATCGTTAGCGAGAATGGCAAGTCGGTCACTGAGTTAAGTCACCCATCGCTGCCTTTTGGGTTTTCGCTCAACCGAAAATTTTCTACGATTTCATTGAAAACCCAGCCCGGAGACGCGATAATCCTTTATTCTGACGGGATACTGGAGTGCGAAAACAAAGACGGGGTTGCGCTCGGCGATACAGGGTTCCGGGAAATGGCCGGGCAGTGCTTCACTGAAGACCCAGCCGGCTTTATCGACAATCTCTACCGCGCTTATGATGGTTACACCGAATCGCAGCAGGATGACATTACATTCGTGCTGATCAAGCACAAGGAAACAAAGGCATGAAAAGATTGAACCCGGCAACCTGGCTGGCAATGCTGATTGTTTCTTTTGTCATGCCGGTCATTGCTTTTAATCTGGTCAACCGGTTTTATTTTGAGCAACTGGCGATCAACGAGCTGCAAAAGCTGAAAAATTCTGCCGACTCGATTGCCAGACAATTGATGCATGCTGTCGACAACCGCAAATTCTGGTGTTACGAGTTGAACCGTGAATGCGCTCTTTCGGGCAATGCCACCGAGATGGAAGCGGCGATTAAGAAACTGGCAGAATTGCACCAGGAGAAACTGTCGTGGGTAATCTGGAACGGTTCAGATAAGGTAACAGCCAGAAACATTAACAGCAGGCACCCAGCCTGGATATGGGAAAAAACAGCAAGTATCCTGCGAAAATGCTCAAAAACCTGGTTTCTCGACCTGCCTGCCGCCGAGGACACCTTTATACGTTCGGTTCTCGGGCCACACGTGCAGACCAAGACTTTTCATCGGGCCACCTTCGCCAGCAACCCGGATTTGAACGAACTGTCATTTTTTTCGCCTTCAGGTAGTTTCTGGGCTGATTTCAAAGACAATTTCGGGGCGATTGTTTTTTTGCCGCCCGGCATTGAAAATCGCTACCATGGCCTGAGGAGCTTTATTAAAGAATCAGGCTATGCTGATTACCAGCTGGGCATAATGCAAAATGACCTTTTTTTCAGCAACAGCAGCCTGCTGACCAACAAGCGGATGAACGAAATGAAAGCCTTCTTCAGCAGCCATTTGTCTGAGGCTGGCCAGCAGGAGAATCTAATTTTTACCGGCCGCTTCATTGGCAGCAACATTTTTTTCTACCTGGCCAGACAGCAATCCACAAGGTATTCTTCGGCCCGTAACACCATGTTGTTTGCCATGCTGACGGCACTGTTTCTGCTTCTGGCGATGGGTGAGATGCAGCACGCAGGGCAAAAGCGGGGCATCAGCATCAGTTATACCGTAATTGGGCTGATAACCTGGTCCAATATTTTTCCAATGCTGCTTCTCGGGCTGTTGAGCCAACAGTATCTCGAGCAAAAGCGAGAAGTTCTCATTGAAGAACGTCGAGTGGCTGCCGTTAACTTTCTACATCGCATTGAAGGCGAATTCATTGCCGAAACCCACAAAATCAAGAATTTTGCGATCAGACACATTCAAAAACTCGGCGAGAAGCTGAAAAATGAACCCCTTTCAATTGAAAACACCCGTGAATTCAGAAAAGTAATGGCGGGAGTCGCCGGAAAATTCATGGTGGTTGCCAGTACAACTTTTCCGGCTGTCAGCGATGTCGCATTTTTGAGTCGTGAAGAATCCGGTTTGCTCGACAATGCAAACCCAGGAAAAATCGAGATGCTTACCTACGACAACACCAACCGCCTGCAGCTCAATGAAACCCTCAGTAAATGCGGCGCAGCTTTCATTTCATTTTACAACGGCACCAGTCTTTCTGATCAGGTGCTCACCGAAGTCGAGCTTATAATCGAGGCACTCTTTCAGGACAAACTCCACGCCACATTTCACCGATTTCTCAGATTGCTTGAGCAGGTTGACAACCTTGGCCTCGGCACCGAAAAACACCCGACCTTCATGCATTTTCTTTCGTTCAACCCGGCCAGGCTCGCCGACTATCTGTTCATGTTTCATTTTAATATCGGAGTTCATGCCCGAAATTTTCTCGCGGCCAAGCAGGCGATTATTCAAGGCAACCCACATGGTATCAAGGTTGTTTATTCGCTTGACAGCAACATGAAAAATATCGCGACCGGAAACTTTTCTGACCAGAAACAGTTCAGGCAAATGTTTGCCGGGCTTGGCACTATGCCACGGCAATCGGCTGAATTTGCCAATCTTGACGGAGAATCCTGGTTATACACAGGGTTTTCCAGCAAGAAAATTGCAGACATCAGCCTGATAGCACTTACACCGCTAGCCGAAATTGAACACACCCTCGATAATGAAAAGATTCAGATTCTGGCGGTAATGTTGATTAATATTTTTCTGGTTGCCGGCATTACCCTGATTTTCGTGCAGACGCTCCTCAAGCCGGTTAACCTTCTGCAGGCGGGCACCGAAGCAATCAAAGACCGCAATTTTGCCTGGCGAATACCTGAACTTGGCAAGGATGAATTCGGAAAAATGTCACGAATTTTCAACAGTGCGCTGGTGGATCTGCAGGAGATGAGTCTGGCTCGAGATGTCCAGCAGCAACTTTTTCCACGGCAACAGTTTGAAACCGGTGAATATGATATCTTCTGTAAAACAATCACCATGGCAGATCTTGGCGGCGACTATCTCGACGTCTTTCCGATCAATGCAGACAAATTCATTATGGTACTCGGAGATGTTGCCGGACACGGGGTCGGCGCTGCGATGATCATGGCCATGGCCAAATCAGCCATGTTGAATTCAACTGATCTGCTCGATAAGCCATCGGCGCTGCTCAATCGCCTGCACGACCTTATCTACCGCACCAAGACAAAAAAGCAAAAAAAAATTATGACCTTTCAATGTGTGTTAGTCGATCTTCGGCTGCACCAGATCATTTACGCCAACGCCGGTGGCTGTAGCCCATTCGTAGTAAGGGCAAGCAGCAGAACGGTTGAAGAAATTACCCTCAAAGGCGTGGCTCTCGGATCTTTTAAAAACAGCAGTTTTTCTCAGACAGAAATCGTTCTTGAGCCCGGCGACAAAATGGTATTTTACACTGACGGGCTGATTGAATCACGTAATGATGCCGGCGAAGAAGTTGGGTTCGCGAGGTTCGGCACTATGCTATCCGAGAATCTCTGTTCTGACAGTCAGCAATATTATGATAAAATAATGCAGGCCAACCGCCTCTGGCGACAAAATCAGCCCCACCAGGATGACCTCAGCCTGATGGTGCTGGGGCGCCGGAGCCATTAGAAACGCGAGGAATTACATGGGGCTTCGACCGACTGACAAATCAATTTTGCGGCGCATTCTCTTGTTTTTGCGGGCTTTGGCCTGCCCAACCCCACGCGTTGCCGCCGCACAGGATTTATCAGCAGGTGTTACTGCAGCACCAGTCATTGAACCAGACAAAGTTGGCCCGTCAGGCGCAGCAACCCAGGATCTGTATGTCGTCTGGGATGCCCTGGGTGACGGCCGGGTGGTCGGGATTTTCGACAACGAGCCGTTGGTGAGAAAGATACTGGCAGTCAACCCATTTTATTACCGGTTTTACAAATGCAGACCTGGTGAACCAACCCGACTGGCCCTCGAATGGCTTGACGAAAAACAACGCCGCGCCCTGCTTGAGGTGCTGGCCGCCGCCGGCCGGGGCGAGTTGCCCAAGTCTGGCTGCCACTAAGCCGATATTCAGCGCAAATAAGCGCCATCACTGCCGATTTTTCCTGGGCCATTACGAACCCATATTCCGGCTGAATTTGCTTTGACGGTAAAAGTCAGGGACCTGGTTGACGTTGCAACTGCCTGAGTCTGACCGCTGACCGCATCAGTGTATTCACCCGGCAGCACGCGGCTCACTGTCATTTCCTGGTCTATAAAAGCGCTCAAGCCGACAACCGCGTAGCTTTCGCCCTGATTAAAATTGCGCACGAAGCTGATTCCAGAAGTGAATTCAGAACCGTTTTCGAGACTACCGAGACTGAGGGCCGGAATGGCGCCCCGAATCTCGTTCAGGCGCCTGATGTGCTGATAGAGCGGTTGCTGCATTGATTGACCGATTGCATCTTCGGCAAGATAATCACCCATGTAAGCCTTGCCTGTCGCAGAAAGCAGGTCACCAGGCAAGACAAATTTCTGGGGCATGCCCTTCATGAACTCAAATTCTTCACCCATGAGCAACATCGGCACGCCTCGCAGAGTCCAGATGAGGTTATAGGCGCAGGCAGCTTTCCAGGTATCGCCCGAAAACCGGGTTAAATTACCCGTTTCTGGCCCTGAATCGTAATTGTGAAAGAAGGTAACCAGAGTCAACGGATCAGCATAGGCTCCATCGTACTTAAGCAAGTTGCCGATTCCCATGAAATGGCCTTGACAAAGAGAGGTTGCCAACGTTTTGAACAGGGGGTAATCAAGCACGGCAATGCCGGAATTCTGCACTCCTGGGTCGTGCGGGTTATTAACTTGCCGGGTATACCACCAGGGGCAGAGTTCAGATGGCTCCTGACCGCCCGCAATCAATTTGCCAAAGCCGTCAAGCGCCGGTTCAACATCAGCAAAAATCATCAGGTCAGGCTTCTTCTGCCGCCATTGTTCAACCATATAAATCAGGTCGCGACGATCGGTATTACGGGCAAACTGAATGCGAATGCCATCGATGCCGGCGTCGATGTAGCGGTTCACTGCCGCGATCATAAAATTTCTGATTTTCCAGTTGTCGGTTGCCAGATCGATACTGTTGGCGTCAAGATGGGCACGCTGAACCCGGTTAATCAACAAGCTTTCGGTGGCGACCAGCCAGCCTTCCCGATGGAACCATTCGGGCTCGAGAGTGGTTTCGTCGGTTCCGAAGAATCTTTCGGTGTGCAAGCCTGGTGCGGGGAATACTGTGCCGGTGACTGGGTCTTTGAGTGGCCCGGCACCCCACGGATCGCGGTAACGGTAGTCTTTGAACCATTCGGGGGCGCACGGGTTATCGTTATCCATGCGAAATGGATGCTGGTAGTTACCCAAATTAATAGCATAGGGCCAGACCGGTTGAAGGGTGCCACGGTAGAATTTTAATGGCAGTCTCGGAATAAAGTAATGATCGCGTATGCCATAATTACAAATATGGTTGACGACCACTGTCTGAAAGACCTTGATCCCCTGCCCTTTTGCAGCTTTGATGAGATCTTGCCATTTAAAATCAGTCGAGCTGAGTCTGGGTTCGAATACGGCAAAATCATAAGCGTTAAAGCCCATAAAATCAAGACCGCCGCGGTTTTCAACTGGTGGCGTCACGCAGATAGCGGTAAACCCAAGATCTTTAATATAGGCAAGTTTTTCGGCCAGGCCTTTAAAATCGCCGCGATAGTGCGGGTCGCCTTTTTCGATTCTCTCACGGTTATAAAAATTATTGCTGCTGTCACCGTCAAAAAAACGGCTGGTTATGACTGAATAAATGCGTTCCTGGCGCAGGTCGTTCGGCAGAACGATTTCTGACGCCATGCCGTGCAGAGCGTTCAAGACGAGCAAGCCCGTCAGCATTGATTTTTTTAGAATATTCATTATTTTTCCTGGTCAGACAAGAACGATTCTCATGGTTTGCCTGAGCAGGCCAACCAGATACTATGACTTTATTGAATCCTTGCAACATAACAGCGCATTGAGAATGTCTCACCGATTCGACGGCGTGGCCTATCAGCCGGGTTACTTTTTCTACAGCGATTCGCTTCGCTCACAAGCTTCCGAAAAAGTAATCCCGTCTTCTCTCCACGCCTTGCATTGAAGCATTCAATGAGCTTTTGCATAAATATGTGAGTCGATTCGACGGCGTGGCCTGTTGGCCGGAACTCAATTTATGCAGTTATCAATATTACATCATGACCTTATAGTCTGTTCAGAAAAACAGATTTCGCAAGCGATTTTGTAGAATCGAGGGGTCGCGGCCGCAAAATTCCAACCCCCGACAGTTATGCAAGGCTCATTTTTGCTTGGGCATTTAAAATTCAACTTCACGGCTTGTACGTTTTAAATGGTTGTGATATTCTTGGCGAACCAAACCATCCAACTCATGTGGAGTCCAGCAATTGTCAATTTCAGAGCTGATTTCGTGCTATCTGGAAGCCCTTGAAAAAGAGCGCAACCTCTCGCTGAATACGGTTCGAGGCTACCGCAATGACCTGACTTTCTTTGCTGAATGGCTAAAAACTCAGGGCATCAATGAAACGACTGAACTGGAAGCTCTTTCGCACGCCAGAATCCGGGCATTCTGGGCCCAGCGGCGTGCCGAAAGCCTCTCGGCCCAGAGCATGCGACGTGGGCAGTCGGCGTTGCGGGGTTTGCTGAAATACGGCATGCGGCACCATGAGCTGACAAAAAACCCGGCCGAAAACATGGATTCACCAAGGGGGCAGCGCTCCCTGCCAAAGGCCATCAGCAGTGAAGATATCAGTCTTCTTCTCAATGCTCCGGATTTCAACACTCTGCTCGGCATGCGCGACCGCGCCATTCTAGAAACGCTATATGGCAGCGGGTTACGAGTATCAGAGCTGGCCGGAATGACCTTTCAGGACATCGACTTTGATAACCAGATGGTCAGAATAACCGGCAAGGGAAATAAAGAGCGACTGGCGCCGCTGACGCCGGTCTCGTGCACAGCGATTCAAAGCTGGTGGGCTGCCAGAAACGCCCAGATGCCGGAGCAGAAGGCAGAAAGACATGTTTTCCTCAATCATCTGGGCACTCCGCTGTCTACGAGAAGCATAGCCAGGGTGATAGAAAAGTATGTCAGGCAACTGGCGATGCAGCGCAATGTTACCCCGCACCAGTTCAGACACAGTTTTGCGACCCATCTGTTAAATAACGGTGCCGACATCAGGGCAGTTCAAGAGATGCTCGGGCACGCCAGTCTTTCAACCACCCAGATTTACACCAGAATCAGCAAAGAAAAGCTGATGCAGGCATATCGGTTGTCACACCCGAGATCAGGAGAAAAAGCATGACTTATCGAGGCACCACTATTCTGGCTGTTATCAGAGACGGCATTCTCGCGTTTGGCGGCGACGGCCAGGTGACTCTCGGCGAACAGATTGTCAAAACCAGGGCGCAGAAAATTCGGCGCCTGACGAATTACCCGATTATCGGCGGTTTCGCAGGGGCTACTGCTGATTCATTCACTCTCTTTGAAAGATTTGCCAGCAAGCTCGATTCGATGTCAGGAAACATGACGCGGGCGGCGGTTGAACTTGCCCGGGAATGGCGCATGGACAAGGCGCTCAGGCAACTGCAGGCCATGCTTCTGGTCGGGAATAATGAGAAGATACTTGTTTTGTCAGGGCAAGGTGATGTTCTCGAACCTGATGAACCGGTGGCGGCAATTGGTTCAGGTGCACCGGTGGCTCTGGCGGCAGCCCGAGCGCTGATGAGACATACGAGCATGCCTGCTGCCGAAATTGTCAAAAATGCACTGTTGATCGCAGCAGAGCAATGCATTTATACCAACGATCAAATAATTATTGAGGTTCTGCAAAAATGAGCAGCAAAAAATCTACCGCTACAGCAACAGAACTGACACCTCAGGAAACCGTGGCCGAACTCGACAAGTATGTGGTCGGCCAGCACAAGGCAAAACGTGCCGTGGCAATTGCTTTGCGCAACCGTTTCAGGCGGCGTCAGCTTCAGAGTTCGCTGCGTGAAGACATCAGACCGAAAAATCTTCTGTTAATCGGGCCAACCGGGGTCGGCAAAACCGAAATAGCCCGCCGAATCGCTGCCATATCGAGTATTCCGTTCGTCAAGGTTGAAGCAACCAAATTCACAGAGGTTGGTTATGTCGGTCGCGATGTTGATTCGATGGTTCGCGACCTGGTCGAAGTGAGCATGGGTCTTCTGCGTGCCAGAAAACTTGCAGAACTCGAACCGCGGGCCAGAGAAAAAACACATGAAAAGCTGCTCGAAATCCTGCTGTCAGAAAGCAGAAACCGCCATCCCCCTAGTAGACGCATTCTGTAACCGTAAAATAGAGTTTGGATTTACCTTACAAAATATCCAAACAGTATTCGATAGCTTCAAAATTCAGCCTGCTTTTGCCTGACCTCGTAATGCCCGTGTGGCACTTAAAGCAAGATAGGTTATTCCAATTAGGCAAATTATATACCCGATACTAATAAACGCCTTTTGATAACCGTAGTACTTCGATACGAGCCCCATTACAAGATATAACCCCATTACTGCCAATTCTACAAAAAACCCTTTTACCGAAGTAATAGTAGCCCTAACGCTTTCTTCTCTTACTTGGTGTTGCAATCGACTTTGCATAACGACGTCAACTAATTTGAATAGGAAACTTAAAAGAAGCAACAAAGCTAAGAACGGTACTTTATAGAAATAGGACGCTACTAGAAGCAATAAACCGTTTACCAAGAACAAAAACTGGAAAAAGGCGTCCGACCGTTTTTCAAATTTATATGCAATTGCCGTAGCTACAACCTGAACTAAACCATAAAGGGCAAAAAAGATACCTAATCCCGACTTAATTAAACCAGCTTCATTGGCAAAAATAGACCAATACTCGTCCAGTGCTCCAAAGAGTGCCTGTGCTAGTGAAACAAAAATAATTATCTGTAATATCGACACGTTTTTAAGGCTAATGTCTAATCCCTTGCGTAAAAGTGCAAAGTATTGAGTTTCCTCTGTCGAGGCAATAGCCCTAGTTCCTGGTATTAGATAAACAGCAAGTGTTGAAATTATCAGCGAAATAATACTAATCCACAAAACAGTGCCATAACCATAATTTACCGACAAGCTAGCACCTATTCCAGAAAACAATATCGCTAGATAGCCCAAACTTTGAAGTCGTCCTAAAATCTTTGCGTATTCGCTTTCTAAGTTACGAGCTTTTAACTCGTCAAAAATGAAACTTTCAAGCGTTCCCGAAGTAAAAGCGCTTTTTATCCCCCACAAAATGAACCCTATTAAGAAACCCAGAAAATTTGGCATTAGAACCCAAAACATATAACCAACAATTCTGACTAATTGCGATAAAACTAGGATAGTTTTTCGGGAATACTTATCAGCAATAACACCAGAGGGAACTTCAAGGATAAACGAAGTACCCGCCCACACCATAAGAAGTATTGATATTTGTAGCGGGCTCAGACCTTTATCAACGAACATTACCGAATAAACGGGATAAATAAATACCAAGTCTGCGAAGAAACTATAAAGGTAAATCTTGGTAATAAAACTACGCATATATTCTTATGATTTGGCAACACACCTGCCTAGGTATGTTAAATAATGATAAAATCATTATGACATATTTTGAAGAAGTATTGACCTATGACGTACGAAGAAAAATTAGAAATAGTCGTCCAAGCAATTAAAGAAGCCAAACAATTTAGCCGCAAAGACTGCCTTACAAAAATGTACTTCGGGCAAGGTAATGGTCTATCCCGTGTTGGCTTAGATATGACATACGATATTCTTTTACAGCTCCAAGACGACGAAAAAGTAATTAAAGTCGATAAGAAAACTACCTCACAAGGCAAACTTGCCCAAACAGTAGAAATACAGGAAGGAACAAAAAATTACTTCCAAATAGACATACTGGACACTTTTGACGATTGGTACGAAAGATACTTGTTAAAACATAAAACCAGCATTTCAAATATCGACTATATCAATATGCTTCGGATTTATGACGTAGTTTTGGATATAAACGAGCAAATACAGCTAACCCATAAAACAGTCGTTACAATTCACCTGTTACCGTCCCTCATTCGTTTTAGCGCCCTTTTTCCAGCCGATACAATCGGTATGCGGGATAAATACTGTGAAACCCGTTGGGATAGCCTTAAATATCTACAAGAACAAGGTATTATTCAAGAGTTTAAGCACAACAGCGCTTTTCACCGCTGGGATACAGAAGTTACGGTAACCCTTATTTCCTTAACCAAATTCGACGATTTTTATCGGGCTATTCAATCCGAGTATGTTAAACGAAATAAGCAGACTGAAAAGAAAGAAGAAGTAGCTATTGATAAGACAGCAACACCCGCAATACCCGCCAAAGTTAGCTACGAACCTAAAAAAGGCGTTTTAACCGTTGAGGGTAAACCAGTAAAGCTAAACAAAGAAAGTTTCCGAGCCAAAATCCTCGAATTGCTACTCAAAGACGATAAAAACAAAAAGAAAGAGTGGTCGTGGGACGAAGTAATTGAAGCGATTGAAGATACGAAAGACCCCGACCTAACTAAGGAAAACAAAGATAAGTTTTATCCTGCTTGCGACGGTTTACAAAAGCACATAGCCTTAAAGATAGGCATAAATGACCTGCTAATTTTCAACAAATCAACCGTTCAGATAAATCCCAAATACTTCTAACTTCCTCATTAGCTAACAGTTAGCTAACTGCAAGACAACTTCACCTAATACCTCATTTCATAGACTTTGCTTAATGGAATACAGCAAAGTCGATAAGCCAGAAGCCAAACTGCAAAACCTGAAACAGGGTGTCGTTTTGTCTACCGACGAACTAAAAAGGCTTACTGACTTTTTTTCATTACTTATACAAATTGACCGACGGGTAAACGTAACGAAAACGTATGCAAAAACGAATAAGTGAAATTCAAATAGTGCCAGTTAATCCCAAAGACGGGCTTGTGGGCTTTGCCAGTTTTGTTTTTGATAACTGTCTACACTTGGGGTCGATTGGAATTTATACCCGACCACAAGGCGGCTATCGCTTAACCTACCCCACTCGAAAAGCCATAAACGGGAATTTTAATATCTTTTACCCGATTAACCGTGCGATAGCAGAAGAAATCGAACAAGCGATTATTTTTAAGTTTGAAGAAGTAACGAAAATGTATGTTGGACACAATAAAACTATTGCTTAGTAAAGATATGTTTTGGGTTACTGATAAAACATATTTTCAAAAAGAAACGCAAAATGCCTTGCGGGGTTATTTTACGTTAGTACAAAACCCAACAAAAACAGAGCTAATAAACGGTATTTATAAACCAAGATTAACTATGACAAAAAGATTTAATACAACAGGTAGGCAAGAAGCCACTTTATCCATTGAATTTTCAGCTCCCAAACTCTTGTTTGGCAATAATTTTGACGAACTTACGGACAATGATTTTCCTCTTGTGATAGACAAACTAGAAGAAGTACTTAAAACAATGGGTATAAGAGTATTTCATAAGCTCTTACTTTCCGCACCCGTTTCCGCCGTCCATTATTCCAAAAATATACTACTTACCGACGGCACGACCCCACACTACTTGATAAGTAAAATAAAGGAAGCCAACATTAAACTTTCGCTTGATATTAACCAAACTGATTATCGTAACGACGGACATAGTTTCAAATGGCATAGCAACTCATACGAAGTAGCCTTTTACGACAAGATAAAAGACCTTGAAATGGCAAAGAAAAGCGAAAAACGAGCAATTGAAAACGACAGTACTTTACAACTAAGTTTGTTTGACAGCTTCCAAGCACGTAAGAGATTGGAAATCCTAAGGATAGAAGTCCGCTTAAATAAACGGCAAAAAATCGGACAACTTTTCCGTATGTTAGGTATCAATTCAGACCTTACGTTCCAAAACTTATTTAGCCAAGATATTTCGCAAAAAGTGTTACTTCACTACCTCGACGAGCTAGAAAGTAAAAGGCTACCGTTGTTTGACTACAAGCCGAGTAGTCCCAAGTCCTTACTTGCCGATTTGGTAATCCGCAATCCCAAACTAGGCTTAAAACGCACCATACAGCTCTATGGCTTGAAGCAGGTATTCGACACAATGACGCCACGGGAATTAAGGACAATGTTTAATGGTTACAGCCAACGGACTTGGTATCGTCTTATATCCGACGCTAAAAAAATAAATCTACCACCTACCATTAGCCCGCTTAATGTAGTTCGACAACACTTAAACAGTTTTCAGCCGCTTAAACTCGTTGATTTTCAAGGTATAATGTTAAATAATGATAAATATAACTAATATGACAGAAGATAAATACTTTTCCATTTACGACGTTTCAAAAATGTTAAAGGTAGCCTACCTTACCGTTTATCGCTGGATACAAGCAGAAAAATTAAAGGCATATAAAGCAGGTAAGCAATACCGCATAAAAGAAGCAGACTTAAACAGTTTCTTAGACGAAGGTAGGCGTAAAAAATCAATATGAGAAACCGAATAGCATATTCACAAAATTTTCTTAAAGATAAAGGACTTGTAGCCGAGTTAATAAGCCAGTCCACTATTACTAAAAATGACGCTGTTTTTGATATTGGTGCGGGACAAGGGGTCATAACCAACGAACTAATTAAGGCAAGCGGTAAGGTTATTGCTTTTGAAATAGACAATAACCTGTTTAGCAAGCTGGAACACAGGTTAAAAGGTAATAAATCAGTGGAAGTAAGACTTGGTAATTTTCTGGATTATCCATTACCAAACTATCCTTATAAAGTATTTTCAAATATCCCTTTTAACATAACGTCCGCAGTCATTAAGAAACTAACCCAAGCGCAAAATCCACCAAAAGATACATACCTGATTTTGCAAAAAGAAGCCGCTTTGAAGTTTTTAGGCAAGCCGTACGACAACAAAAACAGCCAACTGGCTACTTTATTAAAACCGTGGTTTGAGTTATCAACAGTTCATAACTTTGATAAAAACGACTTCTTCCCTAGACCAATGGTCGATATTGTTTTAATGCGGATTGAAAGAAGAAGCAATCCGTTAATTGGCTCAGACGATAAACGGCTATTTGAAGATTTTATTACCTACACATATAACCAATTTCAGCCCAACGTAATAGAAGGTTTATCAAAAGTTTTAGGTCGGGAAACAATGCTTAGACTGGCAAGACAAACAGGTTTTAATACTGATAGTAAGCCTAGCGAATTAGAGTTTGAAGATTGGCTAAAAGTTTTTGATTATTTTATTAAGAATACCGACCAAAACCACAAAAGTATTGTAAAAGGTGCTTTTGATAGGCTTCACAAACAACAACAAAACCTCAAAAAAATAAATAGAACTAGATTAGATAAAAATTGGAAGTCCAAGTAAAACTATGAAGGCAATTATAATCGCACGGGTAAGCACGGAAGAGCAAAAAGAAGCGGGTAATTCCTTGCCAGCGCAAATTGCCCGTATGGAAAAGCATTGCCAAAACAAGGGCTACACAGTTATGAAAAGTTTTAGCTTTGACGAAAGTGCTTATAAAACCAAACGTAATGACTTTGACAATATCCTCGACTATGTAATCGAGCAAAAAGAAAAAGTCGCTGTTTGCTTTGATAAGGTAGACCGCTTATCCCGCAACATCTTCGATAAAAGAGTTTCCCTACTTTACGAAAAAGCATTAAAAGACGAAGTAGAAGTTCATTTTGTTTCCGACGGGCAAATAATAAATAGCCAGCTATCCGCAGTAGAAAAGTTTAATTTTAGTATTAGCTTAGGTCTTGCCAAGTATTATTCCGACGCTATTAGCGACAATGTAAAACGGGCGCAAGAACAAATGCTTAGAAGTGGAACATACCCTACAAAACCGCCCTACGGATACAAACGGGAACCGATAGACAAAGAAAAAACCGAAATTGTTGTCGACGAATACACTTCCCGTATCGTCCAGAAAGTTTACGAGTGGTATGCCACACAAAGTTATTCAATGGATTTAGTACGCCGAAAGCTAAAAGAGGAATATAACCTTAACTGGTCTAAGGGTTTTCTGGATAAGGTACTAAAAGACCATTTCTACTATGGCATTATGACTTGGAATAAGAAAACTTATCCGCACAAATATCAACCGATTATTACCAAAGAGCTTTTCGACCAAGTTCAACAAATCAAAGCAGGGTTTAATAAAAAGCGCTTCAAATATGCGGGTAAGCCTTATATTTACCGTGGTTTGCTACGTTGCGGGCATTGTGGCTTATCAGTAACACCAGAAAAGCACAAAGGGCACGTTTACTATCATTGCACCCAATATAACGGCAAACACGGCGCAGATTGGTTACGGGAAGATAATATAACCGAGCAAATTGGAAACGTATTTAAGAAGCTCCAAGTGCCAGAACATATTTTACAACAGATAGTAGAAACCTTACGCACTACCCACGAAAGCAAAGTCGAATTTAGGGATAAACAACATAGCCAGCTTACCCAAGAACACGAGGTATACGCAAAACGGCTAGAAAAACTATATATTGACCGCTTAGACGGGCGTATTACTGATAGTGAATATGACAAGTTTTATCAGTCGTTCCGAGAACAAATCGCTAACATTGATACACGGCTAGGTATGCTACAAGAAGCCGAGGATAACTACTATATTACGGCTAAATACCTACTAGAACTGGCAAATCGAGCGTACGATTTATTTATAAGTTCGGAAGTGGAAGAAAGAAGGCAGTTAGTGAAGCTCGTACTATCGAACCTTAGAGTAGAAGGTAAAAAAGTCCGATTTGACGCTATAAAACCGTTCGACACAATCTTAAATTATGCTGATAGTCAACTCTGGCTCCCCTGAGTGGTTTCGAAAACCTCTCAGAAAATCCTGGCAATCTGCCGATAGGTATTGAAGAGACTGATAACGAGTCATCAACCAGGCAAATAATCTCTGAAGAACTCAAATCCGGCCGATTAGACGAAAAGGAGGTAGAAATCGAAGTGAACGAACAACAAACTCCGGTTGTCGAAGTTTTCTCCTCTCAGGGCGGTTTTGAGGAAATGGGCATCAACATGCAGAACATTCAGAGCATGCTTGGCAATATTCTGCCTGGTCGCAATCGCCGCAAGAAGGTTTCGGTAGCCCAGGCACGCGAAATATTCTTTGCTGAAGCTCTTAATCAGCTTATGGAACCCGAAGATTTGCAGAAAGAAGCCGTTATGCTGGCTCAGGAAAGCGGCGCCATCTTCATCGACGAGATTGACAAAGTTGCGTCATCATTTGTCAGCAATACCGGCCCGGATGTATCACGGGAAGGCGTGCAGCGCGATCTGTTGCCTCTGGTAGAGGGCACAAGCGTCATGACCAAGTATGGCATGGTTAAAACCGACCACATTCTCTTCTTTGCCGCCGGCGCCTTCAATGTCAGCAAGCCTTCTGACCTGATACCAGAGCTTCAGGGGCGGTTCCCGGTGCGTGTTGAATTTGACAAACTCAGCAGCGAAGACTTTAAACGCATTCTTACTGAGCCAAAGAATTCTCTGGTAAGACAATATCAGGCGATGCTGGCTGTTGATAATCTTGAAGTCAGCTTTACGGCCGACGCCGTTGAGCGCATCGCCTATTATGCCTGTGAAGCTAATGAAGCACACGAAAATATCGGGGCACGAAGACTGCACACCATCATGGAACAACTGATGGATGAGGCGTCTTTTTCAGCCCCTCAGACTTTAACTGGCCGTTAT